>Ga0209186_1000008_pt1 | contig 186448 bp, 168 predicted proteins | sample SidtaG_FD_187426 | JGI IMG/M metagenome (GOLD analysis project Ga0209186, IMG submission 187426) | Marine algal microbial communities from Sidmouth, United Kingdom - Sidmouth_Male2 metaG (SPAdes) (version 2) | ecosystem: Host-associated > Algae > Red algae > Unclassified | place: Sidmouth... | reverse complement strand
TTGCAGGATTGCAAGACATCTGAGCAATGTTCTGTAGGTTCATTGTAATTAACAAGGTCTTACTTCCCATATTTGCGGCTGCAGCTGCAGCCTCGCTTCCTGCGTGACCAGCTCCAACAACTATAACATCGTAAACTTCGTTAAACATAATTTTATATTATTTGTTCCACGTGGAACATTCTCATTCCTGCGGAAGCAGGAATCTCATCATCATAATTTTATATAGTTCTCAATTCCAATTAGTAGTAAGAAAATTTTGAGCGAGCAAAGATACATTGAAATCGTGATAATTACGAGCGCTTAGCCAAGTAGTAGTCTTCTTTGTTTCGCATTACTTTTACCTCAGCCTCAGACTTATCTTTATAACCGCAATAATGAAGTATGCCGTGGATCATGACACGAGCTATTTCATTCGTGAAATCAACTTTAAATTTATTGGCATTTTCCTTTACTCTATCCACTGAAATATAAATATCGCCGTGTAGTTCTTTTCCTACTGAATAATCGAAACTAATAATATCCGTTAGCGTGTCGTGCTTTAGAAAATCCATGTTGAGTTTAAGTAAGTCATCGTCATTACAAAAGATGTAATTAATTTCACCCTCTTTACAATTCTCTTCTATAATGGTTGTTGAAATCCATTCCGAAAACTGCTCTGTACGCTCTAATTTAAAATCGGTTTCGTAATTAAAACTAATCATTGGTGCTTTTAAAATACTCTTGAATCTTCTTTTTAAAATGATTCTGCAAAGGTAATGCTTGGCGATTTAATATTTCTGTAGTGTTGAAATATTGTTTCGCTGTCGGTATTTTACTTGGGTTGGTTTCATTAAATTCCTTTTTATTGGTTTCAGATTTACGCTTGGTGTCTTGGCCTTGCATAAACGTAGCGTTCTCTAATTTTAATAATTGGTGCTGCACATCCATCATTTTTTGAAGCGTCTGATTGGTAAAACCTGAGTTTAATAAATCGAGTTCAATATCTTCCATTTGTCTTATAAGTTCTCCAGCAGATTCAATCTTACCTTCTTTAGTCATTCTGTCCTCTAAAGCCTGACGTAACTGTTGTTGCTGTTGGTAAATTTTGAACAATTCTCCATTTTGCTCTTCGCTACCACCTTCACCATAACCTTCATTTTTACCATCTTTACCATTCTTTCCATCTTTGCCATCTTCACCGTTCTCACCATCTTTTCCGTTCTCACCTTGCTGACCATTTTGTTCACCTTCACCTTTCTGATTACCATTTTCGCCGCTTTGTCCTCCTTCTCCATTTTTACCTTGCTGTTTTCCGCTTTTACCATTCTCTCCACTTTCACCACTTTCTCCCTCTTTACCAGACTTTCCTTTATCACCTGGTTTCTCTCCTTCTCCTTCTTTTCCGTCTTTGCCTTCTTGTCCTAGTTTTTCTCCTTCACCTTTTTTACCTTCTTCTCCTTCTTTGCCTTCCTCGCCTTTCTTAACGCCTTCCTCCATCATCTTATTGAGCTCTTCTTGACTCATAATAATGTCTTCTAATTGTTCACCACCTCCGCCTCCAGAACCTGGTGACGCATTCATCTGAGCCTCCATATTATCCAAAACATCACTTAGAAAACTAGCCAATTCATTACTTGCTGTAATCGAATATTGCTGCGAAGACACACCTTGATACAATCTGTTTTCAGTCAGTTGACCAAGGGCTTTGTCTATATTAAAATAGACATCTGTTATCTGAGAATTTACTTTTTCTGAAATCTTAGGTTGTCTTAATGATAACGCAAACAAACTGTCGTCTATATGCTCAAAATGTTCTCTTAGGTTGCTTTGCTCAATAATGTATTTTCCGTACTTATTGTTGTTGATGTCAATAGCATCAAATGTATTCATAAGTTCCTCTTGGTCAAAAGAATAGAGTAATAAATTCTCTAAAATTTGGCGTAGTGTATCTATATCTTCAGCAGCTTGATCTCCACCACCTCCGCCACCTGCAGCCATCTTTTTCATCATGTCGCTCATTTGCTTCATTTTCTTAGCGGCTTTCTTCTGGTTCTTTTTAGCTTTTTGCTGCTGCTCTTGCGCTTCTTGTGGTTTTTGCTCACCTTCACTCTGTTCTTTCTTTTCAAGGGCTTCTTTTGCTTCTTTTTGGTCGAACTTTATTTCGTCCTCTAAAAACTCATCTCTTTCAACTCCCATTGGTTTTTGGAGTTGCCTGTCTTCGCGCTTTAAATCTTCTAATTCTTTTTGAAGCTCTTCAAAATCTTTGTTTAATTTCTCTTGAGCCTCTTTTGTGTTTTCTTTATCCTTTTCTGATTGCTCATCCTGTTCCTTAGATAATTCATCTAATTGCTTCGAAATTTTCTCAGCTTTCTTCGCGACATAGAAACGCTTAGTTAATTCCAGAAGCTGTTTCATGCTACGCTTCTTGTTCTTGTTCTGCTTAGCGAGTTCTTCGAGTTTTTGCGTAAACTCCTCTTTGTTTATTTTGTCTTTAAATTCCTCAAGCTCCTCTAAAAGTTTTTCGTCTTTTTTAAGTTGTTCTTCATTTTCTTTTAGACGTTCCTTTAAATCTTCTTTAAACTGGTCTTCTTTCGTTTCGTCTTTTTGAAATTCCTCTAAATTATCTTGAAGTTTCTTGTTGAAGTTTTTCATCAACTGTTCTTGGTTTTTTTGACGCTTCAAAAAATCTTCAAACTTCTTTTTATCATTAAAATTTAGGCTTTCTTTCTCTTTTTGAGTTTTAGACAGTTCTTCAAGTTTTTTATCTTGTTCCTGAAGTTTATCAAACGTTTTACTGATATCTTTTATCGTTTCATTCTGCTCGTTGAGTTGTTTTTGCTCTTCTTCGTCTTTAGATAGTTTTCGGTAACTAAATACAGAACTCTTCGTTCTTTTGTAGTTGTGAATCGCATCATTATCAAAAACCTCAAAATATAATTCGTAGCTAACTCCTTCTTCTAAGTTGAATTGATTGGGAAATGCGCTCACAAATTCACTGAAATTTGATTTTGATATAGCAATAGGCTCAACCACTTTCTTTGTTTCATCTTCTGAAGGATAATACACCAGATTCAGCGCTCTCAGGCCATAATCGTCACTTGCTTGACCATAGAAATAGAGACTTTGTTGGTCAACAGAATCTTTCTGAACTTTGATGCTTAATTCTGGATACACATCTCTAACCACGTTGATATTATAAGCTAAATCCTCATAGTCTTTTAAGCTGTTATTACTTGTTGTAATACTATAATTGAAATTTTTATATAGACGTTTTGAAGCTTCAAAATTATCGGTTTCAATTGGCTTGAAACTCAACGTGTCTTCTGCATAAATCTGTACTGTTGTTGTAGATTTTGTCTTTGCTCTCCATGTTACCTTTGTACCTTCTGGAATCACAGCTGAACCTGTACTTTTTAGAACCTCATCGCTTTTTTTGGTGTGTGCAGGATAGTCTAAAATCATTTCAAAATTTACCAAATTTGGTGTATTCACAACCTCTAAAACGTACGTTTTAGACACAACATCGTTAGCAGATAGGGAAAATTCGACCGCTTCTTTAGGAAGACTGAAGGTGTATTGAAATTCACCAGGAGCTAACTGTTGTAAAAAGTAAGATTGTCCATTGAATTTAATTTCAGCGTTCTCGGGAATTACATTACCAGCTGTGGACACCTTTAACTTAAAGTCTTTGTTTTCTATAGCTTTTAGCGATTCGTTCAGCACAAAAAACTGAAATGGAGCTGGTGGTTCATAAGCGGTTTGATAATTCACAACGCGCTCGTAACTATCGCTAAACCAATTGATTTTTCCCGTTGCGTAAGACAACAATAGGATTACAATAGGAATTGCTGCGTATTTTAAATATTTCGAATTAGACTTAAAATTAATGGCAGATTTAAACGGAACGGGTTGTAGCTCTTGCGACTTCTGCTCAATGCTGGCAATTAATAAATCAGATTGCTGTGCATTTTGGTTAAGTTGAAGCACATTCAACAACTTATCATTCACCTCGGGAAAATGATTTCCTATTAATTTAGAGGCAGTTTCATAATTGATTCCTTTTCTGAGATTAAACAAATGTGCTAGCGGAAAAGCTATAAATTTGACGAATAACGCAAGTTCTACCAAAATGAACGTCCAGAATAAAATAGTTCTTGCTGTTGGGCTTAACCATAATACATATTCTACAAAAAGCGTAACTAATAGATATAGTAAACCTATAGCGAAAAATAGAATTGCGCCTTTTAGTAATTCATTGGTATAATACCTTTTGATGAATTGCTCTAATTTGGTTTTTATGGTCTCGAAATTGCTCATTTAATAATTTTATTTTTTCTCTATTCATTTTGCCTTGATACAAAACGAACCAATCCCTATAGCTATCGGGACAAAACGATTTGTTAGGAAATTGCAAGCACCATTCGCTGATACATTAATTATTTTGATTCTTTATAAAATCCAGAGTTACAATACTTCATTTTGTAACTCTACAATGGTTTTGGCTCATTATTTCTGAAAATCGTTGATTCCGACTTCGTCGGAACTTCAAGTCCTAATAAAAATTTGACTTTCATTTGAAAATTACAGCGCCAATCTTTACTTTCTTTATCTTTAACTGACTAATCTACAATTTTATTTTAATAGCTAAATCTTTAAATGTGGTAAGATTCTGTTAATTTAGAGGTTTTAACCCTTAAATCAAGCAAATTTATATGAAAGACCTTAAATACTTGGCGGCATTTTCAATTCCTTTGGTTTGTTTATTAGGTTTATACCTCAAAGGATTTTGGGTTTGGGCAACTCCTATTTTTGCTTTTATTTGTATTCCTATTTTAGAACTTATTTTTCCTGTTGACACGGAAAATTTAGAAACCGATGAAGCTGAAAGCAAATTAAAACGAAACATTTTTGATTGGTTACTCTATTTAAATTTACCCATAGTTTTTGGGCTTGTTATTTTTGGGTTATTTATAGTCTCAACAGAAACTTTAGCAACTTATGAGTTTGTTGGTTTGGTTTTCTCCGTTGGAATTGTTCTCAGTGTCAACGGCATCAATGTAGCACACGAGCTTGGTCACAGGCAGACTACCAACGAACGTTTTTTAGGAAAAGCTTTACTACTACCTTCGTTCTATATGCATTTTTATATTGAACATAATTTTGGTCACCATTTACATGCGGCAACTCCAGAAGATCCTGCTACAGCAAAATATAATCAAAGCGTGTATTCATTTTGGGTAACCTCAACCGTTAGACAATATTTTGGTGCATGGAAAATTCAGAATAAGTTATTGAACAATGCTAAGCAATCTATCTTTTCAATTAAAAATGATATGTTTTGGTATGTTGTTTTTCAAATTACTTATTTAATTGCAGTTTTCTTAGTCTTTGGAAAAGCAGCCTTACTCTTTGCTATTTTATCTGGTATTGTTGGCTTTGTTTTATTAGAAACCGTAAATTATATAGAACATTATGGTTTAATTCGTTTAAAAACCAAATCTGGTCGTTACGAACGTGTTAAGGAAATGCATTCTTGGAATTCTAACCATGTTATCGGCAGAATTGTGTTGTATGAACTCACTAGGCATAGTGATCATCATTATAAATCGTCTAAGAAATACCAGGTTTTGGATTGCCATGATGAGAGTCCGCAAATGCCTTATGGCTATCCCACTTCTATGGTTTTGGCTATGATTCCACCTTTGTGGTTTGGTATAATGAATAAACGCGTGCCGAAAGAAATGATAATTAATTAGTCTGCATAAGCTGTATATTCAATTTCTGCATCATAATTTTTATTTGGATAACTAATACTTACAACGTAGCCACTACCTTCAGACCTCCAACTGTATGTTATCTTCTGCAACTTTTGGTCGTCTCTAATGACATTGAGCTCACTTGTCCAGACGTCTTCTTTTTTATCGATTTGACTAATGGTCTCTTTTCGAGAGCCTTTGTGTCCAGGAAAAGTAAATGACTTAGGAATGTCATATTTTGCTTTTGCTAAATAAAACGCTTCATGCCATTGTGTTGATGGTAAAGTTAAGAGTTCAATTACACCGTCATGAAAGTCTGGCTCTGTTCTTTTTGTTTCGAAGGACACTTTTAAATCAATAGCTCTTAATCGTTCTGCATAAGCTTTGGATTCTTCTTCTTTATCTGACACAGGAAATTTGGATAAAAAACCACTAAAAGCGTAACCTTTTTCCTCTTTGTACAAGACCTCCATCATGCTACCACCTATGTTTTCAACCGTAAAATCTATGGTGTGTATGGTGGCAATCTGTTTAACTTTTTCACCATAAGGAATGGTGAGAAGCCTTTTGCTTGTTAAATTATCAGATGTTCTCAACGACAATCCGTTTGGTGCTAATACATAGAAATAACCAGTTTCTAAATCTTTATTTTGTTCTGCTTCTATGGATTCAAAATCATCTACCTCTTCAGCTGTTTTATTTTTATTGATATTACTCTCGTCATTTGATTCGTTTTTACAACCGTAAAAAAAGATTGAGATAAAAATCACGTAACCTGTTAGTGCTTTTTTCATTTGTTGATTTTCAATGTTTTTAGAGCTTACAATTTAGGTTAAAATAAAATAATCTGACTTTTTAAAAATTGAATTGAAAACTTAGTGCTTCGTGCTTCCTACTTAAAGCCTATAATTTTATCTTTGCATCTCAAACGGGATCCTGAATAAGTTTGGGATAACAAATCATCGAGATTATTACTATGTCTAAAAACGTACGCGTGCGCTTTGCGCCAAGTCCAACAGGACCTTTACATATTGGTGGTGTAAGAACCGCTTTATTTAACTATTTGTTTGCCAAAAAGCATGGTGGAGATTTTGTACTCAGAATTGAAGACACAGACCAAAATCGTTATGTGGAAGGTGCAGAAGACTATATTGTGGATGCCTTAGATTGGTGTAATATTCCTTTTGATGAAGGTCCTGAGAAGAACGAAAAGTTTGGGCCTTACAGACAAAGTGAGCGTAAACATTTGTATAAACAATATGCAGATCAGCTAATTAATTCTGGAAAAGCCTATTATGCTTTTGACACTTCTGAGCAATTAAATGGACATCGAAAAGGACACGAAGCTGAAGGGAAAACCTTTATCTACAATTGGCATAACCGTGAAAAAGGACGCTTGGTTAATTCACTTGTGCTTACTGAAGCTGAAACACAGGCGAAAATTGATGCTGGAGAAGACTATGTGATTCGGTTTAAATCTCCACAAGATGAAACACTTCATTTAAAAGATATTATTCGCGGAGACATAAGGATTGACACTAATGTTTTAGACGATAAAATTTTATTTAAAAGTGATGGTATGCCAACCTATCACTTAGCCAATATTGTGGATGACCATTTAATGGAAATCTCACATGTAATTCGTGGTGAAGAATGGTTGCCGTCATTGGCCTTACATCAATTATTATATGATGCTTTTGGTTGGGATGCTCCTGAATTTGCACATTTACCATTGATTTTAAAGCCAACAGGAAAGGGGAAATTAAGTAAGCGCGATGGTGACAAATTAGGCTTTCCTGTTTTTCCTTTAGAATATACAGCTCCAGACGGAGCAGTATCTAAAGGTTACAAAGAAGCAGGATATTTCTCGGAAGCCGTTGTAAATTTCTTAGCATTTTTAGGTTGGAATCCAGGAACAGAGCAAGAAATTTTTAGCCTCAAGCAATTGGTTGAAGATTTTGATTTAGAAAGAGTAAATAAAGCTGGTGCACGTTTTGATCCCGATAAAACGAAGTGGTTTAATCACCATTATATGCAGGAGCAGTTGGATTTGAATTTAGCTAAGCAATTTAAAGCTATGCAACCCGAACTTGCTGAAATAGATGTTAATTATATCGCATTAGTCGTTGGGATGATTAAAGAACGCGCCACTTTTATTGGTGATTTCTGGGGCTTAAGTCATTTCTTTTTTGTGACTCCGACATCTTATGATGAAAAAGCATCTAAAAAAGCTTTGAAAGAAGATACTGATGCTGTTCTTAATAAAGTTATTGAACTAGTTAACGACACTGATGAATTTACAGTTGAAAACCTTCAAGATAATATTAAAGGTTGGATTACAAGTAATGAAATTGGCTTTGGAAAAGTAATGATGCCATTACGTTTTGCGCTTGTTGGAGCTTTACAAGGTCCTGATGTATTTGATATCATGTTTATGATAGGGAAAACTGAAACAATTCAACGTATTGAGGCTTTGATAAAAACTTTTAAATCTTAATTATTAAAACATGGATAATGGATTGTAAAGTAATCTACTTATAACTTATTAAAAGATTGCTAACCGACTCAAAAAAAGTTTAATTTGTAATAACAGTTCCATTAAAAAGTTAACATCGCAGTAAATGCTAATAACGATTGGTTACCCTTAAACTTATCATTATTATTTCCAACGCTTAGGTCTTGGTTGTTTAGTTTGCCTAAAATATTGGTGAAACCATAAACATAATGTGCTCTAAGCCTAAAGCTTCCAAAACCAGCAGAAATACCCACAGCTCCGTTTACATTAAATTTGGAGATATCTGTAATATCTTCAGTTAATAAGCTGTCGTAACCAGAAACTATAAACCCTTCTTGGGAGTAATCCTTAAGCTCTAATTCGCTATTATATTGTAGCATTGGTCCAACATCTAAAGTCACATTATTGCCAATTAATTTGGTATGAAGTAATAATGAAATTTGAGCTGTAAACATTTTATACTCTGCATATTCTTCTGAAAGACTTAAAGGATTGACCGCATTAATATCAATATTATTTTCTGAAAGTTGAATGTTATAACTCACATTATACCATTTATGCGGAATGTCTACAGAAGCCGATAAACCACCAATAAAACCAGAGTTTGATTTGGTTTCAAAATTATCTGTAAGTATATTAAATTGCGTTATACCACCTTGTAGACTAATTCCATTTTTAATAGCGTAGCGTCTATGTTGTGAGTAACCAATTGTAACAAATGCCGTACAGATGACAACTATTAGGATGTGTCGTGTCTTTTTCATGTCGTTTTTTTTCAACAGATTGAGACAAACCTAAGTAAAATAATTTAATATTACTTACTTTTAGTATCTCGTATTATCTAACCTTAAAAAAAACGTGTTATGGGTCAATTTATTCTAATTCCAATTATATTTTTTGGATTAATCATTTTAATTTCTGCATTCTTTGTAGTGAAACAACAAACCGCTGCCATTATAGAGCGCTTTGGTAAATTTCAAAGTATTCGTCATTCGGGTTTACAATTAAAAATTCCCATTGTGGATCGTATTGCAGGAAAAATGAGTTTAAAAATTCAACAATTAGACGTTATTATAGAAACTAAAACTTTAGATGATGTATTTGTTCGTCTAAAAGTTTCTGTTCAATATAAAGTAATAAGGGACAAAGTATATGACGCTTTTTATAAGCTAGATTATCCGCAAGACCAGATTACATCTTATGTATTTGATGTGGTGCGCGCCGAAGTTCCAAAAATGAAATTAGATGATGTCTTTGTTAAAAAAGATGATATCGCATTAGCGGTAAAGGCCGAATTGAATGATGCCATGTCTGATTATGGTTTTGATATCATTAAAACTCTAGTAACAGACATAGATCCTGATGCGCAAGTAAAAGCAGCTATGAACAGAATTAATGCGGCTGATAGAGAAAAAACTGCTGCACAATTTGAAGGTGATGCTGCAAGAATTTTAATAGTAGAAAAAGCAAAAGCCGAAGCAGAAAGTAAACGTTTACAAGGACAAGGTATCGCAGATCAAAGACGTGAAATTGCTCGAGGTTTAGAAGAGTCTGTAGAAGTGCTCAACAAAGTTGGTATTAACTCTCAAGAGGCTTCTGCTTTGATTGTAGTAACGCAACATTACGATACGCTTCAGTCTATTGGGCAAGAAACAAATAGTAACCTGATTTTATTACCTAATTCGCCACAAGCAGGAAGCCAAATGCTAAACGACATGGTCGCTAGTTTTACCGCTAGCAATCAGATTGGTGAAGCGATGAAGAATGCTAAAAAGAAGAAGGATGAATAAATTAAAATCAATACAACTATTTGTATTAATTGCGCTAAGCCTTAATGGATTCTCTCAAACTAAGGAAGATGCTTTAAAAGATGCGAAAATCACTTCGAGAGCAACCTTAGAACTAGATTTTAAAACTGTTCTAAAACATACTTTACCATCCGTGATAACCCTTATGGGTGGTGAAGACGCTGCATTAACTATGTTAAAAAGCACCTTTGAAACAATGAAAACACAAGGTTTTGTTTTTGAAAAGGCAGATATTATCAACGTTTCAGAAATTGTAAAAGAACAAGGGCAATACCGTTGTTTCATTAAGGGTTTCAACCAAATGAAAATGACAAGTCAGCGTATTAAATCAGAAAGTTATCTATTAGGAATTTATAATGATGTAGATGAATTTTGGTGGTTTATTGAGGCAAAACAATTAAAGAACAGCCCACTTATGGAACAGGTCATTCCAAATTTTAAAACAAGCCTAGATATTCCCGATGATAATGTTGAAGTCGAAGAATTAGAAGATTAAATACTAAGCCTAAGCTTAAAATTACTCAGGCTTTTTTAATATCTAGATTTTAAACCCAACCACAAAGAATTGCTCCCATTATAGTTAAGGCAACAGTCCAATAACCAGCATTTACTAAAATATGTTTCCAGCTTTGGCGTTCAAATAAACCATTGATTCCTAGAATTGGTAATACTATAAAAACACCAGCTAATACACCATGTAAAGCTCCGTGTTTATAGGTCCTGAAAGCGCTTCCATAATCATCCATAAATGCTTGAAATGAAGGTAAAATTCCCTCTACCGTTGGGTCACCACCTATCATTTGCACAGCGCCTGTTTGATGTATGACCAAAAACTGTGTGAAGAATGATAAAAGCAGAGAAAGCAAAAGTGAAACGATAAAAATAACAGCCATATTTCCGCCTTTCATTTTGTCTTCGGTCATTCCAGATTCTCGCATCCATACATTACCGAAAAGTATTGGATTATACCAGAGAAAACCTAAGACAATAGGTACAATTGCAGCAACTAAAATTGCTAGATAATTAAATACCATTGTTTTGTCTTTTAGTAGTTAGTGGTCTAAATGTACAAAATAATTTTCACCAACTACCACTAGAACCACCACCACTAGAGCTGCCTCCACCACCAGAAAAACTGCTGCCAGAAGAACCTGATGAAAATGAAGAAGAGCTGCCAGAATTTATTCCGCCTGAAGAAAAATTCTTGCTCATATAACTTTTATCACTTTTGAATAACGAAAATTTGATTGGAACATATCGCTTTTTGGATCGTGTAGAATAGGCGATTGCAAGTGGAATTATAAAACATATGCCTATTGCAAAGAGAATTGCGTTCGTAATATTTAAATATCCTGAATTCTCAACAAGTGAAAAAAGACGATTCAGCCCTTCTTCATCATATATTTGCGTAATCATAGCTACAGCAAAAAATATAGGCATTATAACAAAAGGCAAGCTAAAAGCAATTGTAAATAAGCTAAGCAGAAGCAGCAAAGGAAACATTAGGATACTTATTTTCCCTGTAATTAAACCTTTGTAAAGATTTATTAGTTGCTTAAAGCCTTGAATCAATATTCTGCCTCCAAAGAAAATAAAAGTACCTAAAAAGGCCACTAGAAATAAACCGAAGAGAATTTTGCCCCAAAGTGGTACATTGCTTTCTTCTTCTATTAACTTATCGAATTCGTCGCGATATTCTGGACTATCAATAAGTTTAATGATCTCAGATGTAGCTTCATCAATACCTTTAAAATAATCTTCCTCTTTAAAGGCAGGTGTTATATTAGTTCTATTAATTCTTGAAGCAAAAGCGTCCGTAATTATTGGTGTTAATCCATCACCAACTTCGATTCTGAATTCACGATCGTTTTTAGCCACCAAAATAAGAATTCCATTATCTGCTTCTTTTTGTCCGAATCTATTACCTTCTAAATTAAACGTTTTGTAAGCATAATTTTCAATCGTATTATTACCTAAGCTATTTATGGTTAATACTACAATTTGGTGTGTAGTTTTACTTTCGTATGCTGTAAGTTTTTGATCGAGATCATCTATTTCTACCTGACTAAAAAGATGAGCATTGTCTGTAACAGTTTTATTTAAAACAGGATAATCCTCTTGAGTGTTTGCTCGAGAAAAACAAACCACACTCAAAAGGATTATTAGTTTTAATCTTATCAAATTATTGTGTTGAAATTATGGATTCGCTTTAGCCTCTGTAGCTAGAATTTCGTTTTTGTCTTCTTTGGCTTTTTCTATAAACGTATCAATAGCTTCATTTCTAACCAAACCATTTTTTAGCAATACCTTAAGGGCAATCAAAACAGCAATACGCGTGCCTGCTTTTTTTGTTGCGGTACCGAATAATGGCTCTAATTCATCATAAGAAACCTTTTTCGCAAGCTCTTGTATTTCGGCTTTAGACTTTAGTTGCTTTTCTTCAGGTAAGTTAGTGTATTTTTTACCTAATTGCTGAATCACGCTCATTGCTGACCTTTTTTGCTGCTGTGGCTTAGGTTTGTTCTGATTTTGATTAGGATTTTGAGATTTAGGCTTTTGTTTTGCCCAACTATCTCGTAAACCAACTGTTTTATTAAATACTAGTGCTCCTGATTTAGAATCTTTATCTACAACAAAATAGCCCAAACGTTGAAACTGAAATTGTTGTCCAACTTTAACATCTGCGAGACTTGGCTCCAAAAACCCTGATTTTACAGCTAAAGAATTTGGGTTTATGAATTCCATAAAATCTTTATCACCATGGCTGTCTGGCGCTTCATCAAGAAACAATCTGTCGTATTCTCTTATTTCTGCTGTTATAGCATGTTTTACAGATACCCAATGTAAAGTGCCTTTTACTTTTTTAGAGGTATCTGTATCGTAAGTACAATGAACTTCAGTGATTTCACCCTTATCATCTTTTAAAACACTGTTTGCTTTAATAATGTAAGCATTTTTTAACCTGACTTCTCCTCCTATTTGAAGTCTAAAAAACTTTTTTCCTGCCTGTTCTTTAAAATCTTCTTTTTCAATATATATTTCTCTAGAAAATGGTACCTTTCTAAAACCAGCAGATGCATCTTCTTGATTATTTTCTGCTTCAAGCCATTCCTCTTTATCTTCAGGATAATTGGTAATCACGACTTTTACAGGGTTTAAAACAGCCATCACACGGTTTGCCGTTTTATTTAAATCTTCACGAATACAAAATTCTAAAAGTGAAACATCAATTACATTTTCGCGCTTAGCAACACCAACCTTATCTATAAATTTTCGAATTGAATTTGGTGTATAGCCACGACGACGTAAACCAGAAATAGTTGGCATACGTGGATCGTCCCAACCCGTAACTATTCCATTTTCTACCAATCGCAATAATTTACGTTTGCTCATTATGGTATAACTAAGGTTTAGACGTGCAAATTCGCGTTGCTTTGGTAATAAGGGTAGTTCATTCTCACTATAACTGTAAACGTGTTCCTTAAACCAATCGTATAGCTTTCTGTGAGGTTTAAACTCTAGCGAACATAACGAATGTGAAATTTGTTCTATATAATCACTTTCGCCATGCGTCCAATCGTACATTGGGTAAATACACCAGTCGTCACCTGTTCTGTGGTGGTGTGCATATAAAATACGATACATAATTGGATCTCGCATTAACATGTTTGGGTCTTCCATGTCTATTTTAGCACGCAATACGTGTGTGCCAGCAGGAAATTCGCCAGCCTTCATGCGTTGAAATAAATCTAAATTTTCTTCTACGCTTCTATTTCTAAACGGACTATTAGTTCCTACTTGTGTTGGAGTGCCTTTTTGTTCTGCCATGGCTTCAGAAGACTGGCTATCAATGTAGGCTTTTCCATCTTTTATCATCTTTACAGCCCAATCGTATAACTTCTCAAAGTAATCTGAAGAATACAATTCATTTTCCCATTTATAACCCAACCATTCTATATCTCTTTTAATGGCATCTACATATTCTTGCTCTTCTTTTGCAGGATTTGTATCATCAAAACGCAGATTTACTGGTGCATTATAAGTTTCCCCTAATCCGAAACTAATACCAATAGCTTTTGTATGGCCAATATGTAAATAGCCATTTGGTTCTGGCGGAAATCGAAAGCGTAACTTATCTTTTGATAAGCCGTTTGCTAAATCTTCTTCTATAATATGCTCAATAAAATTGAGTGCTTTTGTTTCTTGCGACATGCTTTTTAAATATCAAGCAAAGTTATTAAATATTAGTGTAATATATTTGTTTAAAATTATAGGCTTTGGGAATTATAAAGGTTGAAAACATTAGAGTATTTGCCAATCATGGTTGTTTAAGAGAAGAAACCGCTATTGGTAGTGATTATAGGGTTGATTTAGAAGTAAAGGCTGATTTAAAAACTTCAGCACAAAGTGATGCGCTTGAAGATACGGTTGATTATGTTTTTTTGAATAGCGTTGTTAGAGAAGAAATGAATAAACCCTCTAAACTTCTTGAGACCGTTGCCCAGCGCATTTTAACACGTATATTTAAAGAAGATAACATGGTAACGAAAGCAACGGTTTCTGTTAGCAAGATTAATCCACCTATTGGTGGTGATGTAGAAATGGTAACTATAAAAATGGCCGAACGACGAAAAAAGTAATGCAATAGCCTTAAAAACCTTTATTTTTTTTACATTTGCCATCGCAAAAGGGTGTCGTGGCCGAGTGGCTAGGCAGTGGTCTGCAACACCATCTACAGCGGTTCGAATCCGCTCGACACCTCAACTTAAGGGATGCTTTTTTAGCCTCCCTTTTTTATTTTATAATTAGTTTAAAGTTAAGCACCATCTAAAGCGATTCTCCCGATAGCTATCGGGACGCTCGACACCTTAAGAAACTTTTAAAAAGTTAGGAATTAATTTAATTTTCATCTATTAATTAAATCTAAACATCATCTACAACACTATTGCGATAATCATACCTTTTTTTCGAACAGGAAATAATCTAAAATCAAGATTGTGTTGAACGCTAATATTCCTATTACAAATAATTCTGAGCCATAAGGCCAATGCTGAATTTTGAATAGTACTCCAAAAAATAAAGCAAATGCCGCTAAACCGATTAAAATATAATAGACCGTATTAATAAAACCTCTTTTCTTAATTTTTCTATTCTTAAAGTAATACATACCCTCTTTAAAAAACCACCATACAAATAGAATAAGAAAGCATATCTCAAAAACATAAGGCACAGAAAAAAGATGAAAAACATTAGCTAAATAACTGAAAACCCATAATAGTACAATGGCAATTTTACCGTAGTCTAATATTGATTTCTCCTTCTTATAAAAAAATCTAATTGTGTACATAACACCAATTGCTATGGCGCCAACAAACATTAATTCCTTAGAATAAGGCCAGTGCATCACTTTAAACAATGCACCGAATATTAATACTACTAGCGCAAATCGTAAAGGAAGTGTTAGTATGTTTTTACTTGGCTTATTCAAAACTAATTATTAAGCTTCAAGATGCTCAATAAGTTTAACTACGCTTTGTGGCATATTAAAGTCTATATTGTTTGATTTCTTATAGGTTTTAATATCCTTTTTTTGATCCTTGTAGCGTTTTTTTAACTGACTTAAACTTTTCATTATTGTAATCGTACTATCCTTATTAATCCAATATTGCTTATAAGGTTTAACCTTGTACATTTCTGGCAGCTCTAAGTCGTAAAGATTACCTCTATTTTCAATTGACGATACTGTTCTACCTGAAGTCGTCTGAGATGTTCCTCCGTAACCACTACTTGCTTCAGTTGAAGATTCAAGGTTACACTTATATTCTAGATATAGCTCTACATCTGACTTTAGCAACAATTCCAAAAACACATTATCTTTTCTGATGAACTTACGGTTTGCAATATAAATCGTATCTATTTTATTAATAACAGATTTTGATAATGCTAAAATATTCTCATCTTTTTTAAATGCAAAATTTTCAGAAAGTGTATTATAATTCAACTCTTCCACTTGCTTGGTTCCATCTTTCATGAGCACTATACCTTCAGTAAACTCTGGAAACACATAATGCGGAGATTTGTTTTGGCCATGCATTGACAGACAAAAGAAACTCATTGTTAAAAGATTTATTGTAAACTTCAAAACAGGTTGATTTATACGTTAATAATGCTATTAGTTGCCATAATTATACCTTATTGTGTTTCGTTTGTCTTTATTGGATTTACCCTATCAATCTGCTCAATACTTTTTTCATATAGCTCAGGAAATAAGCCTTGAGATAATAAAATAACACCAAAGCCAATAATGACTAAGGACACTATTTTTTTGGTTTTAAAAATACGTCTTGGAGTAAGTTTATTTTTTAATCGCTTGGCAGCAGCGATTTTAACTAGGTCTGTTAAAAAATAGGCAATAAGCATTGTTGTTATAAAGACGGTTACACCATTTTCCGTACTAGTTATAGACGCGCCAATAACTATAAAGCCCAACCAACCTAAAAGCACACCAATATTAATAAAATTCAGTAAAAAACCTTTTACAAAAAGTTTACCATAATCTTTTTTAGGTAGGTGGATTCTATGATGCTCCCTCACAATAGAGCGAAATGATTTTGCGGTTTTTATAAAACTTATAAGTCCATAAATAACGAGCAATACTCCACCAAAAACTAATAGTTTTGGATCATCTTTAATTTTTTCAAGAAGCGTATCGGTACTTTTAAAGATAACTAAAATGAAAACAATGTCTGCTAGAATAACACCCAAATCGAAAATAATAGCACTTGTAAATCCTTTAGTTGCGCTAGTTTCCAATAGCACAAAAAAAACAGGACCTATAGTAAGGGCTAAAATAATCCCGAAAGGTATGGCTGTTAAAATATCATCGAACATGTAGCACTCGTGGTTTACACAAATGTAATAAATCTATTAGGAAATTACATACGCTTTATCTTACCACCAAGAACACGGCTTTCATCAACCTTTTCTGGTTTGCCATATATATAAACATCACCACCTGCTTTTACTCTTACCTCAACAAGATCTGTTGCATTAACATAAGCTTCGCCCGCAGCATTAACACTAACCTCTGTGTTTTTGGTTATAAAGTCTTTACCGTTAAAAACACCTCCTGTGTAAATAGATATATCTTGGTATTTAGAACTCCCTGTAACATTTATAACTCCACCAGTCACTGCTCTAAAATTAGCATAGCTTGTTTTTAATTGCGCTGTAATTTCTGCACCTTCTTGGGTTTTTAAATCAATTTCATATTGTTCAATAGGTTCTTTAAAAGTCACTTTTGCGCCTTCATTAGCATCAACTACATCAACTGAAGAATAATATAAAATTACAACAGTATCATTACCATCGTAACTCTCTTTAAGGTTCATCCTTATTTTTAATTTGCCATTTTTATTTACCACTTCAACATCGTTTCTGTTTTTTCCTGAAATTGCCACTTTGTTTTCACCTGATTTAATCATCTTTAAATTAATTAGATCGTAAACTTTTACTGTTGAAAATTCTCCAATTGTTTTTTCTAGATCTTCTTGAGCATTACTATTGAAACCTAATGCTAAAAAGAGGATAAAAATGACTTTTTTCATGGTTTTATTTTAATATAATTACTTTTTTACTGAAGAACCATTTTAATTGAATTTGGTCTCCAGATTGTTTTTTAACAATTCGTTTTTGAGGAGATAATACCACCGTAATTCCAGCAGATATAGCAGAAATAAGATATATGTTTGTATCACTAAATACAGCTTGCATACTAAATCTAATTACTAAATAAGTAATAAGAAAGATTAAAAAAACGTATATGCTTGCTTTTACACTTGTTTTCATCTTTAAATAGCAACTTTAACCGCTGTTCCTGTTACTGAAACTATTGGGTAATTACTTGTTGTAAATTCTACTTCTACTTTAATCCCAACAACAGCATTTGCTTTGAGTTTTGAAGCGTTTTCTTGTAAGCTCTGAAACGCCTCTTCTTTTATTGATTCTACACTTTCTTGTATTTTGCCATAATATTTAGAAACACTAAATCCCATTGTTAGTGCTTCTTTATTAATAGCTACTCCGGTAACAATGCCTAAGTAGTCTATTATTTTATAACCTTCTATTGAGTTTGTTGTAGTTAGAATCATTGTCTAAAATTTGATTATAGGTCTAAATTAAAAAAAAAGTTACAATTATATCTGTTCTCTGGACATCCCGACGAAAAAGTTTGGGACACACGAACTTAATCCTACTCTTTATTTTTTTCTGGCTTACCAACCATATAAAAATCTAAATGTTTTTTAACTAAATCTGTGTTTTTTACCTTAACTAAAACCTCAGAACCTAATTGGTATGTGATTCCTGATTTTTTTCCAACCATAGCATATTGGTCTTGGTCAAACTGGTAATGATCGTCCTTCATATCCCTCACACTTACCATGCCTTCGCATTTGTTTGAAATGATTTCAACATAAATTCCCCAATCTGTAACTCCAGAAATAACTCCTAAAAATTCTTCGTCTTGGTGGTCTTGCATAAAACGAATTTGCATGTATTTAATTGAATCGCGCTCAGCCTTTGTGGCTAAATATTCCATGTTGCTAGAATGTTTACACTTGTCTTCGTAAACATCTTGGTTAGCAGATTTTTCACCATCTAAATACTGCTGTAATAAACGATGTGCCATCACATCTGGATAACGACGAATTGGTGATGTAAAATGACTGTAATATTCAAAAGCTAATCCGTAATGTCCAATATTATGGGTTGTATATTCTGCTTTAGACATAGTGCGTATCGTCAATGTATCTACTAAATTCTGTTCTTTTTTTCCTTGAACATCTTTCAATAAATTATTTAAAGATGATGCAATACTACCTTTATCTTTAAAATTAAGTTTGTGACCAAAACGGCCAACAACTGTTTGCAGCTGTGCTAATTTTTCTTCGTTTGGCTCATCGTGCACACGATACACAAATGTTTTTTGAGGCTTTTTCTTTCCAATAAATTCTGAAACTTTTCTGTTAGCCAGTAACATAAACTCTTCAATCAATTTATTAGCATCTTTACTGGTTTTAAAATGAATACCAATTGGATTTGCTTCTTCATCTAGATTAAATTTAACTTCAACCTTATCAAAAGAAATTGCTCCTTCTCGCATGCGTTTAGAACGCATTTTCTTGGCTAATTCATCCATTTTTAGAATAGCATCAGCAATAGCTTGGTCTGTTTTATAAGGTTTACTTGTTAAAGAAACCTCTTTTGGAATTTCGTTTGTCTTAGACTCTATAACGGCTTGTGCTTCTTCGTAAGCAAAACGTGCATCAGAATACGTTACTGTTCTACCAAACCATTCGTTTTTTATTTCGCACTTATCATTCATTTGAAACACTGCTGAGAATGTATATTTCTCTTCATGTGGTCGTAATGAACAGGCTCCGTTAGATAAACGTTCTGGTAACATAGGTACTACACGATCTACTAAATAAATAGAGGTTGCGCGCTCATAAGCTTCATCATCTAAAACCGTTCCTGGTATAACATAATGCGATACATCTGCAATATGGATTCCTATTTCGTATAAACCATTATCTAAAACAGTAAATGATAAGGCGTCATCAAAATCTTTTGCGTCTTTAGGGTCTATGGTAAAGGTTAAATCTTTACGCATGTCACGTCGTTTTGCTATTTCTTCTGGTTTAATTGAAATATCTAAATCGTTAGCATAAGCCTCAACCTCGTGCGGAAATTCTAATGGTAAACCATAGTCTGCCATAATAGAATTTATTTCCGTGCTATGTTCTCCTGGTTTTCCTAATACTTTAAGTACTTTTCCGTTCGGAGAGTCTGCTTTTTCAGGCCAATCTTCGAGCGAGACTAACACTTTGTCACCATCTTCAGCTTTGTTTATCTTATTTATAGGTACAAAAATATCTTTGTACATCTTAGGACTATCTGGTACTACAAAAGCAAAGTTCTTTTTTTGGTGAATTTGTATGGTACCAACATATTCGCTTTTTGCGCGCTTTATAATATTGGTGATTTCTCCTTCTTGTTTACCTCTGTGACGTCTTTTATAAGCGTAGAATTCGACTTCATCACCATTTAAGGCTTTATTAATATTATTTGAAGCGATGAAAATATCGTCTTCAAAATTATCAGAAATTATATAACCATTTCCTTTTTGGCCTAAATCTAAAATACCTGTATAGTATTCTGTATTTACTATGGCTTTAAATTTACCACGATCTACTTCTTCAATCTCTTGCTTTGCTTTGAGTTGTGCTAATTTCTTTATAATTTGATTGCGACTACTAGCGTCGTTAACACCAAGTTTAGAAGCAATTTGTTTATAGTTAAAGGATTGGTTTCTGTCTTTTTTTAAAATACTAAGAATTGTATTTGTAAGGTTGGAAATCTTGTTTTTTGATGATCTCCTTTTTTTCTTTTTTGTCATTTATTATTTGTAATCTAATTGAGTGTCATTCTGAGTGCAACGAAGAATCTCTTAGTAATGAGATTGCCACGCTTTGCTCGCAATGACGTTTATTTTTAAACTTAATTTAAGTGAAGAGAGGTTATTAAGTTTAATGCAAAGCTACAATTAATTAATTTAACAGTGTTTACTTAAGGTTAAATTAATGCAAAAACCAAGTTATCAACATATATACACATATAATCATTTTTCTTTTAAAATTTAAAAAATAAATTGGTGGTTATTATAGTCTGTTAATAGTGGCTATAACTTTTTTAGCTTTTATTTTGATAAGTGACTTATCAGAACTACTTAATACGTAGTTAACATTAAATTTACACCTAATGGCTTCATTTTAAACGGTCTTTAAAATGATATACACAGTTGTTAATAAGCTTTGTTAATAGAAATGACTGATATGTTTTTTATAAAATAATGTTCATTTCCTCTATTACGCTTATTCATAACTCTCTCGAAAAAAATAGCTAACTAATTAGGTCATCTCATCCTTATTTTTGTTTGGAAAATTAAATGTATAAACCTAATTAAAGTTTTAAATACTTAGGAGAAGATATGAACAAGTAATCCTCATTTTTAGCGCTACTTATAAACAGTAATTATAAATACTCATGTAACTCACATTTTTCAAACTTAAAACTTCTGAATAAGTAAGCGCTTATAAGTTATGCTTACTTATAAGCAATTATTAACTTTGAGTTTTAATAAGAGATTGCCGCGCTTCGCTCGCAATGACACTAAAAATAAAACGATGAAAATATCTATAGGAAACGATCACGCAGGACCAGATTACAAGCAAGCTATAGTAAAACACTTAGAAGCTAAAGGACATTATATTACCAATTATGGTACAGATACCTTAGAGAGTGTGGATTATCCAGATTTTGTACATCCTGTGGCTAAAGATGTTAATGCTAATAAAGTAGATTTTGGTATTTTAATTTGTGGTAGTGCTAATGGAGTAGCTATGACAGCAAACAAATACCAAAACGTAAGAGCAGGTATATGTTGGACAAGTGAGATTACAGAACTCACACGTTTACATAATAATGCAAATATTATTTGTATACCTGCACGCTTTACATCTATTCCACAAGCCATAAAAATGGTAGATGTATTTTTAAATACTCAGTTTGAAGGTGGTCGTCACCAAAAGCGTGTAGATAAAATTCCTTTATCGTGTTAACACCAATTTAAAATGGGCATAAAATGAGCCATTCGCACTCACATAACCATTCACATGCTCACAACGATCTTAATGGTCGTAATCTTCTTATTTCAATTTTTTTAAACGTTGCTATTACAATTGCTCAAGTTATAGGTGGCTTAATGTCTGGTAGTTTAGCTTTGTTAAGTGATGCGCTTCATAATTTTAGCGATGTCGTATCACTAATTATAAGTTACATCGCAAATAAACTTGTAAGGAGAAAAGCATCCTTAAAACGAACTTTTGGTTATAAGCGTGCCGAAATCTTAGCCGCTTTTATAAATGCGTCTACCTTAATTGTGGTTGCTATACTTCTTATTTTTGAAGCTATTGAACGCTTTCAGAACCCACAAGCTATAGCATCTAACTTAGTCATTTGGTTATCTGCTGTTGCAATTTTAGGAAACGGGTTTAGCGTTTTATTATTAAAAGCAAATGCAAATGATAATATGAACATGAAAAGCGCTTACTTACATCTCTTAACAGATATGATGGCAAGTGTTGCTGTGTTAGTAGGAGGTCTATTAATGAAATTTTATGAGATCTGGTGGATAGATAGCGTACTCACATTTGCTATTGCTATTTATCTTATTTGGATGGGCTTTGATTTATTAAAACAATCCACTAAAGTCTTAATGCTTTTTACACCAGATACTATTCCTGTTGATAAAATAGTTAAAGAAATTAATACTTTTGAAGCTATTAAAAATGTTCACCACGTCCATGTATGGCAATTAAATGAGGAAGAAACTCATTTTGAAGCTCATGTTGATTTTGAAAAAAATATAACACTTTCAGAATTCGACGAAATCTTAAATCAAATTGAAAAATTAGTGTATAATAAGTACGATATTAATCATATAAATATTCAACCAGAATTTAATAAACGAGATGTTAAAGATGTGATTGTACAAGACTAAATTACTATTACGGCAGGAAACTTCATAATTTTAGATAAAAATGTTGAAATTAAAAACGAAAAACTTTACAGAATTAACTACTAAGGAACTTTATGAGTTGTTGCAATTAAGAAGTGAAGTTTTTGTGGTCGAACAAGATTGCGTGTATCAAGATATTGATGGGAAGGACCAAAAGTCACTTCATGTTTTAGGTTATAAAAATGAAGAATTAGTAGCTTATACACGTATTTTTAAACCAGGCGATTATTTCGAAAAGGCAAGTATTGGTAGAGTAGTAGTGGCAGAAAATCAGCGGCAGCATAAATTTGGTTACGCTATTATGAAAGCCTCTATTGAAGTTGTAAAGACGCATTATAATACATCTGAAATTAAAATATCTGCACAGACCAATCTAAAATCTTTTTACAATAATTTAGATTTTTTTGAAATAGGTGAGGAGTACCTCGAGGATGGTATTCCGCACATTGCTATGCTTAAATCTTAATCTGAAGATTTAGCGGTTAAAACGCGAGTTACTAATATTTCTACACGCCTATCTAGTTCTGGCTCAGTTCCTAAGGGGAATTTACGCCTGTGACCAACATATTTCATCCTAATTCGCTTTACACCTTTATCTGCAAGATACTCATATACAGATTTTGCCCTTGCAACAGATAGATTTCGTTTTTTAGTCTTACGATCTATAGCATCTCTAGTGCCATGAGTACAGCAAACATGACCTTCAATAGTAAAGTAAATATCTTTCCGTTCTACAAGAATATCTGCTATATTGTCTAAAATAGCTTTAGATTGTTTGGTGAGATAGCTATATCCTGTTCTAAATAAAATATTTTCAAGTTGAATTTTGTCACCTTCTTTTAATTCACCTTTTAATAAATCTTCTGTTGTTTCTTTGGTTTCTGTTTCCGGTTGTGCAACTTTTACTCTTGGAGGATCATAAGGTTGTACTATAATTTCTACCTTACGATTTAAGCCACGAATTTTATAAAGGTCGTTATCATTTATAACATTGAGAAGAATTTCACCTTTGCCATCAACGTTGGTGATTACAGATTCATCAAATTCATTATTTGAAAATACTGTTTTTATAGCATCAGCGCGTTGCTGTGAGAGGGATAGGTTATAAGAATCACTACCTCTATCATCGCAAAATCCGAATATGGAAATTTTCTGAACATCTAAGTTTTCAATTTCCGATAAAAATAAAAGCAACCTACTTTCTTCGGTCTCAGGAATCTCATATTTATCTGTAGAAAAATATACCTGATGCTTTATCTCTTGTTGAGAAAAACCGAGCTGTAAACCAAATAGTATAAAAACAAGTAGGGACTTCATTTTATAAATTTTCTTTCAATTTAAAAATCTCTATAGAGTTAAATATAACAAATTTTAAGTTTTATCTCAAAATGCTAGCATATTGCGACGGATTATTAAGGATACTTAATGCTTTTTTAATTTCAGCATTGTTAGCCGTGTAATAGTTATATAAACCCTCACTATAGAAGTAGCGCTTTATAATTTCGTCTGTTAGTAACGATTTTAATTGTGCTTTGTTAGATCCAATTGCATTCGTTTTATAAGATTGTAAGGCAGATATCAAATTTTTGTATTCCGAATTAATCGCACTATCAATATTTTCTTCTTTTGCAATTGCAATGGCACTACTCAGGGCTTTTTCGGTTTTAGTTTTAAAATTAAAACCTGTTGTTTTTATGTACGATTTGAAAGCATTAAAGTCTGAATCTGATACTTTAAAGGTTTTTAAATCTTCAACCTTATTATCGTAATAATACTTAGTTGCAAAATTAAAAACTAAATTTTCGTTTAGAATAGCTTTGGTGATTGGAGTCTGTTTTGACAGTTCTATTTCAATATCTGGCTGTACACCACCACCATCAAAAACATCACGACCACTTTTAGTTTTAAACGCATTGTAATTTTCTTTTTTAGTGCGTGTTGCCTTACCATTCTCATCTCTATTCCAATAATCTAACGCCTGAATACAACGTCCCGAAGGTGTGTAATAGCGAGATATGGTAATCTTCATTTGTGTACCGTAAGTTAGTGGTTTTGGACGTTGCACTAAGCCTTTACCAAAACTGCGCGCACCTACGACTACTGCACGATCCACGTCCTGTAAAGCTCCAGATACAATTTCGCTAGCTGAGGCACTGCTGCCGTCTATTAAAACTACAAGTGGAATATCAGTATCAATAGCGTCTCGTTTGGTATAATAGGTTTTGTTGTATTTCTTAACTTTAGATTTTGTAGTGACTACCAATTGATTTTTAGGGACAAAAATATTAGTAACATTAACGGCTTCGCTTAATAAACCACCAGGATTCCCTCTAAGATCTAAAACTAATTTTGTGGCTCCTTGATTTTTTAAAGCGCGTATAGCACTAATAGTTTCTGAAGACGCTTTTTCATTAAATTTTCGCAATACCACGTAACCCGTTGTTTCATCTAACATAGAATAGTGAGGTACTGCTTTTATATCTAAAGATTCTCTTATAATTTTAACAGTATTCGTTTTACCTTGTCTTTTGTAGGTAACATTAATTTCTGTTCCAGCTGCTCCTCGCAATATATTAGCCGAATCATTTTCATAATCTTTAATATTAATATCATCTAATTTAATAATTTCATCACCTGCTTTTAATCCAGCCTTATCTGCAGCATAGCCTTTATAAGGTTCTACAATTACCAATTTATCTTTTAAGGTTAAGACTTTTGCTCCAATACCTGTGTAATCACCAGCATTATTTATACGAGACGCTTCAACATCTTGTTCGTTATAAAAGCGCGTGTAAGGATCTAAATCATTGAGCATACTTTTAATGGCAGTATCCATTAATTCTCCTGGATTGGTTTCATCAACATAATTCATATTGATTTCCTTAAATAGTGTAGTGAAGATTTCTACTTGCTTTGCAATTTCAAAGAAGTCATTTTTAAAAGCTGTGGTGCTAAAAAATATCACAATAGCTAAAGCAGGAAGCCATATTTTTTTATGTAGTAGTTTTTTCATATTTTAGAAGTTTTATCTATAAATTTTTGAAACAGCAATTGCATACTGCGGTTAGTTTTATCAAAAGTTATTCCATCCTTACTAAGGTACAAAATCATAAACGCATAAGACGTAGAACTATTGTTAAAATACAAGGGTTTGTTTAGCCTATATGCTTCCCTAAGCAAGCGTTTTATGTTGTTTCTGGCTACAGCAGTTTTATGAAGTCGTTTACTTACAGAAACCCCTGTTTTTAAAATACTGTTGTCTTCAAATTCAGTTTTAAGATAAATCAACCTTAGTGGATAGACTGTCATAGCCTTACCCTCTGTAAAAAGTTGTTCTATTAACTTTTTGCTTTTTAGCTTGTCTTTTTTAGAATACTTGAAGCTCATTTCTTAATTAATTTACTTAGGAAATTTTTAATTTTTACAAATTAAGAGAATCTAATTAATTATTACTGTAAGACTATTTAAATATTTTAGACCAATAGATAAAATCAAAATAAATGTCATTAACAGAACTATTAAAAGAACATGCGGATCAATCTGCTCAAAAATTTCCAGATGAGATAAAACAAATAATGCGCAGTGCTATAGAAGATCTATCAGATTCAAAATTAACCACAAAGGCAATAAAAACAGGAGATATTTTCCCAGAATTCTCATTGCCAAATTCGAAAGGTGAAGAGGTATCATCAAAAACCCTTTTAGAACACGGACCTCTGATCATAGCTTTTTACAGAGGCGGTTGGTGTCCATATTGCAATATTGAATTAAAAGCATTGCAGAGTGCCTTGCCGGAGTTTAAGAGAAAAGGGGCAAACTTAGTCGCTATAAGTCCAGAGAGCCCAGATAATTCATTGTCAACGGTTGAAAAAAATAATTTAGAGTTTGAAGTTTTAACCGATAAGGATAACAGCTTTGCAAGATCTATATATCTTGTCTATCAATTGCCTGAAGACTTAGTGAAACTGTATAAGAAATTCGGGATTGATTTAGATGAAAGTCAAAACAATTCTAATAATGAATTACCAATTTCTGGCACCTATGTTATCAATACCTCGGGAAAAATTGTCTATCATTTTTTAGAAGAAGATTATAAATTAAGAGCAGACCCTAAAGCAATTTTAGATGTACTTTAAACAAAAAGCGCAACAAATAATTGTTACGCTTTTTTATCTGTACTCTTAGAATATTATTCTTTACCAAAAGTATTATTATCGCGTTTTATATCTGCCATCAACATTGAGGTATCAATTTCAACTGATTTCACAGATTTTTTGGCATCAAAAGTGTAGGTTGGCATTGCCCAAGCCCAATCACTAATAATAGTAGCTGATGTTGGTTTCTCACCACGCATCATTTGCAGCGGAATGTAAAATTTTTCAGTAGAACCATCTGTATAAGTTACAGAAAGATCAATAGGCATTGGCATTAAACCAATACGCTCTAAAGTTATAGAATTGCCCTCAACAGCCTTTACTGAATAATCGATTGTGTTTGTAGTTTGCCCAAAGTCTATTAAATACCAATCTAATTCTAAGTCTGTGATCCGTTCTGCCGTGCGCACGATATCCATAGGTTTAGGATGTTTAAAAGCAAAATCATTAAAATACTTTTTAATTGTTTTCTTTAAGTTGTCTTCTCCAATTACATAACCCAATTGCGCTAAAAAGACCAAACCTTTACTATAGGCTGCTGCGCCATAAGCTCCATTCAATGTATAACGATCTGCGTGCGTGGTTAAAGGTTGTTCTACGCCAGAATTTGCTAAACCTATATAGCCTCCATAAGAACGCGCTAATGGATTATCTCTCTTTTCTTCTCTCAAATCGTTCATTGCTAAAGCCGAAATATAACTTGTAAACCCTTCATCCATCCACTCGTGTTTAGCTTCATTGGTTGCTAATAAAAATTGAAACCATGTATGTGCCAACTCATGTGCTGTAACTCCTAACAAGCTGCCAAAACTACGTTGACCAGTTATTAAAGTGCTCATAGCATATTCCATTCCGCCATCTCCACCTTGTATTACTGAATATTGCTCATAAGGATACTTACCAATATTTTCACTAAAGAATTGCATAAGTTTTACGGTTTCAGGCTGTAAGTTTTTCCAGTTGTCAAGAAATTTTTGCTCTAAATCTTTTTTATAGTAGAAGTGAAGCATTGGCCCACCAGAAACTTGCACAGTGTCATGAATAAAATCAGGATCAGCTGCCCAAGTAAAATCATGAACCTTTGGAGCTTTAAAATGAATCGTTTTCTTTCCAGATTTTATTTTAGGTTCACCTTGTTGGTAACCTGTACCACCAACAACATAATTTTTATCAATCGTCAATTTTACATCAAAATCTCCCCAAACACCATGAAACTCCCTTCCTATGTATGGATCTGCATGCCAACCTTCATCATCATATTCAGCGAGTTTAGGATACCATTGCGTCATAGATAAAGCTACGCCTTCTTTATTATTTCTACCAGAACGACGAATCTGAACAGGTACTTGTGCATTAAAATCCATATCAAAAGTTACACTTTCACCTGGTTGAATAGGCTTATCTAACCGAACCTCAAGAACGGTTCCTACAGTTTCGTGGGAAATTGTTTTCCCATTCTGTTTTAAAGAATTAACCTTAATAAAACCAATTTCATTTGGTTGTAGTTTACTAATACGATCACCGACACGAGCGTCGGGATCTTGAATTGTACGTGAGCGCACATCCATTTCACTACCAGGTTGAAATGCATTAAAATATAAGTGGTAATAGACCCTATTCAATATATCAGGTGAATTATTGGTATAGACTAATTTTTGTTTTCCTACATATTGAAAAGTATTTACATCCATGTCAATTTCCATGTCATAATCTACATGCTGTTGCCAATAACCATCTTTTGTTTGAGTAGAAGATTTGCTAGTTCGAGCTGATTTTTCAGTCGCGCTGCAAGACAGTACAAATACAAAAACGGAAAGACTTAGAAGTATTTTCTTCATAATTATTTTAGTTTTGAAGCCATAATTAAGGCATTGTAAGCATTAGCAATTTTTCCAGATTTAGATAATTCTGAAAATGCTTTTACGTTTGAAGCATCTCCACCAACAACAACTTTGTTGATTAATGGCAAGCCAGAATCTAAAACAACTTGTTTTACCTGAGCAGCTGTTAAATTAGGATATTGCGAACGGATTAAGGCTGCAATACCAGCAACTCCTGGTGCTGCCATAGAAGTACCTCCTTTAAAATCGTATTCATTTTCTGGTGTTGTAGAATAAACCTCAGAACCTGGTGCAAAAACATCAACATTTTGTTTTCCATAATTAGAAAAGCCTGATACCATTTTAGAACCATATTTTTCAGTTAAAGAACCTACTCTTATATAAGAATTTGAAACTTCAACATAATTTACATTATCATCTGGGAAATTAGGCGTTTTATCAACATTTTCACTATCGTTGCCTGCAGCATGTACAAAAACCACATCATTATCTGATGCATATTTAATGGCGTCTCTTACCCATTCTGCATGTGGTGAAAAAGACTTTCCAAAACTTCCGTTAATTACTTTTGCCCCATTATCTACAGCATACCTAATCGCTAAAGCAACGTCTTTGTCATATTCATCTCCGTTTGGAACAGCTCTTATGGCCATAATCTCAACATTATTTGCGACACCATTAGCCCCTTTACCATTATTACGTTCTGCCGCAATAATACCCGCAACGTGTGTACCATGAGATTCAGATTTTTTTACAGGCTTAACATTTCCGTTTCCATAGCCTTTATCTGATAAGTCATTAATGTCGTCTCCAGTTTTACGCCCAGAAAAGGTTTTGTTTAAGTTAAAATTTAAACGCTCATTAATTTGTTCTAATGCACCATTAATTTCATCCTCTGCATCCGCTAGTGATATACCATTTGCATTTATGTTTTGAGCAATCTGAATAGATTGTAACAAAGTTTGATCTTCTGTTTTTATAGCATTTACCTCTTTAATTGTGTAATCACTTTTACCGAGATGTTTGGTTAAAGCATCATGAGCATTCTTCACAGCCTGTGCTATTTGTTCATATTGGGTTTTGCGACCCGTCCATAATTGGTATTCTTCGTCGTATTTTTTTTGTGCTGCTGCGTAATTAGGATTAGAAGTATCTCCACTTGATAAAATCCTAACATATTCTAGCTGTTCATCATAGCCATCTCCCAAGAAATTCCAACCGTGGACATCATCAACATAACCATTATTGTCATCATCTTTTCCGTTGTTTGGCACTTCTTTTTTGTTGGTCCAAACCACAGCATCTAAATCTTCATGGTCTATATCAATACCAGAATCGATAACAGCGACAATTACTTTTTTGCCTTTTTTACCTTTAATTAATTCATTATAAGCTCTATCTACTGCCATTCCTGGAATAGTATCTCTTTCAAGGTCTAAATGTCCCCAATTTTTCTTTTCCGTTTCGGTTAATTCAGTCACCTTTAAGGGTGAGGTATCAATATTTTCTACAGGAGTGGATAAAATATCTGATGTTCCGCCACAACCTATAAAGAGTGTTACCAATAAGCTTAAACCAGCTAGTGTTTTGTAATTAATTTTCATTGTTGTTTTACTTTAGTTAAATAGTGTTTTACAAGTATATGTTTCATTTAGTCGCACACCTTTTTCTGTGTGCTTTACGGTAATAATTTCGTTATGAGCATCGTGCTCTAAAAATAAATGGAAGTTATTATCTGCTGCCATATTCAAAAATAAGGCTTTTTCGTCAAGTGTTAATAAAGGTCTAGTATCATAACCCATTACAAATGGTAATGGCAAATGACCAGCAGTTGGTAATAAATCTGCCATAAAACAAATAGTTTTTCCTTTGTAATTTATCATAGGAATCATTTGCTTATCCGTATGGCCATTGGCAAAGAAAATATCAAAACCTAATTCTGAATTTTTTAAAAAATGTTGTTCGGGCAGTTTGGTAAATTTTAATTGCCCACTGTCTTCCATCGGTAAAATATTCTCTTTTAAGAACGAAGCAACTTCTCTTCTATTTGGTTGAGTAGCCCATTTCCAGTGGTCTTTATTACTCCAAAATGTAGCGTTTTTAAAAGCGGGTTCGTAACCTGTTTTGTCCTTATTCCACTGTATGCTTCCGCCACAATGATCAAAATGAAGATGCGTCATAAACACATCAGTAATATCATCTCTGTGAAAGCCGCAAGACGCCAAAGACTTATCTATGCTGTCATTTCCCCAAAGAAAATAGTAGCCATAAAACTTATCACTTTGTTTATTACCCATACCTGTGTCAATTAAGATTAGGCGATTACCGTCTTCAATTAATAAACATCGCGCTGCAATGTCTATCATATTGTTGCTGTCCGATGGGTTGGTTCTGCTCCACAGTGATTTTGGCACCACACCAAACATGGCACCTCCATCGAGCTTAAAATTGCCAGCGTTAATTGGGTATAATTGCATTAAATAGTGAGAATTAGTATGACGTGCAAAATACTAAAAGCATTACTATTTATGGGACTTTAAGCTTAATAATTAAAATAGGTTTAACACTTTCGTCAAGGCTCATCTTATTTGTATTGTTAAAAAAGAGTACTTTTAGCTGTATCATTAATTAACATGTGTTTGAATATTTATGGGGAAATCAAAAGGGAAATCAAAGCGAAATAGATTATTAAGTTTTGGTCGTGATTTTAATCCAGATCAAAAAGTAATTTTAAGAGATTACTTAGCCATTGAGCGCACGAGACTAGCTAATGAACGCACACTTCTTTCTTATGTTAGGTCGTCATTATATTTATTACTTGGAGGTATTGCCTTTTTTCAACTCAAGGAATTCCCAAATTTTAAATACCTAGCAATAACTGCATTAATTTTTTGCGTGATTTTTTTTGTTATAGGAGTCTATAGATTTTACTTATTAAAAAGAAGCTTGAGAAAATTATATTACGATACGGAGATGCAAAAACAGGATTGAAAACTTCTAATTCAACTAAATCTGTAATCCTCAGCTTTTATTATAGTGTAAATTGCCATTAAAGAGTTGAGCCAACTTCTTAATTATTTTTATTTAGTATTTTCACCAAAAACTTGAAATATGTTAGAATTAGCAGGAATCATCATTCTCGGAATATTAGCGCAATGGGTGGCTTGGAAATTTAAAATTCCTGCAATTTTACCTTTAATATTAATAGGATTATTAGTTGGGCCAATTGCAGCAGAATTTTTTAGTGCAGATGGTGTCTCTAAATGGATTGATCCAATTTGGATTGGCCCTAATTTGGATGAATCGGGAAATTTAATATTAAATGAACAAGGTGAGCCAATGGTGGGCAGAGGACTTTTTCCCGGAGAAAGCCTATTCTATTTTGTATCGCTAGCGATTAGCATCATTTTATTTGAAGGTGGGTTAACCTTAAAGATGAGTGAAATAAAAAACGTAGGTCCTGTTATTACTAAACTTATAACCGTTGGCTCTTTGGTTACATTTTTTCTAGCCGCAGTTGCCGCGCATTTCATTTTTAAATTAAGCTGGGAGATTTCATTTCTTTTTTCAGGCCTTATAATTGTAACAGGACCAACTGTAATTACGCCAATTTTACGTAACATTCCATTAAAAAAAGATGTCTCTGCGGTATTAAAATGGGAAGGTATTTTAATTGATCCAATTGGAGCTTTGGTTGCTGTCTTGGTTTATGAATTTATTAGTGTAGATGCTGGAGGGGAATTTACCAAAACAGCACTCATTGAGTTTGGTAAAATTGTACTTTTTGGTTCTACATTTGGGTTTACTTTTGCACATGCACTAAACTTAATTTTAAATAAAAAGTGGGTGCCTCATTATTTAATCAATGTGTTTTCATTAGCGGCAGTTTTAGGAGTGTTTGTATTATCTCATTCTTTTGCTCACGAGTCTGGTTTATTAGCAGTAGTAGTAATGGGAATGGTCCTAGGAAACTCTAATTCACCCTATTTAAAAGACATCCTATACTTCAAAGAATCACTAAGCGTATTGTTAATTTCAATATTATTTATTTTACTAGCTGCGAATATCAATTTTGAAGAGCTGCTCTTAATTTACAATTGGAAAACGGCTGTACTTTTCTTAATTATTGTGTTTTTAATTAGACCAATAGGCGTCTTTTTGAGTACACACGGCTCTAAGCTAAAATTTAATGAAAAATTATTTATAAGCTGGGTTGGACCTCGTGGTATAGTGGCCGCTGGTATCGCGTCACTTTTTGGTTTAAAACTCGCTAGTAAAGGTGTTGAAGGAGCTGAATACATTACACCCTTAGTATTTGTCATTGTTTTAGGAACGGTTTTATTAAATGCCACAACGGCTCGATTATTTGCCAGATTAGTAGGTGTGTTTTTAACCAAGTCTAATGGTATTTTAATTGTTGGAGCTTCGAAAGTCTCCCGATTATTAGGGCATTATTTAGAAAACCACGGAAGACATGTTGTACTTATAGATAGCAACCAAAGCAATATAGCAAAAGCGAAAGAGCTAGGTTTAGAAGCATTAAACACTAATATATATTCTGATGCATTAACCGATAATATCGAATTAAATGATGTTGGTTATTTAATGGCAATGACTGGTAGTGCAGACATTAATAAATACGCAATTAATAAATTTCGTGGTCAGTTTGGTGAAAATGGTGCATTTAGATTAGTGACTGCTGACGAAATGAATAATCCTGAAAACAACCCAAAAGAGGGTCTATTTTCTCATACAGATGATTATATTAATTTAGCTGAAGTTACTCGGAAGTATCCGTCAATCCAAGAAATTAATATTGATGATAAAGCACATTTTGATAATCTTATAGAAATGACTAATAAGGATAAGAACATGATTCCTCTATTCTTTATGGATGCTGACGGTGAGATTCATATATTATCGTCTTACCATGCAGACATTGAAACTATTGAAGCCGGTTGTAAATTGGTATACTTAGGAAAACCTTTTGATGTGGAAGAAGTTGCTCAAGAAGAGGATTAAAACCCCTTTGAAAAAAGAGTACTTCTAGTCGTCACTAATTAGTCAAGAAAAAAAATCAATGTTGTATATAGATTTCTTTGATCTAATCATTCAACTTCAAAACAGCCATAAAAGCCTGCTGAGGTATCTCTACGTTACCAACTTGTCGCATACGTTTTTTGCCCTTTTTCTGCTTTTCTAGTAGTTTACGCTTACGCGAAATATCACCACCATAACATTTGGCAGTTACATCCTTACGAAGCGCTTTAACCGTTTCTCTAGCAATAATTTTAGCGCCAATAGCAGCCTGTATAGGAATATCAAACTGTTGTCTTGGAATTAATTCCTTTAACTTTTCACACATCTTTTTACCAATATGGTGCGCATTATCTGCATGTATTAAAGCTGAAAGCGCATCAACAGGTTGCGCGTTTAGTAAGACATCTAATCGCACTAATTTAGATACTTTCATGCCTAATGGAGAATAATCAAAAGAGGCATAGCCTTTTGAAACTGTTTTCAGCCTATCATAAAAATCGAAAACAATTTCTGCCAATGGCATTTCAAAAATCAACTCCACACGTTCTGTGGTTAAATAGGTTTGATTGGTAATCATACCACGTTTTTCAATACACAGACTCATAACATTACCAACAAAATCAGACTTTGTAATAATTGTGGCTTTTATAAAAGGTTCTTCAACACGATTAACAGTTGTTGGCTCTGGTAAATCACTAGGATTATTTACTATAAAAGCGTCATCAGGATTTTTATTAGTATATGCGTGATATGATACGTTAGGTACGGTTGTAATCACAGTCATATCAAACTCGCGTTCTAGACGCTCTTGTATTATCTCCATGTGCAACATTCCTAAAAATCCACAACGGAAACCAAAGCCTAGAGCGGCAGAACTTTCAGGTTGAAAGACTAAAGAGGCGTCATTAAGTTGTAGTTTTTCCATAGAATTACGAAGCTCTTCGTAATCTTCAGTATCAACAGGATAAATACCGGCAAAAACCATAGGCTTTACATCTTCAAAGCCTTCAACAATATTAGTTGTTGGATTAGCGAAATCTGTAATAGTATCGCCAACTTTAACTTCTTTAGCGGTTTTGATACCTGTAATAAGGTAGCCAACATCACCAGCTTTCACACTTTGTTTTGCAACTTGAGTTAGCTTTAATGTCCCAACCTCATCAGCAAAATAGTCTTTTCCTGTGGCAACGAATTTAATTTTTTGCCCTTTTTTAATTTCACCATCAAAAACTCTAAAATAGGTTTCAATACCTCTAAACGTATTATAAACCGAATCAAAAATTAAAGCTTGCAAAGGCGCATCTACATTTCCTTTTGGAGCAGGAATACGCTCAATAATTGCTTTTAAAATATTTTCGACACCAAAACCTGTTTTTCCACTTGCGTGAATCACTTCTTCTGGGTCGCAACCTAATAAATCTACGATGTCGTCAGTAACCTCTTCTGGATTTGCACTTGGTAAATCGACCTTGTTCAGCACCGGAATAATTTCTAAATCATTCTCTAAAGCCAAATATAAATTTGAAATGGTTTGGGCTTGTATACTTTGTGCAGCATCTACTATCAATAAAGCACCTTCACAAGCAGCTATAGAACGCGAAACCTCATAAGAGAAATCTACGTGGCCAGGAGTATCAATTAGGTTAAGCACATATTTTTCACTTTCAAATATATAATCCATTTGAATGGCGTGCGATTTTATGGTAATACCACGTTCGCGCTCCAAGTCCATACTATCTAGTAGTTGGTCTTGTTTTTCACGAGCTGTAACAGAACCCGTAGTATCTAATAAACGGTCTGCTAATGTACTTTTTCCGTGATCTATATGTGCAATAATGCAAAAATTGCGTATGTTCTTCATCTATCGATTTCTAAGGCTACATTAAGTTTGCAAATATAATCGATTTCTTGTGCTTTACAGTATCAAAAACCACAATAAAAGCTCGATGAATTACGGAAAAACCATAATAAAAAGTAAAATACAATGGTTATCTTGCTGCACAAACCGAACTAATGATTGCTCGCTTACAGTTATTTTTTTTTGTAATGCTTTTTGCGCTACCTTTTGCATCATTTGCACAGAATTTTTCTATTTCAGGAAAAGTGTTAGACGCAAATAGCAAGCCTATTGAGTTTGCTAATGTTATTGTTTTGACAGAAAATGGAGCGCAATTTTTTAAGGGGAGCTCAACAGATAATAAAGGGTATTTTAAGTTAGAGAATATACCAAAAGCATCATATAATCTTAGGATAAGCTATATCGGTTTTGAGGAGTTTAATCAAAAAATTATTCTAACAGGAAACTTAGATTTAAAAACGGTCTTACTTAATGAAACTCCAGAAAGTTTAGGTGAAGTTACTGTTGTTAGCACAAAACCAACAATAACACGTAGACCAGACCGTTTAATTTTTAATGTTGAAAACACTGCGTTAATTGAAGGCTCAACACTAGGTGTTTTAAAAAGCACGCCTGGAGTGATTGTCTCTGAGGGCAGTATCAATATAAAAAGTGCTCCAGCTACAGTTTATATAAATAATCGTAAGGTGCAACTCACCACCAATGAACTCATTCAACTGTTGGAAAGCTCACCAGCAAATAGTATAAAGTCAATCGAAGTGATTACAAATCCACCAGCAAGTTACGATGCTGATTCTGGATCAGTGATTAATATTATAATGAGTAAAAATTTAGTGGCTGGCTATCGCGGAAGTGTGCAGACTAATTACACACAAGGAGTATTTCCAAGATATAATGCAGGGACGAGTCATTATTTTAAAAATAATAAGGTAAATCTAAATCTAAATTATAATTATACAAATGAGAAGATTAATAGAGATCAGGACGGCACGATTAATTTTTTGGACGAGAGTAATCAAATCGATGAAATTTGGAAATCTGACGTCAATAGAAATACACGGACAGAAACTCATACGCTCAACCTTAATTTTGATTATTATTTAGATGATAAAAACACCTTAAGTTTAACCAGCACAGGATTATATGTGCCTTATTATAAATATGAAATAAAAAACAACACCACTATTTTTGACGAAAACATGGTTTTTGAAGATAGCTTTACAGCAGATAATTTATCTAGAGATAATAAATACAATATTGGAACTGATCTTATCTTTAGACACAATTTTAATAATAGTGCTAACCTAAATTTCAACTTACATTATACTATTTATGATTATGATCGCGATCAAAATGTGTTTCAAGATGAGCTGATTGATGATGATTCTGAATTTAAAACGCTCACCAATCAAAACACTAACATTATTACAGGTAAAGTAGATTACGGCTTGCCTATAAATGAAACTATGAATTTTGATGTCGGACTTAAATATTCGAATGTAAATACGGATAGTGACATCAATAGGTTAGATATTATAAATGGTAACGAAGTTTTAAATGTTACAAATTCAAACACCTTTAAATATGATGAAAAAGTTTTTGCTGCATATTCTAATATAAGTAAGTCATGGGACAAATGGGATTTGAATTTAGGACTTAGGGTTGAGCAAACAAATATTAAAGGAGCGTCCGAAACGTTAAGCCAAGTCAATGCACAAGAGTATTTAAATTGGTTTCCTAATGCCAGTTTATCACATCAACTATTTAAAGATGTCAGTATTAATGGAAATTATAAGCGTAGTATTTCTAGACCAAATTACACCGATTTAAACCCTTTTACCTTTTTTATAAATGAAAACACTATCGTGGTTGGTAATCCTAATCTATTGCCAACATATTTAAATCATTTTAAAGTGGGTATAGACTTTTTAAAGTATTTTGCGATTGAAGCTTACTATGATAATTATGACGGTGCAATACAAGAGTTGCCAAGACAAAATAATGAAACTAATGTTATAGCATTTACACCAACCAACATAGATAAAACAGTAGATTACGGATTTGATTTTTTATTCAACTATTATGCAGATAATTGGGGAATCTATGCCGCCACGTCTTTTTTTAATATTTCAGAAGAAGTCGATTTTGGGAATGGTTTTGTGAAACAAAATCGTTGGTCTAATGTAATAATCTTATCACCTAATTTGTCGCTATTAAAGGATAAAAGTTTAACTCTAAACTTTTCTTTATTTTGGATAAATAGAAGTCAACAGAATCTTCAGACCGTTGAAGAACAATTAGTCACTAGTTTTAGTATGTCAAAATCAATATTAAATGGCAAAGGTATAATTTCGCTTTCCGCAGAAGATTTATTTAACAAACAAGATCAAAGTACATCAGTAAATTACCTAAATCAATCTAGTAGAAGTTTTGTTGATGCAGATAACCGCTATATAAAACTAGGTTTTCGTTACAAATTTGGAAACACAAAGCTAAATATCAACGAGCGTACCACAAGTGATGAGGAACGCGATAGAATTAAAGATTTAAACTAAATTAGGGAGAATCTGAAACACGTTCAGATTAATAAATTTATCAATCTTGCCACTCGGCAATAAATAAATTTGTATCTCTTGTACCACCATTATTACGATTAGAAGAAAAGACCAATTGTTTTCCATCCTTAGAAAACACAGGAAAGGCTTCAAACGTATTACTATGTGTTACTCGTTTTAGATTTTTACCATCAATATCAATCATATACAAATTGAATGGAAAACCGATTTCACTTTCAAAATTTGAAGAAAACAACACCTTTTTACCACTTGGATGAAAAAACGGACTCCAATTAGCATTGCCTAAAAATGTCAGTTGTTTCATATCACTCCCATCTGCGTTGCAAATAAATAATTCCATATCACTTGGTTCAACCTGGCCAATTGCAAGTAATTCTTTGTATGCTTTAATTTCTTTTTCAGTTTTAGGGCGTGATGCTCTAAATATAAGTTTACTGCCATCTGGCGAAAAGAATGCGCCACCATCATAACCTAATTCATCCGTAATTTGTTTCACGTCTGTACCATCTAAATTCATGGTGTAGAGTTCTAAATCACCACTTCTTGTTGATGTAAACACAATTTTATCACCTTTTGGAGAAACGGTTGGTTCTGCATCGTAACCTAATTCATTTGTCAATTGCTTAACAATATTTCCTTCTAAATCAGCTATAAAAATATCGTAGCTATCGTAAATTGGCCAAATATATTCTCCAGGTTTTTTTGGTGGTACTTTTGGGCAATTATCATCAGCTAAGTGCGTAGACGAGTATATAATATGCTTGTTATCTGGCAAAAAATAAGCACAAGTGGTTCTTCCCCTTCCGGTACTTATCATTGGCGGAGCAATGCTATCATTAAAGGTTTCGTTTGCATCCATTAAAAACATTTGGTCACAGCCAACATTCCATTTGGCGTTATTAGATTGAAAAACCAACTGCTTATCGTCAAAACTCCAATATGCTTCTGCATTATCACCACCAAACGTGACTTGTCTTATGGATTTAAAATGGGTTTCTTCCGGATAGATTAATGAGTCTTGTGCCTCGTCTGTATTTGATTGAGATTCAGAATTTATAATCTTAGATTTCTCATCTTTACAAGATGAAAATGTAACCAGTAAAATTATAACAACAAGTATTCTGTTCATAACAAAGAATTATAATAAATGGCTTTTAATGCCTAATTTTGGGCAAAAATAACACTTAGTAATGAAATGAGCTCATTCAAGATCTAAAATTAACTTGAATTTAAATAGCGAATTCCATTTCTCAGACTTAATTAAATAGATATTTTGAAATGAAAAAGTTGATGTTTTTATTTCTTTTAGCAGGAATAATATCTTGTAAAAACGAAACTAAAGTTGCAGAAAATAAAATAAAGGAAGACGTTACATTTTTAGCAGACGATAAACTTGAGGGTCGCCAGACAGGAACACAAGGTGAAATTTTAGCTTCAGACTATATTGTAAAGCGTTTCGAGGCAATTGGAATTGAACCAAAAGGAACAGAAGGTTTTATGCAACCATTTTCTTTTAAGCCCAAAACAGATCCTCATAGTGAAGTAGAATTTACAACAAATGCAGACAGCACAATAACAGGAAATAATCTCATTGGGTTTATAAACAATAATGCAAAAACAACAATAGTTATTGGCGCACATTACGATCATTTAGGTTTTGGTGGTGAAGGCTCTTTATATAGAGAAATAGATAAAGCGGTCCATAATGGAGCAGATGATAACGCGAGTGGAGTTGCCGTGATGCTGAACCTTGCAAGTCGATTGACGGTGAAAAACAATCAAGCTAAAATAAAAGACAAAAACAACTATTTATTTATGGCATTTTCTGGTGAAGAAATGGGTTTGTTGGGTTCTAATTATTTTTCAAAAAACCCGACTATTGATGCTGAATCTATCAACTATATGATTAATATGGATATGGTTGGCAGAATGAAAAAAGACAGCACATTAGCGGTTTACGGAACAGGCACGTCTCCAATGTTTAAGCAAACTATAAAATCTAATAATGATAAATTTAAAATAGTTGAAAATGAAAGTGGAGTAGGCCCAAGTGATCACACTTCGTTTTATTTGATTGATGTTCCAGTGTTGCATTTCTTTACGGGTCAGCATGAAGATTATCACAAACCAGGTGATGATTCCGATAAGCTGAATTATGACGGCATGAATTTAATTTCAGATTACATTTATACGATTATTGAAGATTTGGATGATAATGGTGAACTAGCCTTTAGAAAAACTAAAAATGAAAGCGAAGAAACACCGCGTTTTAAAGTGGGCCTAGGTGTAGTTCCAGATTATTTATATGATGGAAAAGGTATGCGAATAGATGGTACACGTGAAGATACTCCTGCTTTTGCTGCTGGCCTACAAAAAGGAGATGTGGTTGTAAAATTAGGTGATAGCACCATAACAGATATGATTAGCTACATGCGCGCATTATCCGTTTTTGATAATGGTGATGAAGCTGCGATTTCTGTTAAACGTGGTGAAAAGATTATCGATACGAAAGTAAAATTCTAGTAATGTATGCTTAAAACCAAACAAGACATAATTACCAAAATCCATTTAATCATTTCGGTTTTAATAGTAGTTCCTGTTGCGTTTTTATATGGTTTCAATCCAAGTTCAGAATTCGATATTCAATTACAAACTATTGATGAGCATAACCAATTCAAAGCTATAATGGGTTTGTATTTAGGTTTTTCAGTATTATGGATTCTTGGTATATTTAAAGCTAATTACTTAAAAGTAGCCTTAATAGCCAACATGATATTTATGTTATGCTTGGGCTCTGGAAGAGTATTAAGTTGGTTTATAGATGGTACTCCAACTTTTGGTTACAAATTCGGGACCTTTGCAGAATTATTTCTAGGTTTTTACGGACTTTGGGTTTTAAAAGCCAGTCATCAAAGCTCCACAGATACCTAGACTAATGATAACATAGACGGCTGCGAGTATAAATAGAATCTTAGCTGCTTTTTTGCGTTTTTTGAGCACAGCAAAACCTATGATAGCTAAGAGAATAGCTGGCCCAAACATTATAGCCACCATTAAAACTACTAAACCGTCTAAATTTCCAACTTCTAATAATCTCATAATATTTTTTAAAACATTGTGCTACCGCAAATTCCCGTACTAATTAAGGAATAAACTGTCGCTACAATTAAAATCTTTTTTCCTTTAATCTCGTTTTTAGAATAGACAACAAAACCATAAATAAATAGGGATATAGGCAAAATAATCATTAGAAAAACGATTATAAAAATAACGAACTCATACCCACTTCCCTGATTTAGCGCAGTATTCATACAATTTCGTTTCTAAGTTCTTCTAATCTTGACTTTTTATCATCCCGATAAAACAAATTCATAGTCTCAAAAGGAATAATTTTATTATCCTTATCTACAATATGTACGCAAGACTTTTTTATCGCACGCACATCAAAATTATAAGCATCAATAAATTGCATAATAATGACTCTAAACAAATTATCATAACCCAAATTAGGCGCATCAATATTAGGCAAGCAACACATAATGGATTTTAAATTTTCTTCAGCTACTTCAACAGAGTTTCCTGTACTAAACAGCTCAATCATCTTATCTTGAAGCTGGTCATCTTGCTCATAGATAATGGTGTTTTTGCTATTGTCTAATAAATCATTTGGGTTAATATAACGTGTTAATGGAAAAACTTCATCTGCGAGTTTTAAAGCATAACCCATCACTAAAGCATCCGGATTACAGGGCACAGGCAACAAATCATCTGGACTAAAAATGTCTGTCTGTTCCATGATTTTTCGACGCACCTCGGTTAAGGTCATCCGATCTGTTTCTGGATTAAAATTTTCTAATCGTCCTGCGATTTGAGTAGGCTGAAGCGTCACTCCTCTAACACATTTTTGCTTTAGAGCGTAGTCTATGATTTTTCCTATTTCATTATCATTTAATCCTTTTTGAAGCGTAACCACTAAAGTTGTAGAAAGGTTTAATGTATTTAAATTTTCAATCGCTTTTTTTCTGATGTGATTTAAATCTGCGCCACGCAATTCACGCAATACACTATTTTCAAACGAATCAAATTGTAGGTAGATTTCAAAATCTGGTGCGTATGTTTTTAAGCGTTCTGCAAATTCAAAATCCTTTGCGATTTTTATGCCATTGGTATTCAACATTAAATGTCTAATAGGTAAGGATTTGGCATAATCCATTATGTCCCAAAATTGAGGATGAATCGTGGGCTCTCCACCAGAAATCTGAACCACATCTGGTTCCTTTTCATTCTTCACAATGGTGTCTAGCATGGTCTTGACTTCTTCAAGAGTTCTGTGTCTACCATACATTGGTGAAGAACCAGCATAACACGTTGGACAAGTTAGATTACAACGATCAGTGACCTCAACAACGGTTAGGCAACTGTGTTGTTCGTGATCTGGACATAAACCACAATCGTAAGGACAGCCATAATGGGTTTTGGTATTAAATGTATATGGTGTTTCACTAGGCTTATTATAGTTTCTGATGTTTTTGTAATACGCAACATCATCAGCAATTAGCACTTTAGAATTGCCATGCTCATTGCAACGTTTTAGCATATAGACGTTATCGTTTTCAAAAACAATTTTAGCGTCAACACGTTTTAGGCATTCAGGACATAAGCTAAGTGTAAAATCGTAATAGGTATAGTTTCTAACTGGCATATTTTAATTTCTGAATGATAAATCTATAATAGTATAACCAACAAATTACACATAATAGTTGGATGGTACTTAATCCAAACAGATAAAAAACATTAGGTTTAGAAAACTCAATACAAAAGCGAAACCCAAAATAAAGTAACATAAAGAGCTTAAAAAGGTCTCCGTTTTTTAACGTTGAATTATTCTGAATATGTTTCAAACTAAAGAATAAAAGAACTAAAAAAACAAGTTCATAGAGCGAAGTTGGGTGTCTAAGCAAACCATCTCCCAAATCCATTCCTAAAATTGAGTGAGTCACTTTTCCATAAGTAAATTCATTAATTCCAGATAAAAAACAGCCAACGCGACCAATAAAAATACCAACAATAATAGGAAACACAAATAAGTCTCCAGAAGATTGCCTTTCTCCAATAATTTTTTTAGCCAATTCCACACCAAGCAAACCACCGAATAAGCCTCCCATAATGGTTTTTGTGTTAAGTAATTCAACGATATTTTGCTGAGAAATGTTAATCAAAGGATTTTCTAAAAAGCCTACTAATCGCGAACCAATTAATGCACCTAAAGCAGCTCCAAGAATGATAGACAAGCGATTGTTAGAATTAATAACATCAGTGCTTTTTCGTCTTAGAATAATGTAATACCTAAAGGCAATAAAGAACGTTAAATATTCTAGAATCAAATGAATATGTAGAGTGTAACCAAAAATGACAGGCTCAAAAGGAATTTGCAAATTGTATTGTAGTTGTTAGTAAGCTTTGAATATACAGACATTACTTAAAATATCTTAGCTTTGCATCAAATTTCAAACACTTGGTTAAAATAGGAGATATAGAATTAGGCAATTTCCCATTGCTTTTAGCGCCAATGGAAGATGTGAGTGATCCACCATTTAGGGCATTGTGTAAAGAACAAGGAGCAGATGTGGTTTACACTGAATTTGTGTCTAGTGAAGGTCTCATTCGCAATGCAGCAAAAAGCGTTATGAAACTAGATATTTATGAAAAAGAACGACCAGTGGGTATTCAGATTTTTGGTGCCAATATGGAAAGTATGTTGCAGACTATTGATATTGTCGAAAAATCGAATCCAGATATAATTGATATCAATTTTGGTTGTCCTGTTAAAAAAGTAGTTTCTAAAGGAGCAGGAGCAGGAATTCTAAAAGACATTTGCCTCATGGAAAAACTCACAGCCGAAATGGTAAAACGAACCAATCTACCAGTAACCGTTAAAACCAGATTAGGTTGGGACGATAAGTCTATAAAAATTGTTGAGGTTGCAGAACGTTTGCAAGATGTTGGTATAAAGTCTATAGCGATTCATGGCAGAACAAGAGCACAAATGTATAAAGGTGATGCAGACTGGAAACCTATTGCTGCAGTAAAGAATAATCCACGTATGCATATTCCTGTATTTGGAAACGGTGACATAAATTCTCCAGAACGCGCTGCAGAAATGCGAGATAGTTATGGATTAGATGGCGCAATGATAGGAAGAGCAACAATCGGAAACCCATGGTTTTTTAAACAAGTAAAACACTTTTTTGAAACAGGTGAGCATTTAGCACCAATTTCTTTAGCGGAGCGTGTTGAAGCTGCAAGACGTCATTTACAAATGTCTATAGATTGGAAGGGGGAAATTCTTGGTGTTTTTGAGACCAGAAGGCATTACACCAATTATTTTAAAGGGATTCCGCATTTTAAAGAATACCGTATGAAAATGGTAACCAGCGATGCTTCTAAAGATGTTTTTGCAGCTTTTGATGAGGTTTTAGAAAAATTTGGAGACCATCAGTTTATTTAGATGTACTAAAAATTAAGTAGCTAGCCCAAAATAAATAGAATAACTGAACCAAAAAACAAAGAAATCTAACAGAACTAAACCAGTTGAAATTAAAATTATAAAAATTGTTTTTTTATCAAGTTTTGGAAGTATAAACTTAAAAATCAAATAACAATTAACAATAATTAATATAGCCTGGGTGAAGACAGTTTTGTAGGTCATGTTTTTTTCCACATCGCAGAATTCTCCATAACTATTGAAAACTGAAACAAAAAGATAAGTTGCTATTAAAGTTAGTAGAAAATTGCAAAAAAAATATTGCATCTTGTTTCTATAATAAATCCAAATAACACTTAATGATATTGAAATTAAAGTTGATAATATGTAATAAAAAATTCTAAACCAATTTTGTTTTAGGAAAAAATCATTGAAAACTATATATTTACTTACAGGCCAATAAAGGGCTAACGTTAAACACGTTAACCCCAATATTTGAGCAGAAATTAAGACTATTTTTTTCAAAACTTTATTCAATCGGAATTAATTGCATCTTTATTTCAGCGATACTTTTTCCCTTAAAAATTTCTAAATTATCAACTAATTTACCCATAAAATCTTTATAAGTTTTATTACTTGATTTGGAAATTGACATATCAATTACGTTAGTTAATTCGTAAAAAGTAGTTTCAGTTAAAACATAACTATCATTATTGCTGTTAAAGGCATCAACCAAATTATACAACTCCGGCTAAGATGTTAAAATTGTGTAAAGAAGTTCAGCGTCTAGAGTTTCTTCAAAGTATTTACTGATTGAGTAATAAGATTCTATCAGGAAATTCCCAACAAGAAACGATTCTAGTTCATCTTTTAATGAGTAAAGAATGTTATTTGGAAGTGTAGAGCTAAACTGAGCTTTTTCGCTGGTCATGTTTAATTGCGTGAACGCACCCTCTACACTAGTTATACCACATCCACCACGAACTCGGCAGCCTTGTGCAAATGGTGCGCAATATGTATTATTACCGCCATTCCAGCATAAAGGTACTAAGCCACAAGGTTTACCATTACCATACTCATCATCAACATGTGTCAAAGTATAATTTTTTGGGGTGCTATCAGCTCCTAACCTTGAAACTATTTCTAAGATTGAGAAGTCATCAATTTCATCCTCGGTAGTAAAATCATTAATAGTGTTTATTACTAAAGACTCTATGTCTTTACCAGGAAAGAATTTTTTTGATATATAGAAAATGTGATCGTATTTAAAATTATCGACCTCTTTTGCATCTAAGTCAATTTTCTCATAAACATTATTATTAGTGTTATTATAAATGTACAATTTCACTTCATTATTACTATCTAATAAATGTACAGCAATACCTTCAATAAAATCACTAGAATCTTCTTTAAATAGTGTTATCGCAATGACAGAAAGGTCCTCAACGCTAAAAACATCATTTAAATTATTTAAATTAATAAGAGACGAAGATATTATAAGACTTTCTGTATCGTTGGAATTGTTTTTGCTTTGAAGATCGGTATGACTGATAAACTTACCGTTGCTTTTAGAATAAATAAGCTCTGAAGAAGTAAAATCTGTTGCAAGGTTACCCTTTAAAGAATTATACGAATCAATATCAAGTGTCAAGCTCTTTAATGACTTATTCGAATCTCTCATTTGATCTTTGTCACATGAATTGTATGTTACTGCTATAAAAGCAACAATCAATATTATAAGAAAATTTTTGATGTTTTTCATAATTTATAGTTTTTAAAATTAACCGACCTATATTTTGACTTTTCGGTTTACGCCAGAAAAATGTTGCAACTAAATTTCATTATAAAGATGTTTAGTTATTTTTTATAATCAAAACAAGGGCTCTCTAGATTTATAAATATCGTGTCTATATTAATAAATATCGACTGAATATTTTTCACTTAATAGACTAGAAATGAGAAACCCTTGGTGTTTTTGAAATGAGGAGACATTACACTAATTATTTCAAAGGAATTCCCCATTTTAAGGAATACAGAATGAAGATGGTAACAAGCGATGATTCTAAGGATGTATTCGCTGCTTTTGATGAGGTGTTAGAGAAGTTTGGAGATCATCAATTCACAAACTAAGACTGAATTAATTGTCTCGTAATGCGTTGAGATGCTATTCTCGACGCACCAATGCCTAGCGTAAATATCGTTCCTAAGACAATAAAAATGTTCAGAGTATTTAACCTAACAGGATAAGGCAAATCTGGTGTTAGCATTACCAAATCAAATGCCTGTTGTAAGAGGATAATGAGTAAGCCTATAATTACTCCTATTATTCCACTAAAAACAGTCATTAAACTTCCTTGTAAAAAGAAAATTGATTTAATCGATTTAGTTTCTGTGCCTAAGTTAAAAAGAGTGTTGAGCGATTTCTTCTTATCCAAAATCATAATAACAATAACACCAAACACGTTAAATAGCGCAATGGTAATTACTAGAATAAAAAACAGGTAAATAGCTAAGTTTTCAGAATTTAACATTTTGAATAACGCATCATTTAACTGTTCCCTATTTTTAATTATAAAACAATTTGGAAACGCACGTTCTAATTGCGCTCTAATCTCAGACTCTTCAGTGCTAGAAATAAGCTTTATTTCTAAAGCACTAATCTGGTTTTCTTTATAGTTTAAAAGTGATTTTGCTAAGCTAATATCTGCAAAAATATATTCATTATTTAAATCTTCATTAATATTAAAAATACCAACGTTACTAACATAAGCAGAATTGTAGTAACCCTTTGGAGAGCTCACTTGGCCTTTTCCTGGTTTTGGTACATAGAGCGATAATGATTTTAAATAGTCAAAAACACCAAACGATAAGTTATAAGCAATACCAGCGCCAGAAACTACTTCATTGCTTCCGGAAGAAATCCAATTGCCTTGAGCCATCATAGAATCTATATTGGTGACGTTTAGGTAATTTGAATCGACACCTTTTAATGTTGCCAGCTCATTTTTGCCTTCAGATTGAATAATAATACGTTCCTCTATTATTTTAGAATAAGAGGCTACTCCATTAATAGAATTTAGCTTGGTAACATCGTCCTCAGAAAATAGAAATGATTTTCCTTGAGTTGGCACTAATTTTAAATCTGGATCCACAAAAGAGGAAAACTGAAGACTAAAATCTTTTAGGCCAGCAAATACGGATAATACAATTAATAGTGCTGCCGAAGCTATAATTACACCACCTGAAGCAATACCAGTCATTATATTGATAGCATTATTACTGCTTTTAGAAAACAGATATCGTTTTGCTATATATAAAGGAAAATTCACTTAAGACTTTTTGCGCTTACCTAATAAATCGGGATTTTCGAGAGGGTTGTCTTCTCCTTTTAGTGAACGCTCAATACCATCAATATATTCAAGAGAATCGTCCATAAAAAATTCTAAAGTCGGCATTCGTCTCAGTTGGTGACGCGTGCGTTGGGCTAATTCGTGTCTAATCAAAGGTTTATTAGATTGAATGCCCTCTAATAAAGATTTAGCCTCTTTGTTTGGAAAAATACTAAGATATACCTTAGCCGTAGACAAATCTGTAGTTACATTTACTTTGCTAACTGAAATGATAACTCCACGTAAACCACCCTCTCTAGCTGCTTTTTGTAAAACATCTGCTAGATCTTGTTGGAGAATACCTCCTATTTTTTTCTGTCTTTGTGTAAATTCTTCCATAATAAGTGATTATGACTAATCCTTTGCAAAAGTAGCGGTTATTTAAAGATAATAGTATTTTTGAATATAAATTATTAATTGAGATTTTCGTTTTCGCGGAAACTGAAACCTGTTTCAGATGAGAAAAATTGAACATATTGGTATTGCTGTTAAGGACATTGAGAATTCTAATGCGCTTTTCGCAACTTTATTTGGCAAGCAACATTATAAGATTGAAGATGTAGAAAGTGAAGGGGTAAAAACATCGTTTTTTAAATGTGGTCCGAATAAAATTGAATTGCTTCAAGCAACTAATAAAGATAGCCCAATTGCCAAGTTTATTGAAAAGAAAGGAGAGGGGATTCACCATATTGCATTTGCGGTAGATAATATTGAAAAGGAAATTTTAAGACTAACTAAAGAAGGTTTTGAAATGATTCATAAAGTTCCTAAAAAAGGTGCCGACAATAAGTTGATAGCTTTTTTACATCCCAAATCTACAAATGGTGTTTTGGTAGAATTATGCCAAGAGATAAAGGGTTAAAACGGTTTGTTTTTCTTGTAGAGTTTTAAAATATGTAGTAATATTGCACTCGCTTTAGAAATAAAGTGAATTGACACTAGTCAATAGGTCCTATAGCTCAGTTGGTTAGAGCACCTGACTCATAATCAGGTGGTCCATGGTTCGAGTCCATGTGGGACCACTTTCTACAACACTTAAAGCCTTGATTATCAGATAGATATTCAGGGCTTTTTTTATTGAGCTCAATTATATGCTAAAACTTCTCTCGGAAGCCTTGCTGTCATTGATCTACGAGGAATCGGGTTTATACCTTAAAATAAAACTAAAGTGATTTTGTGATCTTGTTTTAGTAAAAGTTGAGCAGTACCATAAGTTATTCTATTCTTTTGTCTAATAAGTGTTCAAAGGTTTCCGTTTTTGTCAATTGATGATTTTAGTACATTTGATGAGGATAATATTTTATGTAGTCTTTCTAAAGATATAAATCATAAATGGCTAAAAAACCAAGTAGAATTAGGATCAAGGCAGAACATCTTTTACCTACTTCATCAATAAATGTTTTTTACTTTATTAAGGAAAATATTTAAAGCTCTCAACATGGTATCGTCCCAACGTAGATTTTTAATATCGCAAATCATCGTACGCGATGAATTTGTGTAGTCTGTAACATGATTTTTCCGTTGGTAAAATTAAAAATCAACCAACTGTCTATCGTTCCAAAACAGAGTTTCCCAGCTTTTGCTCTTGCTCCATCAATATTATTTAAAATCCATTTCAGTTTGGTTCCTGAGAAATAAGAGTCTATGATTAATCCTGTGTGTTATTGAACGTAATCTAATAACCCTTTTTGCTTTAATTTGTCCTTTTACATCAAAAACAATCGTTCTCGTACTTGTTGTACCTTGATCGAAGGCTACTCATAATTCGCTTTCATAGTGAATAATATGATCTTACTAATTATTTTTTATCTAAAAATGAAATACGTACTTAATACCATAATGGTAATTATTATTCCAACGATTTTAGCATATTTCCATGGTGTAACATCTATTTCTTCTGTAACTTCTGGTATATAAACATCTTTTTTAGGACTTAGCTTTCCTATCATCAACATTATTAGAATATTAATTACAAATAGAATTCCCATAATATGAAGGAAATGTGGATATGCCTTTGCTTTAATTATTGATAACTCCTTTGTGTTAGTAATTCCATTAGCAGCAGCTTCAGCCATAGCGTTTTCTACAAAATAAGGCTGTAACCCTAACAAGCTTATTAAATACATAACGACACCACCAATAAGCACAATCTTTGCCGCTTTAGCAGGCACATACTTTGTAACAATACCAATGGTCACTACAGCAAGAATAGGCACGCTTAAACTACCTAATGCTTGTTGTATGTATGAGAATAATCCTGCAGGTGCATTAGCGATGAATGGTGCGATACTCATTGAAATTAAAGCCAATGCTAAACCAAACTTCTTTCCGGCTTTAACCGTTTGCATTTCTGTTGCATCTTTTTTGAAATAATGCTTGTATAAATCGTATCCAAATAAGGTAGCACTACTGTTCAATAAACTGTTAAACGAACTCAATATTGCACCAAATAATACAGCCGCAAAAAAGCCTAAAAATGCACCAGGCAAAACTTTTCTGACTAAAGCTGGATATGCTTGATCTGCGTTTTCTAAATTACCTTCAAATAAGTGCCACGCAATAATTCCTGGTAAAACAACAATAACAGGGATTATAAATTTTACAAAGCCAGCTAAAATCATTCCTTTTTGGCCTTCTTTTAAACTTTTAGCTCCAAAAACACGCTGTAAAATGGATTGATTGGTTCCCCAATAATACATCTGAGCAATCATCATACCTGTAAAAATTGTACCAAAAGGTATAGATGAATCTACTCCGCCAACAGCATCAAATTTTTCAGGGTTTGCATCCCATAGTGTACTTAACCCATTTGAAACACTTCCATCTCCTATAAGCATTAAACCAAAAACAGGAATTAAAAGTCCGCCTATTAATAAACCTATTGCGTTTACCAAATCTGAAACAGCTACTGCTTTTAAACCTCCAAATATTGCATAAATTGATCCTATAATACCAATTGACCAGACACAAATCCAAATAACTGAAGATTCGGTCATTCCTAAAACGGTTGGCAAATCGAACATTGTACTAAATGCCAAAGAACCAGAGTACAAAATGGTTGGTAATAATACAATACCAAACGCCACTAAAAATAAAATGGATAGTATTGCTTTGGTTTGATGATCAAATCGGTTTTGAATAAACTCTGGAATGGTTGTAATACCAGAGCGCATATACTTTGGCAGCAAGTAAATAGCTGTAAAAATCATAGCAATAGCTGCTAAAGTTTCCCAAGCCATTACCAATACACCTTCTGTAAACGACTGTCCATTAAGTCCTACAATTTGTTCTGCAGAAAGATTAGTAAGTAATAAAGAACCCGCAATCGTTATAGCGCCTAGGCTTCTTCCTCCTAAATAATAACCATCAGCAGTACTCTCATCGGTTCCTCTTGTTGCATACCAAGCTATAAGCGCTACTAAAAGTGTAAAGCCAATAAATGAAATAATAGACAATGCATCCATAAGTTTATATTTTTTTAAATTGAATTAATCCACAAGCAGGAACCTTAAATTCATAAAGGCCTTTTGATAATGCTGTACTTTCTTCGCTTGTTATTTCTCCTTTACAATTAAAAATAGTTGCTGTACACTTTCCTAAATCTAAATTATTTTTGATGATAACTGATGTTGTTAATTTTCCATTAACAATGTCAATTACAGTTGCATCTTCATTAATGTTTATAACATGATCGTCATAAACACCAATAATTAAATTTCCATTTTTAGATACTTGGTTTAAAGGATAGTTTGCTAAAGGTCTTGAAGGCATAAAATGTCCTGTTGTTATTGCATCTTTATTTTTATTCCAGTAATTAGTGTAAAATTTAATCATTTTTAAGTGCTCCTTGGGCACATCCTTTAACATTACTGAAATTTGAGGAACACCAAACAACGTATTTACAAGTTGTAATGCTGCAACCTCTAGACTTTCATCGTTATGCCAAGTAATCATATCGCTATGTACAGCGGTATTTCCTGCTAACATCTTAATATCTGTAATACGAACACGATTCATTACAGCATCTCCAGGACAATCAAACGCTCTAAACATATTCCCATATTTACGCATCGCTGGACCTGTATATTTCTGCCTAAATTCTACAAACACATCAGGATTTATGCTACGTAATGTGCACATCACATCTGTTAACAATCTATCGACAGCTTCATTAATGGAATGAAAATCCATCTCATCATTCTTCTCTTTTATAGTATCTGGATACAATTTAAAATCATCAATAAAATCTAGTTTAAAGCCATCTAAATTCCAATTTACTAAAGCGTTCTTATAAATGTTAATTAGATAGTCTCTAACTTCTGGGTAACGCGGATCAAATACTGGTGCCCAACGATGATTTTCAGTTAAAAACTTACCTTTAAAACGTTGGTAGGCTTTTGAGTGTTTTCCGCAAAAAGGTACCGAATACCAAAACCCAACTTTCATACCTGTTGCATGTACATCATCTACAAATTGTCTGGTTTTGTTTAGACGTTCTGGCTCCCAATCGCCAGTATAGTCATAACCTCTGTTTCCATCGTTTGTTTGCCAACCATCATCAATTACAATAGATCTATAACCCAAACTATAAGCGAGCTTGCATTCTTCAATCAAAGCATTTTCTTCTAAATTTTGATGGAATTGATACCATGTAGAATACAATGGTGCTTGTGCTATTTCTGGTACTGATGCTGGTTTTAAATTTTCGTAAGTTTCCCACCATTTTGAAACATCACGAATGGCCTCAGAAAAATGTTTGTCTTCAGCATCTATTCTAATTTGAACATTAAAATTACTTAATTTAGAATGACGTTCTCCAAATATTGTGATATGACAATAAAAGCAGTCATCTTCTTCTCTTATAACCGCATCTAATTCTAATTTATTAATAGCGTCAGAACAAGCAAAAGTATGTCTGTTTTCGTCATTATTTCCGAACAAACAAATAATTGGTGAATCTATAGAAATGCGAGATTCCATAGGTTTTAATTCCCAATCAGCTTGAATGCGTTTGGAAAAATCTGTCGTTGGTTTCCAAATGCCTTTTATGTTGTGTGCAGGAATTTTCCATTTTACCGTAATTGGTCCCGGAACTTCTGGTTTAACTGCAATGATATTAATATCATAAATCGCCACATCTTTATCATTATGTATTGAAGTGACTTGCGTTTTAAAATTATTTGAATGTCCAACAACTTGAATATTGTGTTCTAAAATTATAGGATTATCTGTCATCATTCTTTCTTCTGTTAATTGCAAATATCTTTGGTGTATTGTTATTTTGAGTAGCAAAAATTAAGTCGTCTCCAGTATTAGATTTTAAATCTAAAATATGATGGGACTGCCCAGGCACATAAAATCCTGAAGCACTATTTTTAACTACTTCAAAACCATTTTTACTTCCTTTTAAATACATACCAATAAGTGCATCGTTAAGTCCGTAATTGGTTTCGGTAGTTAAATCATTACCGACTAATATGGCGTCTAAAAAACCATCGTTATCTATATCTTTTATTAAAATATCATTAATTGGTGCTATTTGGCAACGTTCAGGTAATCGGTTTATTTTAAAGTTCCCGTTTCCTAAATTCTCTATGTAACTACTAGAAAATGTGGTTGCCTTTAGCGTTTCTTCTTCTAAATCTTTAATGTTAAGCAACTCGGTAAAACTCACTTTAGAAAAAGCTTCGTAAGTTAAATAACGGTCTTTTAATTTCACTAATTGTTTCATGACATCATCACGCGTTTGCACTGGTAATAATGTGCTATTATTATTTGGATCATTATAGTACTGTGCCACAATTGGGTCGATGCTTCCGTTGTTGTCGTAATCTTTATTATAGACGTAAACTGGTTTATCTTTTTTAGGTAAAACAAAGCAGTTTTCACCTTGGTTTCCTGCTATAAAATCTATATCTCCGTCGTTGTCAAAGTCACCAGATCCGATAGTGTTCCACCAACCGAAAGTTTCCGTTTGTTCGTTTTTAGAATTTGTAAAATTGGAGTCAGATTTTTCAAGTTTCCCTTTATTATTCATAAAAATGGTGATAGGCATCCATTCGCCAATTAGGATTAAATCGTCCCAACCATCTTTATTTAGATCTTTCCACGTTGCATCTGTAATCATTCCTAAGTTTTGAAGTGCGCTGTTATTCGCGTTTTCAAAAGAACCAGAATTATTGATTAACAAATGACTTTCTGGTGTTTGTGGGTAGCTTCCTTTTACGATTCGACTTCCCACGAAAACATCCATATCACCATCTTTATCGAAGTCATTTGGCCGCACACAACTGGTGACCTCTCTGATTTTTGGTAAGGCGTTTTCAGCTAAACCAAACTCTCCTTTTCCATTATTAATATAGATGCGGTCTTGAAGTTGTTCAGAATTTTTCTGAAATTCCGTCCCACCACTTGCAACATATAAATCTAAGTCGTTATCGTTATCAATGTCTAAAAACGTAGCATCTGTATCTTCAAAATTGCTATCTAAGCTTTGTTTTACAATGAAATTACCTGTTATATTTTGATGCCAAATCGTTGACGCTTCGCCTTTACTTGAGCCAATAAAAATCTCGTCACCCACTTTTTCATCTATATTTGCTGAAGCAATACATGGTCCAAATCTTGAGTATTGTCGCATTAATAAATGTTGGGATGTATAATCGTGACCAGGATTTTCGTTGTGTTTGTATTTTATAACATTAGACACATCGTTAAAGATAATTTCCTCTAATTTTAAATCTATATTTTCTTTTGAAGCTGAAGCTATGTCAATCACAACAACTGAGTTAGATTTTAAATTCTTTACTTTTGAAACGCTCCCATTTGACCAAATGACTTGTAGAGAATCTATTTTTGATGTTGATAATCCAAAGTGAATAATTGGTTCCATAGATGATAAATAACCTCTAATTATAGATTGGTATTGGTGTTGTGCTTTTCCATTTTGCCAAATCGCAACTTTAGAGCCAATGCCTTTTTGGTTTTGCTTTTTACCTTTTAGCTTAACTCTTAAGTAACTGTTGTTTTCTGAATTTGTAGTATTATTCTTTAAGATAAAAGCCTCTTGATTGATGTTGTTTACGACTAAGTCCAAATCTCCATCATTATCTAAATCTGCATAAGCTGCACCATTTGAAAATGATTTTTTAGATGGTTTCCAAGATGCACTTACATCAATAAATTTTAATTTTCCATTATTCTCGTAAAAATAATTAGGTAAATCAACACCAGATATTTTGCTTAAAAGCTCTCGAAGCTTTTTATTACGTGATTGTTCGTTGCCAAACATTGTATTTTGAGTAGAAAAATTTATAAAGTCTAAATCTGTTAAATCTCGTACATAACCATTAGTTATGTAAGTGTCTTTGTCTCCATCATTATCAAAATCTGCAAGAATTGGTGCCCAACTCCAATCGGTCGAAGACATACCAGAAATATTACCGACTTCGCTTGCTTTTAGCACCGAATCGTTAAGCATTCCGTTATGTAATTGAAGTGTATTACGCATAAATTGTGAAGCATAATTATTGCGTCTAGACAATAAATACTTATCATAATTTGTAGAACCTAACATTCGTTTTTGGCGCTGGTAATTATCTGGAAGCATATCTAAAACCAAAATATCTGGATTAGCATCATCATTAATATCGGCAATATCAACACCCATAGCGTTGTAAGTTAAATGTCCTAAAATTTGCTTGTTACTTTCGGTAAAACCGTTATGATTTTTAGTTTCAGAACTTACTCCGTTGTTGATATATAATAAGTCTTCGGTTATAAAGTCGTTAGACACATAAATATCTGGTAGATTATCGTTATTAAAATCTTGAATACTTACGCCTAACGAAAAGCCCTTGTGGGTAACTCCAAGACTGTCTGAAACATTTGTAAAAACGGGTTTACTTTCATCTTTTGTATCATTCCTAAGCAATACATCTGCTAAACTTTTAGGCATGTAATGTTTTGGTACTGGTGAGTTTTTATCGAATTTCACATTGCCATTATGTGCAATAAAAACATCTAAATCGCCATCGGTATCAAAATCAAAAAACACCGCTTGTTGGCTGTAATTACCATCATTTAGTTGGTAAGTTTTTGCTTGTTCTTTAAAGGTTGGAATATTTTGATCGTTTAACCCTTGGTTTATAAAGAGTAGGTTTTCGCAATCGTTATTACAATTTGCACCACCAACACTTAAGTAAATATCGTCCCATCCATCACTATTTATATCGATAATTGATACACCAGTTACCCAAGAATTTGTTTTAAAATTTGATAATTCTGATATATCTTGAAACTTAAAATCACCTTGATTTAAGTATAGTTTTGAAGATACTTGATTACCTGTAAAAACCACATCCGAAACTCCGTCGTTATTAAAATCCCCTATACCAACGCCACCTCCATTATAGGCGTATTGAAAGGTTACCACGTTTATAGAATCATTCTCCGTAATTGTGTTTTTAAAATCTATATGAGATTCTGAAGCCTTTATGTAAGTAAATTTATTCTTTACGTTTTCTTTATTACAAGAAAAAATAAGGAATAAAAAGATGCTTATTAAAACTAATTGTTTCAAATTAAATAAAGTTAGTGAGAAAGGTAATAAGTATATTGAATAAAAGCCAAGTTATAAAGAACCTGACTTTTAATCAATAAAAAACTAAATCAAATGTAATCAATCAAAAAACATTTATTTTAAATTAATATCCTGGATTTTGATCCAAGTTAGGATTAGAATCTCTTTCAGAATTAGGAATCCATACTAATTCGTGTTTACCTGTTTGGTATGTTCCACCACTTAAAGATTTTGGGTGGTATGTTTGCGAGCCATTTGTTACGTGTAATGAAGTCGCTCCCATATAATCATCAGCAAGTCCCCAACGTACTAAGTCAAAGAAGCGGTGACCTTCACCAGCTAATTCCATAGCTCTTTCGTCTATTATTGCCTGACGCGCTGCTACTTGTGTCAACGTAGTAGGCAAAGCTGTTAAACCAGAACCTGGTCTTTCCCTAACCATATTTACATAACCGATCGCAGCACTTGTCATTCCATCTTCATTTAAACCTTCAGCTAACATTAACAATACATCAGAATAACGAATAATTCTCCAGTTATTTCCAACGTTGGTTCCTAAGAAATCGACTTCTCCTCTCGTACCTATATCCATACCTGAATATTTTTTAGAAAAAATGGGTTCTACACTAGCATCAGTTGCAACAGGAATATCATCTACGAAATCTGTATTAAACGGTACTCCTCCATAACCCGTAGCTCCTGCATAATCATATGCCAATGTCTCATTTCTTCTAAAAGTATCACCATTAGCTTCAAATAGTTCCTTTAACCAAGGATTTACAACATGACTTTGATCCGGAGATTTTGCCGGAGGTGCATAGTCGATATGATAATTACCCATTGTACCAGTCTGTGGAATATCTGATCCCCAAACAAAGTTTGCTTGTCCTAAGAATTGCAATTCAAATACTGATTCTGAATTATTTTCATTAGTTGTTGAGAAGTTATCTCCAAATTGAGCAGCTGGTAATAAACTATATTCCCCTACTAAATCATCTAAAGTTTGGTGCGCATTGGTCCAATCTCCCGTGTATAAATAACTCTTTCCTTTAAGTGCAGTTGCTGCACCAGATGTTGCTCTACCAGCATTTTCACCAGACCAACTAGATGGCAACATTGCTTCAGCCATTGTTAAATCTGATATAATCTGATTCCAAATATCTTGAGTAGGTGCTTGATTTACTAATAAGTTATCTAAATCTGGTAAATCTGTAATTAAAGGTACATTACCGTAAAGGTTTAATAAATACCAATAATCAAAAGCCCTTAAAAAATATGCCTGACCTACTAAACTATCGTAATCTTCACTTCCTAGCGCATCAGCCGACGTATTAATAATAATATTATTACATCTGGCTATAGACTTATATAATTCTTGCCAAGGTTCTGTTGCCCAACGATCACCAGGATTTCCTTGAAAAGTTGACATGGCTGTATTAGAACCAAACGGGAATATATTAAACTCATCTGATCTTAACATGGCGCCAGTATGTACTATTCTTCCCCAGAAAAATGTTCCTGTAATAGGGTGAAATGCTCCATTAACAGCAGATTTTACTTGTTCTGCCGAATTACCAAAGTTCCCTGTGGATGTAGCATTATTATTATCTTGGTTTAAAATATCTTCAGAGCAACCACTCATAAACAAGAGAAGTCCAAGTGCTACAACACCAGTAATTGATTTTAATTTTGTTATTTTTTTCATAATTCTATTTTTTTAAAAACTTGCTACTAATCCTAAACTAATTGTACGTGCATTTGGATAAGCTCTCGCGTCTAATCCACGACCTAGTAACGGGTTAACGTTAGATCTTAATCCTGGAACACCAGAGTTAAGACTTGCTCGACCACCATTCGTAGATGCAACGTCTGGGTCATAACCAGAATAATTAGTGATAACGAATAGGTTTTGAATATTTAAAGATAGTCTAACGTTACTTACCCAATCAACACCCAAGAATCCTTCTTCAAAATTATATCCAATTTCGATATTTTTCAACCTTAAATAAGATCCATCTTCAACAAAGAACGAAGAAGGCGCTTTGTTACCTGCTTCATCACCAATTGTAGCCCTAGGAATACTTGTATCAGTATTTGTAGGTGTCCATGAGTTTAATACTTCAGTTAACTTACCTCCATCTTGCCATAAAATGTTATAGTATCTACTTAAGTTGTAAATTTCATTTCCTTGTACTCCATTAAAATTTAAAGCAAAATCGAAATTTTTGTATTCTGCGGTGAAATTTAAACCATAAGTAAAGTCTGGTGTTGGATCACCAATTATACCTATATCACCATCATCAATAGATCCATCACCATTTCTATCTACTCTTACAAAATCACCAGTTGCTGGATCAACTCTATCTTCTACTGTGTATCCATAATAGGCACCAACAGGAGCATTTGCTTCTGTTCTGTTAACAATTCTTAAATCTTCATCAATTGTAGGACCTAGAATAGTAGCTGGTATATCTTTTGCTTCGTTCTTTAAATTAAAAGAGAAGTTAGTACTAATATTGTATTGAAAATCACCATCAGATTTTCCGTAACTAAGATCAAATTCAAAACCGTTGTTTACTAAAGTACCTGCGTTTCTAGTTACTGGCAAACTTACACCTGTAGTAGATGGAACATTAATTGGTACTAATGCATCTTCAACATTTTTAGTGTAATAATCTGCTGTAAATCTTAATCTATTATCTAAGAAAGCCATATCAACACCTATATCAAATGTTTTTGTGGTTTCCCAAACTAAATTTTCATCTGCTAATGTTGTCTGTGCTAATCCAGTAGCAATCCCATTTCCAAAACTTGTATTGGACTGGTTTGCTAAAAACACTGCTTGTGTTGGGTAAAATTGATCAGGATAAGATCCTAGCTCACCATAAGATGCTCTTAACTTAAAGAAATTAATTGTTTCTGAATCCCAAAACTCTTCACTACTTATATTCCATGCGCCTGAAAAGGCAGGGAAATAACCTACTCTATTTTTTTCGGCAAATCTTGATGACGCATCACGTCTCATTGTGGCAGAAAATAAATACTTATTGTCGTAACCATAATTTACTCTACCAAAATAAGATAATAACACCGCTTTATTGTCTTCACCTAAAGATTGTGTAATTGAAGTTAAAGCACTTGCAACCTGTATTGAGTTAGCAGGTGTACCCTCACCATAAATACCATTACTATTTTGATTTTCAACAAATCTTGTATGACCAACAACAACTCCTAATTTATGAACATCATTAAATGTATTATCATATGAAATTGTAGGTTCAAACAATAGGTTAACATCATCTTGCACAAAATTTGTTAAATCGTTTAGTAAATTAACGTTTCGTATAGGATCTATACTATTTCCACTTTCAACAGGGTTAGTCATTAAATATGTTGGAGTAAACTGAAAATTAGTTCTATTTCTGTAATCTACACCAAAATTTGCTGAAGCTGTTATCTCATCAGATATTTTATAATCTACTTTTAGACTTGCAAATAGTGTTCTTGTAGTTTCAAGATTCTCTTCTAGAGAAGCCAAACCATATTGATTTACACCACCAGGACCTTGAATGGCTGCTGTAGGTCCATCAAAACCACCTTCAAAATTTGAATTAGTCCTAGCTATCGTTGGAGCAGTTGTACCATCAAAGCCATACCAATTATTTTCTTGTAACTTCCCTTCGGCTAAACCTAAAGATTGAGTTATTGTAAATTTACCTATATCATGTTTAGTGTTAAACCTTGCATTAAGTCGTTTAAAACCTGACCCAACTAATATTCCATCCTGATTAAAATAATTTAGAGAACCAAAATAAGAAGAGTTTTCACCTCCACCAGAAATAGATAAACCATAATCCTCTACAATACCAGATTGTAATGATTCTTCTTGCCAATCAGTGTTTACACCATTCCATGTTACTGTCTCAGTTGAACCGTCGTTAGCAAAACGTTGGTTAAGATAATTAGCATATTGCTCCCCATTGATAAAGTCTAGCTTATTACTTGGAGAATCCACACCAATTCTTGAATTAAATGTTACCTGCATATCTCTATTCTTACCACCATGATCTGTGGTTATCAAAACTACTCCGTTTGCGGCACGAGAACCATAAATTGCAGCAGCAGCCGCATCTTTAAGAACAGATATATCCTTAATATCCTTAGGGTTAACGTAGTCCATATTATCTACGAATAATCCATCTACAATGTAAAGTGGAGCTGCATTACTTAAAGAGTTAATACCTCTAATAAATACATTTGCAGACCCACCTGGTTGCCCACCAAAACTTTCTACTTGAATACCAGGTAAACGTCCTTGTAATGCTGTAGTAGGGTTACTTGCAATGGTATTAGTTAATTCCTTACCTTTAATAGTACTAACAGCACTAGTAGCATCTCTTTTGCTAGTTGTACCATATCCTACAATAACTACTTCATCTAAAGCATTGTCTTCAACAAGAATTACATCTATTTGGGTTTGCCCACTAAATACTATTTCTTGTGTTTTAAATCCAACATAGCTAAAGACAATTACATCTCCTTGACTTACGTCGTTGAGCATGTAATTTCCATCCATGTCGGTTGTTGTTCCGTTCGTAGTGCCTTTAACAATAATGTTAACACCAGGAAACGAAATTTCTCCATCTGAAACCGTACCAGATACAGATTCTGTCTGTGCGTTTAAGTTAAACCCAAAAACAGTTAGGGTGAAACCAAAAAATAACTTAATTAAAAGTTTGTTCATAAAAAATAGTTTTTTAGTTAGTAATCATTCCTAATCTTTTCTTTATAATGCCATCTATTATAGTACATGTTAACAATAGATTAAAGAATAAATCTAAGACTAGATTTTTACGCATATTTAGTAAACAATATTAAAACTGTGATACAGTATGCTACTACAAATATATTTATTTATTTATTATAAACAACAATTCCCTAAAAAAAATCAACAATAATTATGAAAACATCAATAAAAAGTGGTTTTTTTGCTTAATATTTATAAAGCTTAGAAATTAGAAAACACAAGTCCTTGTGTTTTGTTAAAACAAGACTAAAGAGGTAAAAGTAATTTTTATGAAGTTTTTAAGCTATAAAGAGTTTCTCCGTTTTGTCTGGGAAGGAAGTATTTTATGAACCCTTGTTTGGTGCTTTACAAATGTAGCAGATTCTTGAGCCATTTTATTGAAGTCGGCAGAAATTGTAGTAATACCATCAAAAATAATCTCTTTAACAGTATTATCATTGTGTGCCAAAATGCCTACTTGTTTACCTATGCTATAACCTGCGTATTTACAGTCTCTTAGCACTTGCCATAAATGGACATCACTTATAAAAAAGTAAATTGTATTTGGTTTTACAGTGCCAAGCTTATATTTTTTTTCGATAGAACCATTAATATTATATGTTTCAATAAATTTCTTGAATGCTACTTTAATACCAGCTGGATAATCGGTATCATCTCTGTAAAAAAGAACCATTTTCTTGTATCTATTTATAGCAGGTAGTAATTCTTCTAATCGATCAAACGTAGAATGCTCAAATTCTTGAGAAATATAAGAGTATTCTATAGGCATTTCTATAAATCTATCAACAATCAAGAGCTTTTCATATGGTATCTTTTTTAAAATATTCTTAATCTCGGGTAGTTGTATTGGAGCAATAACATACATTCCATATCTACCAAATATTCTATCTATTATACTTTTAAAAACATCTAAATTATTATGATGAAAAAAAACATTTATCTGAAATTTTTTACCCAATTCTTCTCTAAATGTATTGTAAAATTCTTCTTGAAAAGAATGAAATGCAAATAATAAGAGCGCTACTTTTAGTTTTACTTTGGTATTTGTATTATAAATATAATATCCTTTAAAGTTTTTAGATTCTACAAGACCTCTTCCTTTAAGATCTTCATAGGCTCTAACTATTGTTTTTCTTGCATAGCCAATATTATTAACCATCTGATTAATTGATGGCAATTTGTCTCCCTTTTTTAAAGTCTTATCATTAATAGCATCAATAATACCATTAACTAACTGCTCATGTTTTGAGTATAAACTCTCATTTTTTAATTTATTTATTTTATCAAATAGTGTACTCATTTATTCAAAAATTTAATATTTCAAAATTAATACTCTTAGTTGCTAATTCGTTGTATTTTAAATGATTAAACTTATAGTAAAATGCTCCTCTTTTAGAAGTCGACTTGTCTTTTGTATCTAGCTTAATAAGCACTCCAAATGATAACACTTTTTTTTCTAAAATTACGAGAATCCATCTTTTTTTGATAAATAGCTTCATAAAAACTTTGTAATTCTGGTGACGTAAATTTTTCGGAAAGCACTATAAATCGAATAATAACTCGCTTTAGAAACCTATTTAAAACAAGGAATTGAAGCTAATGAACGTAGCGTCTATACTAATCATCATTTTGCTATTTTATTACTGTTTTGGGCAGTATGGCCTTTTTAAACCATGATTATTCCCTTAAAAGCAATTAAAAATATTACAAGCTTAACAACTTCAGAAAAAACAGCCTTGCAGAAGCTATAAAAACCATAACTAGTATTTACGATAAAGTATTTAATATCTCTTTCCCATATTCGGCTGGTACACATTAAGAACCGTCAGATAGTTTATCTAATAGTGGTTGGTGTTGGCATATAAGTTTTTATCCACTCCTGCTACGTTTTGCTACTATTAAAAAATTCATGGTAGGTTACGAAATGTTTGCCACACCTCAACGTGATATTACTGCTGAAAAAGCTGCAGAAATGCTAAAGTCTTTTAGGTTATTTTAATGAAATCATTTTAAAATATAATCTAAAATATGCTCTTTAATACTAATAAGCTTGTGGGTTCATAAGTATATTTCAATAAGCTACTAGGTGGTACCTCATCATAATGATTTAATTGATAAGAAAGGCATCGTTTAATGCTCAAACTTTATACAGCTATATTACTATATAGAACTTCTTCAATAAAGAATTAATATATTGAAACTACCTTATTACTCCACAACACTCTACGTTACTGTAATATATAGTATTCCATGTGGGACCACTTCTAAACCCTTCAATCGAAGGGTTTTTGTGTTTTATACACTTTTTTTAACCTATGAACGTTTATATGATGCGGAAAAGCCGCAATTAATATTATATTTGTACAAGAATGTTTAATAAGAATGTGAGTTTCTTCCCTACAATTGCCACATTTTACGCATTTCATCGATAATAATTACCGTTTAAAGACAATTTTATCTTAATTAATTTTGTGAACTCGGTTTTTTTAATACTTTTACATCATAATTTATATAATGCAGAATAAGAATATGTTAGCCTCAGTATTGTTTTTCTTCATAGGTTTTGTGTCTATGGCTCAAGGAAGCGCACCTCCACCACCTATGCCTCCTCCACCTCCTGGTCTTCCTATAGATGGAGGAACCGTAATTTTATTTTTAATAGCATTAAGCTTTGGAGTCTATAAAGCCTATAAAATTTCTAAGAAAAAAGCCTAAGCCCTTAAATCATTAAGCCTTTTAACATACTTTCCAATAACATCAAATTCTAGATTAACCAAATCTCCTACGTTTAAGTTTTTAAAAGTAGTGTGGTTATAGGTGTAAGGAATAATAGCTACTGAAAAACTGTTTAATTTAGAATTTACTACAGTTAAACTTACACCATTTATAGTTATAGAACCCTTTTCAATTGTAATATTATTGAGATCATTATTGTATTCAAAAGTAAAAATCCAACTTCCATTGTCTTCAATTATAGAAATACATGTCGCAGTCTGGTCTACATGGCCTTGAACAATGTGACCATCTAGGCGATCACCCAACCTCATAGCACGTTCAATATTTATGGATTCTTTTTCAGAGAGTTCCCCAATATTAGTTTTGGCAAGAGTTTCTTTTATGGCGGTTACCGTATATAAATCACCATCAATACTTATAACCGTTAAACAAACACCATTGTGCGCCACACTTTGATCTATTTTTAATTCGCTAGCTAGAGATGATTTAATAGTAAGGTGTAGATTACCACCTTCTTTCTTAAGCATCTTAATTTCCCCTAAATCTTCAATAATACCAGTAAACATAATTGTGCATTATTTGGTTAAATTTGTATTCACAAAGTTAAATACAATTAGTCGTAATTTATCTACGATAATAAAAAAATAGAATACACTTTAATATATGAAAAAAGAAGAGGTAGTTATTGTGGGAATATCTATTGGAGACCTTAATGGAATTGGTTCAGAAATCATACTAAAAGCTTATGAGGATTCAAGAACTTTAGAATTGAGTACGCCTGTAATTTTCGCTTCAAGCAAAACTATGCAGTTTTTTAAGAATCATTTTAACAGCAAAATCAATCTATTCAATATTGATTCATCAAAAAAAATTGTTCATGGAAAAATTAACGTGGTTAATGTTTGGCAAGAACCCGTACAAATTGAATTTGGAAAAGAAGACATGAAAATCGGTGAGTACGCTATTAAGTCTTTAGAAGCCGCAACAAAAGCACTAATAGAGGGAGATATTGATATTTTGGTTACAGCTCCAATAAACAAACACAATATACAGTCTGATAATTTTAAGTTTCCAGGTCATACAGACTACTTAGCCAAAGCTTTAAATGGAAATAGCCTAATGTTTATGGTCTCTAATAACTTACGCGTAGGTCTTTTAACAGATCATGTGCCACTAAAAGATGCAGCTAAGCACATCACTGAAGAGCGAATAATTGAAAAAATAGCGACTGTAATAAAATCGCTAAGACAAGACTTTGGTATTAGTAAGCCTAAAGTGGCAGTTCTAGGTATAAATCCTCATGCAGGTGATAATGGAGTTATAGGTAATGAGGATGATGAGGTGTTAAAGCCTACACTAGAGAAGATAAAAGCCACTGGCCATTTGGTCTACGGACCCTATTCTGCAGATAGCTTTTTTGGATCTAACACTTACAAAAGTTTTGATGCCATCATTGCATCCTATCACGATCAGGGTTTAATACCTTTTAAAACCATAGCTTTTGGTGAAGGGGTTAATTATACTGCTGGTCTTGATAAGGTTAGAACATCACCTGATCATGGAACAGCTTATGAAATAGCAGGTAAGGGTGTTGCAGATGAAACTTCCCTAAAGCATGCAATACGTACAGGAATAGAAATTTTCAAGCGTAGAAAAGAGTATAATCACTATAGTGATAACCCGTTAAAAAAAGCCCCTAAAAAATTGTAAACAATATTTGTTAATATCTATCTTTAGATAAGTAAAAATTTATATATTTGCAGGCTCAAAATGGGTGTGATAATGAAGGCATTAAAAGATTATATAATTCCTTTTGTAGGATTAAAGGTCGGTGAGCATCATTTTGATTATCAAATTGATAATACGTTCTTTCAGAATTTTGAATATGATGAATTTAATGAGATTGATGTAGAAATCAATCTTCAATTTGAGAAGAAAACGACATTATTAGAATTGTATTTCTCAGCATCAGGGACAGTAAATGTAAATTGTGATATCACTAATGAGCCATTTAACCAACCTATTGATGATCAATTAAAATTGGTCGTTAAGTTTGGTGATGCGTATAATGATGAGAATGAAGATATTTTAATCATACCTCATGGTGAATATGAAATCAATGTCTCGCAATATATATATGAACTTATAGTATTGGCAGTTCCGACAAAACGACTTCATCCTGGTATTGAAGACGGTACATTACAGTCAGACATACTTTCAAAATTAGAAGAACTGAGTCCTAGTGAGGATCGTAAAGTAAAATCATCAGAGGATATTGATCCTCGTTGGAATAATTTAAAAAAACTATTAACGGATAAATAACATTTACAATGGCACATCCAAAGCGTAAAATATCAAAAACAAGAAGAGATAAAAGAAGAACACATTATAAAGCTTCTATACCTCAAATAGCAACTTGCCCAACTACAGGTGAGCCACATTTATACCATAGAGCACATTGGCACGAAGGTAAATTATATTATAGAGGCCAGGTTTTAATAGATAATTCTGTAGAAGAAGAAAACGTAGCATAAGTACTATGCATGCATATAAGAAAACGCTCACTTGTGAGCGTTTTTTTTGTTATAATTTCTTGAATCAAGCAAAAACCACTTTATTTGTACAATTATTTGCCAAAAACCGCTAAAAAGTGAATAAAAACGCGCTTTTTTTAGCAATTTTTGAATACTTTTAATCAACCTAAAAGCTAATAATGAGTAAAATCACAGCGGCAATTACAGCTGTAGGAGGCTATGTTCCTGATTATGTTCTATCTAACAAGGTTCTAGAAACTATGGTAGAGACAAATGATGAATGGATTACAAGCCGTACAGGTATTAAGGAACGAAGAATTCTTAAAGACGAAGGAAAAGGAACCTCTTTTTTAGCTATTAAAGCTGCAGAAGATTTAATTCGAAAAACGGAATTAGATCCTAAAAAGATAGACCTAGTCATTGTTTGTACAGCAACACCAGATATGAAAGCAGCTGCAACAGCAGCATATACGGCCACACAAATTGGTGCGACTAATGCGTTTTCTTATGATTTAGAAGCAGCATGCTCTAGCTTCCTATTCGGAATGTCAACAGCTGCCGCATATATTGAGTCTGGTCGTTATAAAAAAATATTATTAATAGGAGCGGATAAAAACTCCTCGTTTATTAATTATAAAGATAGAGCCACTTGTATCATCTTTGGAGATGGTGCAGGAGCCGTTTTATTTGAACCTAATGAAGAAGGACTAGGTCTTCAAGATGAATTACTAAAAAGTAATGGAGAAGGACGTGAGTTTCTGCAAGCAACTTATGGAGGCTCTTCATTCCCTATTACAGAAGATACTTTTAAGCAAGGCAAGCATTATATTTTTCAAGACGGAAAAACCGTTTTTAAGAATGCCGTTTTTAATATGGCAGATGTTGCTGAGAAAATCTTAAAAAGAAATAATCTGAAAAATGATGACATCGCTTGGCTTGTAGCACATCAGGCAAACAAACGAATTATTGATGCGACTGCAAATCGTATTAACTTAGAGGAAGATAAAGTAATGATAAATATACAGAAGTATGGTAACACAACTTCAGCTACTTTACCTTTACTTCTTCACGATTACGAATCACAATTAAAGAAAGGTGATAAGCTCATATTTGCTGCATTTGGTGGCGGATTCACTTGGGGCTCAATATATTTCAAATGGGCTTACAATACAAAATAGAAAACTAACTAACAAATATTTAAATACTATGGATTTAAAAGAAATTCAAAACTTAATAAAATTTGTTGCCAAGTCAGGTGCAAGTGAGGTTAAGTTAGAAATGGATGACGTTAAAATTACCATTAGAACAGGGTCTGAAACTGAAACAACTTACGTTCAGCAAATGCCCATGCAAGCAGCACCAGTTATTCAACAACAACCACAAGTGGCTGCTGCACCAGCCGCTGATGCTTCAACTCCAGCTGCCGTTACTAGCGAGGACTCAAAATATATTACAATTAAGTCACCAATTATAGGAACATTCTATCGTAAATCAGCACCAGATAAGCCTGTTTTTGTAGAGGTAGGGACTGAAATTAAAGAAGGCGACGTGCTTTGTGTTATTGAAGCTATGAAGTTATTCAATGAAATTGAATCTGAAGTCTCAGGAAAGATAGTTAAGGTACTTGTTGATGATTCATCACCAGTAGAGTTTGATCAACCATTATTTTTGGTAGACCCATCATAACCCAATTTAAAATTCCAAAGTATAATTCCTGAAATGTTGGAATTTGGAATTTGAAATTTTAAATACCTAAAAGTTATGTTTAAAAAAATACTAATTGCCAATAGAGGGGAGATAGCACTACGCGTTATAAGAACTTGTAAAGAAATGGGCATTAAAACCGTTGCGGTTTATTCAACTGCGGATGCAGAAAGTCTACATGTAAAATTTGCAGATGAAGCCGTTTGTATTGGGCCTCCTGCTAGTAGTGAATCCTATTTAAAAATATCTAATATCATAGCCGCTGCTGAGATTACAAATGCAGATGCGATTCATCCTGGTTATGGATTCTTATCTGAGAATGCTAAATTTTCTAAAATTTGTGAAGAGCATGGGATAAAATTTATTGGTGCGTCGGAAGATATGATTGACAGAATGGGTGATAAAGCCAATGCTAAAGCTACCATGAAAGCAGCTGGAGTACCTTGTGTTCCAGGAAGCGAAGGTATAATTGAAGACTTTGAAGACTGCATAAAAATCGCTAAAGAAACAGGATACCCAGTAATGCTAAAAGCTTCAGCAGGTGGAGGTGGAAAGGGAATGCGTGCTGTTTGGAAACCTGAAGTTCTTCAGAACGCATGGGAATCTGCTCGTGCAGAATCCAAAGCCGCGTTTGGTAACGATGACATGTACATAGAAAAGCTCATTGAAGAGCCTCGCCATATCGAAATACAAATTGTTGGTGATTCTCGAGGTAAAGCATGTCACTTATCAGAAAGAGATTGTTCCGTTCAACGACGTCATCAAAAACTTACTGAAGAAGTGCCATCTCCATTTATGACAGATAAATTGAGAGATAAAATGGGTAAAGCAGCGGTCAAAGCTGCTGAATATATTAAATATGAAGGAGCAGGTACGGTAGAGTTCTTGGTGGACAAGCATCGTAATTTTTACTTTATGGAAATGAATACGCGGATACAAGTAGAACATCCAATTACGGAACAGGTCATTGACTTTGATTTAATACGTGAACAAATTATGGTCGCTGCAGGTATACCAATTTCTGGAAAAAATTATTTACCACAACTGCACTCAATTGAATGCAGAATAAATGCAGAAGATCCATTTAATGACTTTAGACCTTCACCTGGTAAAATTACAACACTACATGCTCCTGGAGGGCATGGAGTTCGTTTAGATACTCACGTTTATGCTGGTTATAGTATTCCGCCAAATTATGATTCTATGATTGCTAAGCTAATAACGACTGCTCAGACTAGAGAAGAGGCGATTAATAAAATGAAGCGTGCTCTAGAAGAGTTTGTTATAGAGGGTATAAAAACAACTATTCCCTTTCACAGACAATTAATGGAGCATCCAGATTATTTAGCTGGTAACTATACCACTAAGTTTATGGAAGACTTTGTTATTAAGCAAGAAATAGACTAGAAATAAGTCTAATAACCTAGTGCTAAAAAAAGGTTGTCTAATAAGTATTAGACAACCTTTTTTCCTTTTTCGCACTAATTTTAGTTGATGACCAATTTCTTATTTACAGTACCTGTACCGCTTTTAATTATTAACATACAAACTCCACTTGACAGATAGTTTAAGTCCAACTTTTCATTAAACAGATTGCCAGAATATTTATACTTATTAGAGTATACCAAGAATAGATCCAAAACATAATAAAAAGAAACGTAAGTCAAAGTGAAGTTTTTATCGTAATTTTTTCATAAAACAATTTTTACATTAATAAAAATACTCTCCAAATGTATTTCGCTGATACAGATTGACTTACTACTAATATAATTATAATTTAATAAACAGCACAAAAATAAATGTGTTCATTAAACATCACTTATTTTTATAAAATGAATTTATCGTATTGGGAAATAAAAACTTGGCTCACCAACGTTGATTTTACAATTGTTGGGAGTGGTATTGTGGGCTTAAATTGTGCATTGCAGCTCAAGCAGCGGTTACCAAAATCAAAAATTTTGATTATTGAAAAAGGAATCTTGCCACAAGGAGCTAGTACTAAAAATGCCGGTTTTGCTTGCTTCGGAAGCTTAAGTGAAATTATTGATGACCTTAAAAGTCATTCTAAAGCAGAGGTTTTTGAATTAATTAAAAAGCGTGTTGATGGTTTAAAATTGTTACAAAAAACGCTAGGTGATAAAATTATAGATTACCAAACTTTAGGTGGTTATGAATTGTTTTTGGAAGACGATGAGAAGCTATATTCTGAATGTCTTAAAAACCTCGATTTTGTAAATGATCTTTTAAAACCAATTTTTAAAGAGAATGTATTCTCATTAAGAGAGAATGGTTTTGGGTTTAAAAACATAATACCACAGTATACTTTCAATCAATTTGAAGCACAGATTGACACTGGTAAAATGATGGAGGCGCTATTATATAGAGTACAGACTTTAGGAATAAAAATAATGAACAATACTGTGGTAGAATCATTTTCAGAAGATTTAAACACAGTAAAAATAAACACAAACCATTTTGAATTTACAACACGTAAAATTTTTATTGCCACCAATGGATTTGCAAAACAACTCAATATTACTAAAGTTAAACCTGCTAGAGCACAGGTTTTAATTACTAAACCTATTAAAGACTTACATATCAAAGGTACATTCCATTTAGATAGAGGTTACTATTATTTCAGAAATATTGATAACAGAATTTTATTAGGCGGAGGTAGAAACTTAGATTTTAAAACGGAAGAAACTTTAGAATTTGGGGCAACAGAAATTGTTCAGAATAAACTCGAAAAACTTTTAAGAACTAGCATTTTACCCAACACAAATTTTGAAATAGAGCAGCGTTGGTCTGGTATTATGGGAGTCGGAAACCAAAAAAATGCTATTGTAAAACAACTTAGTAATAATGTATATTGTGGAGTACGTTTGGGCGGAATGGGAGTTGCCATTGGAAGTATAATCGGTAAAGAATTAGCAGGTTTAATTGAATGAATATAAAGGAACAGCTATATAATCAATGCCAAAACGTCTTAAACTGTCGTTTAGAAGTTATTCAAAACAACATTTCTGATATTCAAAACTCACTACAATCCGAGACAAAGAGTAGTGCTGGAGATAAGCACGAAACAGGTAGAGCGATGCTTCAATTAGAAAGGGAAAAAGCAGGTCAGCAACTGGCAGAACTTCAAAAATTAAGTGAGACGCTTCAAAAGATAGATATAAAAGCAAAGCATAAAACTATAGCTTTAGGAAGTATTGTTAAAACAACAGGTTCAAACTATTTTATTAGTATAAGTGTTGGAGAAATTAAGTTGAAAAATAATAATTTCTATGCTATCTCTGTGGCTACTCCAATAGGTAAATTATTACTCTCTAAATCAGTTGGTGATAAAATTAAATTTAGAGGTCATACATTTACAATAAGAGATGTCTTATAAATGGACGCTTTTATGATCTAAAATAACGCTTATGTAACAAGGTATTATTAAATAATGCCTAACTTGACACCATAAAAACAGGTATGAAAACACGATTAATTTTTATAGGACTTGTATGTCTATCTCTCTTTGGTTTTGCGCAAAAAACTTCTGTAGATTTCGAAATAAAAAACCTAGGTGTTACTGTAGATGGGCATTTTAATACGTTTACAATTGATGCTGAATTAGATTCAACTGGTGAACTCATAAGTATTTCGGGAAAAATACTAGTATCTTCAATCAAAACAGGAATTGAAAGCCGGGACGAACATCTTTTAGAAGAAGATTATTTTAATACTGAGAAATTTAAATATATTCTACTAGAAAGTACGAGTATAAATAAGTCAACTAATAGCAGCTATAATATTAAGGCGAATCTTACCATTAAAGGAAAAACAAAAGCTATTAATATTAAAGTTACTGTAGATAAAAGCACTGATTTTTGTAAAGTAATGTCGAATTTTGAAATCAACCGAAAAGATTTTGATGTAGGAGGAGGTAGCTTTGTAATGAGTAAAACAGTAAAAATTAATGTCATTCATTACCAGAAATAGTAAATGACAAAACCACTATTTGATGTCATTGTAATTGGAGGCGGATTAGCAGGATTAACCAGCGCAATTCATTTAGCAAAAGTAAATTTTAAGGTTTTATTGATTGAAAAAAATGATTATCCTAAACATAAAGTCTGCGGTGAATATGTATCAAATGAAGTCTTACCATATTTGAACTATCTAGGCTTTAATCCCTTTGAATTTGGAGCAAAACAAATTTCAAATTTCGAATTAACCACACATAGTAATAAAAGTATTAGAGCAAATTTGCCGTTAGGTGGCTTCGGGATGAGTCGCTATGAAATGGACTTTCAATTATATCAATTGGCCGTAAAAAGCGGAGTTGAGGTTATTAAAGATTTGGTTATAGATGTTTATTTCGAGGATGATGTTTTCCATCTTCAGACAAAATTAAGCCATCAATTTCAATCTAAAATGGTTATTGGCGCATTTGGTAAACGCTCTAATTTAGACGTAAAATTCCAACGTAAGTTCATTACAAGAAAGTCACCTTATTTAGGTGTTAAGATTCATGTTTTGGGAGATTTTCCTGAAGATAAAGTTGCGCTTCATAATTTTAAAGGAGGGTATTGTGGAGTGTCTAAAGTTGAAAACAATCATATCAATCTATGTTATATTGCAGACTTTAAGGCTTTCAAAACATTTAAAGATATTGATACTTTCCAAAAAGAAGTTCTCTTTAAAAACAAAGATTTAAAAACAATTTTTGAAAACACAAAGCCACAGTTTGATCAACCGATAACGATTAGTCAAATTTCATTTGAAACAAAAAAACCAGTAGAAAATCACATCATAATGTGTGGAGACACAGCTGGAATGATTCATCCGCTTTGTGGCAATGGCATGGGAATGGCAGTTAGAAGTGCGCAATTAGCATCAGAGCTGATTATTGATTATCTTCAAGGAAAAATTGTAACGAGAGAGGCACTAGAAAAAGCCTACACCAAAAGTTGGAAAAGTACGTTTAGTTTTCGCTTAAAGGTTGGTCATACTATCGCTTATTTATTTAGACAAAATTGGTTAGCTCCTATACTTTTAAGTGGTTTACGTTTATTCCCTTTTCTATTGCCAAAAATCATAAAAATGACGCACGGAAAGCCAATGAAAGTATAATGAGTTTATTTATTGACACTACATATAGAAGTAATAAATCCGAAATCATGGATGATTTTACCATGAAAGGGGAATTGTTGCGAGATACCTTAGACAAATTAGGAAGTATAAATAAGTGGCTTGGAGGAAATAGTATTACTATCGACGGAATAAAGCAGTTACTAAAAGGAAACTCAAAAGATAAGACATATAGCATCATAGATTTGGGCTGCGGACATGGTGATATTTTAAGATTAGTTGCTGATTTTGGTAGAAAGAAAGGTTATAAGTTTAAATTAATCGGAATTGACGCCAACCAAGACACAATTGATTATGCTAATGAATTATCAGAAAATTACCCTGAGTTAACATTTAGAAATGAAGATATTTTCTCTGATGAATTTCAGAAAATCAATTACGATATAGCATTAACGACCCTTTTTCTGCATCATTTTAAGGAAGAAGAAATAGTTGACTTATTATCAAGTTTATCCAATAAAGCAACACTAGGTATTGTTGTAAATGATTTACAGCGCAGCGAGATTGCTTATGGTTTATTTAAACTATTGGGCCTGGTAATTTCGAACTATATGATAAAACAAGATGGATTAACGTCTATACTTCGTGCTTTTAAGCGTGAAGATTTAGAACGTATTTCAAATAAATTAAACCTTAAATCACAAATCCGCTGGAAATGGGCATTTCGCTACCAATGGTTAATTAAAACATAGATGTCAGTAAAAATAATAGCGGTTGCTAAGCAACTTCCAAAATATACCAGAGAGACAAAAGATATTTTGCCTTTTGTAGAACTATGGTTAGAAGGACAAGAAGATCGTTTTAAACGGAAAGTTTTAAAGATTTTTGAAAACGCAGCAGTCGATAGACGTTACTCTATCATGAATCCTGAAGAGGTTTTTTTAAACACCTCTTTTGAAGAAAAAAACGATATCTATATCAGAGAGTCTATTAAGCTAGCAGAAGCAAGTTTGGTAAAGGTTTTAGATAAGGTCAGTTTAGAACCGACTGATATTGATTATATCATTACAGTGAGTTGTACAGGCATTATGATTCCGTCTTTAGATGCTTATTTGATAAATAGCCTAAAAATGAAACAAGATATTGTACGCCTACCGGTTACAGAAATGGGCTGTGCGGCAGGAGTTTCGGGAATTATATATGCTAAGAATTTTCTAAAAGCGAATCCTAATAAACGTGCTGTGGTGATTGCTGTAGAATCTCCAACAGCAACATTTCAGTTAGAAGATTATTCGATGGTAAATGTGGTGAGTGCAGCTATTTTTGGTGATGGTTGTTCAAGTGTAATAGTATCATCTTACGAAAATGAAAAAGGACCAGAAATTAAAGACGAAGCCATGTATCATTTTTACGATGCAAATCATATGATGGGCTTTAAATTAAGAAATACAGGTTTGCAAATGGTATTAGACCAATCTGTACCACAAACTATTGCTGACCATTTTCCTAAAATTATTCACCCTTTCTTAGAAAAAAATGATTTAACAATTGAAGACATAGATCACCTGGTTTTTCATCCAGGTGGTAAGAAAATAGTGCAAACTGTTGAAGATTTATTTGGTGCTTTAGGCAAGAATATAGATGACACAAAAGAAGTATTACGATTATACGGAAATATGAGTAGTGCGACCGTTTTGTATGTTTTAGAGCGTTTTATGGATAGAGATTTGCCTAAAGGAGATAAAGGGATTATGCTCAGTTTTGGCCCAGGATTTTCGGCACAACGCATTTTGTTAGAGTGGTAAAATAAAACAATAAAGTTGAATTTTAATCCAACCTAATATTGTTTTAGGTAAAAAATGAATTGAAACGAAGATTTAAGCAAAAATCGTCGTATTGATAATTTTGTTAAATAAAATGATGGGCAATGCGCGCGAGGTTAATATCGAATTGGAAACACTTTATTTTGTGCCGAAGTGAAAGAAATTTTTAGTAAAAGAATATTTAGTTTTGATTTTCTTGTTTCGTTTTCTTATCAAGAAAAAAATGAAAATAAACTCAGAAACAGATTATTTTTTAGGCAGAATCGCAGATGAAAAAAGAAAGAATTATACAATTATTACCCTATCAAAAACCATTTCTATTTGTAGATGGTATAGATACAATTTCTGAAGAAGAAGTTACAGGACATTATAGATTTAGAAAAGACGAATCGTTTTACAAAGGCCATTTTAAAAACAAGCCAATAACACCAGGAGTTATCCTAACAGAATGTATGGCTCAAATTGGTTTAGTGTGTTTAGGTATTTATTTATTAAAAGATGAATTAACCCAATCTACAAAACCACAGATTGCATTAACCTCCCACCAAATGGATTTTTATTTACCTGTCTTACCAAATGAAAAGGTAACAGTGATTTCAGAAAAAGAGGTGTTTCGTTTTAATAAATTAAAATGCAAGGTGAAAATGATGAATGAAAAAGGAGAATTGGTTTGTAGAGGATTTATTTCGGGAATGCTACACATTCCTGCGAAGACAGGAATCTCTGACTCGAAAAACCAATGAAGTAAATCGTTTGAACGAAAAAGAATAGTTAAAGAATTAAACAATAAGATTCCTGCTTCCGCAGGAATATAGCATGAAAAAAAGAGTTGTCATAACAGGATTAGGAGTCGTAGCACCAAACGGAGTTGGAGTCAAAGATTTTACTCAAGCTTTAAAACAAGGCAAATCAGGTATTACCTTTCATCAACAACTTAAAGATTTAAACTTCTCTTGCCAAATAGGTGGAATTCCAAACATTTTAGAAGAATTAAAATCAAAATACTTTACAAATTTACAACTCAGAGGCTTTAATAGCTCGGGAATATTATACGGTTGCATTGCAGGAATTGACGCATGGAAAGATGCAGGTTTTAAAATAGATTCTGAAAGTGAACTCGACTACAACTCAGGTTTAATTTTTGGGACAGGAACATCGGGAATTGAGAAATTTAGAGAAGCAATTTACGGTGTGGATAAGGGAAATGTTAGGCGTTTAGGGAGTACAGTGGTTTTACAAACTATGGCAAGTGGTATCAGCGCATATTTAAGCGGAATGTTAGGTTTAGGAAATCAAGTCACTACTAATTCATCAGCTTGTTCTACAGGAACTGAAGCTGTAGTAATGGGTTTCGATCGTATTGCAAACGGAAAGGCCAAACGAATGCTAGTTGGGAGTTGCAGTGATCACGGCCCTTATATTTGGGGAGGTTTTGATGCCATGCGTGTAATGACCTATAAGCATAATGAAAATCCAGAACAAGGCTCTCAACCAATGAGCGCATCTGCATCTGGTTTTGTTCCAGGAAGTGGAGCAGGTGCCTTGGTTTTAGAATCTTTAGAAAGCGCATTAGAAAGAAACGCCACAATATATGCTGAGGTTTTAGGAGGTGAGGTAAATTCAGGTGGTCAACGCCAAGGTGGAAGCCTAACGGCACCAAATGCTGAAGCAGTTCAACGCTGCATTAAAAAGGCTATTGAAAATTCAGGAATAGACGCAAATGCTATTGAGGTGATTAATGGTCATTTAACAGCAACCTCTAAAGATGGTTTAGAAATTGAAAATTGGACGAAAGCTCTAAAAAGAAAGGGAAAAGACTTCCCATATATAAATTCAACAAAATCGATGATTGGACATTGTTTAGCAGCAGCTGGAGCTATTGAATGCGTAGCTAGTGTCATTCAGCTAAAACACCAGTTTGTAGCACCAAATATTAATTGTGATGATTTGCATTCTGAAATTAGCAATTTAATAGCTGCTGAGCGGATACCAACAAATAAAATAGATTTAGAGTTTGATTTTATAGTTAAGGCCAGTTTTGGTTTTGGTGATGTTAATGCTTGTGTTGTTTTTAGGACGTATAAATCATAAATTGAACGTCAGTTCGAGTGGTTTTCAATTTGGTGAAATTGAAAATTATATCGAGAATCATTTATTAAATAAGCATCTCGATACATTTTTCTTCATCCTTCAGAAAACACTCGATGTGACGTATGAGAAAATTTTATCTGAAAGCATATTATAGCTTAAATTTGCACAAGAAAAATAAACCATGACAAACGAAGAATTAATTACAAAACTAAAAGCGATTGTAGCTCCATATATTCAAAATGAAGATGCTTTTAAAAATCTATCAGAAGACACGGATTTTGTGAACGACTTACAAATTAATTCCGCAAACTTAGTCGATATTATTCTAGATGTTGAAGATGAATTTGATATACGGTTAGAGAACGAAGACATGGAAAAAATGTTAGATGTAAAATCTACAATGGCTATCATTAAAACCAAGCTATTAGCTAAATGATAGGGAATGATATTGTTGATATCGCTGAAGCTAAGCTAAAATCGAATTGGCAAAGACCACGATTTTTAGACAAACTCTTTACACTAAAAGAACAGCTAATCATTGAAAATTCAGAAAACTCATTTTATATGGTTTGGAGATTGTGGAGCATGAAAGAAGCAGCTTATAAATTATATACTCAACTCAATCCAAGTCGTTTTTATAATCCAAAAGCATTTGAATGTGAGATTGAAGATACAAACGGAATAGTGAGTTATAAAGGTTTCTCATGTTATATTAAAACTAAAATAACGTCAAACTATATATTATCTGAAGCTAGATTAAAAGAAAATAGGATGACTTCTGAGCTCACAAGTTTTGATTCAATGGATTCAAAATACCAAAGTGAAAGTTTGAAAATAAATTTAATGGAAAGGCTTTCAAAAACATATAGTATTTCAACTTCAAAATTGAAATTCAGTAAGTCTAATTTCGGAATTCCGACAGTAAATATCAATTCTAAGACTATTAATGTAAGTTTAACGCATCATGGTAATTTTGGTGCTTTTGCTTTTTACCATTCCTGTGTAGACAGGAATCTATAAAAATAAGATTCCCACTTTTGTGAGAAATACTATGAAAAGACTGCAAAATATTATAGAATTCATCATCAAATTCAGAATAGCAATTATTGTTATTGTTGCAATTTTAATGGCTGTTTCTGGCTATCAAACGCATCAAAAGTTACGTGTAGACAACTCACTTTCTATTTGGTTTTTAGAAGACGATCCAAGTTATAAAGCTTATATAGATTTTCAGAAAAACTTTGGTTCGGACGAAATTTTCATAGCCATGTTACCTGTAGAAAATGCTATTGGAGAACAAGAAATGGTAGCCTTAGAAAATTTACACCAACAGATTGAAGCACTACCTTATGTAAATACGACTTTTAGTTTAGCCAAGGCAAAATATCCCATTTACGCCAATGATAAAGTAAATTTTGATGATTTATACAATTCCAAACGGAGCGAAAAAGGACTAAAGAGCTTGTTCTCTAAATTGCCAAATATTACGTCTCAATTGGTAACTAAGGACTATAAAAACCAGTTCTTTTATATTCAACTAAAGCCAACACCAACTATAGAAGAAAAACGTAGAGATATTGCTGGCGAAATGCGAGGTATCATAGAGAAGCAATACAGTAATTATTACTTAACGGGTCCACCGGTTTTAAACGAAGCTTACAGCAAAGGTATCTACAAAGAAAGCCTAACGTTTGGTGTTTTAACTGTTTTAGTGATTACTTTACTATTATTGTTTTTACTACCTAGTAAGCGCTATTTAATTATTTCATTGCTGTCTGTAGCAGTTCCTGTAAGTTTATTATTTGGATTGATAACATCTTTAGGGTTTGCTTTGAATATGATTTCTATGCTCATCCCAACCATACTCATGGTATATAGCGTTAGTGATGCGGTTCATATTATTAATATTTATCATAAAGAAGGTCTTATAAACAAGTCATTATCTAAAGTAGAACTTCTAGCTGTAGCAATTCGCAAAAGTTTTACGCCATGTTTTTATACTACGCTTACGACGTTTGTTGGTTATTTCGCCTTGTATTTATCTCCATTACCGGCTTTTAAGAATATGGGTGTATTTACCTGTATTGGTTTAGTGCTTAGTTTTATTTTAGTGTATGTAATTACGATTATTGGCTTCAGTTTTATGACCTTAAATTTTGAAGCTGCCAAGCCGCTTTTAAGTTTTAAAAAGATGAGCCAAAGCAGATTTATAAACTGGCTTAATGGGTTTACTTCGCAGTATAAGAATAGTATTATTGTCGGATTTACAGTGGTACTTTTATTTGGAATGTATTCTATATTTCAGGTTAAAATAGACACCAATTCTCGTGATCTTTTAGCAGAAGGAAAAGCAAAGCAAGATTTAAGAGCGGTTGAGGTTGAACTTGGTGGAAGCAATAGATTGCAAATAAATATATCTACTAAAAATGGTGAAGCTATCCTTAATAAGGATGCTATGAAGCAATTGGAAGAGTATCAAAAAAAGCTTGAAGAAAACCCATTGATAGAAAATCCGGTTTCGGTAGTTACAATAAAAGATTTTTTAGAGAAACGGACTCCGGTTTTATTTCAATCTAATGTGTCTGAAGACAGGATAAAAAGCACGTTAGCACAAGTAGATAGTAATGACAATAGTTTCTTTAAGTTGTTTTCTGAAGATCTAAAAACAGCAGGTGTCACCATGACTTTAATGGAAATGAAAACTTCTGAGTTAGAGCAAGTTTTAGAAGACCTAAAACGTGATTTTATAACGTCTTTTGATGTAAAAAACTACGACCTAAAAATTAATGGCTTTGCCGTTGTGTTTGCACAACTCAACAACTTCATTTTAGAAACACAGTTTAAGTCGTTCTTTGCTGCTTTTTTTGTCGCCTTTTTATGTCTTTGGGTTTTTATTAAAAGCTTAAGAACAACACTTTTGGTTTTAATTCCTAATTTATTGCCATTAGCAGTTTTAGCCATATTAATGAGTCTATTGGATATTCCATTAGATGTAACGACAGCCATGATTACACCTATAATGCTAGGTATTGCTATGGACGATACCATTCATTTGGTTTATAAATACAGACGAAGTAAAAAAATAACAGGCTCACCAGAATCTCGAATGAATAATGCCATAAGTTATACAGGTGGAGCACTATTTTCCACAACAATTGCTTTAGTTGGTGGCTTTTTAATTATTTCCTCTAGCGCAACACCTTCAGTTAGAGATTTTGGGTTGCTTTGTGCCACGACTGTAGCTATTGCTTTGATAACAGATATCTTTTATTTGCCTGCGCTTTTGAAGCGGTTTGATAGGTAGTTTAATTGCTTATTTTAAAACATATATTGTCTTCTTTTTTTAATTCAATAGTATGTTCTATAAATAAAGATTCTGAATTATATTTAACCTCAATCAACCAACATGGACCATTAAAATAAGATTGCTTTACAACAGCTTTTAAATCGGATTGCTCCACAATTTTAAGTTGATTAGCATAATAAATTTTATCATCAATGATATTAAACTCACCAAAAAACGAAGCTATTAAAGGTGTTTTTGGATTTTTATATAAGTGTTGAGGTGCGTCTTTAGCAATAATTTCTTTGTTGTGAAGCACTATCATTTCATCAGCAAAGCCTAGAACATCATTTTTATCGTGAGTGGCAACGATACATGCTATGTTATTTTTTTTGAGATGTCTAAAAACATTACGTCTCAAGGATTGCTTTTTAAAATTATCGATATGACTGAAAGGTTCGTCTAATAATAAAATTTCTGGTTGTTTTGCCAATGCTCTAGCTATAGCTACACGTTGTTTTTGTCCTCCACTTAGATTCTTTACTTTTGTTTTAGCAAAAGCTTCAAGCTCTACAACCTTTAAGAGTTCGTCCGTGCGTTTTTGTTTTTCTTCAGGATAAAAACGAGATAGATGTTTACCAATATTATTCTCAACTGAAGTGTAAGGCATTAAGTCAAACTCTTGGGTAACATATTTCATAAAATCGTAACCAATCACTAGGTTATGTTTTGGACCTAGAATTTCTTCATCTTTCCAAAATATTCGTCCTTCTTTTAAATCGTGTTCACCATAAATCAGTTTTAGCAAAGTGCTTTTTCCCGAACCGCTTTCGCCTATAATAGCAACGTTTTCACCTGCTTTAACTTTAAAATCGACTGCTTTTAAAACTTGCGTTTTTGAATACCCAAAAGTGATATGTTTTACCTGAAGCATAGTGCAAAGATATGAGTTTCATAATCCAATTAGAACTAAAAAAACCGCTTGATTTCTCAAACGGTTTTTAATATAGAATGTATAAGATTTATTTTTTTATAAACTTCCGTTTTATAATTTTCCCATTAGATTCTAGTCTTAAAAAGTAGATACCACTTTCTAAATAACTTACTTTTAAGGTGTTGGATGTTAATTTCTGGTTAAGAGCCTTTTTACCATTAATATCAAAAACAGTAGCAATTTTATCAGTTAGTTCTCCAAAAGTCATAATACTTAAAATATCTTCAACAGGATTAGGATATATTTTAAGGTCAACAAGTGTCTCGTCAATTAAAGCAAGCGTTGCACCTTCAACAATATTTTGTGTAGTATTAATATCTGGGTTTGTTATAATATCTATTTCACCTGAGGGCCAATAAACTTTAATATCTATAATTGATGTTTCTAATCCTAAGCCAAAATGTGTATTTAGTGAGCTCATATACCTAAAGCCTTCACCACTTCGTACATCTCTAATTTGTGTGCCAGTATTTGTAGTAAGCTCTATTCTGGCACCAATTGCATTACGATTACTTATTGTGCCAATAGTATTAATTTTTATCCAATTATTAGAGTTGGCATTATTGAGATAAATACTACCAGTTCTAAATACATCTAAAAACCCATCATTATTAACATCGCCTATGGCTCCAGAAGGTGGCATATTATTCGGGTAATTTGTAAATGTAAAATCTCCATTATTGAATAAAACGTCTCCATTAGATAAGATATCTATATAACCGTCATTATCAAAATCTGCAGGTGCATTTTCAATTCCTAATCGCGCGTCTAAAACACCTGAACCACTTGTAACATCTGTAAAAGTACCATCTCCATTGTTGCGCATTAATTTAGAATCTCCATTAGTTGTATTACTTGCACCAACATAGACATCCATATCACCATCGTTATCAAAATCTGCCCAAGCAGAAGACCAAGTTTGTACATTATCGCCTAATAAAGATGAGTTGTTATGACCAACACTAGGATAATTAGTGTTATACCAATCATTACTATCTGCTATATTTATAAAGACACCATTGCCATCATTTCTCCAAAGTTCATTTGTACTTATTGTGGTTGACCCACCTCTACACTTGGCTATAAATAAATCCATATCTCTATCATTATCAAAATCTATCCAAACTGTACCGTAGTTTCCTCCTCCAGGTGTTAAGCCTAAGCCATTAGGCACCACTCCTGTGCTTTCTCCTTGATAATAGTTTAAATTGCCTGAGCCATCATTGATATAATAGACATTAGCTTGTACATCATGGCAGACAAAAGCATCAAGGTTACCATCATTATTAATATCTATAAAATTTGAGCGTTGGGAAAAGACGTACTCTGGCCCTGAAATTTCTGTATATGCAGTACCAGTACTATTGGCTTTCATAAAAGTAACACCACTACCATCGCCGTATAAGAGATCATTGAAGCCGTTGCCATCAAAATCGCCTGCGGCTAAGCTCCAACTAGGTATGTAATTTGCATCGGTCGTTGTAATGTCTACCTTATTATAACCTCCAGATGCTAGTTGGTAGTGTACATTTATAAGGTTTGAACTCACAGAAACAACATCGTCTAAAAAGTCACCATTAAGATCAACCAAAGCCATATCATAACTTCCTGATGTGTTAATTACGTTTTCGGTAAATGATATAGGATTACCAGCTAAATCGACACCAGTTGTGAAACTCATAGTTTCCCAATTACTAAAATCACCTCCACCACAACTTGCTCTCACATAGATAATATAGTCAGTTGCTGAAGCTAAACCAGAAAATATGTAAGATGTATTAGTTGTATTTGTTCCAAAAGTTGGTGCATTTTCTGTGGCCAATCTTAATACTACTTCCCATGATAATTCAGCGTCACCAGCATTCCAGTTAGCTTGAGCACTATTTGTATTAATATTGCTAGTAACGAGATCTTTAATACTAGGGCAGGCAGGTGGTGTTATAGAACTTATAGCAACCGTATTAACACAAAAACCCCAACCATAAGAATTGCTGTCATTGTAAAAAATGCGATATTTAAATCCTTGCAATTGTGCAGAAGTAAAAGATGCGATATTTAAACTTTCACTAGTATAACTCATAAAAGTACTATCACAGAAATTTACTGTAGCAACTGAATTTTCTTCAAGTTCATTTCCCCAATTTATCCAATTAGAAATACTATCATCCCAATATTGTAGTTGTAAGGATTCGTTTTGATAGATATTAAGAATGTATTGAAAAGTGACTAATATATTTGTTTCGTTAGCGTTGTAAGCCGAACTGAGATCTATGATTGGTGACTCTACTGCAACACTATTTACCGAAGATCCACCAGCTAGATTATCATCAAAAGAAAATGACGATGAACCAGAAATTATAGTAGGATTTTCGTATAAATAAGTAGCGTCGTATGTGCCAGAAAGACTCCAATTTTCATTTGGCCAATTTGCTGTTTCATTTAATACTTGCGCATTTATGGTATAGCAAAATAGGGTAAAAAGCAATGTGATTAGTAGTGTTTTTTTCATCTTCGTTTTTAATTACAATCTATATTTAATGAGTTTATCCATTCTTCTATAAGATTAACCCCTTCGTTATGTCTTAAACTCCTTCCGATAAGAGGCATTCTTGTAGAAGGTTCTAATGAGTTTATCCTAAAATGTAACACGGAATTTCTTGCGTCACCAGGTTCCACAATAAATCCTAGTCCTTCACCAAGATCTGTGTCTGCACTTACACAGACACCGATGTTATTAAAGCTTTCAGTGTCATTATATCCGAATCTTATAGGTCTATAAGCACAATGTGTTTCTTCAGAATGACAATGTGCACAATTAATATCTAAATAAGCTCTAGCTCTTAAATCTAAAGACTCAGATGTATTATTGTAATCTGGAAGACGAGAAATGGTATTTGGTAAAGAATTTTCTAAATAGCCTAAGTTTACAAGCTTGTTAAGTTGATTTTTAGGCCCTTCTGAGTAATCATAAACTAAATTTAAATTCCTAGGTTTTGTTCCAATAGGCACTGGTATTTCCATAATTTTATGGCATGTAACACATTCAGCACCAGAAGGTATTCTATATTGCACTGAGTTCTCTTCTCCGTTTTCTAGCCATTGCACATCAACAAAACTACCATTAAGATCAAAGTAAGCTTCATTTTGTGCGTCATTCCAGATATAGTTGGCAAATACCCAGCCTTCATTTTTTCTAATCATTAAGCGTGTTTCAATGATTTTTGTTTCATTGATTGGAAGTACATTTTCATAATAAAAGTTTTTAATTAGAACGGCACCAACTGGGAAATCCAATGAAACATTATCATTAAAATAAGTAGCTATTGTGTTGTTTTGTAGCCAAATAAATCGTTTTTTCTTAGCGTAATCTGTAAAAAGAGTTGAATTTAACGTGTACGGCAAAACACCAGAATTTGGATTTAAATTTTTCATTTCGCCTTCAAAAAAATTATATTCTGAGAGGGTTTGATAGGGCACATTCTCCAAAGTAAAGGCAACGTTAGATAATGAAGTGATTGTTATGGTTACGTGTTCTGTTTTGCAATTTCCTGAGTTATCACAAATAGTGTATTGAAAGGTATCCTCACCAGTAATATTTGGGTTTGCAACATAGATTACAGTGTCGTCACTTAGGTTATTAGGCGTGTTATTATTATGAATTGAAACCACTCCTTTTATGGGATTAGTAATGGTGAGTTCACCAATACTTGGAATGTAATTATCGTTCTGAAAAATAAATATTTCAACATCAGAGTTTTGGGCTAAAATGACCGTGTCAGCACTCGTCATAATATCCATAGGACTCGTATCATCAGTAGTGCATGAGTATAAAATAAAAATTAAGAATATGATGAGAACATTTTTTTTTTCCATGTAACGATTACAAGCAAATTGATTAGAAAAGATATCTAAGCTAAGGTAAAAATAGTGTTAAATCGAAAAATTAATTCATTAAATCGTTCATAATCAGTAAAAAACGACAACTCGCCTATTTAAAAACATTATATTTTAAAAGAAAAAATCTATTTATGATTTTAAATCTCAAGTATTTATTGAAATCAAAATATAAGTATATAAAATACATAGGAGCAAAAAAACCTAACACCTTATTTTTTTGATATAATACTAGTTTTAATTTGACAAAGTATCGAAAATATTTTTCTGGCGTGATTAAAAACCAGATAAAACTATGAATAGGGTTTTTAATTCTTGGAAGGTTATAAGAAAGACCAACCCTATTATCGCCTACATTTTGATAAAAGCCGTAGTTTAAAGTATCTAAGAATTTCACTTTTCTAGTAGTTTGCAAAAGACCAACTTTTAGCGCCAATTTTGAAATAACGGCCTGCATCATTTCTCTATTATAACAAATAGGGTCTAGTGTCTTTAACAAAAGTTTGTGTAACTTAAACATCTCATCTTGATGAGCATTAATATAAGTTTCATAAAGCCATTTTTCTTCTGGTTTATAATACTCTAAAGCGTAATTTTCTTGCTCTAAACTATACCCAACGGCACTACCATGATCTGCTGCTGAAAATTGTTCATAAAGCTGCAAATTTGCCAATAAAATACGGTCATTATAGTCTGCAAAAGGTAACAAAGAAAAATTGAGACCGTAACGTTTTGTGTACGATTGAATATCATAAATTTTTCCAAGCCCTAAATAATATGCCGTTACTGGTATATTGTGGTTGTAAAATTTAGAGATGGCTTCTTGCATTGTTCCTCCCCAACCTATATCCACAAGTGTAATACCATTGTTTTCAATATCAACGTTAAAGGAATTTATATAGGCCTCAAATGCATTACGGTTTACTTTTCTGTGCGAATTATAATATGTTTTAAATGTTTCGTTCGCTTTAATTTTTTCAAATTCAGAAGAGCTAAAAAATTCTTCAATAACGTTCTCTCCATCTGCATTTAACTGAGAAATAATTTCTTCTCTCAATAAATCAGAACAATTAACTGCCGATAAGAAATCATTGATCGAAAGATTAAAAAAAAACTTTTTTAAATAAGAAAAATCTTCTAGCTCTATGTCTTTTAGTGCAATTTGCATTGATGCTTGTCTAGAAATTTTTAAATAATGTGTTTTGATTTTTTTACTTTCATCAATATTTACAAATTCTTGGTAAGAGTCAAAAAGCTTTTTTAGAAATTTCCCTTCGCGAGACAAAAAGAAAAGGTCTTTTATATTGTTTCTATTTGCAGCTTTATACAAGCGTTCTACAAAGACGTGATAAAACACAATATATTCAGTATACGGAATGGAGGTGTTTTTATTACAAGTTTTATAAATGGAGTTGACTACTTTGTTTATTTGTTTTTGGTCATTTCCAAAATTGTTACGCTTGTTCTTTTTTAAATACTTCTTATGTGGTATATGATAAGCATTTAAGCCATTTTTAATAGCATTGTTATAATCGCTTTCAAAATTGTCACCAATCATCATTACGTCTTCAGGTCGTATAGAAAGTTCGTTTATAATCTCACTGTAAATTGTACCTGTATGTTTACTTTTTTCTAATTCCGCGGAACTGTAAATACCGTCAAATAGATCTATAATTCCATGGTGTTTTAAAAGCTTTTCGAATAAGGATTTTGATCCATAAAAATCCGATACTAGGTACAATCTACCTCCGTTAGATTTAAAGTATTTTAGAGTATCTAAAATCTCCTGGTTAAGATACTGCACACTAGATTCTGCCCTTACATCAGCATCTTCAAATAGATTTAAAAAATCATATTTATTACTAAGAGTAATTGCCTCTATGTTAATCAATCGTTTACAAATTTCTGCTTTTAAGTTGTCATAGGGCGTTTCTAAATACGGAAGAGAAAGATTTTCTCTTAGATAATGAATAGATGCTTGCCTTATGAAATAAAGTTTATCTATAGCTATAGGAAGCCCTAATTCTCTAACCATAAACTTAGCCCAGAGTCGTTGTGTATAATTAGGGTGCACAGTTCTATGGACTATTGTATCAAAATAGTCTGAGAATAAAACTTTGATATTTTTCTCTTTGAGTTGTTTATGTAATTGATTAAGCGACAAAAATTTAATTTAGTTAATAGCTAATTTGGGTTTACATCTCTCTAAAACGCTAGACTATCCCTTCACCTTTTGTTTGGTTTTGCTTGGCAACACTTCAAAACCCATATTGTAAAGGGTAAAACCAAAAATATCTGCATACTGCTCAATGGTTTTGCTTACCGGAGTTCCGGCTCCATGCCCAGCATCAGTTTCAATTCTAATTAGTGCAGGATTGTTACCTTTTTGTTTACTTTGTAATTCTGCCGCAAACTTAAAGCTGTGCGCAGGCACGACCCTATCATCATGATCACCCGTTGTAACCATTGTGGCAGGATAGTCTATCCCTTCCTTTACGTTATGTACTGGCGAATACCCTTTAAGATACTCAAACATTTCCTTGCTGTCTTCAGCAGTGCCGTAATCATAAGCCCATCCTGCACCAGAAGTAAAAGTGTGGTAGCGTAACATATCTAAAACGCCAACAGCTGGTAAAGCAACTTTCATTAAATCTGGTCGTTGCGTCATTGTTGCACCAACCAACAAACCTCCATTAGAGCCTCCCCTTATGGCTAAATAATCTGATGAGGTATACTTTTGATTAATAAGATATTCTCCAGCTGCTATAAAGTCATCGAATACATTTTGTTTTTTCATCTTTGTGCCAGCATCGTGCCAAGCTTTGCCATATTCTCCACCACCACGTAGATTAGGAACGGCATAAATGCCACCTTGCTCCATCCAAACAGCGTTTGCTATGCTAAAGCTTGGGGTTAACGATATATTAAAACCACCATAACCGTAGAGAATGGTTGGGTTATTACCGTTGAGTTCTAAGCCTTTTTTATGCGTTATAATCATTGGTATTTTTACACCATCCTTAGATTTGTAAAACACCTGTTTACTTTCAAAATCCTCTGGTTTAAAGTCTATATTTGGCTTACGGAACAATGTTGAGGTACCTTTGTCTATATTGTACTTATAAATACTGCCAGGGGTTACATAATTGGTGAATGAGTAGTACAATTCAATGTCTTCTTTTTTCGCGCTAAAACCACCAGAACTACCTACACCAGGTAATTTAACCTCCCTAATTAACTTACCATTGTAATCGTATTGTAAAACTTTTGAAACAGCATCTACCATGTAATTGGCAAAAAAGTAACCTCCACCTGTTGACGGGCTGAGAACATTTTCAGTTTCGGGAATAAAATCAACCCAATTCTCTGGAGCAGGATTTGAAGCATCAACCGTTACAATTCTTTGGTTGGGAGCATTTAAATTTGTCATTATATATAGCTTAGACCCTTCGTTTTCAATAATATTAGAATCAGTATCCGTATGACCCAAAATTTCAATTAATGGTGCATTTGGCTTGGTTAAATCTTTGATATATAGTTTATTTCCAGAAGTAGAAACTCTAGGTGTAATTATCAAATAACGATCATCTTCCGTTACACCACCATAAATATACCTGTGTTTTTCTTTTGCACTGCCACCATAAATTAGTTGGTCAGATGATTGCTTTGTTCCTAATTTGTGATAATATACTTTATGTTGATCTGTTTTAGCGGATAATTCACTTCCCTTAGGTTTATCGTAGCTAGAATAGTAGAAGCCTTCGTTTTTATACCAAGACATACCACTGAATTTTATATCTACCAAAGTGTCTTCAACAATCTCTTTGGTTTCAGTATTCATAATAAGAATTTTTCTCCAATCACTACCACCTTCTGAAATAGCATAAGCTAGCATTTTTCCATTTTTAGAAAAACTTGTACCTCCCAATGAGATTGTACCGTCTTCTTTAAAGGTATTTGGATCTAAGAAAACATCTGCAGTTTTTGGGCCTTCACCTGTCTTATATCTGTAAATAACATATTGGTTTTGCAGACCATTATTCTTATAAAAATAGGTATAATCTCCCTCTTTAAATGGCGAACCTATTTTTTCATAGTTCCAAAGTTTTGTAAGACGATCTTTTAATTCTTGTCGGTAAGGAATATTATCTAAATAACCAAAAGTAACTTCGTTTTGAGACTTCACCCATGCTTCAGTTTCTGGGCTTCTATCATCTTCTAACCAACGATAAGGATCCGAGACGGATTCTCCAAAAAAGGAATTTATAGTATCAACTTTTTTTGTTTCAGGGTAATCCACAGCTATTGGCTTTAACATTTTTACTTCTTTTTTACAGGAAACAAAAACACTCATTAAAAGAGCAATTAGAAGTAATTTTCTCATAATTAAGACTTTATTTACCTAAAATATAAATATTTAATGAAGTTGAAAGCATTAAAAGTCTTAAACTTAAGTAAAAAAAGGACAGCAATATAAAGAGAATTATAACTATTAAGTCAATTAATCAGTAAAATACACAATTAAGTGAATTTGGTAAAGCTTTAATAATGATTAAACTAAGGCATTTTTTATCAAATATTCTGCAATCTGTACGGTATTAGTTGCTGCTCCCTTTCTGAGGTTATCACTAACAACCCAAAGGTTTAAGCTGTTTGGTTGAGAACCATCGCGTCGTATCCTACCTACAAAAACGTCATCTTTTCCATTAGCATACATTGGCATTGGGTAGACATTAGTATCTAAGTTATCTTGCACAGTAACTCCGTCGGTTTTGTTAAGAAGTATTTTAACATCGTTTAAAACAAAATCATTTTCAAATTCAATATTAACAGCTTCACTATGGCCACCAGCTGTTGGTATTCTCACCGCTGTTGCCGTTACAGCAATGGTTCTATCATCAAGAATTTTTTGAGTTTCCCTTACTAATTTCATTTCTTCTTTTGTATAGCCGTTTTCCTCAAAAATATCACAGTGCGGAATCGCATTTTTGTGAATTGGATAAGGATAAGCCATTTCCCCTTCTTTACCTGCAATCTCATTTTCTAGCTGTTCTACAGCTTTCACACCTGTACCAGAAACGGACTGGTATGTAGAAACTACTATACGTTTAATTTTGTATTTAACATGAAGCGGAGCCAATACCATTACCATTTGTATAGTAGAACAGTTGGGATTTGCTATAATTTTATCTGCTTTTGTTAATTGACTTGCATTAATCTCGGGAACGACTAATTTTTTAGAAAAATCCATTCTCCAAGCAGATGAATTATCAATTACCGTTGTACCTACTTCTGCGAATTTTGGTGCCCATTCTAAAGATGTATTACCTCCAGCTGAAAATAAAGCGATATCAGGACGTTTCTCAATTGCAGTAGGGATGCTAATTACAGAAATTTCTTGCCCTTTAAACTTTATTTTTTTACCCACAGAACGCTCCGAAGCAACTAATAATAATTCATCAACTGGGAAATTACGTTCTTCAAGAATCTGAAGCATTACGTTGCCCACTAAACCTGTTGCACCTACAACTGCTACTTTCATAATAAGAAATTTAAGCTCACAAAAGTATAGTATTTCCTTTGTAAATAGCTGAATTATATGATAAAAATGTCATAAAAATTATAGGCTAAAGTTATCAGTTTCGTAAAATCTCAAGATTTTAGAAAAAGAAAACCCAGATAAATTAATATCTGGGTTTAGTGATTAAAAATATAGTGTAGCGGTGTCGCTAAACGTTTTATTTTTTTAGAGCATCTCTAATTTCCACTAATAAATCAACTTCAGATGGTCCTGCAGGAGCGTCTTCAGCTGGTTTCTTAGATTTGTTATAGGCTTTAACAATCATAAACATTACTAGACCAACGATTATTAAGTTGATAATTGTATTAATCCAAGCACCATAAGATATGACAGCTCCGCCTGCTTCCTTAGCAGCTTCTAATGTTACATAATCCTTATCATCAAGTGCATAGAATAGATTTGCAAAATCAGTTCCACCAGTGAAATGACCAACAATTGGCATTACGATGTTGTTTACAAATCCTGTTACAACGGCACCAATAGCGCCAGCCATAATTACTGCTACAGCAAATTCAATTACATTGCCACCAGTAATAAATTCTTTAAATTCTTTAAGCATAATCTTAGTGTTTAATAGTTAGTTAATATATTATGTTTGACACGAAAATAGTTAAAAAAGTCACAATTTTAAAAAAGCCAGTGGTTATTTTATAAATAAACGAGATACGCGTTGCGAAATTGAGGTGATAATTTCATAAGAAATAGTGTTCGCTGACTCTGCTAAAGAAGAGGCTTTATTGAGCGCATCAAAAATGACGACCTCGTCTCCCTCACTACAATCTATACCAGAAATATTTACCATTATCATATCCATACAAACATTACCTATAATTGGAGCTTTTTCACCATTTATAAATACAAAACCCGCCTCATTGCCATAAATTCGGCCAATACCATCAGCATGACCAATAGGAATGGTCGCTGTTCTTTTAATAGTTTTAGCCTTGTAGGCTCTATTATATCCAACGGTTTCGTCCTTTTTAATCTCAAGGATTTGAGAAATCACAGATTTTAAACTTGCAATAGGCTTTAGGTTATGGTCTTCTTTAGCAGAATTACCAAAGCCATAAAGCCCAATGCCACAACGCACCATGTTAAGATGCGCATTAGGATAATTGATTATACCAGAAGTATTGGAAAGATGTAACCAAGGCTTGTAATCTATTTTGCTCTCAAAGTCTTCAGAAATTCTTTTGAAAGTTTCAATTTGTTGATCGGTAAATAGTATCTCATTAGGATCTTCGCTTGCTGCTAAATGAGAAAATATAGATTTAGTAATTACGCTAGTCGTAGATTTCAATTTTAAAACAATGTTATTTACATCATTTTCTCTAAAACCTAATCGGTTTAAACCAGTATTGAATTTAATATGAACAGGATAATTAGATTGCGCTTCTTCTTCAGCAACCTCTATAAAAGCATTTAAAACATTAGTATTATAGATGCTCGGTTCTAAACAGCGCTCTATAATAGATTTAAAATTTACGGGTTGAGGATGCAAAACAAGAATTGGAGTTGTTATACCAGCTTCTCTTAAAACAATACCTTCTTTAGCATAGGCAACAGCGAAGTAATCAACGTTTAAAGTTTCAAGGTGTTTAGCAATTTCTACAGAATCACTTCCGTAAGCAAAGGCTTTAACCACTGCTAAAAATTTAGTGTTTGGGTGTATTTTAGATTTTAGATAATTGAAGTTGTGCGTTAATGCTCTTAAATCAATTTCTAGAATGGTTTCTAGCGCTTTAGGCATCAGACTTTTTTTCTTTAGAGTTGAGTTCTTTGGCATCATTTACTTTCATTTGTCTCACCTTATCTCGCAACATACTTTTGTAATAAGCAGCTCTGCTCAAAGGTTCATATTCATCCACTTCACCGAGTAGAACCAAATCTTCGCTTTTAGCTTTTCTGTAACTGTATTGGGCAAGGTTCCCTGTTTTTGTGCAAACAGCATGCACTTTAGTAACATATTCTGCAGTTGCCATAAGATATGGCATTGGCCCAAACGGGTTACCTTTAAAATCCATATCTAATCCAGCAACAATAACTCTTACTCCTTTATTTGCCAAATCATTACAAACTCTAACTATTTCATCATCAAAAAATTGAGCTTCATCAATTCCAACCACGTCACAGCCATCTGCTAAAATAGGAATATTAGCTGCTGCTGGCACAGGTGTAGAACGGATTTCGTTAGCATCGTGTGAAACAACCATATCTTCATCATAGCGCACATCTACTGCAGGCTTAAAGATTTCAACCTTTTGCCTTGCAAATTTGGCGCGTTTTAATCTGCGAATTAATTCTTCAGTCTTACCAGAGAACATTGATCCACAAATAACTTCTATCCACCCAAATTGTTCTTTCTGATTTACTGTATTTTCGAGAAACATTTCGTAATTTTAGCATTGGTACCAAATACAATCCAAAATAAATTATAAAATTTATTTGGCACTAAAGTGCGAGACTTTTTCGTTTGTATAAAGGTCAAGCAAATTTATCAAAAATCAAAAGTAAAACCGATGAAACATCTATGATTAATTTACAAACAGGGTAAACCATAGTGCAGATGTTACATGTGACTTAAAAGAATCAATAAATAATATACACATGAAAAAGAAATTAGAATCAGAATTGGTTAGTATAGCACACAGGATTCTAAAACTGAAGGGCAAAGAAGATGTTGATAGAATGCACAAGGAAGTTTCTAAACTCTACGAAAAACTAACAGTTTTAAAATTTGCTCAAGAAAATTTTGAGGATGATATGCCTACCATTGGTAATGATTCGTCATTTTTTGATATGTTAGATACAGCCTTTAATAATAAAGTAAGCGATAATATTGAAGTTGACAACAAAACCTATATCAATTTGGATGATATTGAAGAGGATGACATTATGGAGCCTGTGATGGAGAAGATTAAAGATATGGTTGCGCAGATGCCAGAAGAGACTCAACAAGTTGATGCCATATTGGAAAAAACATTTAACACAGAGGCTCCAACGACGCTAGAATTTGAGAACCTAACTTCAGATTTTGCTACAATGCCAGAATTTGAACCCCTTGAAAATGCTAAAAAGCGTGAATTAGAAAATGAAAAACAGTCTTTAAATGACAAGCTTAAGGGTGAAAGTTTAAAGATTGGGCTTAATGATAAAATAGCATTTATTAAACATCTTTTTGAGGGTAAGAATGAAGATTATGATCGCGTTATTTCTCAAATAAACACGACAGATTCTTTAGGTGAAGCTCGTAAATTAATTATGGAAATGGTAAAACCAGACTATAATAATTGGTACGGTAAAGAAGAATACGAAGAGCGATTTATTGAGATAGTAGAAGGTAAATTCAACTGAATTATATGCAAACTAAACAAATTGTGTATTGGATAAGTACTGCTGTTTTATGTGGAATTTTCCTCTACTCTGCCTTTATGTATTTTACAAATACTGAAATGATTAAAGGTTTTTTTGAAAGTTTCAACTATCCTACATATATTGTTATTCCACTTGCCATTCTAAAAATGATAGGTGTTGCCATAATACTCTGGCGTCAAAGTAAATGGTTAACAGAATGGGCCTATGCTGGTTTTTTCTTTGATTTAGTCTTAGCCGCAGCGGCTCATTATTATGCTGGTGACGGACAAATGACTTTTGCCATTATTGGTCTAATTACTATTTTCCCATCGTATTTTCTTGGCAAATACATAAGAGATTAGATATTAATTTTAAATAGATTCCCGATCTCTCGGGAAGTAAATATGAGTAAACTCTCCCTCGTACCGACTCCAATAGGAAATTTAAAAGATATTACGTTTAGAGCTATCGAAGTTCTAAAAGATGCCGATTTAATTTTGGCTGAAGACACCAGAACTTCAGGAAAGCTTTTAAAGCATTTTGAAATTTCTACGCAAATGCAAAGCTATCACATGCATAATGAGCATAAAAAGGTAGATGGCTTAATTGAAAAGTTAAAATCTGGATTATCAATAGCGGTAATAAGTGATGCTGGTACACCAGCAATTTCGGACCCAGGCTTCTTGCTAGTGCGAGCATGTGTAGAAAATAATATTGAAGTAGATTGTTTACCTGGAGCTACTGCTTTTGTGCCAGCTTTGGTAAATAGCGGATTACCTATTGATAAATTTGTTTTTGAAGGTTTTCTGCCAGTGAAAAAAGGCCGCCAAACTAGATTAGTATTACTAGCTGATGAAACGAGAACCATTATCTTTTACGAAAGTCCACATAAACTGGTTAAAACCTTAGGTCATTTTTGCGAGTATTTTGGTGAAAACCGACTAGTTTCAGTATCTAGGGAAATAACAAAACTTTACGAAGAAACCATTCGCGGAACCGCAAAGGAAGTTTTAGAATATTATACTAATAAGCCACCAAAAGGAGAGATTGTCATTGTCGTTGCTGGTAAAAAGTGATTGTAAATGCGCTAATTTATAAATCTTAAGCATTACAGTTCAATTACTATATGTTTTAATTTTATGCTTTAAATAAAATTTATGAAGACTAAACATTATAATGTATTTGTAATTGGTAGTGGTGTTGCTGGTCAAACCACAGCAAAAAAATGTGTCGAAGCAGGCTTAACTGTGGCGATTTCAGATAAGAGAGAATTTGGTGGCACTTGTGCTATTAGAGGTTGTGACCCAAAAAAGGTTTTACTTCAATTTGCTGATTTGGTTCAGAAATCTAAACAACTTGAAAACTTGGGTGTTGTTAAGTCACCTAAAATTAATTGGAAAGCAGTTCAGAAATTTAAATCAACATTTACTGAACGCGTTCCCAAATCAACAGAACATAAATTGAAAAATTTAGAGATTGACCTTTACCATCAATCTCCAAAATTTATAAGTAAAAACGAAATTTTGGTTGAAGGAAAAAAAATCTCAGCAGATAAATTTGTGATCGCAACAGGTTATGAGCCAAGAACTTTAAATATTGATGGTGCTAAATACCTGAAAGAAAGTGACACTGTTTTAAATCTAAAGAAACTTCCAAAATCTGTTGTTTTTCTAGGATCTGGTTATGTTGGTATGGAATTCTGCTATATGTTTTCAGCAATGGGCTGCAAAGTATCGATGATCGATACAGGTGACAGACCATTATCAGTTTTTGATGACTATTTAGTAAAATTTCTAACGGAAAGCCTCAAGAAACGCGGCGTAACATTTATAAACAAAGCGAAGGCAGCATCTATTGAGAAATTGAAAAAAAATTATAGACTCACATATAAGCGTAAAAATAAGACTAAAACAATTAAAGCTAGAATGATTATTAATTCTGCGGGCCGTGTGCCAGCAACTCAACTCTTAGATTTAGAAAAAGCGAATGTAAAATCTGGAGAATCTGGAGTTTTAGTAAATGATTATATGCAAAGTATTAGCAATAAAAATATCTATGCCTGTGGAGATGTGTCGAGCAAATCATTACCGTTAACTCCACTTTCTGGTTTGCAAGGTTATATAGCTGGGTATAATATTGTTAATGGAAACACCAAGAAATTTCAAAATCCCTTAGTGCCTTCAATAGTTTTTACACATCCTCAAATTGCTACTGTTGGCTATTCTGAAGAAGAAGCTAAAAGTAGATACAAGAATGTGAAGGTTTATAGAGGAGATGGTTCAAAATGGTATAATGCTAAAAAGGAAAATATAAACGCGTACGCTTATAAAATTATGATTAATGAGCGTACACAGCAAATAGTAGGTGCACATCTTTTAAGTCCAGAAGCCAACGAAACTATTAATATTTTTGCTTCTGCAATGAATAATCATATGACCGTCGATGCTTTCAAAAAAATGATTTTTACATACCCATCTTATGCGAATGATCTCAAAAGCATGATGAAGAGTGATGATTAATCGTAATGAAAAAACTACTTAACGAAATTAATATATGCACAATATGCAAAGCTTATCTGCCTTCGGAACCAAATGCTATTTTAAGTGCGCAAAAAAAATTCTAAAATCGTTTTATTAAGTCGGGTACCAGGAAGAATTGCATATAAGAAAGGTAACGCATAGGGCGATCCTGGAGGTAGACAATTACGTAAACGGCTTAATGTGTCTGAGGAACAATTTTACAACATACAAAATTTTGCAATTCTACCAATGAGATTTTGTTACCAAGGAAAAGCAAAAAACAGAGATTTACCCTCACGACCAGAATGCGATCTTTTATGGCACAATAAAGTGTTAGCTAAAATGTCTCATGTAAGTTTGACGAAACTAATCATAGCTTATGCACAAAATTACTATATAAAGGATAAGAAAAACTTGACAGAACGAGTTGGTAATTATGAAGCGTGTTTCTCGAATTATTTTCCGATTCCGCATCCATTCATCAACTAATCGCTTTTGGAAGAACAAGAATCCTTGGTTTGAGGAATTGGTTGTGCCTGAGTTGTGGAAGAAGATTCAAATTATCTTGAACTTGTAATTGGATTAAAGAAGATTTGTGAAATTGATTTTAATTTTTACGTCTCAAATATAAATAAGTATAGTAATAGAACAATTACTGGTATTACTATTGAAAACACTATAAGCCTTAAAGACTTAAGAGTATATTTTCCTTCAAGATTTATATGAGTAGCTCCCATAGTTTCGTACTAGTAAGCTAAAGTAAATGAATTACGCACTATTAACTGTGACATTGGGAAAAACTATTTTGTATATCATGTTAAAACACGATTTTTAAGGCTTATGTCAACAAAAAACCTCACCATTTCTGGTAAGGTTTACAACTATGTAAATGATTTTGTGTCGAAATAATTTAATTCACAATTAACTTTAAGACTTGTTGAGGTTCATCATTCTTGCTAACTTTAACAAAGTAAATGCCCGAACTGTAAGAATTCATATTTATACTATGTTCAGTAGAAAATTGATTGCTGTATAATTTCTTCCCAAAGGCATCATATAGAACTATCCTTTTTTCCGTTTCATCAGTTGAAGTAATCGTAACTTTACTTGACGTTGGGTTAGGGAATAAATTAAAATCTATTTGTTCTTCTTCAATACTAAGTGAATTTAAGCTCTGCGCTAGCATCCAATTCCACACATCATCATTATTATAAGTTCTCGTCCAAGCATTATGACCTCCATCTTTATAGAGCGTAAATGATAATTTATCTGTGGGTTCATTAGTTCCTTCTGTCAGCGACCAAGTCCTACTATTAGTATCAAATCGCATTGAGTAATCTTCGTTAGCCGCAGAATTTCCACTTCCGTAAGGATAAACCGTCATTACAGAGCTACCAATATTTGCAATTCTATTAACAATGTTTATACTTTGAGTTCTACTGACAACATCATCATTAAAACTATGATGCACCCAAATAGGAGTTTGCTGCAAAAACTCAGAAGGGTTGTTTAAACTATTAAAGCCACAAATAGGCAGAGCAGCAGCAATTTTATCAAAATGTCCTTTTAAAGCATTCCATGTGCTAGTGCCTCCAGAACTTAGACCAGTTACATACACCCGATTTGTGTCAATAGGGTAATTTGCTGTTAGATAATTGAATAAACTTAGAAAATCAGAAGCAGAATAATTTGCCGTTGTATTTTGAGGCGATATAATTATAGCATCAAAATCAGCACCTTGATTAATGAGACTAGGAGGGCCAAAACTAAGTACGTCATCTAAATCAGATGCACCATTACCACGTTCTCCATAACCATGATAAAATACAATGAGAGGATATTTTTCATCTGAGTTAGCAGTAAAATTTGTTGGCAAATATTCGTAGTAACCAAATGGGGCTTCTGAATTTCCTAATTCTACCGGAGTGTGATCGCCAGCGTTACCAACAGGTGCTTGCGCATTTAATAGATTGATTTTACATAATGCGATAATGCATACTGCAACCAATGTTGAAATTTTTGTATTCATGTCGAGGGGATTTAAAGACAAAAAACTAATAAAACATAAGCTTAGGGCGGGCAATATATAAAAAAAAACCCTACTACAAATAGTAAGGTCTTAATCTAAGATGAACTAACAATAAATTCGTTGAAACACTGATATTAATCTAATTAAGAATAACTTTCATTACTTTTTCAGTTTTACTTTCACCAATAACTTTAGCAAAATAAACGCCTGTGGAGTGGCTACTCATATCCACAGAGAGCTCTCTAGAAAATTGAGTAGAATATATTTTTTTCCCAAACGTGCTATAAATTTCTATATTTTTTTGAGAATCATTTTTTGTTGTAATTGTAAATATGTCTGAAGTTGGATTAGGATATAATTTAAATTCAATGACTTCTTCATTCACGTTTAGTTGATTACCATTTCGGCTTTGTGCAAACATCCAGTCCCAAACCTCTTGGTTGTTGTAAGTTTTGGTCCATGAATCATGCCCACCATCTTTGTAGAGCGTAAATGTTAATTTATCAGCAGGTTCATTAGTTCCTTCTGTTTCATACCAATTTTGCGTAGTAGAATTAAATTGCATAGAATAGTCTTGATCTGCAGCAGAACCTTCGCTACCATACGGATAAACTGACATCACCGAGTTACCAACACTCGCGATTTCATTAACATTATTAATCGTTAGAAATTTATCTACTACATTATCATAAAAATTATGATGTGCCCAAATAGGTGTTTGTTGTAGAAGATCATTTGAATTATTTACATAACTTGCTCCGCAAATAGGCACAACGGCAGCAATCTTGTCAGCATGGCCTTCTACAGCTTTCCATGCACTACCGCCTCCAGAACTAAGACCAGTGACATAAACTCTGTCCAGATCTACAGGGTAATTTTCTTTTAGGTAATTATATAAATTTAAAAAATCAGACGAACTAAAGCTGGCGTTATATTTTTGTGGAGAAATCATTATGGCTTCAAAATCAGTGCCTTGTTCAATCATTTTAGGAGGACCAAAAAGAAGTAAATCTTCTAGGTCAGTGGTACCATTACCACGTTCTCCATAACCATGATAGAATACAACAATAGGGTATTTTTCTCCAGAATCATTGTTAAAATTTGTTGGTAAATATTCGTAGTAACCAAAAGGTGCTTCTGAGCTTCCTAATTGTACAGCAGTGTGATCGCCAGCATTACCATAAGGTGCTTGGGCAGTTAGCGTTGCAGAGCTACATAATGCAATAATGCATACTGCAACAAATGTTGAGATTTTAGTGTTCATGTCTTTGGGGTATTAGTGACAAAAATATTAATAACATAAGTTTGAGGGATGCAATATAATAAAATAAATAAAGTTACATAATAAAATATTAGTTTATTCGACTAAAATGTTCGGCAACTAACCAAAAAAATGGGTTAAAACGATATAATTATTTAGTATTGTTGTTTTTTCCTACATAAAACGTTGTTTTTTATTAGAATTTTGTTGACACTTTTAATTACACGAGCAATTACTAAATAAGATGTCTAATTAAAATTGGTAATATTAAATGGTACTTATGCGAATAAGTATTATATAATATATAACAGAACCTAGACGGAGAGGATTGGCGATTATAAAGTCTATTTATCGAAGTATTTTCCGATTCAGTATTCAGCAACAACCAATCGATTTTGGGAGGTAAGAATCCTTGGTTTGAGGAATTGGTTGTGGATGAATTACGGAAGACGAATAAAGCAATTTTATAATAAAACCTCACCATTTCTGGCAAGGTTCAATCTAATTTTATATAAAGCTAATTTCTTAACCTCCACAAGAGTCAGAAACTGCAAACTGAGACTGCAAACTAATATTCCGATCCATCATGCTTACCAACCTCATAACCATGCTTTCCTAAATATGTATTACCACTCTCAACGGCTCCATCTTCAATAGACGTTCCCATAGAATCGTTCCAACGATTAAGGTATCCAAATAATGAAATTACACCTAGCATCTCTACAATTTCCCCCTCATCCCAATGTTTGTATAAACGCTCTTTAATTTCTGCGTCAACCCCATTTGGTACCATAGAGGCTTGTAAAGAAAAATCTAAAGCTGCACGCTCAGCCTCAGAAAAAGCAGGATGCGTTCTGTATTCCCAAATATTATCTAATTGTTCTTGTTCTGCACCATAACGTTCTGCAGCTCTAATCGCATGTGCTTGGCAATAACGACAGCCGGTTGAGTTACTACTCACCCAAGCAATCATACGTTTTAAGGCTGAGGTTACTCTGCCTTCATTTGCCATAACGGCTTTATTTAAGTTTATAAAAGCTTTACTAATTGCTGGTCTGCGTTGCATGGTTAAAACAGAATTTGGACAAAACCCAAGAGTTTCATTAAAAAATTCAGCTAATTCTTTAGTTTCTAAATCATGGTCCGCAGACAAAGGAGTTACTAATGCCATAGTTATTTTTTTAGTAGTATTTTTGAATGTACAAGATAGGAGTTCTATTATTTAAACTAAAAAATATGTCACATAAAATCACAACCCATTGGATAGGTGGATTAAGCTTTGATTCAGATAACCCAAGTGGTAAATCCATAATAATGGATACAGATATTGAAGGTCAAGAAGAGCGTTTTGGGTTGTCACCTAAAGCTATGATGCTATCGTCTTTAGCAGGTTGTTCAGGACTAGATGTTATTTCAACTTTAGACAAAATGAAAGTTAAAATAGACGATTTAAAAATTGAAGTTTCGGGCGAGTTAACAGATGAGCATCCTAAGTATTACCATTCTGTGGTTGTTGACTATCATTTTTACGGTTCAAATTTGAATGAAAATAAATGCGAACGTGCTGTAAATCTCTCAGTCGATAAATATTGTGGAGTGATGGAAATGTTTAGACGATTTGCTAAGATTGAAACTAATATTATTTATCATATAGCAACAAAAAGATAATATTTCCCCTTAGGGGATTTAAAAGGGGAATATGCGTTGGACACTTAAGCCAAAACCAGAACTTTCACAGATTGAAGACTTAAAAAAAGCACTTCAGGTTGATACCATTGTCGCGACTTTATTGTTGCAACGTGGAATCGATACCTATGAAGCTGCAAAAACCTTTTTTAGACCAAGTTTTGAAGATTTACACAATCCATTTTTAATGAAAGATATGGATAAGGCGGTTGCTCGAATTGAAAAAGCAATTACTAAAGGTGAAAACATAATGGTTTATGGTGACTATGATGTAGATGGTACAACTTCTGTCGCATTAGTATCATCGTATTTAAAAACACGTATAAAGTCTGTTGCAACGTATATTCCAGATCGCTACGATGAAGGTTATGGGATTTCTTATAAAGGTATTGACTTTGCTCACGACAATGATTTTTCATTAATCATTGCTTTAGATTGTGGAGTTAAGGCTATAGATAAAGTTGCCTATGCCAAGGAAAAAGGTATTGATTTCATTATCTGCGACCATCACAGGCCAGGAAATAAAATTCCTGAAGCCGTTGCTGTTTTAGATCCAAAGCGAGACGATTGTGAGTATCCATTTAAAGAATTATGTGGCTGTGGAGTAGGATTTAAATTAATTACGGCTTTAGCCCATAAGAAAGGGCAACCTGTCGAAGATTTAATCGAATACTTAGATTTAGTCGCTACTGCAATTGGAGCAGATATTGTTCCTATTGTAGACGAGAACAGAGCATTAGCTTATATCGGTTTGCATGTCATCAACACCAAACCAAGACCAGGAATGAAAGCCATTATTGCTGAAGTGAAAAAAGACGAATTAACAATTACAGATGTCGTCTTTATAATCGCACCACGCATTAATGCTGCTGGCAGAATGAAACACGGAAATCATGCGGTAACCTTATTAACCGAAACTGATTTTAATTTAGCCGCAGAATATGCTGTAGATATTGACCAATTCAATACAGACCGTCGTGAAACCGATAAACGGATTACTGAAGAGGCTTTAATTCAAATAGAAGAGCATAAAGAACAAGAAGGGTTCACTATTGTTGTATATCGAGAAGATTGGCATAAAGGAGTCATAGGCATTGTAGCTTCTAGATTAATAGAAACTTACTACAGACCAACTTTGGTATTCACAAAAAGCGGAGATAAACTAGCCGCATCTGCTAGGTCAGTTAAGGGGTTTGATGTTTATAATGCTTTAGAGGCATGTTCAGAACACATCGAACAATTTGGAGGTCATAAATATGCAGCAGGATTAACCTTATTACCAGAAAATTACGAAGCGTTTAAAGTTAAGTTTGAAAGTGTTGTTAGAGATACAATCGATCCAAAATTATTAACACCAGAACTTAAAATTGATTTAAAAATAGACCTAGGTGAAATCAATGACAAGTTAATGCGCATTCTCAAACAATTTGCACCTTTTGGGCCAGGTAATATGTCACCAACCTTTATGACACAAGACATAAAAGATACAGGTTATGGAAAATGTGTTGGTGAAGATGATAAGCACTTACGTTTTACGGCAACGCAATCATTCAGTGATAAAATAGTGTGTATTGGTTTTGGCCTTGGAGATAAAATAGACATTATCAAGAATAAAAGACCATTTAGCGTGGCTTATTCTATTGATGAAAACCATTGGAATGGTAATGTGAGTTTACAGTTGAAATTGAAGGATATAAAAGAATAAACCTCAAAATGTTTCGTTGACATAACATGAAACAAGCAGCCATAATTTTCTTTCTTTTTTTAAACGGTACTTTGTTTGGGCAAAATCTCGTTTTAAATCCGAGTTTTGAAGACTTTTACGATTGTCCTAGAGGGATTAGTTTTTTTCATAAAAATGTAAAAAATTGGACAATTCCAAATAACGGAACAACAGATTATTTCAATTCATGTAGTGAAAAAATGGGATTCAATAATTTCGTAGGAAAACAAAAAGCTAGAACAGGAAATGGTTATGCAGGAATTTACACTTATTTTAAAAAAGATTATAGAGAGTACATTCAAGGGAAACTGATATCTACTTTAACAAAAGGTGAAAAGTATAAGGTTAAATTCTATATTAGTTTAGCTGAAAACTCGCGATACGCAATCAAAGAGTTGGGGATTATGTTGTATTCAAAAAAGTATAATGCATCAAAAAGTAAAACTAACATTAATGCTAAGGGTATTGCAAACAGACATCCAACACTAAAATTCCGTCCCATTTTTAGTAAAGAATTTTATCACAATGATAGAGATTGGATAGAAATATCATTAATCTACACTGCGGAAGGTTATGAAAATTACTTTGCAATAGGAAACTTTAATAACAATTCATCAACTAAAAAAAGCAAAGCGAGAACTTCTAAATTTGAATCATTTTCTTATTACTACATCGATGACGTGTCAATAAAACCTTTAGAAAAACAAGAGGTATACACTATTGAAGAAGTTATTGAGGTACCTATAATAAAAACCAATAAAGTTTACGTCTTCAAAAATGTATTATTCGATTTTGATAAGTCTGAATTGTTAGAAGTCTCTATGGAAGAGTTGAATCAACTATATAAACATCTTAAAGAAAATTCAGAACTAAATGTTGCGATTTATGGCCACACAGACACTATTGGCTTAGACAAACGAAACAAAGAATTATCAGAACAACGTGCTAAAGCTGTGGCAGATTATTTAATTTCGCTAGGCCTTAATGCGTCAAGAATTCAACACTTTGGTTTTGGAAGCGCCAAACCGATTTCTAATAATGAAACTGAAGAAGGACGAAAACTAAATAGACGCGTTGAGTTTAAATTGATAGATAATTAACAATTGGTAAAAAACGACCCATACGCAGCATTACGAATTAGAGAATTCAATATCTTTCTATTGGTGCGTTTTGCATTAGTGTTTGGTTGGTCTATGCAATTTGTGGTTATAGAGTGGCAAGTATATGCAATGACTGACAATGAACTGAGTCTAGCTATAATCGGTTTATGCGAGTTTTTACCAGCGTTTCTTCTTGCGCCTTTCGCAGGTCATATTGCAGATAAAAAAGAAAAGCGAAATCTTTTTGCGCTCTGTATTACGTTATTCTCTTTAATAAGCTTTGGATTGTACTGGCTTACTTCAGATATGATTGCATCTACTTGGGAAATGCCTTATATTTTGTACAGTATTTATGGATTGGTATTTTTTGGAGGTGTGCTAAGAGCATTTTTTGGTCCAACTATTTTCTCTCTCATTGCTTTACTTGTGCCAAAAAGAATATATCCTAATGCAGCAACATGGAGTAGTAGTACTTGGAAAGGAGCTAGTGTTTTTGGCGCATTATGTGGTGGTTTTCTGATTGCTTGGACTGGTGTCCATTATACGCTTGGTATCATTTTCCTTTTGGTAATATTGTCATTGATATTAGTGTTCGGAATTAGTAAAAAACCTGTTTTAAACAAAGGAAATAAAGAAACAGTAAAAGAAAGTCTAAAAGCAGGACTTAGTTTTGTGTTTAACGACAAAGTCGTTTTAGGTGCACTAACCTTAGATATGATTGCCGTTCTATTTGGCGGAGCCGTTGCCATTTTTACGGTTTTCGCGAAAGATATTTTAGATGCAGGACCAAAAGGTTTGGGTATTTTAAACGCAGCGCTTTCTTCAGGTAGTATTATAACGATGTTAGCCACAACGTACATTCCTATTACAAAAAACACAGGTAAAAAATTACTCATTTCTATCTTTGGTTTTGGAATTTGTATGATCATTTTTGGAGCTTCAAAATTAATGTGGCTCAGTGTTTTAATGTTGTTTTTTGCAGGTGTTTTTGATGGCATTTCAATGGTCGTGCGCCAAACTATACTGCAGTTAAAAACACCAGATCACATGAGAGGACGAGTTGGAGCGGTTAACTCTATGTTTGTGGGTTCATCAAATGAATTAGGAGCAGTTGAAAGTGGTATAGCTGCAAGACTATTTGGAGCTCCTTTAGCTGTTATACTTGGTGGTACTGCAACACTCATAATTGTGGCTATAATTGGTGTTAAAAATAAATCACTTCGCGAACTTGATTTAACAAAAGACATAGAAGCTCACGAAAAAGAAGAGGTCGTGACTTAGTACTTTTTTAATTCGAAATATTTACCATCAAAAACACCATACGTATAATATTGAATCCAATCGCCGAGATTAACGTATTTAGATGCTTCATTCAACTGAATTTCTAATGGCAAATGCCTGTGACCAAAAACGAAGAAGTCACGATGTTTTTCTTCAAGTTTACGCTTACTATAGATTGCTAACCACTCATTTTCTTCACCTAAAAACGTGGCGTCATCTTCACCAGAAATCAGTTTATTTTTTACAGAGAAGTACTGAGCGATTCGCATTCCAATATCTGGATGTCCCCATTGAAAGAGCCATTTAAAAAAAGGGCTTATAAAAACTTTCTTCATGCGTTTATAACCTTTGTCTCCAGGCCCAAGTCCATCTCCATGACCAATAAAAAACGTACTTTGACTTTGCTCAGCAACCATTTCAAAAGTAAATTCTTGTGGTTTGTGATAGACGGGAATACCAAGTTCTTCTTCAAAATAGCCATTCATCCATAAATCGTGATTGCCAACAAAGTAATGTATAGGAATACCAGCATCTGCTATTTCAGCCAATTTACCAAGTGTTCTTGTAAACCCTTTTGGGACAACAGTTTTATATTCAAACCAAAAATCGAATAAATCTCCCAATAAAAAGATAGCAGCAGCATCTTGCTTTATTTCATCTAACCAGGCCACAAACTTTTTTTCGCGTGGTTTAGAGGCTTCAGCTGTTGGTGCACCTAAATGATTATCTGACGCGAAGTAGATTTTTTTTCCTTCGGAAATTGTTATGTGATGACTATCGTGTTTTTTCATATTTTTTATGAGCTACTGAAACAAGTTCAGCATGACATAAATGTCAATTATCACTAGCATACCACTCAGCAAAAGAGGTCGCTGTTTCTTGAAGTTTTAAAGAATGAAGTTTTATGTTCTTAGGTAAGCGTTGTTTTATTTTTTTGGCAAAATCAATCACCATCATTTCGCTAGTTGGCTGATAATTTACCAAAAGCACGTTATGGTCTCTATCTTTTAATTCTTTAGCCAATTCTACATGAGGTGTGTTTTTGTTAAATACTGTTGCATGATCAAACACATCTACGATTTCTTCCTTTACAATTTTTTTTAAATCGCTAAAATCAATCACCATTCCAAATTTTACATTGGTATTATCAGGGATTGGACTGCCAATTACAGTTACATCTAATCGGTAACTGTGACCATGTACATTTTTGCATTTGCCATCGTAGCCATAAAGAGCATGGCCAGTTTCAAAAGAAAATTGTTTTGTAATACGTATGCTACTCATTAGCGTCTTTTGTTTCGGTTATAGAAATAAACAACGACAAGCACAATTCCTAAAATTAGAAATAGTCCATTGCCACCTAAAAAACCAAGAATATCCATAAATTAATTTTTTAATGTCTATATATGGACCAAATTTAAGTGTTTTGCACAAGCGATTTAAATGTTTTACGGAATTTTATAATTAATGGCAAACCACGAGCAATAATCCAGAGCGTAAAAGCTATGAAAATACCATATAGTTTTAGGTTCATATAATCTGTCCAAAACACAACAGGAATAAATACAATTAAAGTTGAAAAGAGAAGTACGTTTCTTAGATATTTCATTCTGCCCAATCCTTTAAAAACACCATCAAAAATAAACGCAAGTGCACATAAGGGTTGCATACAAAGGATAATCCAAAAGACCTTATAAAATTCATCTAATACTGTTTTATCATTACTAAAAATTTTTCCGATAGGATAGTAAAAAATAGCGCCCAAAGTGGCAATGATAAAACCAATTGCTATACCATATTTAATAAGCTTATTGCTTAAGTCTATTAAGGATTCATAATCTTTTGCGCCAAGTAGTTTTCCGGATAAAATATTACCAGCACTAGCATAGCCATCTATCAAGAAGGCTCCCAAAAACCAGAGGTTAATAGCAATGGTGTACGCAGCAATATAGTTTTCACCATATTTTGTAGCAAAACTTGTGGCAAAATATAATGCTAAATTTAAAGCAATTGTTCTCACAAACAGGTTAAGAATCATTAAAGAGAAGCGTTTAATTTCTGGGTTGAAAGGCAACTTTGCCATTATAGGGATATTAGTTTTTTTTAGAATATAATAAGCTGATAATATTGCCATTAATATTTGAGCTAAAACACTTGCGTATGCTGCACCTTTTATGTGCAGTGCTGGTATATAGCCTTGTATGCCGTAAACTAAAATAAAATCGAAAATAATATTTGAAAGTGCACCAATAATAGCAATTAGCATAGGATAGTACGTGTTTTGTAGTCCTCTAAATGTGCCAAAAACAGCTATTGTAAATAAGGTGAACGGAAAACCAAAGACTCTAATTTGGTAATAGCCCACACTAGACTCTAAAATTTGACCAGATGCATTGTAGAGTTCAAAGATAGATTTGGCAAGAGGGTATGTAATTGCTATAATAATTAGACTTAACGAGGTGATTAAAAATATAGCTTGAGCTGGTAGGTTTTTGACAGCTTTAAGATTATTTGCTCCAAAGTATTGAGATATAATTGATGAAATTGCACTTCTAGTTTGTCCTAAAACCCAAATGAGCATTGAGAAAAAGGTACCTACAATTCCGACAGCAGCTAAAGAAGTTGTTGCGTTGATTTCCATATTACCAATAATGGCTGCATCTGTTAAAGACAAAATAGGTTCTGATACACCAGAAATTAATGCTGGTATAGCAAGTTTGTTAATTTGTTTTAAAGTAATTTTTGTGCTCAAAGTACCAATTCGTAACAATGAAATGGGAATGCACTTTGTTTTGGAAAGTAAATATCACCCAATCGTTTATAACCACGAAGTTCGTAAAATTTTTGGTTTCTTTTGTTCTGTGAGAAGGTATCTAATCTTATAGAGCGATAGGAGTTTTCAATGGCAAATTGCTCGGCAAAACCCATTAATTGCTGTGCATAACCTGAGCCTTGAAGATCTGGGTGAATTGCTAAACGATGAATATAAATATTGTTATTATTTGGTGTTAACCATTTAATAGGCTTGTATGCTTCATCCATATATTTAGAAATAACAATTGAACCCTTAACCTCTCCTTCAATTTCTATAACAAAAAGTTCTTTGCGCATAATGTCATTCTGAAAAGCAGATGCATTAGGATAATGTTCGTTCCATTGAAAAATATCCCTATCAATCATAAATTTAGCACAAGCTTTTGTGATATTCAAAATGGGTTCGATATCTGTTATTGTAGCTTTCCGAATCATTTATAATGTTTACTTTTGTATTAAATTCATATACTATGAAAACGATATTAGTTCCTGTTGGGTCTTCAAAAAATGCAAAATCTCATTTACAGTATTCTGTAGATTTTGCTAAAGCTTTTGGTGCAAAAATATATGTAGTTCAAATATATAATGTTTATACCAAAGCAGGTACAATGATAAAGATAGACCATATTTTAGAACGTGAATCTAAGGCTTTTTTAGATGAACACGTGGCCTCAATAGATACTAAGGGAGTTGAAGTACAAACGAGAACGTTTAAGGGGAAATTAATTGATACTTTAGAAAAAGTATGTAATGCCTTAGATGTAGATTTAATTATCTTAGAACCAAGAACCAACTCTGTTAAAGACCAAGTCTATTTAGGCAAAACCTCAGGAAAAATAATAAAGCAAACCCAAATACCTGCTTTAATTGTTCCAGAAGGCTGTGTTTTTAAGCCTATTGTAAAAATATTATTAGCTTTAAAATCTGCGATTGTAAAGAAAGAACAAGCGCTATTACCTTTATTAGCAATAACAAATCAATTTAAAGCAGTTGTTAATATTCTTTTGGTAAAAACTAAGTTTCATTCTAGTGAAGATTTTATCCTTAATGAGGAGTTAACCACTTTGATTACTAATAAAACGATTGCCGAAAGTCCGACGACATTTCAAGCCGTTTTAGAACATTCAAAAGATAATCATCCAGATATGCTTTGCGTTGTAAGGCGAAAACGAGGGTTTTTCACTAAATTATGGGAAGACAACACCATTTTGAAGAAAGATTTCCACAGCTCTAAGCTACCTGTGTTGGTGCTCAGTGGTTTAAAATAGAATACTTATTAAAATTTGGGGCATTAGCTCAGTTGGCTAGAGCGCTACGCTGGCAGCGTAGAGGTCATCGGTTCGAATCCGATATGCTCCACATCAAGCAGAACGCCTTAACATTTGTCAAGGTTTTTTCATCTAGAAAAGGAACTAAGTTTTTTTTAAGACTTCTCTAGATGAAAAAAAGCAGCATTATTTTTGATGCAAGGTGTTCTATTTGCAGAAGTGAAGTTTTTTCGGAACAGCACAGTTAATCCGATAGGCACCACTTTTTTATTTTGAAATAAAATCTATAACTATATTATTTACCTTATCTAATGCTGTAGATACTGTTTTAGAGCGCCAAGGATGTTTGGTATTAAACACATGATTTGCGCCAGCGATAATTTTAAGTAGACTATTCTTATTCCAATTATGCAAAGACTTAGCTTCGTCTACTAAAATAGAAGTATCATCGTCACCATGTAAAATTAGGATAGGAATGTGTAATTTTTTTATTGCAGATTCAATATGTAATCGTTTTTTATTGGCTTTGAAGTCTTCATAAAACTGGTAATAGTGTGGCATTTGTTGTTTTGTCCTTCCATTTAAAACATATTTCACGCCATTTTCTTTCCATTCCTTGAGGTTACCAATAGTATAAGTCCTGGTGCCAAAATCACTTACACTTGCTAGTGTGATAAGCTTTTTAACCCTAGAGTCTTCTGAAGCTTTTAATATGGCGATACCACCACCTCGACTATGACCCATGAGGGAAATCTGATTGGTATTTGCATGAGCGTTATTTTTAAAATGACTTTCAACACAATTAATAACCGCATTTAAATCATCGAGTTCTTTAGTATAATTGTTATTTCCAAAGGCTTCTAAATCTGGAAAGTCAATCGGTTCATCAATGGTACCGCCATTATGAGAAAAGTTAAATTTCACAAAGCAAAAACCTGCATTCGCTATACATTCTGCCATTAAATTCCAAGCTCCCCAATCTTTAAAGCCTTTATAACCATGACAAAATATAAGAATGGGTTGATTTGTTTTCTTCTCACTGCAAAAAGAATCCATAAGAATTGACTTTTTACCGGTCCTTTTTAGCACTATATTTTTTTCAATTTGCATTAGTCGAGTTCTTTTTCGATGAAATCTATATCAGGATTACAGATTTCTAAAATTAATTTTTTGAGTTCGGTTTCAAAATCCGTTAAAGTGTCATCTGTAATTAATTGTTGTTTTGTTTTGCTACGAGAGGACTCTTTTTTACCAAACTTTAAAAAGCCAGCGCTGAGATTTTTGAAAGATATGATGCCAGCTTCGATAGGTAACTCAATACTATTTTTTTGATGCATTATATATGCGTAACACAAAATTTGAAACGACTTGCTGTATTTGTCGTAATCTGTGGTAAGGTCTTCCCAATCAACGATTTCAACTTTATTTTGTACAACTTTACCAGATTTATAATCAATAACTCTAGTGACTCCATTAAACGAATCTATTCTATCAACTTTACCAGTTAATTTTATAGGAAAGTCTAGCCCTTCAATAGTAATATCAATGGTTTCTCCAGCCTCAATAGCAATAATTTTTATCTTATTACCAGCTTTTAGACTTTCAATTTCTGAGTTGAGAAAATTTGAGATGTAACGTTGGGCAATTTCAAAAATGATAAGGTTTTTACCTTTAGTAAAGTCTCCATCTTTATATAGATCTTTAAAATGTTTTGTTACCGTTAATTTATTTTCAGCTTTAAATGCATTCAAATGCTCAATAGTTAAAGTCTTACCTTCTAAAGGTTTATAAAAATCTTCTAGTGTATTATGAATTACAGAACCAAGTGTATTAGCAGCAATATTTTCTTCAACATCTTCAAACTCTTTAATCCCTAAAACCTTATCATAATAAAAATCTATTGGGTTTCTAATATAATTGGTTAAAGATGAAGGTGAAAAACCTTTAGCAGATAGTTTTTTAAGTGCTTCTAATACTAAAGGTGTTTTTTGAATTTTTTGTGGCTGCGTTTTAATAATTGGAACATCTGGCGCAATAATAGTATGGTTAATTTGATGTAGACCTTCTGTTTCTAATTGTGTTATAAAACGACTTTTCTCTCCGCCCTTTAAGGTATCAATTTCTGTGTTATAAAGTATATATACATTTTTGGCACGTTGTAAAAGTCTATAAAAATGATAGGTGTATACAGCGTCTTTTTCTTTGTAAGTTGGTAGTTTATTTTCAACTTTTACATCAAAAGGTATAAAAGAATTATTTGTTTTACCTGAAGGAAGAATGCCCTCATTCACAGAACTAATAATAACAGTTTCAAAATCTAAAACGCGAGATTCTAACATACCCATAATCTGAAGACCCTCTAAAGGTTCTCCTTTAAAATCTAAAGTTTCTGAACTTAGTAACTCTTTAAATAGAGATTGTAAGGAAGCGATAGACTTAATATAATTGTATGTAGAGTTCAACTCTGATAGCTGATTAAATATAATATTGAAACGGTATAAATATTCTAGCTCTAAACTGTTAATGTCTTTGTTGTTATCAAGAGTTTCTTTGATTTTAAGAATTAAACTGGTACAATTTTTTAAGGCGATATTGGGATTATCAGTCCAAGGTTTAAATAATAAATTAACAATATCAGTTGTAGTATCTGCAAGTTGGTTAAGGTCATCAGCAGAGATATAGACTAGATTATTCTTTTGAATATGACTTGCAATAGCGTTCGACACATTTCCAGATGCTGTTTCAAATAAACTATATATTGAAGGATGCGAGAGGAGTGCTATGACATCTTTGTAATAATAATTGACGGGATTGTTTTTATGAAGAAGAAATAGCTGTTCAAAAAAGGAAGCCAAAGGAACAAACTTTAAAGGTAAGCCCATAGTAACATTGAGCTTATTTACTGTTTTAGGAATAGAATTTAGAACAGGCGTTAATAGGTTTTCTTCTCCTAAAACTACTGCAACACTAGATAAGTTTTTATTGGTCTGACTAATATCTTGTAAAATTTGGCCAATATATTTTGCTTGCCCGACAAGTTTTGGAATTCCGACGACCTCGATGCTTTTATCTTCTTCATAATACGAAGTCACCCAATTGAATGCATTGTTTTTAAAGTAGCTCCAAGTATTCTTATGCGCTCTTGTAAATAAGCCAGCATCGTGTATGGAGTCGTTAATAAATTTGTAGTCTATATCCCAATAGATATGTGCTAAATCGTTTTTTAGCAAGCCTTGTATTATCTGTGACTCAGACGCATTTAAAGCGTTAAAACCAAGAAAAACATAAATCTCATTTCCATGACTTTCAATATAGGCTTCTAAATTTTCAGAAGCTTCCCTGTAGATTAGGCCTTGATAGCCTTGTCGGTTTCGTAATAAGTTATCAGTAAATAATTGATAATAGTTTTTAAGCTGTTTCCAAAACTTTAAATGATGCTTTATTAAATCGGTTGGTTCTGCCTCCAAAGACCAATGATTAAGTTCTTTAATGGAATTTAGGTAATCGAATATTTGTTGTTGTGGTATAAGGTAGCGATCAATTTCATTGAAGTCTTGCAACAAGATTTGAGCCCATTTACAAAAGGCGTCAAATGAATCTTGTTCTTCTTTCTTTGTAAGTGTTATATAAGCCTCATAGAGTTTAAAAAGTAAATCTGTATTTGGTAAAGTCTGCAAACCAGATAAATCTTCAACAAACTCTTCGATACTGAGAATTTTCGGTGCAAAAATAGGTTTGTGTATTAAACTAGACAGATGATGTTTTAAAAATACACCAGCACGCTTGCTTGGTAGAATAAAATGTAAATCTTCAATCTTTAGTTGTTTTTTAACAAGATCTTCTAAAACAGTTTTTATAAAACTTTTCATTATATAAAAATAAAAAACGCTCCGAATTTCGGAGCGTTTTTAGAATATATTTTAGAGATATAATTAGTTTCTCAACTTCACCTCTACACGTCTGTTTTCTTTTTTACCAGCTCTAGTTTTGTTAGTAGCGATAGGATTTTCCTCACCGAACCCTCTAGCTATTAATCTATCTGCACCAATTCCATTAGCGATCAAATAAGTTCTAACTGCGTTAGCTCTTCTATCTGATAATGCTTGATTCATTGATTTAGAACCATCGCTATCCGTATGACCTTCTAATGAGAAGTTAGCTTGTGGATATTCTTTAAATATGGTTACCATAGATTGTAAAACTGCATCCGTTTGCTCTTGGAATGTTGCTTTACCTGATTGAAATAATATAGTTTTAGCAAACTCATTTAATTGCTTCATTACTTCAACAGTTGGTACAACTACTACTTCTGGACAACCGTCATTTGCAGCAACACCAACTTCTTTAGGACATTTGTCGTCTTTATCTAAGATGCCATCACCATCAGTATCTGGCCAAGGACAACCGTCATTTGCTGCAGGACCTGCTTCGTTAGGACATTTATCATCACCATCAGCAACACCGTCACCATCAGCATCAGGACAACCCATAAGTGCTTTTAAACCAGCAACTGTAGGACATTTGTCATCTTTATCCATTACGCCATCACCATCAGCATCAGGACAACCGTTGAATTCAGCTAAACCAGCCGTGTTAGGACAATCATCTTTAGAATCTTGGATGCCATCATTGTCAGAATCTGGACAACCATTAAAAATCTCTAAACCAGCTTCTTCAGGACAAGCATCATCTTGATCATAAATACCATCATTATCAGAATCTGCACCACCAAATTTAACAGCAATACCTAACGTATGTTGGAAATGCTTTGGTAGGTAATCTTCAAAAGCGTGCTTATAAGTTGAATGTGCCTCAATAGCTAATTTCTCTGAAACCCAAAATTTCACACCTAAAGTTCCATTTAAAGTACCAGCACCTATATCATCTAACCAAGTGTAACCACCTCCAAGACCTAAATAAGGATCTATTCTTTTAGAATTAATTACATTCATAAGACTATATGATATTCTACCATCTAAACCATAATAAGTTAAATCACCAACAGTGTTTGTAATCTCGTCATCAAGATCAGGGTCGTACGTAGAACCAAATTTATCTATTCTGTTGATAGAACCAGTAGCAGTAAAAGTGAAACCATCACTAAGATATCTTGAAACTGAAATCGAAGATAGTGAAGGAAAAATATTCCAATGATCTTCAACGTTAAAATATTCGTCAAAATAATCACCTTGAGGTGCATCTTCACCTACTGGGTAAGGATCGACTGCGTTTACTCCTAAGCCAATAGCCCATGGATTGTTCTTGTCTTGAGCATTTGCAGTGCTAAAAGCAATAAGAAGCACAGCTACAAAAAATAATCTGCTAAGATTTTTCATATTCTAATTAATTTTAATTTTTTAAGTGTTAATTGTCGGTAAAAATAGGTTGTTAAATTTTATTAACAAAGACAAATATAAAAAAATATTGCAATAACGCCCTAATTTAAAGCGTTTCTGTGAAGTTTAGACTCATTTCAGATAACATTTAAGGTTTTCCCTACTTTAATAAACGCAGAAATAGCCTTGTCTAATTGGCTTTTATCATGTGCAGCAGATAGTTGAACACGTATTCTTGCCTTGTCTTTTGGGACTACAGGATAGAAGAATCCTATCACATAAATATCTTCTTCTAATAACATATTTGCCATAGTTTGGGATAGCTTGGCATCATATAACATTACCGGTACAATAGCTGAATCGCCATCGACTATATCAAAACCAGCGTCTTTAATCCCTTTTTTGAAATATTTAGTATTCCAATCTACTTTATCCCTTAAAGTAGTATTGTTCTTTAACATATCAAAAACTTTGATAGAAGCACCCACTATTGCTGGTGCTAAAGAATTTGAAAATAAATAAGGTCTCGAACGCTGTCTCAGTATTTCTATAACTTCTTTTTTGGCAGTTGTGTAACCACCCATTGCTCCACCCATTGCTTTACCTAAGGTACCAGTAATGATGTCAATTCTTCCAAGAACACCTTTCTCTTCGAGCGTACCAATACCAGTTTCACCTATAAAACCTGTGGCGTGGCATTCGTCTATCATAACCATTGCGTCGTATGTATCTGCTAAATCGCATATCTTATCTAATGGAGCAACTAAACCATCCATAGAAAACACACCATCTGTAACGATGATTTTAAATCTAGCTCCGTTTTCATTAGCGGCAATAAGTTGTTTTTCTAAGTCTGCCATATCATTATTTTGGTAACGATATCTTGCAGCTTTACATAATCTTACTCCATCGATAATAGAAGCATGATTTAAAGAGTCAGAGATTATGGCATCTTCCTTTGATAATAGAGGTTCAAAAACACCACCATTTGCATCAAAAGCAGCCGCATATAATATGGTGTCTTCTGTACCATAGAAATCAGCAATTTTTTGTTCTAACTCTTTATGAATATCCTGAGTGCCACAAATAAATCGTACGGAAGACATTCCAAACCCATGAGAATCTAGAGTGTCTTTAGCAGCTTGCACAACTTCTGGATGAGACGATAAACCTAGATAATTATTGGCGCAAAAGTTTAAAACCTTTTGTCCTGTATTTAATGTGATTTCCGCACCTTGTGGTGACGTAATAATACGTTCCTCTTTAAAGAGACCAGCATCTTTTATAGATTGTATTTCGTCTTGTAAATGAGATTTTATAGTTCCGTACATAATTTTAAATTTTAGCAAAGGTACTATGAAAAATTAGACTTCAACAACTTCAATTGTGTCATTTATATACACCAAAATTTTGTAGGTAACTATGAAATTCATTTGGCTTAAAACAGTTTCATAATCCTTAAGTTGTGCTGCATGAAATCCTTTTGCATCACCTGTTTTGTAATCTATAATTACAACTTCGTTATTAGAGTTAATGTTTAAACGGTCTGGTCTTAAGAGCTGGCCAAAACTTGTAATTATATCACGTTCGTTGTAAATATCGAAACCCTCTTTATAATATTGCTCTAGTTGAGGGTGTCTTGTAACTTCAAGTACTAACGCTTTTAATTCTTTCTGGTTATCTTTAGTTACATCACCAGAAACAAGCAAATCATTAAACGCAAAATTGAGATCTTCAATAGTTTTGACTTTAGACAACACTAGATGCACCAAATTACCACGTTCCATAGCTTTTTCTTGTTTGGTGTCCCAAAGTAGTCCTGCTTTTGTAAGAATACTTAAATCATGATCTTCTTTAGGTACAGATATAAGTTGAAGGGATTTCGAAATAACCTTTAATTCTGATGGCTTTTCATTGCGCTTGACTGTACCAAAACTATAAATAGAGTCATTCTCTGACCATTTACCAATATGCTGAAGGTAAGAAATAAGCATACCTGCATAAGTACTCTCATTAACTGTTCCATTAGAACTGATATCTTTTTTAGAAATAATATAAAGTTGATCAATAGCCCTTGTTAAAACAACATATAAGAGGTTTATATTATCTAACTCTAATCGCGATTGATGCGTATTGTATATCTGTAATCCTAAGTCACCATACTGCTCTATGTCCTTGTTATAATTGAGGAGTAAGGTATTAAAATTGTTATAATTAATTGGGTCAACTGGAAACCAAACTTTTGGCTCTAATTCTCTATAAATATTAAGGTCTGCAAAAGGAAATATAACAACTGGAAATTCTAATCCCTTAGATTTATGAATAGTAATGATTTGAACAGCACTTATATGTTCTGGTGAAACTACACTAAGCTTATCTTTTTTCTTTTCAAAATAGTCTACAAAAGCCGTAAGATTTGAGTTTTCTTTTTGGGTAAACTCTAAAACAACATCTAAGTAAAATTGTAGATAAGCGTCTGAAGTGTCATTAAGTTTAAAAGTCCTTATAAGTTCTTCAACAAGTTCATATAATGGCAATTGTAGAAATTTACTCTTATTAATAAAAATCTGCAAACGCTCTAAACTTTTAAAAAAGGCATCGAGACTATCCTTGAGATGTGTTGTAAAAAATAGATGTTTGTCTTCAATATCAAACAAATCTGCTAAGAATGACAAGATTTTAATTTTTAAACTATCGTTGTCTGGTTGAAGTAGTAGTTTTAAAAACGAATCTAAAAAAGCTACTTTTTCAGAATTAATAAGAAGAAGTGTTTCTGATGATGTAATCTTAATACCATTATGGCTAAGGTAGTTGGCAATTACCACCCCTTCTTTTCGTTTTCTTACAATAACACAGATCTCATCTAAATTAAAACCATTATTTTGACATTGTTTTACGGTTGCTAAAACGTGCTCAGCGTATAATTGGTTGCTATCATCTTCCCTTTTAATATCTAAAAAGTTAAGATTAACATAGCCTTCAGTTTCATTACTTTTGTTTTGCGTGGCGTTTTTATAAAGTGCAGCGTAGTTGGCATCACTCAAATACTGGCTGCTCAAAAATTCAAAAAAACCGTTATTAAAGGAAATAACTTCCTTTGCGCTTCTGTAATTAGTGTCTAGAGTTAAAACTTCTGCTTCAATCTGAAACGAATTTTCATTCTTGTTATATAGATTTATAAATTGTTCTGCCTCTCCACCTCGCCATCTGTAAATAGCTTGTTTTGCATCTCCAACTAACATGGTAGAACCATTTGCAGAAGACAATGCATTATCAAGTAATGGCACTAAATTTTCCCATTGCATTTTCGATGTGTCTTGAAACTCATCTAGAAAATAATGCTTAAACTTTTCTCCTAACCGCTCATAGATAAAAGGAGTAGGTTGGTTTTTTATTTCTTTACTTATAATTTTGTTGAATTCTGAAATCAACATTTTATTCTGTTCTTCTTTTATAGTATTAAGTTCTTCTTGAATGGCATGTAATACAGACAAAGGTGTTATGTTTTTGTAAGCAGATTTTAAAAATTTATAATTAAAAATTAATTTTTTTTGAGTTTTGTAATTCGTTTCAATATTGGGAAGAATACGTTCTATAGTGGTTGTTAAATGAGCATCTAATTTATTTGAATATAACCCTTTCTGTTTATCAATGTTTTCCTCAAGTTTATTCTTATAAATGTCCTTAAAATCTAATTTAGAAGCTTTTATGAAATGATTTGGTAAAGTCCCTCGAGTAAAATTTGAAAACTCTAATCCCGATGAAATTATAAGAGTTAAGGTTTCATTAGCAATTTTAATAATGTTTTCTTCAACGGACTTTATTTCTTTTTTAATTTGAATGGTGAGTTTTTTAAAGTCATCTAAAGATTTATCTTTTAGAGTTTTTATTGCTGTAAAGTCATTTTCATTAACTAAAAGCTTTGAAATTTTGTTAAAGTCGTAGCTAATATCCCAACTTTTATCATCATCTGCTTTTTCAATAGCGAAATCTACTAATATATCTGTGAGCTTTTTGTCGCTACCAGCCTTAGCTATGAGGCTATCAACGGCTTCGCTTAGAAGGCGTTCTTGATCTAATTCTACTTCAAAATTAACCGGAAGTTTCAAATCGTGTGCAAATGTTCGTATAACCCGATGCGTAAAACCATCAATTGTAGAAATATCAAAAGCTCCATAATTATGCAGTATATGCTTAAGAATGTGTTTAGATTTGTTATGCAGATAATCTGACGATACAGATAGTTCTTTACAAATATCTATAAACATAGGATGCGGATTCTTAAGTCCATCTTCCGAAGAAAAGGAGGTGAGCATATTTATAATACGCGCTTTCATTTCACCAACCGCTTTGTTGGTAAAGGTAATAGCTAAAATAAACCGAAATTGGTCGTAATTTTTCGCCTTAATTAGAATTTTAATGTAAGATTTAGCTAATGTGAACGTTTTTCCGCTACCAGCAGAAGCATTGTATATTTTAAAGTCTGATTGTTGCAAAAGATAAATTTTATACCAAAATAGGTAATCTTAATAAAGAATTAAGATAAAATAGCCTCTAAAATCGTAAATTTGATTGAAACAATTTATTAACCAAAAAATTATAATACTATGGCTTTCGAATTACCGAAATTAAAATATGCTTACGACGCTTTAGAACCAAACATTGATGCACGCACAATGGAAATACATCATTCTAAACATCACCAAGGCTACACAAATAAATTAAATGCTGCAATTGAAGGGACAGATTTAGAAGGCAAAACGATTGAAAATATCTTGTCTAATTTAGATATGGACAATAAAGCAGTTAGAAATAATGGAGGTGGATTTTATAATCACTCTCTGTTTTGGGATGTTTTAAATCCTGAAGATAGAGGAAACCTTTCAGGCGATTTAAAAGATGCGATCAATGCTAAATTTAAATCTAAAGAAGCGTTTGTAGATGCATTCAGTAAAGCTGCTGCAACACAATTTGGATCAGGTTGGGCTTGGTTGTGTGTGCATAAAGGAGGAGAAGTAGAGGTATGTTCTACACCAAACCAAGATAACCCATTAATGCCTGGAATTGGTTGTGGAGGCACACCAATTTTAGGATTAGATGTTTGGGAACACGCCTATTATTTAAATTACCAAAACAGAAGACCAGATTATATAGATGCTTTCTTTAAAGTTATAAACTGGAATGAAGTTGAACGTCGATACGCTGAAGTAAAATAAGTGAAAGCATTTTTAAAAATTGAAAAATCCGAGTCTAAAAAGATTCGGATTTTTTTATGTTTAATAATTACGTTCTATAGTTTTAAGATTCCCAATTATTTGGGAATTGGACATGAAAAAGGGCGAACAGACGTTCACCCTTTTTGCCCCAAATCTACCATAAACTTAACCTACTTATGTTATGGTGAATCAAATATAAGTTTACATTAATTTAACGTATCAATTTTTTGGACAAACGACCTATATATTAGTCTAAGAGTTGAAAGAACAGTTTTTCTGATATGATAAGTATGAAATTATGACGTTATTTGAATTGAAGACTTAAACCTTTACTTCAGTTAGTTCCATAAAAAAAGGTGAACTAAGTTCACCTTTTTTTGCCCCAAATCTACCATGAACTTAACCTACTTATGTTATGGTGATACCAATGTAGATGTTATTTGCTAAACCAATACATATTCTGGATGAAATGCATTTTTTATGGATTAAATACCTATTTTTTCGGATTAAAGGCTATTTTTGGGTGATGATTAGTAAGCGCGCTCCTTATTTCCTTCATAGAAATTGATAAAGGCTTTATTAACAACTCTATTCCCACCATTAGTAGGATAATCTCCTGTAAAATACCAATCACCTAAGTTTTTTGGACAAGCTTTATGCAGGTTTTCAACAGGTTGAAAGATTATTTTCACTTCTGCATTAACGTCTGCATCACTTAATAGTTCAGATATTTTATCAGAGAGTTGCTCGTTAGTAAAGTTGCTGTAGATGTCTTTAACGTAATTAACAACATTTTTATCTTTCATATGTACCTGCTCAAGACATTTATGGTACACCTCTTCAACAATATGATATTGATTATTGTCTGTAAGTAATTCTAAAGCAGCTCTGAATGCAACAAGACTTTCTAGATTTGCCATGTCTATACCATAACAATCAGGATAGCGTATTTGAGGAGCAGAAGAAACCACAATAATTTTTTTTGGTTTTAACCTATCCATCATTTTAATGATACTCATTTTTAAAGTCGTACCTCTAACAATACTATCATCTATAATTACCAAATTGTCGGTTGGCTTTATGACACCATAAGTAATATCGTAAACGTGAGCAACTAAATCATCTCTACTGCTATCTTCAGTAATAAAAGTTCTTAGTTTAACGTCTTTAATTGCTATTTTTTCAATACGAGGTCTTTCCGATAGAATTTCTGTTACTCTAGCCGCAGATAGTTTTCCACCTCCACTTAAAATAGATTTTGTTTTCTTTTCGTTGAGATGTTCTTCTACAGTATCTATCATTCCATAGAAAGATGTCTCAGCCGTATTTGGTATAAACGAAAACACTGTATTCTTAGTATCGTAGTCAATTGCTTCAAGAACTCGTGGCATTAATAATCTACCTAGTTCTTTCCGCTCTTTATAAATTTCGGCATCACTACCACGAGAGAAATAAATACGCTCAAAAGAGCATGCTTTTCGTTCTAAGGGTTCAAGAATTTTTTTAATTGCGGTTGACCCTGATTTTTTGGTAATAATCGCATGTCCAGGCTCTAATTCTTTTACATCATTAAAAGCCACATTAAAAACAGTCTGAATGACTGGTCGTTCTGAAGCGACAACAACAACTTCATCATCTTTATAATAATACGCAGGTCTAATACCAGCTGGATCCCTTAAGACGAATGAATCTCCATGACCCAAAAGACCAGACATGGCATAGCCTCCATCCCAATTTTTAGCTGCTTTTCTGAGTATTTTAGCAACTTTTAAACGCTCTGCAATTAAAGGAGAACATTCATTTTTATTATAGCCTTCTTTTTTAAGATCCTTATAAATTTTTGAAACAGCATCATCTAAGAAGTGACCTATTTTCTCCATAATAGTTATAGTGTCGGTGTATTCTTTGGGATGTTGACCCAACTCAACAAGGTTGCTAAATAGTTCTTTAACATTAGTCATGTTAAAGTTTCCTGCCATTATTAGATTTCGGTGCATCCAGTTATTTTGTCTTAAAAATGGATGTACACTTTCTACACTATTCTTACCAAAAGTACCATAACGAACATGACCTAATAATACTTCACCGATATATGGAATATTCTTTTTCTGTAATGCAACATTCTCTTGATATTCTGGATTCTGAGCTAGCTCGTTATTAATACGCTCATTAATTTGTGCAAAAATATCTTGAATAGGTTGTTGAGCAACAGAACGCACCCGACTTATATAACGCTCGCCAGGTTTTACATCTAATTTAATACTTGCAAAACCAGCTCCGTCTTGTCCACGGTTGTGCTGTTTTTCCATCATTAAGTACATCTTATTTACTCCGTAGAAAGCACTTCCGTATTTTTCCTTGTAGTATTCTAATGGTTTTAAAAGCCTAATAAGTGCAATTCCGCACTCGTGTTTTAAAGCATCACTCATATTGTGTAATAAAAAACGCGCTCAATTTTGAGCGCGTTGGTTTAATTTAATTCTATGTCAAATTGCGTTAGACTTTTAAATTGGTCTAAGCGTTTATATATTTCTTTATCTGTTAAGTTTTGCATGCGCTCTGTTCCAAACTTCTCTACACAAAAAGATGCAAGTGTTGATCCGTATATAACAGCTCTTTTCATATTCTCGAATGAGAAATCACTCGTTTTTGCTAAATAACCTGCAAAACCACCAGCGAATGTATCTCCTGCACCAGTCGGATCAAATACTTCCTCTAAAGGTAGAGCTGGTGCGTAGAACATATTATCATTATGAAACAATAATGCTCCGTGCTCCCCTTTCTTAATAACTACGAATTTAGGACCCATTTTGTGAATTTCTCTTGCAGCTACTACTAATGAATATTCACCGCTCAATTGCCTTGCCTCTTCATCATTTATAGTAATGACATCAACATTTTTTATAACCGCCTTTAAATCATCCATAGCGATATCCATCCAAAAATTCATGGTATCTAAAATTGATAATTTAGGTTTGTTAGTCATTTGATTTAAAACACCTTGTTGTACAGCTGGATGCAAATTACCTAGCATAACAACTTCAGCATCTTTATAACCTTCAGGAACAACCGGATTAAATTTTTCTAAGACATTTAATTCAGTAACTAAAGTATCTCGCGAGTTCATATCGTTATGATATTTTCCACTCCAAAAGAAAGTTTTACCATTTTTTATAATCTCAACACCTTCAATACTTACTTTTCTTTCGGTTAATAGGTCTAAATATTCTTGAGGAAAATCACCACCAACAACAGACACTGCAGCGGCATCAACATTATCAAAATTTGCTGCTGAAAAACCTATGTATGTAGCGGCACCACCAAGAATTTTGTCGGTTTTCCCAAAAGGTGTTTCAATAGCATCAAAAGCTACGGTTCCGACAATTACTAATTTACCCATTACTCAAGTTTAAATTTAAGGTGCAAAAGTACATGAATTTTTTGATTTGAATCTTCTCAAAAAAACCAAATTATAAAATTTGTAAACTCATAAAGTGGTTACTAAAGAAAACTAAAATTTCATACTTTTTATTCGTTGTTTTGTGATTTATACGTATATTAATCGTAAATTATACGAAATGAAAACAAACAAAAAACGAAAAGAAGTGGTTTTAGACGAAGAAACCATTGCAATGCTTGAAGAAAAAGCAAAACACCAAGGGCGAAACTTGAAGAATTATATGGAATTTGTACTAAAAGAAAATGCGTTTGCTTTTGAGCCATCGGAGTCATACAAGAAGATGATGGATAAGATGATTGAAAACCATAAAAATGGCACAGCAAAATATATTAGTCTTGATGAATTTAAAAAGAGCACTATTAAAAAATGAAGTCTGATATCAAGTTTGAAGAGAATAGCTTACACGATTTTAATAGTGGATTGGTTTATTATCAATTAATTTCAGAAGGTTTGGTTGAGCGTTTTAATGACGAATTTTGGATTAGTATTGAGAAGCTTTTGGAAAACCCAAGAATTTTTCAAATGAGATACTTAAATATTAGAATTGTTCAAGTCGATAAATTTCCATTTAGCATTCATTTTTTTATTGAAGAAAATACTATTTATGTTCAAAGAGTATTACACAACAAAAGAGAATACTAATTCACTTCCTCCCAAAATCAGCGGGAATTTCACCCCAAGCTTTGGTCTCCCATTTTACAATAGTTGTAGCATAGTCATTTTTTTTTAACCATTCCACAGCGCGATCGACCAAATCATAAACAGGCTTGTTTTTTGCGTTTCGTTCTAACTTAGAATTACATGTTTTTTTTCTAACCCAACTCATTGCAGTTCTAGAGTCTGTGTAGATAATGCGTTCGCTTTTATGTTGTTTTAAAAAAGCTAGGCCGTGTACTAATGCCAAAAACTCACCTATGTTGTTTGTGCCTTGCTCAAAAGGGCCTTGTATAAATAATTGTTTTCTTGTTTTTGTATCAACTCCACGATACTCCATGATGCCAGGATTACCACTAGAAGCCGCATCAACTGAAATTGAATTATAATTCGGTTGCCCTATTTTTTTGAGTTGCGCTTTAGAAAGTTCGCTTTTGAAGGATTTAGATTTACCAATGTAATCTTTGTAATTGCCTTTTAATGCTTTTTTAGCAGCTTCAAAGGTTGCAAATGATTTATACTGAGCACCTTTAAAGTCTTTGATTTGTGCTTTACAGTCATCCCATTTTTCAAAGACTCCTGTTTTATGACCTTTCCAAACGGTGTAATATTTTTTTTTCGTTTTACTCATGCTTGCTTCCCATGAAAATTGGAATCTCATTTTTTGTCATTCAGAGCGATAGCGAAGAATCTCATATTTCTACACAGTAAAGATTCTTCGCTATCGCTCTAAATGACATTATTCTTTTAATAGTCTATTTACAACCTTAGGAAAATGTTCCATCTCCAATAAATGAATTTTTTCAGCAACATCTTTAGCAGAATCTGAAGCTAAAACCTCACATTTTGCCTGAAATATAATAGCACCTTCATCATAATTCTCATTCACATAGTGAATAGTTATACCCGTTTCTTTTTCTTTATTTGCAACAACAGCTTCATGAACGTGAATTCCATACATGCCTTTTCCACCATATTTAGGTAATAGTGCAGGATGAATATTGATAACCTTGTTTTCAAATACTTTCAATATAAATTCAGGAAATTTCCAAAGAAAACCAGCTAATACAATAAGATCGGGTTGTAAAGCTTTTAATATATTCAACACATCTTCAGACTTAGAAAACGCAATTCTATTAAAGGATAAAGCACTAACATTCAGTTTTTTACAACGATCCAAAACTTTGGCATGAGGATTGTTAGTTAGTACCTGAATAACAGACGCATTATCGTTGTTGTGAAAAAACTTTATTAAATTTTCAGCATTACTCCCATTTCCGGACGCAAAAATTACCATACGTTTCATCAGTTCGTTTATATTTTAAAAGACTGTCTGATGGAATTCGCTAATTTAAAATTACAGAATGCATTGCAACCTTTTTTTAAGCTCATTTCATTTACAGGTATATTTCTTCAATTATTCAAACAAAAAAAAGAATAATAATTAACAATTAGGGCAAAACAGAAATACTTTATCTTTATTTTTACTAAATTAAAAACACATTTTATCGGTAAAGGTAATTTATAAAGGAAAGTTTTTTATTTTTGCCATCTAATTAAAACTTAAAATTAAAAGATTATGTCAGACATTGCATCAAGAGTAAAAGCGATTATCGTAGATAAATTAGGCGTTGATGAAAACGAGGTTGTAACTGAAGCAAGCTTCACTAACGACTTAGGAGCGGATTCATTAGATACTGTTGAATTAATAATGGAATTCGAAAAAGAATTTGATATCCAGATCCCAGATGATCAAGCTGAAAACATTGCAACAGTTGGTCAAGCTATTTCTTATATAGAAGAAGCAAAATAAGAACTTTATTTTTATGGAATTAAAGCGAGTCGTAGTTACCGGTTTAGGTGCACTTACACCAATTGGCAATACCAAAGATGAATATTGGGATGCATTAATTAGTGGTAAAAGTGGAGCTGCACCTATAACATATTTTGATACTGAAAAGTTCAAAACGCAATTCGCTTGTGAAATAAAAAACTTTGAAGTTACTGACTTTATTGATAGAAAGTTGGCAAGGCAGATGGATAAGTTTTCGCAGTACGCAATGGTTGCTTCTGATGAAGCAATTGCGGACTCAAAACTAGATCTAGACGCTATAAACAAGTTAAGAGTTGGGGTTATTTGGGGAGCTGGTATTGGTGGCTTAGAAACATTTCAAGAAGAAGTGTTAAACTTTGCTGCTGGTGACGGAACACCTCGATTTAATCCACGATTCATTCCAAAAATGATTGCAGATATAGCACCAGGAAACATATCAATAAAATATGGTTTCATGGGTCCTAATTATACAACAGTTTCTGCTTGTGCATCTTCCGCTAATTCAATGATTGATGCCTTAAACACTATTCGTTTAGGACATTGCGATGTTATAATTACAGGAGGAAGTGAAGCCGCAGTTACTATTGCTGGTATGGGAGGTTTTAACGCGATGCATGCTATGAGTACAAGAAACGATAGCCCAGAAACAGCCTCTAGACCGTTTGATGCTAACCGAGATGGTTTTGTATTAGGTGAAGGAGCAGGATCTATTGTTTTAGAAGAGTACGAACATGCAAAAGCAAGAGGAGCTAAAATCTATGCTGAAGTTGTAGGTGGTGGTTTATCTTCCGATGCCTATCATATGACAGCACCACATCCCGAAGGTATTGGTGTTATTGCGGTAATGAAAAATTGTTTAGAAAATGCAGGCTTAAATCCTGAAGATGTAGATCATATTAATACACACGGCACATCTACACCATTAGGTGATGTTGCCGAGTTAAAAGCTATATCAGAAGTATTTGGCAGCCATGCTAAGAACATAAATATTAATTCTACAAAATCTATGACGGGTCACTTGTTGGGTGCTGCAGGAGCTATTGAAGCAATCGCTTCAATTATGGCAATGGAGCATGGTATTGTACCACCAACAATTAATCACGAAACGGTAGATGGAGAAATAGATCCAGAATTAAATTTGACACTCAATAAACCTCAGAAACGAGATATTAAAGTAGCAATGAGTAATACATTTGGATTTGGCGGTCACAACGCTTGTGTATTATTTAAAAAATTAGATTAAATCCCGAATGAGCTTCATTCGTAACATACTAAATTCCCGTTCTCAAGAAGACGGGAATTTTTTTTTAAAAGTTAAAGATATCGTAGGCTTTAAGCCAAAATCGAAGGCATTTTACGTGACGGCTTTTACCCACCGTTCTATGAATATTAAGAACAAAAAGGGAAATGCTATAAATTATGAACGCTTAGAGTTTGTTGGTGATGCCATGTTAAGTGCTGTTATTGCTGCTTATTTATTTGAGCAAGTACCGCATGGAGACGAAGGATATCTCACAAAAATGCGCTCTAAAATAGTAAGTAGAGAACATCTTAACGAACTAGGCAAAGAGCTTAAACTTATTGATTTGGTGCATAGTAGAATTCCGAAAAGTAATTTCGGAAACAATATTCATGGCAATCTTTTTGAGGCTTTGGTTGGAGCTATTTATCTAGATAAAGGCTATAAATGCTGCGAACAGTTTATTTTTCATCGTGTTATAAATGCCCATGTAGATATTGAAACACTTGAGGGTAAGGTGATTAGCTATAAGAGTTTACTAATAGAATGGTGCCAAAAAGAAAAGAACACCTTTGATTATGATGTGTATGAAGATACAGGTAAAGACGAGTTAAAGCACTTCTCTGTAAAACTTAGTATTAACGAAAAAGTAGTTTCTAAAGCAAGAGCAACTTCTAAAAAGAAAGCAGAAGAAAAAGCCTCTAAACGTGCTTTTTTTGCTTTTCAGAATCAAATTACTAAGTTAACCTAAAGGCATGTGCGTCCAGGCATCTAAAACTATAACGTTTTCGTAAGTTTTATGAGTTAAGATTAACTATAACTTAATAAGACTACGCATTAAATATATTATATTTACTAATTAAGTTTATAGCTAATGGCTTTGCACAAACTTTTAGTAGATGATTTTGATGATGATGCTTACAAGCTCATTGCTATTCATTCTGGGTTAGAAGACTATCGATTAGCCTATTTACTCAACAAAAATTTAGAATTAAAACTAAAGCGTAAAGAGCAAGATTTAGATTTCCAATATTTAACGTCGTCTTATAGTATTTTTGAGTGGCAAAACCAATCACAATATGTGACTTGGAACTTATTATCTAACGTCTGCAAAAAGGAAGAAGTCAGCCTATATAGTACAGGAATGTTGTTCGAAACCAACGAAAAAGTACTGAAAACATTTAATCTTATTTCTGAATATAAAAAGGTAGATTATTTTATTAAAATATCTGATGAGATTCAGAATGTGAATGAAAAATTAGTATTGAGTGCTTTACAGAACATTCCACAGATTATTACAAGTTATACAGTAAATCCATTAAAAATAAAGTCGAAAGACCATTTAATTTTTTGAATTGATGCCAAACAAAAAAACCAAAATAGTAGCCACACTAGGACCAGCAACGAGTACAAAAGACGTTTTAAAAGCAATGCTAGACGAAGGCTGTAATGTGTTTAGAATTAATTTTTCTCATGCAGATTATACAGACGTTATAGAACGTATAAAAATGATACGAGAACTCAACGAAGAGTTTGGGTACAATGCAGCGATTTTAGGTGATTTGCAAGGGCCAAAATTGCGTGTTGGGATGATGAAAGGTGAGGTAATTGTAAATCCAGGTGATGAAATTATTTTTGCCACAGGAGATCGTTTCGTAGGTACTAAAAAGCGCGTTTACATGACGTACGATAAGTTTCCGCAAGATGCAAAGCCTGGTGAACGAATTCTTTTAGATGATGGGAAATTACATTTTGAAGTCATATCAACAGATGGAAAATCTGAAGTAAAAGCTAAGGTGATACAAGGAGGTCCTCTTAAATCTAAGAAAGGAGTTAACCTTCCGAATACAGATATATCGCAACCAGCTTTAACGGAAAAAGATATTGAAGACGCGATTTTTGCTTGTAAACAAGGAGTAGATTGGATTGCATTATCCTTTGTGAGACATGCAGAAGATTTAATGCAATTAGAAAAATTAATTAGCGAGCATAGTGAACATAAAATTCCGATAATAGCGAAGATTGAAAAGCCAGAAGCGGTTGAAAATATTGATAAAATTGTTGCCTATTGTGATGGTTTAATGGTGGCTCGTGGAGATCTTGGAGTAGAAATCCCAGCAGAAGAAGTGCCACTAGTTCAAAAACAATTAGTATTACGAGCAAAGCGTGCAAGAATTCCAGTAATTATTGCCACACAAATGATGGAAACTATGATTACAAGTTTAACTCCAACACGTGCTGAGGTTAATGACGTCGCAAACTCTGTTATGGATGGTGCTGATGCCGTAATGTTATCTGGTGAGACTTCTGTTGGGCAATATCCTGTACAGGTGATTCGCCAAATGGCAAATATTATACGTAGTGTAGAAGATTCGCCACTTATTGAAGTGCCACAATTACCTCCACATATTCGTACAAAACGTTATATCACAAAAGCAATTTGTTACCATGCTGCAACAATGGCAAATGAGATTGATGCTAAGGCCATTTCTACATTAACAAATAGTGGTTACACGGCCTTTCAGATTTCTGCATGGAGACCATCTGCTTTTATATTAGTATTTACTTCTAACAAACGTATTTTAACGCAACTGAGTTTACTTTGGGGAGTTAAAGCGTTTTACTATGATAAATTTGTGAGTACAGACGAAACCATAGAAGATGTTAATGCTATGGCTTGTAAAAAAGGCTACTTAGACGTTGGTGACATGCTTATTAGTTTAGCAGCAATGCCAATACAGGCTAAAGGTATGGTAAATACGTTAAGGGTTACTGAGATTGAGAGTTGTAGTTTTTAGGAGAGTTCGCTAACTTTAGTAATATGAGTCCGTTTTAATGACTTATATCAGACGTTAGCGAAGTTCGTTGAAAATTTTGAGAAAGTCAAGTCTCTATCTACTTATTGATATACAAATAGCACAAAACAATACTAACAAGTAATAGGATTAGTATAATATAATTTTTACTGTTTGACTTGTTTTTTATGATATGGCTACTTCTTTTTTTTAATGGTCTTTTTGATTTTTCAAAAGTTTCCATATAATCAGTTTCAGGCTTGTAATCTTTGCCGTCATAAAAATTTGGGTTATCAGATAAGTTATCTACAATGTCTTTACATTCTTTAAGACCCATTTTAGTTTTGTGTTTAACTAACTTAATGGCGTTAATTTTTTTGCCATTATTGATTAAATGAAGCAACTCATATTTGTTTATTTCTATGTTGTTTATCTTTAGAATCATTGATTGTAGTTGTGGTTTAAAAATAGCGAATTCAAAACTCAAACTTTAACTGAACACTAACAGATTTTTTTTCTTTATCAGCAGTTTTCTTTTTGTTGTCATCTGTATTTAAATTAGATAATGAAATACCTAAAAGTCTAACCGAATTACTCATTTTTTCTTGGTATAACAAATCTTTAGCGGTTTCCATAATAACATATTTATCGCTTACATAATAAGGTAATGTTTTGCTACGCGTTTGTAATGTAAAATCGCTGTATTTTATTTTTAAGGTAATTGTTTTTCCTGAAACTTTACTTTTAGCTAAACGTTTCGATACTTCTTCAGCAATACGTTCTAATTTCTCAAGCATAAAGATTTCAGAGGATAAATTTTCACTAAACGTACGCTCAGCAGCTAAAGATTTTCTAATGCGGTTAGGTTTAACTTCACTGTTATGAATACCACGAACGACGTGATAATAATATGTGCCAGATTTCCCAAAATTCTCACTCAAGTATTCTAAGCGCTTTAATTTTAAATCTTTTCCTGTAAAAATGCCTTTTTGGTACATTTTTTCTGCTGTAACTTTACCGACACCATAGAATTTTCTAATGTCTAAATCTTCTAAAAACTGCAACACATCTTCGGGATTAACCGTTTTTTGCCCATTAGGTTTATTATAATCACTGGCTACTTTAGCCACAAACTTGTTTATAGAAATACCTGCAGAAGCCGTTAAACCCACTTCGTCATAAATTCTGCCTCTTATTTTTTTAGCAATCAGAGTAGCACTTGGCAAGCCCATTTTATTTTCTGTGACATCAAGATAGGCTTCGTCTAACGATAGAGGCTCAACCAAATCAGTAAAATCAAAGAAAATTTTTCTGATACGATTAGAAATTTCCTTATAACGCTCAAAATCTGTTTTAACAAAAATAAGGTGTGGACAAAGTTTTTCTGCCAAACGACCAGACATGGCACTTTTTACTCCAAATTTTCTTGCTTCATAGCTCGCAGCACTTATAACTCCGCGATTTCCACCACCACCTACAGCTATTGCTTTTCCTTTGAGTTCTGGATTATCCATTTGCGCTACAGACGCATAAAAGGCGTCCATATCTACATGAATTATTTTTCTTATTGGAATATCGCTAAGCATACTGTAAATTTATGAATTCCTGCGCAGGCAGGAATCTCTAACTCGAATTAAATTAGATTGCTGCCTGAGCAGGAATGATAACAAAATTTCTGTTTTTGCAGAAGTTGAGACACCCACTTTTGTGGGTTATGATATGATAGAAATAGAACGTAAATTTTTAGTGACCTCAGATGCTTTTAAAAATGAAGCCTTCAACAGCTACATTATAAAACAAGGATTTCTAAACAGCCATAAAGAACGAACCGTTAGAGTAAGGCTTAGAAGCGAAAAAGGGTATCTCACCATAAAAGGTAAATCGTCTAAGAATGGTTTATCGCGATTTGAATGGGAAAAAGAAATTTCAACAATTGAAGCTGAAGCACTTTTAGAACTTTGCGAAGACGGCATTATTGATAAAATACGGTATGAAATAAAATCTGGGAATCACACCTTTGAGGTTGATGAATTTTTTGGTGACAATATAGGTCTAATTATTGCCGAAGTAGAATTAAACGCTGAAAATGAAGCTTTTGAAAAACCAACATGGTTGGGTGAAGAAGTAACGGGAGATATAAGATATTATAATTCGCAATTAAGTAAGCAGCCCTATAAAAACTGGAAATAATGAAAAACTTACTATTATTATTTATGCTATGTTTTAGTATTATGGCCTGTAAAAATGAAACTAAACCTGTTGAAGAAGGTTTCAGTTTTGACAAAGAACTTGTTGAAGAATTTCCAGAAAATACTGAAACTACAAAAGAACAATCCATATCAGAACTAAAAGCGGACTTAACTGCAAAAGGCTATCAATTTTTTGATTACGTAGATGGAAAAACGAAGGATACCATTATTATGCAACAATATTATATGGCATTCTTAAAACGTGGACCTATTAGAAACCAAAATGAGGAAGAAGCAGAAATACTTCAAGAAGCGCACATGGCGCATTTAGGAAAAATGTACGCTTTGGGTTATGCAGATATTTCAGGACCTTTTGGTGATGATGGAGACTTAAGAGGCATCACAATTTATAATGTGCCAACGCTAAAGATGGCAGATAGTTTAGCTAATTCAGACCCTATGGTTAAAGCTGGTCGTTTAGTCATAGAACTACATCCTTGGTGGGCAGCTAAAGGATTTTCATTACGCTAATCTTACTTATAATTTAATTTCTGGTATCGTTATTCTAAAAGAAGCGCGGAGAAAGTAAGGCACGTTTATTCAAGTTAATATCAAACAATAAAAACACGTCGTGTGATGCTGGCGCAAATGCTTTTATGTTAGATGAGATCGCATCATACGCATATCCAATTCTTAGATTGTGTGTTACAATTACATTTACTAAGCCAGAGAACGAATCATCTAATCTATAGGAGACACCCAATTCAAACTTTTCAAAAAATAAAGCATTAATATTTAAGTTGAAAGATGTAGGTGCTTTAAAAGCAGATTTAAACAAAAAGGAGGGTTTCAATTTTGTGTTTTTCGTTATTTGAAAAACATAACCTCCAGACAAGAAAAAATGTTGTGTTTCTGAACCGATTTTTAAATCATTAGCATCTAAATGTATTGATTATAACATATTGGGTATAGATAAGGAGAGATAGTAATTATTTGACTAATAGAATATACCAGTACCAATATTTGGGGTAATTTCATCAATATTTTGCTGAAAAAAAGGATCTCCTTCATCTATCACATCAATACTAGACAAGCCAATATTATGAAACGTTGCACCTACTTTTAGTCCAAATGCCAAACGCTGTTCATCTTTGAAGTTAATAGTATAAGATAGGTCTCCGTACAAATTTGTTTCTTTTACTGGGCCAATTTGGTCAGCGATTACAGATAAGCCTTAACCAAGATTATTACCAACAGGTAAGTGACTGAAAAACGTACTTGTTTCTGGGCTGTCATTAATACCTGTCCATTGGTTTTTATATAATAATCCTAGTGAAAGATTCTCTTTAGAACCTGCATAAGCAGGATTAACAACCGTCATATTATACATGTACTGTGTGTACTGAGGATCTTGCTGCCCATAAGCCTGAAAGACAAGTATAAGAAGTAGATTAAGAACACATTTTTTCATTACAAGCGACTAATATTCAAATTTTATATACACAGGAAAATGATCACTATAGCCACCTTTATATGTCGTACCAACATAAGTTCTAAATGGCTGTCCTTTATATTTGCCTTGGTATTGCGTTAAAAACTTAGAGTTAAACACATCAGCACTTTCAAATTTCAGAGTGGAATTGTGAACATCAAAGAAATTGGTCGAAAACAAAATTTGATCAAACAAATTCCACTGAAAATTATGATTTAAACTGCCTTTCTCTCTCGACCAAACCGTTTTAAAAGGATTAAAAAGTTGGCTTTCTTTTTCCAATAATGTTATACTATTACTGTTGGGATTATCATTAAAATCTCCCATAACAATGAACTTCGCATTTGGGTTCTCTTGTTTTAGGTTTTCAATTATGGTGTTTACTACTTTAGCGGCTGCGATACGCTTAAATTCAGTTTCTTTAATACCTTCTCTTCGCGAGGACCAGTGATTCACTATAACGTTTATAGATTCATCATTTAATTTTCCTTGCACCAAAAGTACATCTCTTGTATAATCTTGTTTACCTAATTCCTTTTCGAAATAGACTGAAAATGTTTCAGAATTTTCTACTTTAAAACTATCACTTTTGTAAAGTAGGGCCACGTCAATGCCACGTTCGTCGGGAGAATCATAGTGAATATAACTGTAACTCTCTTCAATTAGATTTTTACTTTTTACCAGGTCTGATACAACTTTACTATTTTCAACTTCTGCTAAACCTACTAAAATAGGAGCGTTTTCTGCATTGTCTTCGCCTATTTTAGAAATTACAGTACCTAATTTTAATAATTTCTTCTCATAACGTTTACGAGTCCACCTTTTTGGTGAATTTGGCAAGAAATCATTATCGTGTTTATGTGGATCATTTTTTATATCAAATAGATTCTCTATGTTATAAAATGCAATAGTGTACGTTTCTGATATAATCTCCATGGGATTAAATATAGCTTTTTTAATGCGCAAATAGAATACTAACATTTGCTTAACTTTGTACTTTAATTTATTTATGATAGAAAAAAAAGATATTGAGCTTGAAAAAGCTGTTTTAATAGGAATCATTACGCAAGATCAAGACGAAGAAACGTCTAAAGAATATTTAGATGAACTGGAATTTTTAACCTACACAGCAGGTGGTGAGGTGGTAAAACGCTACACGCAAAAAATGACTATGCCCAACCCTAAAACGTTTATAGGTTCTGGTAAAATGCAAGAGGTTACTGAGTTTGTAAAAGAAAATGATATAGGCACTGTAATTTTTGATGACGAATTATCACCAGCGCAAGAGCGTAACATTAGTAAAATCCTTAATTGTAAAATTTTGGATAGAACCAACCTTATCCTCGATATTTTTGCGCAACGCGCACAAACCAGTTATGCCAGAACTCAAGTAGAATTAGCACAATGCCAATATTTACTACCAAGATTAAAAGGAATGTGGACACACCTCGAAAGACAAAAAGGTGGTATTGGTATGCGTGGACCTGGTGAAACAGAAATTGAAACCGATAGACGTATAGTACGTGATAAAATTTCACTGTTAAAAGCTAAGATAAAAACTATAGACAAGCAGATGGCTGTGCAACGTGGTAATCGTGGCAAATTGGTTAGAGTTGCTTTGGTTGGCTATACCAATGTTGGTAAATCTACTTTAATGAATGTGATTAGTAAAAGTGATGTTTTTGCAGAAAACAAGCTATTTGCTACCTTAGATACAACAGTTAGAAAAGTGGTGATTGGCAACTTGCCTTTTTTAGTTAGTGATACCGTAGGGTTTATAAGAAAATTACCAACACAATTGGTTGAATCTTTTAAAAGCACACTAGATGAAGTAAGAGAAGCAGATTTATTGCTGCATGTGGTTGATATTTCGCATTCTAATTTTGAAGAACACATAGCATCTGTCAACCAAATTTTAGATGAAATAGATAGTAAAGACAAACCAACAATTATGGTCTTTAATAAGATTGATGCTTATGAAGCAGAACCTTTTGATGAAGACGATTTAATTGCAGAACGTACAGAAGCCAATTTCTCAATTGATGAATGGAAAAAAACATGGATGGCTAAGATTGGTGATAATGCACTCTTTATATCGGCATTAAATAAAGATAATATGGATGAATTTAGAAAGCGGATTTATAAGGAAGTAAGGGAAATACACGTCACACGGTTTCCGTATAACAATTTTTTGTATCCAGATGTTGAGAATATTGTATAAAAAAAGAGGTCTAAATTTTAGACCTCTTTTTTTATGATTATAAATTCTTGTTAGAAAGCATAGCTTAAACCAATCGTGTAATACGATTGTAAGTCGTTGTCTAAATCATCAAATGAAGTTGCTGTAGGAGGAGTTTGCGATAAGGCATAGTTTAAGGCTTCTTGCTTATTACTTCTTAATGCAAAATCAAAACCAACACCAATCATTTTCCATAATGTATAGCTAAATGAGTTAGTCCACGTCCAATTAGATAGATTACTTGACTTATAACTTTGGAATGTAGAGAAGTTAGTTTTAAATGCTATTGCACCAATCTGTCTCGTGTAATCTGCAACAATCTTTGCACCAGCAGAAGATTCAAATACAGCATCATTTTCAGCGAATACAAAGTTATAGTTTAATGGGTGAATAACCACAATTAAATTCTCAATTGGAGTCCAAGTAGCACCAATACCAAGATCTAAATATCCAGGATCATTAAAATTATCTAATAATGTAGTTCTGTATTCTCCTAATGCAGAAACAGCCCATTTATCACTTAACCTGTATCCATAAAGTGATGAGATGTTAAACACGTCAGTTACGGGATTAAAATCATCACTGTCTAAATCAGTGTCTTTGTTATCTAATTTCACCCAATTAAGATTAGCCGTAAGTGAGTTTCTCCAGAAATATTTCTCTTCAATTTTATTAGCAAAACCATTTACAGTTATACCAATATTACCAGAAGCATTATTTGGTGTGCCTTGCGCAAACCAGTTATTAAAGTTAGATAAGCTACCACCAATAGTACCAAAAGCACCTTTGTGCCATCCTGGTAACGCGTCAATTTGAGCCTGTATCGCGTCAGCTTCACCTTGAAACTTTTCTGCTTCAGCTACTTTTTCTGCTTTCTGAGTCTGTAATTCTTCTTTAGTCTGCGAAAAAGCAAAAGTTACCGCCAACAATAAGAATGCAGATAAAATTAATTTTTTGTTCATAATAGATTAAAATTTAATAAATAATAGTTTTAAATAATTCGCAAATATAAATTTTTATTAATGTTTTGAGCTACTCTTTTAAAAGAATTAACTAATTGTAAGACCAAAAATAAATAAAAAAGTCACAACATTTTTTAAAATTATTTTTTCTTGAAGAGCGGCACTGAAGAACAAGCCTCGCCAAACATAATTGATTTTGCAACTGGCTTAAGCTTTTGTGAGAGTAATACCAATGCATTTACTGGTACAGGTTTATTGGAACATCCCTTAATTATTACAGGAAAGTCTTTGTAAATAGTTACATCTAATTCTGAAATGATAGACGTATAGAGCATAGATTCTAAAACTTCTAAAGACCCAATAACTGTAAGTTTAGAATAGGTTTTAAGTTGAATAGAAATAAGCATATAAGCCCAATCGGGCACTATAGCATCTGTAGAACAATACAATGCTACATAACAATCTTGGTATTGTGACCAATCTTTCTCAGCAATATAAGCTCTAAAATCTTTCTCTCTTAGAACAAGACCTTCGAGCAGCCAATCTTTAATATCAAAAAGGATACGTTTACCTTCTGGATAATAATCTTCAAGGTCAATGACTTTAAGTTTACTAGTAGAGACTCTATTTATAATTTCCTCAGCCATATTAGAGCATGCCTAATTCTAGTTTTGCCTCTTCACTCATTAAATCTTGCGTCCATGGTGGATCAAAAGTAATTTCTACTTCTGCATCTTTAACATCTTTAATAGATTTTACTTTTTCTTCAACCTCTAAAGGTAAAGTTTCTGCCACAGGACAGTTAGGTGTTGTTAAGGTCATTAAGATTTTTACATCGTAATCTTCATTAACCATTACGTCATAAATTAATCCTAGCTCATATATGTCTACAGGAATTTCTGGATCAAAAATAGTTTTTAAGACTCTAACTATTTTATCTCCAAGTACGTTTGTGTCTATAGTTGTTTCGCTCATCTTCAAAAGTTTATAGGTTGATGCGTTTAGAGTTTATGAGATTCATAAACAAGTAAACGTATTAACTTAATTGTGTTTGGTATGCAATAGCATATAATTTAATTTGCTTTATCATACTCACTAAGCCATTAGCTCTAGTAGGTGATAAATGTTCTTTTAACCCTATTTTGTCAATAAAATCTGTATTGGCTTCAATAATAGCTTTAGGGTGTTGATTAGAAAAAGCTCTTATTAAAATGGCTATTATACCTTTGGTAATAATGGCATCACTATCTGCGGTGAAGTTTACCTTATCATCTTCCATATTAGCATGGACCCAAACTTTACTTTGACAGCCTTTTATGATATTATCTTCAGTTTTAAATTTATCATCAATAAGAGGTAAAGTTTTTCCTAAATCAATCATGTATTGATAACGTTCTTGCCAATCATCGAACATAGAAAATTCGTCTATTATCTCGTTTTGAATGTCTTGAATAGTCATACTCTAATACTTTGCTACAAAAGTACAAAAACACTATTGCTTTGAGACCTTTTCTTTTATGGATAACACTTTATTAACTAATGCTTCAATTTCCTTTGGTGGGAAACCATGATCAAAAGATGGAGTCATAATTTCTACATCTCCTTTTGTAATGGATAGTGTAGCATGCGCAGCTCCATCGAATAAGCGTTTACCTGTAGGAGCTTTTAGTTGGTCTAGATGTTCAACATCAACAGCTTTTAATAGTTGACTTATTTCATCCCAATCCTTAGCTTCGCAAGTATGTGGATCCATAATTTTAAGGTTTCTATCTGTAGTTGTTATTACCTTAGACTTTGAAACTTGAACATATTCAAATGTACCTCTAGATAAAGCTTTGTATGTTATTATAGTCTTGTCATAGTTATCTTTAATAATGTCGTTCTTGGATGTTGAGTTTTCGCTACTTGGTTTAGAGGCTTCAACTTGTTCTGACTCGTTAGAATTAGAAACGATTTCTTTTGATGAATTACAAGATTCTGTAAATACTACAATGGCTAATAAACTAAATAAAAATTTCATGCGTTTGTATTTATTATTTTAGGATTAGAGGCTTGTTTTGCGACTCATCAATATTATAAATTGCAATATTTTGAACAAGTTCAGTTTCCTGATTTATGCGTGTTTAAGTCTGTAAGTTACACTTTTAGTGCCAAACTTTAAGATAGCATTAAGATTGCTTTTTTAAGCGAATCTATAAAAACATCGATTTCTTCTTTAGTATTGTAGAACATAAACGAGGCTCTAATAGTACCTGGAATTTTAAAATAATCCATAATCGGTTGCGCACAATGATGACCTGTACGCACGGCAATTCCCATTTTATCTAAAATGGTACCAATATCGTAAGGATGAATTGAACCTACATTAAAAGAAATTACAGATGTTTTTTCTTTTGCTGTTCCGTAAATTTTTAAATCCTCAATTTGAAGTAATTTATTTGTAGCATATACTAAAAGCTCATGCTCGTATTTGGAAATATTATCAAAACCAATGGCATTCATGTAATCTAAGGCTGCACCAAAAGCAATACCTCCGCAAATGTTTGGCGTACCAGCTTCGAATTTATGCGGTAAGTCTGCGTAAGTTGTTTTTTCGAAAGCGACTTCTGCTATCATCTCTCCACCACCTTGATACGGAGGTAGTTTTCTCAACCATTCTTCTTTTCCGTACAGCATACCAACACCTGTTGGGCCACAGATTTTGTGTGCAGAACAGACATAGAAATCAACATTTAGCGCTTGCAGATCTGGTTTTAAATGTGGGCACGATTGTGCTCCATCTACTAAAACAGCGGCATCAACCTTATGTGCTTCTTTGATTATATATTCAATAGGATTTATAGTTCCTAAAGCATTAGAAATGTGATTAACGAAAACTAATTTAGTTTTCTTATTTAAAAGCGTATCGAATTGAGACATTATCAACTCTCCCTCTAGATTCATCGGAATCACTTTTAAAACAGCATCAGTGCGTTCACACAACATCTGCCAAGGCACAATATTACTGTGATGTTCTAAAGCAGAAACTATAATCTCATCTCCTTTTTTTAGTAAAGTTGAAAACCCATTAGCTACTAAATTAATGCCATGCGTTGTGCCAGAAGTATATATTATTTCATGCGAGTGCTTGGCGTTAAAATGGTTTTGAATTTTTAGTCGTGCTTGCTCATAAGCGTCAGTAGCTTCTTGACTTAAACTATGGACTCCTCTATGAATATTCGCATTATAATTAGAGTAATAGTCTACAATAACATCAATAACCTGTTGTGGTGTTTGTGATGTTGCAGCGTTATCGAAATATATAAGTGGTTTTCCGTTGACTTCGCGTTGAAGTATTGGGAAATCTTTTCTTATGTTTTGTACGTCTAGCATAGTCAAGGAAGAAGATGTTTTAGTTTTTTTAAACTTAAAAAGATCTAAATAATTTTACAAATCAAACCCAATATTAACACCTAGTTTATTAGCGATTATTCTAGTAATTCTGTTCTTAATCTCAGGAATTTTTACCGAGTCTAAAACGTTATTACTAAAGGCAAACATTAAAAGTGCTCTAGCTTCTTTCTCAGGAATTCCTCTAGAACGTAAATAAAACATAGCACTATCATCTAATTGACCAATAGTACAACCGTGAGAACATTTCACATCATCTGCAAAAATCTCTAATTGAGGCTTAGTGTTGATACTTGCTTTATCACTAATTAAAATATTGTTATTAGCTTGAAATGCATTTGTCTTTTGAGCTAATTTTTCTACAACAACTTTACCATTAAAAACACCAGTAGAGCTATCGTCAAAAATACCTTTGTAATCTTGGTGGCTTTCACAGTTTGGCTCTATATGATGCACTAAAGTGTTGTGATCTACGTGCTGCTTATTGCCAATAATGGTAATCCCTTTCATTGTAGAATCAATACGCTCACCATTTTGATAAAAATTGAGATTGTTTCTAGTCAATTTTCCGCCAAACGAAAAGGTGTGTACTTTCGCTAAACTTTCTTGTCTTTGATCAATGAAAGTATTATCAATTAAAGAAGCATTTTTATTATCATTCTGAATCTTGTAATAATCTACAATAGCGCGCTTATTTGCAAAAATCTCTGTAACACTATTGGTCAATACCGGATTATCTGTTAAACTCTGGTGACGTTCTATAATCTGAACATGAGAATTCTCATCTACAACCACTAAGTTTCTTGGTTGAAGCATTAGTGCGGTTTCGTTACCAGTAGAAAAATGTATAATTTGAATTGGCTTATCAACCAATTTATTTTTTGGAATATGAATGTATGCACCTTCGGCAGAAAATGCCGTATTTAAGGATGATAATCCATCCTTTGGCGCAATTTTATTGAAATAATTTTCAATAATTAATTGATACTTCGGCTTTGTCAAAGCAGATGACATTAAGCATACATCTAAACCCTCATGAGTGGTTTGCGATAAATGTGAAGCGTATTTTCCATCAATAAAAATGATTTTATAAGCATCAATATCATGAATAAAATACTTCTTTACGTCCTTAAACTCTACTGCATTTTCGTGTTTTGGGAATACACTGTAATCGTGTTTTAAAACTGAATTCAAAGAGGTATATTTCCAAGCCTCTTGCTTTTTATTTGGGAATCCTTCGGTTTCAAAATTCTTTATAGCTTCAGTTCGTATATCATGTATTGGAGAATGCACATCTACCGTGTTTTCAAACGCCATAAATGATGACACTAATTTTTCTTTTAATTCCATTGTTTTTAGTTTTCAGTTTTCAGTCGCAGTTTTCATTTATTCAGAATTAGTGACAAAAATCTGTTTACTTAAATTGTATTATTTAGGATTGAGTTGAAATTTGAGTAATCAGTTTTGAGTAAGCACTGCTAACTGAGACTGAATACTGCTAACTAAATTAAGCTCCTACCTCTTCCTTAATCCAGTCGTAACCTTTTGCTTCTAACTCGTGAGCAAGTTCTTTACCTCCTGATTTTACAATTTTTCCATTGTGTAAAACATGTACAAAATCGGGAACGATATGGTCTAGTAAACGCTGATAATGTGTAATTACAATAACAGCATTGTCTTTAGATTTTAATTTATTAACACCATTTGCTACAATCCTTAGAGCATCAATATCTAATCCAGAATCCGTTTCATCTAAAATCGCCAATTTTGGTTCTAACATTGCCATTTGAAAAATCTCATTGCGCTTCTTTTCTCCTCCAGAAAACCCTTCGTTGAGCGAACGCGATAAAAACTTACGGTCAATCTCTAACATTTCAGACTTCTCACGGATTAACTTCAACATGTCTTTTGCTGGCATATCTTCTAGCCCTTTCGCTTTTCGTGTTTCATTAATTGCTGTTTTCATAAAGTTAGTGACACTAACTCCAGGAATTTCTACTGGATACTGAAACGATAAAAAGACACCTTTGTGAGCGCGTTCTTCTGCAGCTAAATCTTCGATATCCTCACCGTTAAGTAATATATTACCATCTGTAACTTCATATTCCTCTTTCCCTGCAATTACAGCAGCTAATGTACTTTTACCAGAACCATTTGGTCCCATTATAGCATGTACTTCGCCAGCATTAACCTCAAGATTAATACCGTTTAAAATACTTTTATCATCTATACTTGCGTGTAAATTATTTATTTTTAACATCTTCTTTATTTGATAATTTTATAACGTCTTCTTTATTTGTATCAGGCGCTTCGACCATTAATATATCTTTTATTTCTAATCTGTATGGCCAACCTTCTTCACCTTCAGGTTTAGCAAATTTTCTAACTCTTACGGTAACAGGTACCATATCAGTAGCTTCTTTTTTAAATGTTTTGACTTGCGCTTCAAGCTTATGCATATTCTCGTCTATAACCACACCATAAATTTCTGTTGCGGTTTGAAACACTGCAGCATCGCTATAGTAAACAAATTGACCTTTCATGGTAATGAAACCGTCGTTTTCATCGTAAGATTTTGCACGATTTTCTTCGAGATTAACTTCTGGTTTTGTTTCGTTTTTACAACTAGATAAAACCAATACTAAAATTAAAATAAGATTAATTCTCTTCATAAGACAAATTTTTGTTTTAGGAGTACTTAGTCTGTGCTCAGTGTTACACATAGTTTTTGTAGTTACCCAACACTTCCCTCTAAACTAATTTCTAATAATTTTTGGGCTTCAACTGCAAATTCCATTGGCAACTTATTAAGTACTTCTTTACTAAAACCATTTACAATTAGCGCGATTGCTTTTTCAGTATCTATACCACGTTGATTACAATAAAAAATTTGGTCTTCACCGATTTTACTCGTGGTTGCTTCGTGCTCAATCATCGCACTTTTATTTTTTGCTTCTATGTATGGAAAGGTGTGTGCTCCACATTCATTTCCCATTAATAAACTATCACATTGCGAAAAGTTACGCGCATTATCAGCTCTAGAATTAATCTGAACTAAACCACGATACGAATTTTGAGATTTACCTGCTGAAATTCCTTTTGAAATAATAGTAGAGGTTGTATTCTTGCCCAAGTGAATCATTTTAGTGCCAGTATCAGCCTGCTGATAATTATTAGTAACAGCTATTGAATAAAATTCACCTACAGAGTTATCACCCTTTAAAATACAACTTGGATATTTCCAAGTTACTGCAGAACCCGTTTCAACTTGTGTCCAAGAGATTTTTGCATTTTTCTCGCACAATCCTCTTTTGGTTACAAAATTGTAAACTCCGCCTTTTCCTTCAGCATTTCCAGGATACCAGTTTTGTACGGTAGAGTATTTTATTTCTGCATCATCCATAGCAATTAACTCAACAACTGCAGCGTGTAATTGATTTTCGTCTCTACTTGGTGCTGTACAACCTTCTAAATAGGACACATAACTACCTTCGTCTGCGATAAGAAGCGTGCGCTCAAATTGACCTGTTCCTCCTTGATTAATTCTAAAATAAGTAGATAATTCCATAGGGCATTTTACGCCTTTTGGAATATAACAGAAAGATCCGTCACTAAATACCGCAGAATTTAAAGCGGCATAAAAATTGTCTGTCGTTGGCACTATAGTACCAATATACTTTCTTACTAATTCAGGATGCTCTTTAATAGCTTCTGAAATACTCATAAAAATAATACCTTTTTCAGCTAAGGTTTTTTTGAAAGTTGTCGCTACAGAGACGGAATCTACAACAATATCCATTGCTATATTATTCATTTTCTTCTGTTCGTCCACAGAAATTCCTAACTTTTTGTACATCGCTAATAAATCAGGGTCAACATCATCTAATGTTTTGTTAGGATCTACATCAATAGGCGCAGAATAGTAAGCTATCGCTTGAAAATCTGGTTTTTTATAGTTAACATTCGCCCAATCTGGCTCTGTCATTTCTTTCCAAACTTTGAAGGCGTCAAGTCTCCATTCTGTCATCCATTCTGGCTCTTCTTTTTTCTTAGAAATAGCACGAACGATGTCTTCATTTAATCCAATAGGAAAGGTTTCAGATTCTATATCTGTAAAAAAACCATATTCGTATTCTTTGGTTTTTAATTCTTCCCTTAGGTCATCTTCTGTATACTTTGACATAATTGGTCTTTCAGTTTTAATTATAATGAAAATGATTCTCCACAACCACAAGTCCGGTTGGCATTAGGATTATTAAAAACGAAACCAGTTCCGTTTAATCCACCTGAATATTCTAATGTAGTACCAATGAGATATAAAAAACTCTTTTTGTCAACAATGATTTTTACGCCATTGTCTTCAAAGACTTTGTCTTCTTCGGCTCTTGAATTGTCAAAATTTAAATCATAAGACAAACCAGAGCAACCTCCACTTTTTACACCAACTCTAACATAGTCTGTTGTTGGATTAAAGCCATCGTCAGTCATTAATTCAAAGACTTTCTTTTTAGCTGTTTCAGAAACTTTTATCATAATCTTATTTAGTTTTACTCTAAATAGAGTGCAAAGATACGATATAAGTCTCTTTTAACCATATAACCTAACATTATATTAGGATATGATTTGATAGCGTTTGGCTATTGTGATTTAGTTTAGTAAATAAGTGAGAAAAGCGCGTAACTGTAGCCTAGAAATACTGTGGTTGAGATAAAATAATTGCCTCAGAGTAGATTAAATATGTTTGTTTGAAATACCAGACCTTCACAATTGCAATTTTTTCTGTTTTACGATTATGTTATAAGGCGAACAAGTCAGTTATGAGGTTTTAGTCTACATTGGTTTTTGATTTTTTATAATTATAATCAAAAACAGCGCAAGGTAATGTGTGTTTAATTGTAGGTTTCATTTAATAGGTAGCTTTAAGATAATCAATCAATTGAAAACAATAAAAAAAGTTTTAACCACTCACTTTTTCGACTAAATGAATTTAAAAAATAATACTATTCCTATAAATTTAGTTTTGGAACGCTGGGTTATTTATGAATGAAGGGTCTGAGAGCGTCAAGAGAAATGCTTTTAAGTCTGCCTTGTCTTGGTTGGATATTTGTACACCTCCTTGGTTAATTTGTTTCATTAATGGGTCTATGGTTAAAGAATTTTGTAGGCCTTCGCTATAATGATTAATCACCTCATCTAAAGTCGTAAATCTCCCATCGTGCATATAAGGTGCTGTAAAAGCTAAATTGCGAAGTGATGGTGATCTAAATTTTCCGTTATCATTGGGATCTCCGGTTACTCCTCCTAATCCTAGATCTGAAAAAGTAGTGTCCAGTCCATTATTGTGAAAGTCATTGTCGGTCCATAATGGGTTATTTGGATTACCATGACAGTGAAAACAATCGCCTTTATCTTCTCTAAGAAAAACGTCGAGACCATTTAATTCTTGTGAAGTAAGTGAAGCCTGACCTAAAGAGTACCTATCGAATTTTGAATTAGCCGAAATTAAAGTCCGCTCAAATTGTGCAATCGCTTTAGTTGTTAATTCTTTAGTGATTGTATTAGTTTTAAATGCTAGCCTAAAGAGTTCTGAGTATTCGGGATGATTCTGTAATCTCTCGACTACATTCTCCCAATTACTGTGCAATTCTACTGGATTTTGAACGGGTTCTAATGCTTGTCTTTCTAAACTTAATTCTTTCCCATCCCATGCAAAACGCTCGTTGTAATTCCAGGCTAGATTGAATAATGGCATAGAATTTCTAGATCCAAAAATTCCATCTACACCATCGCTAGTTGGTGTGTTATCTGTAAAGGCATTTTGAGGCGAATGGCAACTTGCACAAGCTTGGGTGCCATTAGACGACAAAATTTTATCAAAAAACAAACGTTTACCGAGCGCCACACCTTCAACCGTTTGTGGATTGTCATTTGGAATTACGGGTGCAATAATATTTTCCAAGAATAGCTGCGGTATATCTAATGGTTTTGGCACAGGCTCATAACCTCCATCATCGTTTGAGCAATTCAAACAAAGTAGCGTCATAAAGCTAATATAGAACCATTTTATTCGCATTCAGTTATCAATAACTTCTGTTACTGCTCCTAGGCTAAATACGTTTTGTCCGTTTTGATTCATCATAATTTGTGCAGCGGAATTTGGCATTAACATTTGATTGAGTGTATTTAAGTCCCACGCATTCGGATTTTTAAACCATTCAGCAATATTCATTCTCACCTCAATTACAGAACCTTGAGTAACTGTAACAGAACCTAAGTTTACGGTAAAAAAAGTGTCTTGAGGAAATGTTGGATTGGCACCAGGATTATCTACAGCTCTTATAACGTGGTAATTAAATCCTTGTTCCACCATACTGGAATTCGTAAATTTTCCATCAAATTGCATATAGTGGTAACCACCTCCGAGCATATCTGGCACATTGAAAGATTCTGAATTTAAATCTAAATAGTTATCAGAATTATCTTCATTATCCAATCCAAAGGTAAATGAAACAGTATACGTACCTGACGGAATTGTAGTTTCTGGTGTAAAGCTTAAATTATTAGCATTAGTAAGATCAACTAAATTATATACATCTAATTCTATAGTTTCATTATTGCTGTTTGTAAATACTATATCCGAAATAACATAGCGTAACCTTTCTATACTCAATTGTTCTCCATTTGTATTTGTATATTGTATAGCGTTAAAATCTGCATTGGTCACAAGGCTTCCATCCCAATTATGGGTAAAAGTGAGTGTTGGTGCCACTTCCAAACTTGGATTATCATCGCTGTCTTCGCTACAAGCCATAAGACTTAGAACTAAGATTACTATAAGGGCATAATTTTTCATAATTTCTAATCAATTTTTATCAATAATAGGTCTGTAAAACCTTTGTTTTCTATGATATCTCCATCACTACTAGTACTATCGCCTATAAGTGCAATCGATGCGTCATTAAGTTCTGCAATACCGTAAGCAAAATCTATATTAGAACCACCAATTGTAATTTCCCATTGTAAATTTCCTTCAGCATCAACTTTTAAAGCCCAAGCATCGTTTTGGCCTTTATTTTCCGCAACGTCAACATCGTTACTTCGCGAACTACCAGCTAAAAGGAAACCGTTGTCTTGAGTTTTAACAATAGCTCTTGCTACGTCAAAATTTGTTCCGCCTATTGTTTTTTCCCAAATTAAATCACCACTAGGTGAAATTTTAATCAACCATAAGTCTGCAGCACCAATATTATTTGAGACATCAGTATTATTACTTCTGGTATCTCCAGCAATAATATAATTGCCGTCATTAGACTTTACAATAGCTCTAGCTTCATCAATTTGATCTCCTCCAAAGGATTTTTCCCAGACCAAATTACCTGTAGCAGATATTTTAAGTACCCAAAAGTCATAATCACCTTTATTATTAGATATATCTGTATCATCACTATCAGAGCCACCTACGATTATAAAACCATTATCATTAGTCTGAATAACATCCTCTGGTGTATCTGTAAAATTGCCACCAAAATATTTACTCCATTCAATATCTCCAGAAGTATTTAATTTTAAAGCCCAATAATCTCCACCAGCATGTCTGTTACTATCTCTAGTGGTATTGCCTTCTCCTCCAGACGCTGTGACATCTAAAATACCAGTAATTAAATAGCCTAAATCATTAGTTTGAATCACCGAAATACCAGAATCTGCTCCTTGGTACCCAAACGATTTTTGCCAAGATATATTTCCATTAAGATCTAGCTTAACTAACCAATAATCCTGTAATCCACTATTATTTGTAACATCACCATCAGTGCTAAAACTAAAGCCTAGAACAGCATACCCACCATCTTGAGTTTGAATAATAGAATTGCCTCTGTCATCTGCAGAACCTCCATAAGTTTTTTGCCATTGTATTTCATTTTGGGCATTAAATTTTAAAACCCAATAATCAAAACTTTCGTTTTGTTTGTCCGTAATATCTTCATCATTACTTTGTGTAAAACCTAAAACAGCGTAACCACCATCTTGAGTTGCAACAATGGACTGTCCACTATCATTTTTTGTTCCTCCATAAGTTTGAACAAGATTGACCGTTCCTTCACTAGGATTTGAAGCGTCATCATCACCATTACAACTAAGAAATAGAAGTAGTAGAAGTGTAAGTAGGTATTGGGAGTTTCTAAACCACATTAGTTAAAAGGTTTAACTACAAGCATACCACCTTCAATGTCACTCACAATAATATTACCACTTGCAAAGAATGGATAAATATTCCAAGCTCCATGAAAACTTGTACTATTATCTGGTATATACGTGTCAAAAGAACCAGATTCTACCATAACTCCAGAGGCGATATTAGAAATGTCTACCGCTCTAAGACCAGCAGTATAATTGGCGATATAAAAGGTGTTTCCGACTACATAACCATTATGATCTATAGCACCAGTTGGACCTAAATATTCCATGTGAAAATTAGGGTTGTCTAAATCACTACAATCAAAAACAATAGTTCTTGAGTTAACTCCAAAATCAATTTCGTCAGTCTCATCGCCTAATAAAAAATACACCATATCTTCAGTAAACCAACCTTGATGTGTGTAGCCAATATTATTATAGCCTATTGTTGAAATTTGTACTGGCGCATTTTTGTCTGTGACATCTGCAATCACGACTTCGTTAGCGTTACTTCCTATTAAAATTTCTTTCCCTATATAATCACTATCAGGACCATTATAAGTAACAACTTGTGCATCGTGAGAATAAGAATCATCTGCATAACCTCCAGCAGCAGTTGGACTCGTTGGACTTTGGATATTTACAAAGTGAGGTCCACCATTAAAAGTGTCAGAACCTACGGCATACGCAAATCCGCTATCTTCATTTATTACGATATTATGTGCGCTACCAAAACCAGTATAAGTGGCATTAGCTGTAAAGGTTACTGGCGGATTTTCAACATTCCTTAGCCTAGTTAAATCAAAAACTTGCATGCCATGACCTGGAGCCTCGCTAACAATAAACGCGAAGTTATTATACGTTTTAATATCTCTCCAAGAACTATTTACTGTTGCTGTAGGGAGACGTCCTAAGAAAATAGGATTTGAAGGCTCAGAGACATCTACAAATGCCGCACTTGTTGAGGTGCCTATTAAGGCATATTCCTTTCCAGTTTCTGGGTCTGTCCAGCCCCAAGAATCATTACCTTCTGCTCCAGGACCACCTAACTCGTCTACAGGGATTTCACTCATTAAATCAAAACCATCACAAGGATAACCATTTGCAAAACCATCTACACAAGGAAATTGTGGGCCTAAGATATCATCGCAAATATCGCCTACACCATCACTGTCTGAATCTTCTTGATTAGGATTGGCAATTAATGGGCAATTATCGTTTTGGTCTAAAACTCCGTCATTATCATCATCGTCATCACATGCATTACCAACACCGTCGCTATCTGTGTCTAGTTGATCGGTATTTGCAACATCTATGCAATTATCTATGGTGTCTGTTATAGTGTCAGCATCTGTATCATCATTGCTCTCTACATTAGAAAGTTCAAAGGGTTCATTTGAGCAGCAAATTAGAATAGCAGATAAGATGGAAATGATAAAGATTTTGAGTAGGGCATTGAACTTCATGGGCTTTTTTTAGCAATTTAAGCAAATTTTATGTCTGTAATAAACATGTAGTGCTATAAATAACGCTATTATTCGCTTGATATTTGATAAAACCGCAATATTTTTGCAACATGATAGAAGATAAAAATCCGCAACGCACCTCTTTAAGTGAATTGGGTGAGTTTAAATTAATTGAACATCTTACGGAGCATTTTGAAGTGTCTCAAGAATCTACAGTTAAAAGTATTGGTGACGATGCAGCGGTACTAAATTTTAAGGACAAGCATATTGTTGTTTCCACAGATTTATTGGTTGAAGGTGTCCACTTTGATTTAAGTTATGTGCCTTTAAAACATTTGGGTTATAAAGCTTTAATGGTAAACCTTTCTGATATTTATGCCATGAATGCCAAAGCGACACAGGTAACTGTTTCTATTGCTGTGTCTAATAGATTTCCTTTAGAAGCATTAGAAGAATTATATGCCGGAATTGATATGGCTGCCAAATTATATAATGTAGATGTTGTTGGCGGAGATACTACCTCTTCCACATCTGGACTAATTATTTCTGTGACTGCTATTGGTGAAATTGAAAAAGGAAATGAAGTATTACGGTCTGGTGCAAAGCCAAATGATTTGTTGGTGGTTTCTGGTGATGTTGGAGGTGCTTATATGGGACTTCAAATTTTAGAGCGCGAAAAAGAAGTGTTTAAAGTCAACCCAAATAGTCAGCCAGATTTATCTATGTACACTTACATTATTGAACGTCAATTAAAGCCAGAAGCGCGAAAAGATATTATTGAATTACTTAAGGCGTTAAAAGTAAGACCAACAAGTATGATTGATATTAGCGATGGTTTATCATCTGAAGTTATTCATCTTTGTAAACAAAGTAAAGTTGGCGTAGATGTGTATGAAAATAAAATTCCATTAGATCCTCAGGTTATTTCTACTTGTGAGGAATTTAATATAGATAGCACAACAATTGCGCTAAACGGAGGTGAGGATTATGAACTGTTAATGACTATTTCACAAGACGATTTTCCTAAGATAAAAGGAAACCCAAACTTAACGGTTATTGGTTATATGACCGAAGAAGACAGAGGCATGCATTTGGTCACTAGAGGAGATGAGAAAATCCCTATAATTGCAAAGGGATGGAATTCACTTAATAATCAGGTATAAGTAACTTTTGCCCTCTTTCTAAGCGTCTGTTATGGACGCGATTTAACACAGAATTTATTTCCTTGTATTTTGGTGTTAATGGAATAAATTTTCCATTACCATCTATTGTCATTTCAGACTTACAATTTTTGCATTTGTATTCTCGAACGTGGTAAGTCACATTTTTTGACACTTTATAATCGTGACCAAATAGTGAGCAGTAAACATTTTTCATTTTTAACTAGTCTTCATAGGGATTAAAGAATCGTTAGGGTCTCAAATATAAAAAAAAATGTTGTTAACAGGTTATTAACAATTAATAAATCGATGAACTGAGTCTTTTGTTCTTCAAACGCATGGTTCGGTTGTTATAAATACGCTCTAATGTAGAATTTATGTCACGATATTTTGGTGTGAGCTCGGTGAGTTTACCGTTGCTATTTGTAGTTAATTGTTTTTTACAACATTTACAAGTGTATTCTTTAACATGATTAGTTACTTTTTTGGTAATTTTATAATTGTGACCAAAAAGATCACAATATAGTTTGGTAGGTGTTAGGGAGGAAGTGGCGTTTTTCATTTTATAAAATTGGGTAGATAAATTTATAAAAAAACAATAAATAAAACGTTGAAGAGTTTTATTTTTCGACAAAAAGATTTAATAAGTAAGATAATTCTGATTTATTTTCAATATGACTCATGTGTCCTTCAGATAATTCTTCATATTTTATATCTGTATTTATCAGTTTAGCTTTCAATTTTTGTATGTTAATAATCCAATCTTTTAATCCTATAATAATTAATTTGTCTGCATTTAAATTTTTAAAAGTTTCAAAATAGTCTGGTCTTTGCCTCATGCCTTCTGAAGCGGCAATATAACCTTGAACAGGTGTTTTTAATGCAATTTGTAATGCAGCATCTAGTTCATCTAGAAATTTCGCTCTGCTTTCAGAAGCAAAAAGATTTGCAAAAGACATTTCAACTAAAGTTTCAAAATGAGTTTTAGCCATTTCATTTGCACGCGCTCTAAGTATTTTGCGATCTTTATCATCAGCCTCAAAAGATGAATTCATCAAACATAATCCTTTAAAAAGTTGAGGTTGCTTTTCCGCCATCGCCAACGCTACATAACCTCCCATAGAGTGACCAATAATATGCGCTTTATCAATTTTAAGATGATTTAAAACTGCAAAAACAGCATCTGCCATATTTTCCATGGTATGCACGTAACTTAAGCAATCGGTTTTTCCATGACCTAATAAGTCTATACAAATGACGCAATGGTTTTGCGATAATTCTGTCTCTAAATACTTCCACATTGCAATAGTCTCAAGAAAGCCATGTAATAAAACCACAGCAGAGCCTTTTCCTGAAACTGTATAATGAATTGCAATATTTTTATAATCTAAAATCATACCAGCAAAGATAAATTTTGAATGCGATTCTAGCACGCAATCATCAGTAACATTTTAGTATATTTGATTCTATTTAAACTAAATTATCTTTCATATGTATTTAAAGCGATTTCTAATTTTTGTTTTAACCTTAAGTGCTATTTCTTTAAGCGCTCAAATTGAAGAAAAACAACTCGACAAACTTATTCAAGAAACCTTAACCACTTTTGATGTGCCAGGCATTTCTGTTGGAATTTATAAAGACGGAAAAGAAGTTTACGCCAAAGGCCATGGAGTAAGATCATTGACCAATAAAAAAGACATGAACCACAATACTTTAGTTGGTGTAGCGTCTAACAGTAAAGGCTTTACCTGTTTTGCTTTAGCGATGATGGTTGATGCAGGAAAATTAAAGTGGGACGATAAGGTAAGACAACACATTCCAGAATTTCAATTACATGATTCGTGGGTAACAGAAAACTTCACCGTTAGAGATTTAGTTACACATAGAAGTGGTATGGGATTAGGTGCAGGCGATTTAATGTTTTTCCCAGAAGGGAACGATTTTGATGTTGATGATGTGATTAATAATGTAAAATACTTAGAACCAGAAACGTCGTTTAGAAGCAAGTTCGCCTATAATAATAATATGTTCATCATTGCAGGCGAAGTTTTAAAACGTGTTAGTGGCTTATCTTGGGAAGACTTTATTGAAACCAAGATTATGAAACCTGTTGGGATGATCAACTCTAAAGCATCTTATAACAGAGTTACAGATAAATCAAACATCATAGATGCACATACAAGAGCAGAGGGTAAAGTAATTCAGATTCCGCACGACTGGAGTGAAACGGCTAATGCAGCAGGAGGCATCGTCAGTAATGTGCATGATATGATGACTTGGGCAAAATTCTTAATGAATGATGCTGTTACTGAAAGTGGAGAACGTTTGTTAGATACTAGATTATTGCATGAGCTATGGCAATTACAAACACCTTTAAGTGTAAGAGCTAATGATTTTTACAACTCCAATTTTAGAGGTTATGGTTTAGGTTGGTTTCTTACTGATGTTAAAGGTGGACACAAGCAAGTATATCATACAGGAGGTTTATTAGGAACAGTTACGCAGTTTACAATGATTCCAGATTTAGATTTAGCCATTGTGGTTCTGACCAATCAAATGAATGGTTCTGCTTTTAGTACCATTACGAATACGATTAAAGATTCGTATTTGGGTTATGAAAATAGAAATTGGTTAGAAAATTACGGCACTAGAAACGCAGATTATTTAAAATATAATGATAGTATTAAAGCAAGTGTCTATGCTAAAACTGCTAAAGTAAAAGGCTCTGCAATACTTCCAAAACCAAACCAAATCGTTGGAACTTATACAGACGATTGGTTCGGTGATGTTATCATTTCGCACAATGGTATAACCTACAGCATTACCTGTAAACGTTCGCCAGCACTTAAAGGCGCATTATTACCATATAATGCTACAACATTTGTAACCAAATGGGATAACAGAAGTTTTGATGCTGATGTGTTTGTACATTTTACGTTTAATGAAAAAGGTGAAGCCGTTTCTTCAACTATGAAATACATTGCGCCAATTACGGATTTCAGTTTCGATTTTCACGATTTAGAACTAAGAAAGACCAATTAAGTGAACATACAATGTAAAGAACTTTTAGTTACTAGTTTTGCTTTATTCTCGCTTTTTTTCGGAGCAGGAAACTTACTACTGCCTCCCTTATTAGGTTACAACGCAGGCGAAAATTGGTTGTGGGTTACCGTAGGTTTTATGATTACAGCTGTGGTTATTCCTATTATTGGCATCTTAGCACATGCGAAACTTCAAGGGACCTTATTTGATTTTGGTAAAAAAGTGTCACCAATTTTTAGTTCTATTTATTGTATTATTATTTACGTGATTGCTGTGGCCATTCCGTCACCAAGAACCGCAGCTGCAACACACGAAATTGCTATTCATCCTGTCTTCGGAACGAGTCCATTATTAACCAGTTCCATTTACTTTGCACTCGTTTTGGTGTTTGTGTTAAACCGTTCAAAAATCTTGAATCTTATCGGGAAATTTTTAACGCCTTTCATTGTTATTATGCTTTTGGCTGTTATTGGCATTGGCCTATCCTCTTCAGCATTTACACCAGGCATTTCAACTATTAACACACCAATTGTTTCCGGAATATTAGAAGGCTACCAAACCTTTGATGCGATTGGAGCAGTCGTTGTTGGAGCTGTGATTATTATATCTTTAAATTTCAAAAACATGAAAGTTAGTGCGTTTGAATCTAAACGCAAACTCATTAGAAAATCAGGATTTATCGCAGGTACAGGTCTGTTTATAATTTATGCAGGTTTAATTTCTGTGGGAGCTTATTATGGCTCTGAAATAGACGTCAATAAAACATTAAGTAGTGACATGCAACGTGCCAATTTATTGCGAGGCATCAGCATCGCATCCTTAGGTGAATTTGGAAATACGGTATTAAGTATCCTCATTTCTTTAGCCTGTTTTACCACAGCCATTGGTATTGTGGCTGGCACAGCAGATTATTTTAGAGGCTTGTTTAATAAGTCACAAACCGTTTATGTGGTCACAGCAATTATCGCTTGTATTGCAGGCATTGGAGTTGGGCAAATGAATTTTCACGATATTATCGTTATTGCCTACCCGATTTTATTATTCATTTATCCGATTACAATTGTGTTGATTCTTCTTAATGTAATGCCAGAACGTATCGCAACACCATTGGTATTTAGAGCCGTCGTTATTGTGACGTTTATATTTAGCATTCCAGATGTTATTGGGTTTATAAGCCCATCTGAAGGCTTAAAAAACGTCACCGATTACATTCCTCTAGCGAAGCACAGTTTAGGTTGGGTTTTACCAGCTTTAGTGACTTTTGTTATGTCATCACTTGTACAACCAAAACAAAAGGTTGCGTAATGAAACATCTATCTATAAATAACTTATTTTATCTTTTAACTCGAAGCAATAGGAGTACGTCAGTTCGAGTGATTTTTTGTCACACTGAGCTTGTCGAAGTGGATAGAAAATCGTATCGAGAACAAGTTCATGGATTAAAATCTCGATTCTCGATACAAGTTTTTCTCATTTCAATCGTAAAACTCACTCGAATTGACGAGATTTTATATAACATAACAGAAACGAGCGCATGAAGTACATGGGCAGCAAGGCACGTTTTGCCAAAGACTTATTACCAATTATCCTAAAAGACAGACAACCAAACCAACCGTATCTCGAACCGTTTGCTGGTGGAATGAATATGATAGATAAGGCAGATGGTATACGAATCGCCAACGACCAACACCAAGAACTTATGGCGATGTGGCAAGCCTTAATTTATGATAATTGGAATCCACCAGAATTAGTTAGCGAAGACGACTACAAGCACATAAAATATAACCCAAACCAATACCCAAAACATTTAGTGGGTTATGTGGGTTTTAACTCATTTGGTGGTAAATGGTTTGCAGGTTACCGACGCGATAAAGAAGGCAAGCGCGATTATTGGGGCGAACATTACCGCAACATCACTAAACAAGTGCCAAAGCTAGACGGTGTGATTTTATCTTGTAAATCGTATTTAGACTTAGACATTCCTAAAAACAGCATTATCTATTGCGATCCTCCTTATGCATCCACCACAAAATATCGTGATGGTTTTGACCATGACCAATTTTGGGATTGGTGCAGACAACAAAGTAAAGCTGATCACCAGGTTTTTATAAGCGAATACAATGCACCAGAGGATTTTAAATGTATTTGGGAAAAAGATGCCAAAACTACGTTTTCATGGCATGTTGAGAATTTGGCTCCTAAGGTTGCTTTGGAGCGGTTGTTTGTATTTGGAAAATAAATTTGTATGAAAAATCTGATTTTGTAACAAAACAAAGGTAAATAATTAAATAATTTGTAACAAAACAAAGGTAAATGCGGTTTTAAGGCAGTGTTTTATTTCTTAATAACTCCGAAATAGTAGTTGTAATAGGATTTGAAGATTGTCTATGTGGCTTACTTGCAGTTGCTCAAAAGATACCAAAACCACGTTTTCCTAGCACGCTGAAAATTTATCTACTAAGGTGGCTTTGGAGCGGTTGTTTGTTTATAATCATTAATTATTCTGATAATTAAGTACTTAAAATAATTTTTTAAACATATCTTTTTTATTCAAAAAATACTTTTAAATTTGTAACCATTGTATAAGGTTGTATAATATGGTTATAAAAGATTATTATTCGCTTTCAGAAGCTGCGGAAAAACTTGGAAAAAGTAAAGAAACGCTCAGAAGATGGGATAGAGATGAGAAATTGACTGCGTTGAGAGAGCCAATTAGTGATTATCGAATTTATAAGAAGTCAGAAATTGATTCTTTAATTAAGTTGTTTGATGATGAAATTGAAGAAACTACTGATAATTATATAGAACCTTTAAAACAATACAAGGTTTTAGAATTATTTGCAGGTGCAGGTGGACTTGCAATTGGTTTAGAAAAAGCAGGAATAAAATGTATAGCCTTAAATGAAATTGATAAATGGGCTTGTCAAACACTCCGAGAAAATAGACCGAATTGGAATGTTCTAGAAGGTGATATTAAAAGTTTCAATTTTGAAAAGTATAAAAATGAAGTTGATGTAGTTACTGGTGGATTTCCTTGTCAGGCATTTAGTTACGCAGGAAAAAAGTTAGGTCTAGAAGATGCAAGAGGAACTTTATTTTATGAATTTGCTAGAGTAATAAATGAGGTTAAGCCGCCTATTTGTATAGGTGAAAATGTTAAAGGATTACTGTCTCATGAAAAAGGAAAAACTCTTCAAGGAATGATATCTATTCTAGATGAAATCGGTTATAATGTTGTTCCACATAAAGTTTTAAAAGCCATTAATTATAATGTGCCTCAAAAAAGAGAGCGTTTAATTTTAGTAGGAATTAGAAAAGATATTGATATTAATTATGAATATCCAAAGCCATATAACAAAATCTATAATCTTGTTGATGCTTTAAAAAAAGGTGATTTATACGATTCAGATGTTCCAAAATCAGAAGGCTCAAAATATCCTCAACATAAAAAAGAAGTTTTAGACCTAGTTCCTCCAAAAGGCTATTGGAGAGATTTGCCGTTAGATATTCAGAAAGAATTTATGGGTAAAAGTTATTATTTAGGCGGAGGAAAAACTGGTATGGCTAGAAGAATTGGTTGGGACGAGCCTAGCTTAACTTTAACTTGTAGTCCTGCCCAAAAACAAACAGAGCGTTGTCATCCAGATGAAACTAGACCTTTTACGATTCGTGAATACGCAAGAATCCAAACATTCCCTGATGAATGGGAATTCATGGGTTCTGTTTCTCAGCAATATAAACAAATAGGCAATGCAGTTCCGTGTAATTTAGGTTTGGAAGTTGGTTATTCTATTGTTAAGTTTTTGAATAGATATTATAAAGAAAATCAAGAAAATTTGGCTTCAATGTCTTTAGACAAAACATCAATAGTTTCTTCTAGCACTTTTGTTCCATCGACTTCTAGAGCAACATCACCAACTGCATCTATAAGGTCAAAATAAAAGTCATCTTTACCTGTTAGTTTATGCCAAAATGATTTGCCAATAATTACAGGATATTTTTCGTTTATTCTCTTATAATGTGAGCTTAATTCATTTTCCTCACCATAAACAACACCGACAATCATATCGTTGATTCCAATTGTTAAATTATTTGTTCTTGCCAAATTTATAGTTCCTTGAAAATGACCAAAAATGGTTTCAACATCATCATGATTAATTGTATTTGGACCAGATTTTATTTGGCAATATTTTTTCCTACCATCTAATGCATCAATAAATTCTATATCTATTCCAGGTGTAGTTGATCCAAAACCTTCAAATAATTCACTTATTAGTTTTTGAATTCTCATACCAAATGATGTATTAATTGATGAGCCTAACACTCTTGGTAAAACTAGGGCTTCAGCAATACTTCTTGGATCATCATTTCCTTTTAAAAAGTTAGCTAAATATTTGAACAGGAATGGGTTGATATTATAGTTTGATAGTTTTCCCGCTTTAGCACACGCTGTTGTAATATGAGCTTGGACTATTTCATCTCTAAAAAATTGTTTAGCTTTTTCTAAGATTAGTATACGTTGTAAATTATTCATCATTAAAATATTAAGAATTCATAATATCCTCAATCTCGGCAATCTCAATAGGAATATTACGCATCAAATTAAAATTTCTGAGTTTATAAAATTTAGTAATTCTCAAAAATACCAATATTTATAAGATTATATTCTATCAATCACTTCAGATTTCAACCAACTAAAAGCTTCATTTTGGTTAGAGGTAATTTCAGTTCTTAAAAGCGCTTCCATATCACCTGTAAAATCTGGGTTATGCTCCTTTTCTTCTATGTTTAGTAAAAATTCTTTTTGGCTCGGTGGTCTATTTCCTGTTGAGAATTGGGTGTACACTTTAAAGCAATGAATAATTTCGTCGATATTGATAGCCATGTTGCGTCTGGCATAATCTAAATCAAATAAATCGCGTCCTTTACTGCGTTGGTATAAGGCTCTTAATTTTGTGCCCAAAAGTTCGTTAATACTATAGGTTCTAATGTCTGCTTTTCCAGAAAACCATTCGCTTTCTATTGCGAACGGAAAATCTACCCAATCCAATACATTAAAATGTTCTTTACAGTTAATTTCTAATTTTAAACGTAGCGGAATACCTTCGTACTCTGAAGTAAAGCGGTACATTGCTTTTGCACCATGGCCTCTAACTTGCGTTCGTCTTGCTTGGTCAAAAAAAGTGATTACCTCTCCCAATCGCTTCATTATGGGTTTTATAGGTCCTGGTTTTACCTGTGCCAAATCAATATCCTCAGAATAGCGTGGAGCAGGATTGAGGTATAATTTGTGCAAGGCAGTGCCACCTCTAAAGGCGAGTTGTTCTTTTAAAAAATCATCGGAAAATATATCCACTAAAGCTCGGCTTATTACCAAATCTTGTTCTACTTGAGCAAATTCTTTCCATGGTGCATGCGCTTGCCATTGTGCTATATAAGGTTTAGGAATCATAAGTCGCTTTCTAGTTTCATATTAACGTCCACCTTCCAAATGGTATCTACAGCACCTGCTTTTTGTTTGGTTTTTGGTGAGAGCAACACAGGAAAATAGGGCTTTTGTAGAAGTTGTGTTAATATTGGTTGTGTTAATTCTGAAGCTGCACCTAATTCTTCTAATAAAAAACCAAAACGTTGTAACGTACTTTTATATGGATACCAAGTTAATAAGTCTTCAATTTCTTTTAAAGTAATGACTTCTATTAATTCTTCCAAAACGGCTAACATTCTATTAAGACCACCCAATTTTGTGTGATGATAAATAAGATCTATAGCTGTTAACGCAGGACAGGAAATATTAAAAAAACCTGCATCTCCTGTTTTTTTTATGATGTTTTTTTTAGGCCACTTTGTTGTTGTGATAAAGTTAATATGAACATTGTCCTTTTTAATATTGTAAAGTTTGGGCTGCTCTATCATTATATAATCACTTTGGATTTGCTGATGACTTGCTCCATGAAATTTTGCAGCCGTATAGAATCCTAGATAATAATTTCTGTTAAGATATTTGAAGAGTTTTTCCGCATAAAGTTGAATTGGAACCCTTCCAGATGTTGAATAACGTGGAGGAATTATAAGATAGAAACCTTTTCTAAGACTTACAATATCGCCTTTTTCAACATGTCTTGAGAGTTCTCTTGTAATAGCGACCTCACTTTTATCGCTGTTAGATTGGAGTTCATCTAACGAGAACGCATATTCTTCGTAAGATAAACGTTGATTTATATAGTCAGTTAAGGTCATAATCTTAGTAATTATTTGAGAAAGATACCGAATTTAGGTAATAACCTCAAATTATTACTAAGATTTTATTATCTAAGGCAAAATTCTAACCATTCATAATCTCCTCAATCTCGGCAACCTCAATAGGAATATTCCGCATCAAATTAAAAGGCTCTCCACTTTCCTGTATCACTACATCATCTTCTAAACGAATTCCAAAACCTTCGTCTGGGATATAAATACCAGGTTCAACCGTAAACACCATATTAGCTTGCATAGGCTCGTGTAGTAAACCATAATCGTGGGTATCTAATCCCATGTGATGCGACGTGCCATGCATAAAGTATTTTTTATAGGCTGGCCAATCTGGATTTTCGTTTTGTAAGTCGGCTTTATCAATAAGACCAAGTCCAAGCAGTTCTGACGTCATTATTTTACCGACTTCGATGTGGTATTGTTCCCAAAGGGTTCCTGGAACTAATAGTTTTGTGGCTTCGTTTTTTACGCGCAACACAGCATTATAAACGGCTTTTTGTCTGTCGGTATAACGTCCAGAGACAGGAATGGTACGCGTCATATCACTCGCGTAATTGGCATATTCTGCACCTGCATCAATAAGAATTAAGTCACCAGCTTTACACTGTTGGTTGTTTTCTATATAGTGTAAAACATTGGCATTGTTTCCTGAGCCCACAATCGGAGTATACGCAAAGCCTTTAGAACGGTTGTTGAGGAACTCGTGCATAAATTCGGCTTCGATATTATATTCCCAAACGTCTGGTTTTACAAAATTAAGCACACGTCGAAACCCTTTTTCCGTAATATCACAGGCGCGTTGGATGAGGTCTAATTCTATCTGATCTTTTACAGAGCGCAAACGCTGTAAAATAGGATTGCTCTTTGCCACACTATGCGCAGGATATTTGTTAGTTAACCATTTTGTGAAACGGTCTTCGCGCGTTTCGGTTTCTATATTAGCTCTATAATGTTCGTTGGTATTGATGTAAACGGTATCACATTGCGTCATGATTTCAAACATGATTTTCTCTAAATCTTGCAACCAATATACGGTTGTAATGCCGCTGGTTTTTAGAGCCGCTTCTTTAGTCAGTTTTTCACCTTCCCAAATGGCGATGTGCGCGTTAGTTTCTTTTAAGAATAAAATTTCGCGATGCTTCGCTTTTGGACAATCAGGAAAGAGCACCAAAATACTTTCTTCTTGGTCCACACCACTTAAATAAAAGATATCTCTGTGCTGCTGAAAAGGCATTGTGCTATCTGCACTAATTGGGTATATGTCATTAGAGTTGAACACAGCTAAACTACTCGGCTTCATCTGCGCCATAAAGTTTTTGCGGTTTTTTATAAAGAGGTTGCGGTCTATTGGATCGTATTTCATTTGGTGGTTATTTAGTGTTATAATTCGGTCAAATGGTATGCTTAATTTATAGTCTTAGAAAATTATTGTGTTTATTTTAAAAGCATTTCATCGAAAAAAGAATTTTTTCGTTCCCGAGAAATCGGGAACCTTATTATCGTATCTCCAAAAATACCAATTTGTAAGTCATAAAAAAAGGCAACCTGAAATAAGATTGCCTTCAATTGTATTATTTGATAAAAGTTTATTTAGCCATAGCCTTTTTTATCATTCCGATAACAGCCATAACTATACCACCACCAACTCCACCTCCAGCAACACTGCCTAAGATGCTAGTGACATCCATACCTGTAGAGGATTCTGCCGCTGCAGCACCACCAACACCTAACATGCCTAGAACTTGTCCGCCTAGTCCACCACCAAGAATACCTGCAACAGAATTCCAAAGGGTTCCTAAATCGAAATTTTTCATAAGCTTGCCGGCAACATTTCCACCGACAGCTCCACTTACGAGTTGAATAATTAAAGGTAAATACTCTTCCATTTTATTAATATTTTATGAGTTAATTATGATAAATGTAATAAATATATTTAATAAAATGTTAAAATTTTAAAGGTTACATAATTTGAAAGCACTTTTATTGATAAATTTTTAATAACAAGTTCTTTACTTATACTGTTAAACTTTAGTTGACTTTCTTTATGATTCTGTTTGAATTGATTAATTTCATAATTCTTAAAACAACCAACATGTCTTATTCTAAACTTCTTTCGTTTATACTAGTCTTAAGTATATCTTTTGCTTTTGCGCAACAACCAGCAACTTCTGCAGAAACAGTTAAAAATGCACTAGCCCAGAAACAAAAAATGACACAAACGTCATTAGTAAAAAATGTGCCTTTTAACAACATTGGACCTTCAATAATGAGTGGTCGTGTGGTAGATGTGGATGTCAACCCAGAGATGCCTTCCGAGTTTTACGTAGGCTATGCTTCTGGTGGCGTTTGGCATACCATAAATAATGGGACGACGTTTACTCCAATTTTAGATAGCTCAGACACGCAAAACGTTGGAGACATTGCAGTGCATTGGCCAACTAGAACTATTTATGTTGGTACAGGTGAGAATAATGCATCTCGTTCTTCTTATGCTGGCATCGGAATTTTGAAATCCACTGATAACGGAAAGTCTTGGACAAATTTGGGATTAATGGATGCGCATCATTTTGCGCCAATTTTAATTCATCCAGATAATGCTGATGTTGTTGTGGTTGGAGCGACAGGTCATTTATATTCAGCAAATAACGAACGTGGAGTTTATAAAACCACAGATGGAGGAAAAACATGGAAGCAGACCTTATTTGTAGATAATATGAGCGGAATTATTGACTTACAACACAGCCCGAAAAACTACAACGTAATGTTTGCTACATCATGGACCAAAGACCGAAAAGCATGGAATTTTGAAGGTAATGGAAGCAATTCAGGAATATATAAAAGTACAGATGCTGGTGAGACATGGACTAAAGTGTCAACTGAAAAAAGTGGTTTCCCAACAGGTGATGGAGTCGGTAGAATAGGTGTTGCTGTATTTAATGATAATGTGGTTTATGCTATTCATGATAGCCAGTTTAGAAGACCAGATGATAATAAAAAACGTTCTAATCGTGGCTTAACTAAAGACGATTTTAAAACCATGTCTAATGCAGATTTCTTAGCTCTAGATGATAAAAAGCTGAATGGGTTTTTAAAGACAAATGGTTTTCAAGAAAAATACAGCGCTGATAACGTAAAGCAAATGGTACGTTCTGGTAATGTGAAACCTATTGACTTGGCAAAATATTTAGAAGATGCCAATTCTATGTTATTTGATACTCCTGTGGTTGGAGCTGAGGTTTATAAAAGTACGGATGGTGGAAAATCTTGGAAGAAAACACACGACGATTATTTAGATGGCATCTATTTTAGCTATGGCTATTATTTTGGTCATATCCATGTATCTCCTACTGATGAAAACGATATTTACATTTATGGAGTACCAATTCTAAAATCTAAAGACAGTGGAAAATCTTGGACTTCTATTGGAGCAGAAAATGTACATGCAGATCACCATGCACTTTGGATAAATCCTAAAAATCCAAACCATCTGGTCAATGGAAATGATGGTGGAGTTAATATTACTTACGATGATGGCGAAAACTGGATAAAAAACAATTCGCCTTCCGTAGGTCAGTTTTATGCGATTAATGTAGATAATGAGAAACCATATAATGTGTATGGCGGACTTCAAGACAACGGAGTTTGGAAAGGGGCAAACACTGCTCGAGAAAATAAAAGTTGGGAACAACGTGGTCAATATCCTTGGAAAATAATTATGGGAGGAGATGGTATGCAGATTGAGATAGATAATCGTAATTCTAATATTGTCTATACTGGTTTTCAATTCGGGAATTATTTCAGATTGAATTTAGAAACAAATGAACAAACTTACATTCAGCCAAAACACACTTTAGGGGAAAATCCATACCGATTTAATTGGCAAACACCAATATTATTATCATCTCATAATCAGGATATTTTGTATTTAGGAGGCAATAAATTAATGCGTTCTATGAATCAAGGAACCGATTTTGAAGCCATAAGCGATGATTTAACTAATGGAGGAAAACCTGGAAATGTAGCCTATGGAACATTAGCCGCTATTAGTGAAAGTCCATTTCAATTCGGATTGATATATACAGGAAGTGATGATGGTTTAATTCATGTGACTAAAAATGCAGGAGGCAGTTGGACAAATATTACAGGAAACTTGCCTAAAGATTTATGGGTTAGTAGAGTAATTGCTTCACAACATAAAAAAGCGCGTGTATATGTAACTTTAAATGGTTACCGTTGGGATGATTTTAAAGTCTATACTTACATGAGTGATAATTACGGACAAACTTGGAAAGACATTAGTGGAAATATTCCGGCATCACCAGTAAATGTAATTCGAGAGGATTCTGAAAATGAAAACATATTATATTTAGGAACAGATAATGGTGCTTATGTCTCTTTTAATAATGGTGAAGTATGGAATATATTTTCCAATGGCTTGCCAAATGTTGCCGTGCATGATATTGTTATTCAAACTGAAGCTAAACATGTATTATTAGGTACCCATGGTCGAAGTATTTATAAAGCAGATATTTCTGGATTGCAAAAATTTGGTGGAGCAATGGTTTTATCAAAGGAAATTACATTCTTAGATATCGATGCTGTAAGACATTCTAGTCGTTGGGGAAGTTCTAGAAGTCAATGGTCTGATGCTTTTGAGCCAGAAATAAACATCCCGTTTTTTAGTAATTCTTCAGGTAAAAAAACAATGAAAATCCTTTCAGAAAAAGGGGCAGAATTAAATAGTATGTCGGTTGAAGTGGATAAGGGTTTTAACTACGTTGATTATAATTTAGAGCTTACTGAAAAAGGAAAAAAAGCGGTAATGAAAGAAGATAGTAAAATTGACTTTAGAGAAACAGGAAATAAAAAAAACTATTTACCAAAAGGTGTATATACGATTCAAATTGATAATGCAAAAACGATTTTTGAAATAAAATAATTGACACTTCTTTTACATTTGTTTAACATAAATTGTATTGTAAAGCCTTAGTTTTAGAGTCAAATTAATTCGGCTGTATACTTTAATGGATTTATCCCGTTTAGTATAATACATACAGCTATTAATCAAACCATCAATCAATCATGTTAAAGTATATCGCTTTTGTTATTTCATTTTGCTTTTTTTTCACTTCAAACTCACAAGAAAACACCACAGAACAACTCAAAATCTTTTTAGATTGTAATGTATGTGATAATACGTATTTAAGACAAAATCTTGGAAACGTTCAGTTTGTGCGAGATCAAGGTCTCAGTGACGTTCATCTATTTTTTGTGACACAACGTAATGGAAGTGGTGGGAGAAGCTATGATGTAGATTTTATTGGCAAGGATGATTTTGAATCTATAAATTATAAGCTCAGTTTTTCTACAGATTCTAATATGACGAGAGATGATGAGAGACGAAGAGTTTTAGAAAACCTGAAACTTGGCTTAGTGCGTTTTTGGATTGCAAAAGGCACTACTACAGAGGTTACCGTAAGTGTACCAACACCAGAAAATGAAGAAGAAAAAGTAGAAGAAAAAGACCCTTGGAATTACTGGGTATTTAGAGTTGGAGCTAATGGCTTTTTTAATGGTCAAGAGACCAACAAATCAAGTAACCTAGGATTTAATGTTTCTGCGAGACGCGTTACGGACAAAAACAAGTTTTCGTTTAGAGTTAATTTTAACGAAAACAAATCGATTTTCACTTTTGATGGTGAAGACATAATTGCTGTTAATAATAGTAAATCCCTTAATGTTAGTGATGTAATTAGTATTACTGACCATTGGTCTGCAGGATTGTTTGGTAATATTGGGACCTCTACATTTAGCAATTACAGCTTATTTTGGAGACTAAGACCAGCAATCGAATACAATTTTTTCAAATATTCAGAATCTGCTAAGAAACAATTGATATTATCCTATAGAAACGGATTAGTTTACAATGATTATATAGAGCGTTCAGTTTTTGCGGAAGAAGATGAACTTTTATTTCAACACTCATTTTTACTAGGAGGAAGCTTTAGACAAGAATGGGGAAATATTAATGGAGAAGCATCGTTCAATCAATTTTTACATGATACAAGCCTAAGATCTTTTGGGTTTTTCTTAGGAGCTAATGTCCGAGTGTTTAAGGGTTTTAATTTTAATATTAGCGGTAATTATAGAATAACACGAGATCAAATTAACTTACCAGCAGGTGATGTCTCATTAGAAGAGTTATTATTGCAGCAGCAACAGTTGCAATCTGGTTACAACTACTTTGTAAGTGTAGGGTTTAGTTATCAATTTGGTTCTATTTACAATTCTATCGTTAACCCAAGATTTAATTTTTAGATTAAAACCATTCTAAATAAACAATTATAGCACAGTGCAGTTGGGATTACGCCAATTGCGCTGTATCTTTGTTATACAAATAACTAACTACAATACAATGAGCGGAATTCTAAATTCGTCGATTGGAAGAAAGTTTGCTATGGCACTTTCAGCACTCTTCCTAATGGTTTTTTTATTACAACATTTTACAATTAATATACTTTCGGTCTTTAGTCCAGATACATTTAATGAAGCGTCGCAATTTATGGGAACGTTTTGGGCAGTACAGTACTTATTGCAACCGGTCTTAATTTTTGGAGTGATTTTTCACTTTGTTATGGGCTTTGTCCTCGAAATAAGGAATAATAAAGCCAGAGCAATTAGCTATGCTAAAAATAATGGTGCGGCAAATTCTACATGGATGAGTAGAAATATGATTTGGAGTGGTGGTTTTATACTTATTTTCATGATTATTCATATGATTGACTTTTGGGTGCATGAAATGAACGTAAAATATATTGCTGGTGATATGACAGGGTTAATAAATCCAGAAGATCCTGCAAGTGGGTATAGATATTATGAAGAACTGGTAGTGAAGTTTCAACCCGTTTGGAGAGTGGCGCTCTACTGCGTTGGATTTATCTTTTTAGCGCTACACTTACTACATGGATTTAGTTCAGCATTTCAATCTGTTGGAGCAAATAACAAATACACAAAAGGATTAAAAGGGTTTAGTAAAGTTTATGCTATTGGTGTTCCAGTAGGATTCATCTTTATTGCATTATTCCATCACTTTAATCACTAAAATTAAAAGATATTTATGGCTTTAGATTCAAAAGTACCAAAAGGACCACTTGAAGATAAGTGGACAAATCATAAAAATCAAATTAACTTAGTTAATCCAGCAAACAAACGTCTTATAGACGTTATTGTTGTAGGTACAGGATTAGCAGGAGGGTCAGCGGCAGCAACGTTAGCAGAATTAGGTTATAATGTAAAAGCATTTTGTTTTCAAGATTCTCCAAGACGTGCACATTCTATTGCTGCACAAGGTGGAATCAATGCAGCAAAAAATTACCAAGGCGATGGTGACTCTACATATAGATTATTTTACGATACTGTAAAAGGTGGTGATTACCGATCTAGAGAATCTAACGTTCATAGACTGGCTGAGGTATCAACAAATATTATTGACCAATGTGTTGCGCAAGGTGTCCCCTTCGCTCGCGATTATGGTGGGTTATTAGATAACCGTTCATTTGGTGGTGTTCTAGTATCACGTACCTTCTATGCTAAAGGACAAACAGGTCAACAATTATTATTAGGTGCTTATTCGGCAATGAATCGTCAAATAGGTAGAGGAAAAATAAAAATGCATACACGTCACGAAATGCTAGACGTTGTGATTGTAGATGGAAAGGCAAGAGGAATTATAGCACGTAACTTGGTTACTGGCGAAATTGAACGTCATTCTGCACATGCTGTTGTATTGGGTACAGGAGGTTATGGAAATGCATTTTACTTATCGACTTATGCAATGGGATCTAATGTAACCGCAGCTTGGAAAGCTCATAAACGAGGAGCTTACTTTGCAAACCCATGTTATACACAAATCCATCCCACATGTATTCCGGTTTCTGGAGATCACCAATCTAAGCTAACCTTGATGTCAGAATCTTTAAGAAATGATGGTCGTATTTGGGTGCCAAAACATAAAAAAGATGTTGAAGCAATCCGTAGTGGAAGTTTAAAACCAACACAATTAGCTGAAGAAGATCGTGATTATTACTTAGAGCGACGTTATCCAGCTTTTGGAAATTTAGTACCAAGAGATGTAGCATCTAGGGCTGCAAAAGAGCGTTGTGATGAAGGTTATGGAGTCAATAAAACTGGTGAAGCAGTATATTTAGACTTTGCGTCAGCTTTTATGCGCTATGGAAAAGAGCAAGCCCATGTTAAAGGCTTAGATGAGAATGATGATGCTTTAGTAAAAAAATTAGGACAAGAAATTGTAAAGAATAAGTACGGCAACTTATTTCAGATGTACGAAAAAATTGTAGATCAAAATCCGTATGAAACTCCAATGATGATTTATCCAGCGGTTCATTATACTATGGGTGGTATTTGGGTGGATTATAATTTAATGACAACAGTTCCTGGAATGTATGCCATCGGAGAAGCTAATTTTTCAGATCATGGAGCAAATAGACTTGGTGCTTCGGCATTAATGCAAGGTTTAGCAGATGGTTATTTTGTGTTACCATACACAATTGGGGATTATTTAGCTCATGATATTAGAACTGGACCAATTTCTACCGATACAATAGAATTTGAAGAAGCTGAAAAAAGTGCTACCGAAATTATTAATAAGCTTGCGAATAATAATGGGACAAAATCTGTAGATCATTTTCATAAACGCTTAGGAAAAATTATGTGGAACAAATGCGGAATGGCAAGAAATGCGAAAGATCTTAAAGAAGCGATTTCAGAAATTGCAGAATTAAGAGCTGAGTTTTGGAAGGATGTTAATATACCTGGCGAAGCAAATGAATATAATGAAGAACTTGCTAAAGCAGGTCGTGTTGCAGATTTTCTAGAGCTAGGAGAGTTATTTGCTAAAGATGCACTAGTGAGAGAAGAGTCTGCAGGTGGTCATTTTAGAGAAGAGTACCAAACCAAGGAAGGTGAGGCGATGCGTCGCAAAGAATTTCAATTTGTATCTGCTTGGGAATATAAAGGGGAACCAAAAGATGCAGTACTACACAAAGAAGATTTAGTCTATGAAAATATTGAAGTAAAAGAGAGAAGTTACAAATAAAGAAGAGCTATGAATTTAACGTTAAAAATATGGCGTCAAAAAGGCGCTAATGCTAAAGGAAAGATAGTTGATTATCCTATATCAGATGTTTCGCCAGATATGTCATTCTTAGAAATGCTCGATGTATTAAATCAAGATTTAATTGATAAAGGTGAAGAACCAGTGGCTTTTGATCACGACTGTCGTGAAGGTATTTGTGGCTCTTGCTCTATGTATGTTAATGGACAAGCACATGGGCCAGACGCTATGATAACCGTGTGTCAATTACATATGCGAAGCTTTAAAGATGGTGATACTATTTTTATAGAACCATGGAGAGCAACAGCATTTCCGGTGATTAAAGATTTAATTGTCGATAGAAGCGCGTTCGATCGTATACAACAAGCTGGAGGTTTCGTTTCTGTTAATACCTCTGGGAATACACAGGATGCAAATGCTATTCCTATTGAAAAGCACAATGCAGATATGGCGTTTGATGCTGCTACATGTATTGGTTGTGGAGCATGTGTGGCGAGTTGTAAAAACTCATCAGCAATGTTATTTGTATCTGCAAAAGTATCTCAGTTTGCGTTATTACCTCAAGGGCAAGTGGAGGCTGCTGACCGTGTTATGAATATGGTAAAACAAATGGATGAAGAAGGTTTTGGAAATTGTACTAATACTGGAGCTTGTGAAGTAGAATGTCCTAAAGGGATTTCTTTAGAAAATATTGCACGCATGAATCGTGAATATTTAGCTGCTAGTTTAAAAGGTTAATTAATTCCTGTGAAAACAGGAATCTCATAGTATAAAATCCCAAGTATAGCTTTTACTTTGGGATTTTCACTTTAAACCCCTAAAATGAAAAACAAATTATTTAAAATAGGCATCATTTTTCTAGTATTCACAATTTCAAGTTGTGGCCAAAATAAAGCTGAGTTAGACGTAGAAATGTTTAATGAATTCAAACTTTTAGACCGCGTAGAGACTTTAAGCTCAGATAAATTTGAAGGTCGCAGAACTGGAGAGAAAGGAAATGATTCCGCGAGAGCCTACATTATTAGAGAATTTAAAAGCCTAAATGTTTCTGGCTTTGAAAATGGTTTCGAACAACCGTTCACATTTGAATCGCGAAGTAAAACTTATGATGGTGTAAACATCTTAGCTGAAATAAAAGGAACAGAAGCACCAGAGAAATATATTGTTATAAGCGCACATTACGATCATTTGGGCATCCGTAATGGTAAAATATATAATGGTGCAGATGATGATGCATCAGGAGTCTCTGCTTTAATTAGTTTTGCGGAATATCTAGTAAAAAATCCACCGAAACATTCTGTAATTCTAGCAGCTTTTGATGCTGAAGAATTAGGTCTGAGAGGTGCAAAGCATTTCGTTAAAACATTAGATACTAGTAGCATATTAGTAAACCTAAATATGGATATGATTAGTAGAAGTTCTAAAGATGAATTGTATGTTGTTGGTGCGCGTTATTCGGAATGGCTCAGGGCAATTATTGACGGTTTCGAAAATCCAACAACTTCAAAATTATTAGAGGGACACGACGGAACCGATGGTAAACAAGACTGGACTATGTCTTCAGATCATGGTCCTTTTCATTCAGTTAAAATTCCTTTTCTGTATTTTGGTAATGAAGATCACGCGGCTTATCACAAACCAACTGATGATTTTAAGGACATTACACCAGCGTTTTATATAGATGCAGTAAAAATTATTTTATCTGTTTTTGAAGCCATAGATGCTTCTGAACTTTAATTTATCATATGCAAAATCCAAGCACGTTTTATAAAGAACAAATAGAATTAAATAAAACAGAATCTAAGCGTATTTACAAACAAATGAGTTTGTTAAGTGTTCTCAGACTTTCAGTATTCGTAGTGATAATATTTGGTATTTATCTTTATTTTGATCAATGGCAAGTTGCCGCAGCAATTGGTGTTTTGGGAACAGCTATTTTTCTATTTTTATTATCTAGATATACAGATATAAAAGCGAAGAGAGCACTTCATAAAAGATTAGTTACTATTAATGAAGATGAGCTTAAAATAGCATCAGGAGACTTTCACCATAGAGCAGATGGTTCTCAATTTCAAAATCCAAAACACTTTTTTAGTTTAGATATCGATTTATTTGGGAAAGGATCTTTCTTTCAATTTATAAATAGAACAGCCATAAAAGAAGGTGCCGAAAAGTTAACGGAGAACTTACTTTCAAATGATATCACCAATATTGAAAAGCGACAAAAAGCGATACAAGAATTAGCTGATATGCCAGAATGGAGACAAAACTATTCTGCCATTGCTCAAGGCGTTGAGATAGAACATTCTGCGACTTCAATAATTTCGTGGTTAAAGGATTACAAACCGTTTTTAGGAAAAAATCAGTACGGTTTAACCATTGCTTTTGGTATAGTGTCTTTAGTAATTATAGCATTGGGAATTGCTGAAATTATTCCAATTGTAGTTGCAGGTTATTGGCTCTTACTAGGCTTAGGGATTACTGGTCGATATTTGAAGAAAATAAATAGTCTCGCACAACACACAGAAAGAGCAAAAGATACTTTTAGGCAATACGCATTATTGCTAAAGGCAATTGAAACTTTCGAATTTAATTCAGAATTATTGAAAGCTAAACAAAAACGCATTCAGTCAGAAGATATAAAAGCGTCCGAGTTGTTTGCAAAATTCTCAAAAGCATTGGATGCTTTAGATAATAGAAATAATCTCATTTCAGCCATTTTTGGGAATGGATATTTGCTAATCGATATAAGAAATAGTTACCGAATAGAACAATGGGTTACTACATATGCAGATAAAGTTGATGATTGGTTCGAAGTGGTCACGTTTTTCGATGCTTTTAACAGCTTTGGGAATTACGCTTTTAATCATCAAAGTTTTACGTATCCTATTTTAACTGACAAACCTATCACCATTTCTGCAGAAGACTTAGGTCATCCTTTATTAAATTCAGAAAAACGAGTAGATAGTGATTTAAAGTTAGAAGAGGAACAATTTTTTATCGTTACAGGAGCAAATATGGCAGGGAAAAGTACCTTTTTAAGAACCGTTGCACTGCATATTGTTATGGCGAATGTTGGATTACCTGTTTGTGCTAAGCAAAGCAAATACAAACCCATTAAGTTAATTACCAGTATGCGAACCACAGATTCGCTAACTGACGATAGCTCATACTTCTTTAGTGAGCTCACAAGATTAAAGTTTGTGGTGGATACCGTTGAAAAGGATACGAACTACTTCATAATCTTAGATGAAATTCTGAAAGGTACAAACAGCACAGATAAAGCTATTGGCTCCAGAAAATTTGTAGAAAAACTAGTAAAACTAGACGCTACGGGAATCATCGCAACCCACGATTTAAGCCTAACGGAAATCGAAAAAGAACTAGAAGCCGTAAAGAACTATTACTTTGATGCAGAAATCATTAATGATGAACTCTATTTTGATTACAAACTAAAACATGGAGTTTGCCAGAATATGAATGCTAGTTTTCTTTTGAAGAAAATGGATATTGTTTAATCGCGTTTCGGAGACCTGTAAGATTTTTAAAACCTGACAGGTCTGAATGGCAAAACAAAAAACCCTCTCTAAATAAATAGAAAGGGTTTTAATATTTATATATAAGAAAGAATTTCCTAAGCCTCAAAAGGCTCAATAGAAACGTAAGACTTATTGTCTTTTTTCTTAGTAAATTTTACTAAACCATCTACTTTAGCATGTAAAGTATGGTCTTTTCCTTGGTACACGTTCTCACCTGGATGGTGCGTGTTACCGCGTTGTCTTATGATAATGTTACCAGCAATAGCAGCTTGACCACCAAATATCTTAACGCCTAAACGTTTCGATTCTGATTCTCTACCATTCTTCGAACTACCAACTCCTTTTTTATGAGCCATGATCTATAAGTTTTATATTGTTATACTTAAGCAGTTTAGCAATTAAGCTTTACCACCATCTAATTCGTCTTGCCAATTTTTAAGCTCATCCCACTTACCATCAGCAGCTAATTTAGCTTGTGCTGGCCAAGTATCTGTAACGTGGTTTCCGCGTACACCAGATATGATTTCAGAAATTGCTTTTGGTTTTAACTTTGCTAAATCAGCAAATGTTGCAACACCAGCTTCTACTAGAGTAGATGCAATTTTAGGTCCAATACCTTCAACTTTCTTTAAATCATCAGGTTTACCTGTTGCTTTTTTAGCAGCTGGTTTAGCTTTTGGTGCCGCCTTTTTAGGTGCAGCTTTTTCAACCTTAGGAGCAGCAGCCTTCGCGACTACTTTTGGTTCAGCTTTCTTAGTTTCTTTTTTTGGAGCGGCTTTTTCAGCTTTTTTAGCTGGCTTAGCTCCAGAAGCAACAATGCTCTCAATTACGATTTCCGTTAAAGATTGTCTGTGTCCATTTTTTACACGGTAACCTTTACGTCTTTTCTTTTTGAAAACTATTACTTTGTCACCTTTAAGGTGTCTTAAGACTTTTGCACTTACTTGTGCTCCGCCTATAGCTGGGGCGCCTAAAGTAGTTTTGTCACCATCACCTATTAAAAGAACGTTATCGAAAGAAACTTTCTTACCTTCTTCAGTAGATAAACGGTTAACAAAAACTTTTTGGTCTTTTTCAACTTTAAATTGATGCCCTGCTATCTCTACAATTGCGTACATAGCGTAACGTTTTTATTAATTTGTTTATTAAATAAATAACTTTCTTCTCAGAAAGCGGATGCAAATATACTCCTAAATTCGTAATTCACAAACGTTTCGAGCGTTTTCAACTGGTTTTTAGATGACTTTTTTGAGGGACTCAAATTTTTAGCTTCATAACCATAATAAATTAATAGAGTTTTCACATTTTATTATGTTAAAAAGCGCAATGATTCCTTATTTTTGCGAGACGTAATGTAACAATATACATTTAGCTTAGACTAACACTAAACAATTTAAAATTTAAAAACGCTTAATGATGAAGAAAAGCTTATTTACTCTAGCGCTTTTAGTGTTGTTTGGAATGCATTCCAACGCACAGAAAGTAGAATTTGAGGAGTATAAACTCGACAATGGCCTGCACGTTATCTTACATCAAGAAAATTCAGCACCTGTAGTAACAGTTGGTGTGATGTACCAAGTAGGTGCAAAAGATGAAGTAGAAGGAAGAACCGGATTTGCTCATTTCTTTGAGCATCTGTTGTTTGAAGGTACTGAGAACATCGAAAGAGGTGAATGGTTTAATGTGGTTTCTGCTAATGGTGGTAGAAATAATGCCAATACATCTCAAGACAGAACATACTACTACGAAACATTTCCATCTAACAAATTAGAGATTGGTCTATGGATGGAAAGTGAGCGTATGTTGCATCCAAAAATTGAAAAAATTGGTGTTGACACTCAGAATGAAGTTGTAAAAGAAGAAAAGCGCCAGCGAATAGATAATTCTCCTTATGGTAAGATTATTTATAGAACAGGTATTGATAAGCATTTATTTAAAAAGCATCCATACGGACGATCAGTTATTGGCTCTATGGACGATTTAAATGCCGCAGAACTTAGTGAGTTTATCGCTTTTAACGATCAATATTACAATCCAAATAATGCAACTTTAGTTGTTGCAGGCGATATAGACGTTACAACAACAAAGAAAATGATTGCTGATTATTTTGGCACTATCAAAAATAAGGCAGAAACAAATGTTAGAAAACCAGTTGTTGAGCCAGCAATTACAGAAACAAGATATGCAACTGAATATGATTCTAATATTCAAATACCAGCATACATCTTTTCTTATATTACTCCGAAGTCAGTTGAGAAAGACGCTTACGTCTTAGATTATATATCGTCTATCTTAACAGGTGGAAATAGTTCTAGAATGTACAAAAGAATGGTAGACCAAGATAAAGTGGCTTTACAGGTCTTAGCATTTAATCAAGCCAATCAAGATTATGGCACATATACAATGGGAGCTATAATAAAAGGTGAACCGAATTGGGATGAACTTAAAGCTACTATAGATGATGAGATTAAAAAGTTACAAACCGAGTTAATTTCAGAAAAAGAATATCAAAAACTTCAAAATCAATTCGAAACTCGTTTTGTTAATGCAAACTCACGAGTAGAGGGTATTGCTTCATCACTTGCTACATACCAGATGTTACAAGGTGATGCTAGTCGTATAAATAAGGAGTTAGATGTTTATAGAAGCATTTCGCGAGACGATATAATGAGAGTTGCTAAGAAATATTTAAACCCTAACCAACGTGTTGAAATTAAGTATTTAGCAGGAACTGAACCCGTAGAAGAAAACTAAAAAAATAATCTAAAGAGAAATGAAAAAATATATAATATTCACATTTATGTTAGTTGCGAGTTTTATCGTAACTGCTCAAATAGATAGATCTAAGATTCCGGCTTCAGGTCCTACACCAGAGATAAATTTAGGTAAAGCAACAGAATTTACACTAAAAAACGGATTAACAGTATTGGTTGTAACAGATTCAAAATTACCAGCTGTAAATTGGAGTTTAAATTTAAATAATCCTCCAGTATTTGAAGGTGAAAAAGCTGGTGTGCAGTCTTTAACAAGTGCTTTAATGGGTAAGGAAACTCAAAAAACATCTAAAGACGATTTTAGTGAGAAAGTAGATTTCTTAGGAGCTAGAGTTAACGTAAGTCCTAATGGTGGTTTTGGTTTTTGTCTTTCAAAATATAAGGATGAAGTCTTCAGTCTTTTTGCTGAAGCAGCATTACAACCAAAATTTACAGAAAAAGAATTAGATTTTGAGAAGGAACAATTAATCGAAGGGATAAAATCTGGAGAAAATAGTGCAGCGGCAATTGCTAGCAATGTAAGAAGTGCTTTGATGTATGGTAAAAATCATGCAGCAGGTGAGATTGTTACTAAAGAAACGGTAGGTAATGTGACGTTAAGTGATGTTCAGAATTTTTATGATTCAAGATTTAAACCATCTAATGGCTATCTTTTATTTACTGGAGATATTACCGTAAAGGAGGCAAAGAAATTACTGAAAACTTATTTTGGTAAATGGAAAGCTGGTAGTGTACCAACACCAGAATATCCAAGCTTTAGCGATGTATCAACAACAGAAGTGAATTTTGTTGATGTACCAAATGCTGTTCAAACAGAATTAGCAGTAATGAGTGTATCGCCTCTAAAGATGAATGATAAAGATTATCATGGTGCATTAGTTACAAACTATATTTTAGGTGGTGCTTTTGGTTCTTACTTAAACATGAATTTAAGAGAAGCGAATGGTTATACGTATAGTGCAAGATCATCAATAGGAACAGGAAGATATTATAATTCTTCTTTTAGAGCTACAACGAAAGTAAGAAACGAAGTTACGGATAGTGCAGTTGTAGAAACCTTAAAAGAAATTAAGCGGATAAGAACAGAGCCAGTTGATGCAGAAGCATTAGAAAATGCTAAAGCTAAGTTTTTAGGTAGTTTTATTTTAGAATCTGAAGATAATGCTGTTGCAGCTAGACGTGCATTAAATATTAAAATAAATAATTTGCCTCAAGATTTTTATAAAAATTATATTGCAAATATTGATGCTGTAACGGCAGAAGATGTAAATCGTATAGCTAACAAATATCTAAACGACGATGCTGCAAGAATCGTTTTAGTAGGTAAAGCGGCCGACGTATTAGAAAATGTTGAGAAAATAGAATGGAACGGTAAAAAACTACCTGTTAAGTTCTTTGATAAAGAAGCTAATAAAACAGAACGTCCAAAATTGGTAGCCTTACCAGTAGGTGTAACTGTAAAATCAGTAATGAATAATTATTTAAAGGCCGTTGGTGTAAAAGATAATATGGCTAACGTAAAGTCGGTAATGACAAAGTATGAAGCTACTACACCTATGGGAGCTGTAGTTTCTGAAGAAAAGCGTATTGACGGTAAAACAGCTCAGAGTATTTATATGGGAGGTAATAAGATGATGTCAATGATAATGACGCAAGAAGGAGCTAGTGCAAACAACCAGCCATTACCAGAGAATATGACTAATGATATGAAGGCAAATGCAGGCTTATTTATGGAAATTAATTTGGTTGATTCTGAATCAGCAAAATTAACTGGTATTGAAAAAATTGATGGGAATGATGCTTATGTTGTAGAGGTTTCTGGTGAAGTTGTGTCATTCACGCTTTATTACGATGTTACTACAGGCCTTAAAGTTAAGGAAATTCAAACTACATCAATGGGCGGACAAACTCAAAGTCAGGATGCATTGTTAAAAGATTATGCAGAGTATAGTGGTCTTAAATTCCCTAACACTAGAGAAGCCACTATGATGGGACAATCCGTAGTATTTAAATTAAAAGAGGTTAAAATTAACGAAGGCGTAACAGATGCGGATTTCGGTAATTAGAAATAATCATACTTACAAAAGAACCGAAGTTAAAGCTTCGGTTTTTTTATACCCAATACTAAATGTATTCTTAGCCTTACCTACTGGTACGTTTATTAGCAAGATAAACACCAACTAATATTAATAGCGCAGCTAAACATTGAATTAAACTAAAAGATTCATCATCTAAAACACCCCAAATTAAAGCAACAATTGGCATAATGTAAGTTACAGAAGAGGCAAAAACAGGAGTAGATATCTGAACTAATTTAAAGAACAAGACTTTTGCTAACGCCGTACCAAAAACAGAAAGAATAGCAACATATAGCAGGGCGCTTCCGAAAAAGGGATTGTTAAATCGTTCTACAGTGCAAAAGTCCGTAAATAGTAATATGATAATTGCCGGAATAATAATAAACACATAATTACCAGCAGCAATGGCCAAAGGCTTTACATCTTGTAAATAGCGCTTTATAATATTAACGTTGGCTGCATACATTACAGTAGAAGCTATTACGAAACCAGCATATAAGTAATTTTGTTTTGGATTTAACTCAGCACCTTTTAAAATAAGTATAGCAGTACCTATAAAACCAACTATTACTCCTAAAAGTTGTCGTTTAGTTGATGTAATTTTAAACACAGCAAAGCCGAGCAAAATCGTATTTAATGGAACTAAAGAATTTAATATTGAGGCTACAGCACTATCAATTTCGGTTTCTGCAATAGCAAAAAAGAATGCAGGAATAAAAGAACCTAAAAGCCCTGAGATAATCAACCATTTCCATTTAGACTTTTGAATAATTTTTAGTTTATTAAAACCAAAAGCCAAAAGAATTATTCCTGTTATTATGGTTCTTAGTGCTCCTAGTTGATAAGCTGTTAAACCTAGCAGTGATTTTTTGATTAGAATAAATGAACTTCCCCAAATAACGGAGAGTATTAAAAGGTAAATCCACTTAATATTAGGGTTTTTCATACAAAAGCTATGTAAAGAAATCACAAAATTCGTTAATTCTTTCGCAAGAAACAGCATTATTGATTAGTTTTAACGTAAATACTATAATTAAAATTTATGAACACATTTAAAAATATATGTATCCTAGCAGTTATGACTTTTATTTCCATCTCTTGTGGGAATAATTCTGAACCAGAAGTTAAAATTGTAGGTGCTGAAGTAACTAAAAAAGATGTTAGCCAAACTTTAGATCCTAATGCAACTTATGCCAAGGTAGAATTTAGTATTGATGGTATGACATGCGCAATGGGTTGTGCAAAAACTATTGAGAAAAAAATGGCAAAGATGGAAGGTGTTAAAACTGCTAAAGTAGATTTTGACAAACGTTTAGCTATGGTAGAATATGATGAAGCCAAGGTAACACCAAAATCATTAGAAGAAGCTGTTACAAATGTTGCTGAAATTTATAAGGTGAAGGATGTAAAAATTGTTAAAGATTTTGAAGGTAAAGCCAAAGAGTGCAAAGTAGATTGTAATAAAGAATGTTGTACAAAAAAATCTGAGGTTGAGAAAAAAGCGTGTTCTAAAGATTGCAAGAAAGCATGTTGCGCAGATGCTAAAAAAGAATAATAAGACTTTATTTCCAAATCTATAAATTAAACGTTATCTTAAAAGATAGCGTTTTTTTGTGCGAAAATATATTAGTGAACCTGCAATAAAATAAATGCAATTATTAAACCTCCAAGAGGTGGAAGCCAAAGCAAATAAATAGATGTTTTCTTTCTTTTTACTTTAGCATTTAAAATTGTACGTTTTTTGCCGTTATAGCGCATCCAGTTTTTAAAAATTATAAAGACCGAGAGCAAACTAAATAACACCCAAAATTTTGTTGAAGACATGATTACTAGCTTCATTTGGCTCGCAAAAGCCAAAAAGAAAGCACCTAAGGCTAGTAGAAATGCTAATTCTAATAGGTTTATATAAATTAAGGCTAAGGTTAAACTTCGCTTCCCTAAAGCTTTTTTATAATGGTTAAAAATAGAAATGTAATAATAATCTAGCATTAGTTTAATTTAAAATAAAAGCCACATCTTAATAATTTAAAGATGTGGCTTAAATATATAATTATTTAGTCTTAGTTACCAGTAACTATAACGTCATCTATATGGTAACGTGTCGTTGCACTTGGATCAGAACCTTCATAAAAGAATCCAATTACCGCATTACCATCAACACAAGAAATGTTTATTGGTCCAACAGTTTCAAAGTTACCAAATCCACCACTAGGACCAGTAGGTATAGTAGCATCAAGAATAGACCATGTTGCAGTAGTAGGATCACCAGTGTAATCTGTAGCAATCCAAACAGATAAGTTTGTGCCGTTGTCAAAATTTGGTTGTACTTCAAATGTTAATTCTTCACCAGCTGTCGTATCTAAATTAATCATAGGCGTTACTAACCACACATCTGCTTCAGCGTTACCTGAATTAAATGCAGAGATACGAGAATAGAAATCACCACCAAAACTACTAACAAACCAATCTGTACTTGTACCACTAACATTAATATTATCCCAGCCTTCAGATGCATAGGTTCCGAAACCTTCAAAATTTTCTTCAAATATTGCAGCTCCACCACCAGATGCACCTGTACACTCTAGGAAATCTGGATCGCAACGCTCTGTATTATCGAAATTAACATCTTCAGGAGAATTTACAACGATATTAAATGTATCACCAAAAAAGTTTTTAGTTAAAATAGCATTCATGCTACCTCTTCCAGAAGGTAAGGTTAAACTTTTAAAATCAGCAAAAGTACTTGTGCTAAATACCACAGATGCAGCTGAAGCACAACTTTCTAAAGTACGCTCACCATCAAACTGGTCAGAGCCTTCGGAAGCGTAACTTGATGGATTATCTCCAGTAGCTTGGTTTCTATTAAACTGTACATCTTGCAGTTCTACAAATAAGTTTGTTTTATCATCTGCAAAATCTACAAAGGCTAACGGAAGCGGCACTAAAGTTTCTTTAGTAGCTGATCTTAAAATGAAATCATTTTCTGAAGCTGAAGGAATTTTATCAACTTCATTTCCATTTAATGCGCCAACTGTTAAAAGACCATTAGTAATACCAACTGCTAATCCATTTAATTTAATGTATACTTTTCTACCAACCTCATAACGTATAAATAAAGGATTTACATCGATTAAAACCTTGATACCAATTGTTGGATTTTCCGCTTTGTCTTGAAGGATTAATTCTTCAAAAAAGTTGCCACCTTCATCAGATGAAATCACATAACCAACTAAATATTGATTTTGCTCGTTAAAAGCAAAAGTCACTACACTATCTTCATCAGAGTAGTCTAAACTTCCACCATTGTCTTGTTCTTGAGCTAATTGACCAGCAACAGCACTAATTTGTACTTCTGGTCCATCTAAAACAGGTTCTATTATAGAAGTGTTCGGTGTGTCAAAATCATCATCTTCAACACATGCGCTAAATACTACTAAGCCAATAAGTAGTAGTATGATTTTATTAATTTTTAAAGTTTTCATTTGTATAAATTTATTTTGTTCTAACATAGCTTTTTTAAAATCTTACGTATACATTAAGGTAATACGTGGTACCATTACCAAAGAAATATCGTGGAGCAAAAATAGCACCATTATCTCTTGATTTATCTTCTTGTAAACGACGGAAATTAGCTAAACGCGATTGCTCAAAACCACCTGTTCTGTAATCTTCGTTAAAGATATTATTTATGGTTGCAAAGAACCCTACAAAGTAATCATCTATTCTCCAAGATTTTCCTCCAATAACGTTTACTAACATATAATCATCAAACTGTTTTTGTTTTAATAATTCCTTTGCAAGTACTGGATCATAATCATTAAATGTGTTGCCATCAAAATCTGAAGTAAAGTTAGCTGATCTTGCCAAATTACTCATATCTAAATAAGCATTTGAGAAGAAGTTAGTAGTAACACCTATATTCCAGTATTCTGGATCTCTATATTCAAAACCAATTTGAAAAGCACGTTCTGGTCCACCAGCCACGTGATAATCCTTAATTTGTGTAGTGCCATCACCAAAAGTTAGCGGTCCGTCAAAATCTACACTTGTTAAATATAAGTTAGGATCGTTTTGAAATGTATATTGGCCAACTGAAGCTGCACCTTTAAGTTTTATAGTTGGTGTTACCTGCGCTTCAATACCCAATTCCACTCCAACATGTCTTCTCTCAATATTAGTCATAATTTCTTGAACAAAGGCATCACCATTATCTACACCTAATCCTGCTAAGTCTTCAGTGAAATAAAATCCTATATCTGTTCCATCTTGAAAACCAGAATAAAAACCAGTTACTCTTGCTTTAACAATTGGTGATCTAAAGATGTAACTTACATCAACAGATTGAATCTTTTCACTCTCTAGATCAATTACCTTAGCATTTGTCTGTCTTGCGTTACTAAAAGAATTTCTAATTGTTGGCGCTTTTGTAAAGTAACTACTGTTTACATCGATTAAATGTTTACCAGTTACTTTATATGTAAATCCGGCTTTTATGCCATAGTTAGAAAAATCTAATTTATCACTTTCACCAAAAGAACCTTCATTTCCGCCTCCTCTAAAGAAACCACTTTCGTATAAGCCAGTCCTTTGGTATGAGGTTTGAGATAGATTTGCACCAACATAAAAATCAATCTTGTTGTACTTAAATTGTGCTTGGGCAAATGCGCTAATCACATCTGCATCCATTTGGTAGTTATATTTGTAACGATCACCTTCTCCAACAACTCTGTTGGGATTGTTAACATCACTCTGTGCTAAGTTAGATGCAACATCATCGCTTACAGAACTTTCACCTAAATCTGCAAAGAAATCTACATCTAAATAACCAGTTCCTCCTAACAAATCATCTAAGCGCGCAAAATTCTGGCTTTTTAGATGTCTGTAATTGAGAGAAGCGTTAAGTCTTATATTATCTGCTAATTCTGCATCTAATATAGAATTAAATGATAATTGATTGTCTTTAATAACATCAGATTGCAAGGCATAGAGAGAGTTACCGCCTTGCGCTCTTAAATTAGCGTTAGCTTCATAGAGATTATTCCAATTTAGTTGACCATCGTTAACAAATGCCTCTTGTGCTACGAAAGCTTGTTGATAATCATATGCCGTAGGATTAGCATCTTGTAAAAAGAAACTTGGTAAATTCTGGTAATATTCTGGTGTAGGGTTTCTGGCTCCTCCTATAAAAGCGGTTTCACCATTAATATTTACTAAACGCGTACCACCATTATCAATTCTACTATTTGCAATTTCACCAAACTGATATGCAACATTTGTATTTAATCTTAACTTATCAGAAATAGTCCAATAATGGTTTAACATTAAAATTGGCTCATTAGTATTACGCATTCTTGCGTTGCGTTGTTCACCATTTAACTCTCCCCAAAACGGATTATATTGTCTACCTTTTAAATCATTAACTTCTTGTGTAACTGCCGTAGAACGACCACGTCTATTTTGAGCGTAGATACCAGTAAAGTTTAAACTATGATTTTTGTTAAGCTGTTTTTCTACAGCAACAAAAAATGAATTAGCATCATAGAGCGTACCATCTATATAACCTTCATCACCATAACGTCTAGAACCTAACACGGAATAAGACCAGCCACCTTCTAATAGGCCAGAACTAAAACTTGCCATAACTCTACCTGTATAACTACGATTTGCAGAAGCATAAGATACACGACCACCTCTTCTGTACTTAGAAGCTCGCATAACAATATTGTTAGTACCAGCTAAATCACCGAAGTTATAATCGTTAGCAGACATACCCATTGAGAACTCTTGGTTACGTTGTACATCATTTACACCTCCCCAATTTGCCCATTGTGGTCTGCCATTAAATTGTTTGTTCATTTCCACACCATTGATAAGTACCTTACCATTGGCATTATCTAAACCTCTAGGCCTAAAGAATGTTGCACTAAAATCGTAAGCTGCTGCACTCAAAAACACATCTCTAGAGGCTTGTAATAAACCTGAGATATTATCTGTTAGACCATCATCTTCACTATTTAAGTTATCATCAGAAATTGAAATAATGAATAAATCTTTTTTATCGCTTTGATCGTAATCTAAGGTCATTCCGCTAATATCAACAGTGTTGCCTTCGTTTACAACAATAGGATAACGTTTGGTAACAAATCCTACTTTTTCTACCTTTAAAACTTGCTCTCCAAGAGGTACGTTTAATGTAAAACTAAACTCACCTTTTGCGTCGGTCTTTTTTGTTTGTCCGGTTTCTTCAATAGTTATTGTTACATCAGGTATTGGTTCTCCTGTAGTTCCGTCCAAAACGCTTCCTTTAACAATAGTTTGTTGCGCAAAACTTGTTAATGAGAAGGCGATTACGAACAGAAAGAGTAAAAAACTTTTTTTCATGCCTAAATTTGAATATTTATTTGATTTAAGATTCTCTTAACATTTTAATTTAAGAGCGTACAAATGTACATTATTTATAATAAATACATATTTTTGGCAAGCAATTTGCTTAGGATATAACAATTAGATAACACACCTTTATACAACGTCTTTAGAAAAATTATAATTTTGCTTTCATTAGATTTTTTGAGTGTTATATACCCACTACTTTGAATAATTAAAAATTAAAATTAAAAAATGAAATTATTAAAATCTCTTCTTGTTTTATTTGTACTGATATGCATTTCAAACGTTTCAGCTCAAGAAGAAAAACGCTTTAAAATACATACTGTAGCGTTCTACAATTTAGAAAATTTATTTGACACTATAAATGATCCATTAAAATTTGATGAGGCAAGTCCGATTATGGAAATGAAGGCAAATCGATCTGAAGTCTATAAAAAAAAGATTAAGAATATGGCGCGTGTCGTTGCTAATATTGGTACTGATATTTCAAAAAATGCACCAGCGGTTATTGGTGTTTGCGAAATTGAAAATAGAGAGGTTCTTGTAGATTTAGTCAATGACCCTTTATTATTGGGTAAAGATTATGGCATTATTCATTTTGATGGACCAGATGCTAGAAGTATAGATGTTGCACTTTTGTATCAAAAAGCACTTTTCAAGCCTATAGAATCTAGCTCTCATGAATTACTTCTTTATGATAATGTTACTAGAAAAAGAGTTTACACGAGAGACCAATTATTAGTTAAAGGAAAGTTAGATGGAGATCTCATACATATTTTAGTTAATCACTGGCCATCTAGAAGTGGTGGTGAAGCTAGGAGTAGGCCTAAAAGAGTTGCTGCTGCACGTTTGAATAAACGTATTATTGATTCCTTACAATCTATAGATCCTTATGCTAAAATTTTTACGATGGGTGATTTAAATGACGACCCAACCAATGAAAGCGTAAAAAATGTTTTAAAGGCCAAAAAAGAAAGAAATGAAGTACCATTAAAAGGACTTTACAATCCTTATGAAAAAATGTTTACTGAAAAAGGTTGGGGAACTACGGCCTATAGAGATGCTTTAAGTTTGTTTGACCAAATTATAATGTCTAAACCTTTTTTAGAAAATGATTATTCGTCGTTTAGATTCTGGAAAGCTGGTATTTATAATCCATCGTATATGTTTAATAAACGAGGACGTTATAAAGGTTATCCATTGAGAAGTTTTGCAGACGGTGGATTTACAGATGGTTTTAGCGATCACTTTCCTGTATATGTTTATCTTATTAAAGAAGTTAAAGAAGACCAGAACGAAGTAGACGATTAAGTTTCTATAAGGTTGTCTAGTCCTAAATAATCGATACAGATTATTAAAGATTAAATTTATTATTTAAATCTCATTGAAGCAATCTTTAATGAGATTTTTTGATTTATACTGTTTCATTTTGAGTTTATTTTGTTTATGC
>Ga0209186_1000007_pt1 | contig 188461 bp, 156 predicted proteins | sample SidtaG_FD_187426 | JGI IMG/M metagenome (GOLD analysis project Ga0209186, IMG submission 187426) | Marine algal microbial communities from Sidmouth, United Kingdom - Sidmouth_Male2 metaG (SPAdes) (version 2) | ecosystem: Host-associated > Algae > Red algae > Unclassified | place: Sidmouth... | reverse complement strand
CGTCGATTACGGTTAGACCATTATTTTGACAATGTAGTACTTCTAGATTAGGGTAATCAGCAAAGGTTACGTTAGTAATAGCGTTGCTGCCATATTTAAGACTTATTAAATTTGTAGTGGTAGGTAAATTTAATTCGGTTAAGTTATTAAACCCACAACCTAATGCAGTTAAACTTATAAAATCTTCGATACCTGTAAGGTCAGCTATGTTTTCAAAAGCAACATTTAAGCTACTGACCGTATCAATTCTACTTGTAAAGACAAAATCATCATTAGCAATACCGTTACCCATACTTGTTGGGTCACCAATAGTTACAGTTTGGCCTGCGGCATTGTGCGTTTCTAAGTAGTTCTCAAAATTATCGTCTGGTACAAAAGTGTCACACTTGGTGCTAAAACTGGTTTGAGCATCTACATTAAAAGAAGAAGGTGTATTTATAGTGTTGTTCCAATCGTCAGCAATGGTTTGGTTATCTAGCTTTATACATTCAAGATTAGGGTTGTTTCCGGCTAAAAGCTCAATAAAATTAGCATTATTACCATTGTTTAGATATAATGTAGATAATTGGTTATTAAGACATCTTAAACCAGTTAAAACGCTATTATTAGATACATCTAAGACTGTTAGATTTAAATCTCTACAGTTTATATAGGTTAATAATGTATTATTAGATACATCTAAAGTTGTTAAAGGATTAAAACCACATCTTAGGTCGTTTAATTCTAAATTACTCGAAACATCTAAGCTTGTAAGTAAATTAAAGCCGCAATCTAAAACTTCAAGATTTGTGTTTTGAGAGAAATCTAAAACAGTTAACTGATTATCAATACAGAATAAACTTACTAAAGCTGTAAAATCTTCAATACCTGTAAGATCTGTTATACTTAAACTATTTACATTTAAACTAATTACCGTTTCAATTGCACTAGTTAATACATAATCGTCCATAACACCATTACCCATACTAGTTGGGTCACCTAAGGCAACAACAGCTCCAGAAGCGTCATGTGTTTCTAGGTAGTTCTCAAAATTATCGTCTGGGACGTTGGTTGTTAGATACGTGTATGCAGAGATCTGGAAGGTGCCAAAGGCATCGTTTGCATATTCCCAAACACGTATATAAAGGGTGTCTCCAGGTGTTTGTCCTGTAAGGTTTACTAAAGAAAAAGCATTAGTACCTTCATCATCGGTACAACTAGATGGTACTTGTGTTAAGGTTGTGTTTGGGTCGCCAGAGTACACTGCCATAACAGTATCTGCAATACCAACTGGGTTTGCTGCTTGAGTTTCAATAGTTAAAATACCATTAGAAGGCACAACTACAGCATACCAAATATCACCAGAAGCGTCATCAGAACCTACAAAAGGGCAACCCGTTGGGTTTGGTATTGTAGAGTTTGTAGCACCTACATTTGTGCCTGTTACAGGATTGCTGTTAATATCTAAACCGACTGTTAAGAGTTCTGCATTTTCTGGGTTATCGTTTGGTGGTTCTGCTGAAAAACTAAAATTAAGAGCATCTGCTGCAGCCTCACCATCTCCAACGTTATTACTTCCGGTCCAATTTGCTATATTACTAATTGCTGCTAGTGCTTCGGCAGTTGTATTAAATGTAGTTGGGCCAGTGTACCAATTATTATCAAACTCTGTTGTAGCATCAGCGCCATAAGCAAATGTAACACCAGAAGTAGGCTCTTGAGATTGTGCACTACTGCAGTCACCTGCGCAAGCTCCTGCTGGATCCCAAGATGTGCCATCAAAAAATGCACTGTATATAAAAGTAGGTGACGTATTAGATCCTGTATATATAATAGTTTGGTCTCCTGACGTTGAAATTTCATAGTTAACACCTGGATTACCATCAGTAATCAAAGGTATACTGCTTGTTCTGCCAAGGTCCAATTGGTCTTGAGACTCAAAATCAATTACAGTTCCTGCACTTAAAGCAGTCTGTGCGGTAAATGTAATAACACCTTCATCAAATTCTAGAGAGGTACCATTATTACTTCCATTTTCTGTAATGTTAAACGTTGTACCTGTATCAATATCTTTAAGTAACACTATACCTAATCTGTCTGCATTAGCAGTTGCACCTCCTGGAGCTGTGCTAAGTTCAGAAAAATGGTAAACAACTGTAATGTCACCAGAAGCAAGTGTTGTTTGAGCATTATTACTAATGGTACAAAAAAAGGCACTGAGTATAAATAATAGAGAATGTAGTTTTGTTTTCATAGTAGAATAGTTTTAATAATAACCCAAGTTTTATAGGTTATTTAATTCATAAGTATCATTTTAATTAATAGCAATACAATTCTAGTATTGTGTTAATAAAGCAATAACATAATTGCATAAAACTACTTGTTTGTCAGAGATTTGTAATTGACTTTGTCAGTGGTTAGCAGATAAAAGGGTGCGAACAGCGTAATTATGGTTGTAAACAAAAATATATGCCTATTTTTGAATAGGCAAAAAGGAGATTATGAATTTTCGCACATTTAGATTAAAACAATGTAGAAGTACGCTTCTTGGTTTTTTTCTTATGTTTTCTGCAATGTATAGCAATGCTCAACATGTTATAGACAGTTTAGAGCGTTACTCAAATAACACAAAACCAGGTTGGGATCAGATAGATATGGCTATTGGTTTAGGTAGGTTATATACCAATGCGTGTAAATTTGAGAAAGCAAAACAGCATATAAATAACATCTACAAATGGACTAAATCTCATAACCTACCTAGCGCTAAATCTTATGGTTTAGTATTAGAAGGTTGCATTGCAGATGCATCTCTAGATGATGCAGATACAGCTGTAACTTTTTTTAAAGAGGCTATTGCCATTGCTAAAGCGACTAAAAACAAAGATGCGCTAACCTATGCCACCAATGAGTATTGTAAAATATTGATATGGAATAAAGGCAACACTAAAGAAGGTATTGCTATTTTAATGAAGCTGTTAGATGATATAGACGAAACGGTTTATAAAAAGCGCAAAGGTACGAGTTACTTATCTTTAGCACATGGTTATATGCTAACAGGAGATTATGATATAAGCCTAAATTATTTTGATAAAGCTTTGGTGATTTTTCAAGATAATATTGATAATCCGCCTATAGATCCTAAATTTAATCGTGTGAGTGCTCAGCTCGCTATGCCTATAAAAGATATTGGCTTTGCCCTCAACGATATGGGTAATTTATATTTAAAAAAAGGCAATACAGTTAAAGCACTATCTTATAAAAAACAAGCATTTGCGGCTATTGAGAAAACCCAAACCATAACACATATGGCTTGGATGCATGTTAACCTATCTAAAGTGTATTCGCTCTTAGGAGATTATGGTACTGCATTAGAGTATATTGAGACAGCGAGGAAGCTATACGAGTCTCAAAATCTGTATTCAGACATTGCTTGGGTAGATGCCATTATGAGTAATCTTTTTTTTAATCTTAAGGATTATGAAATGGCGGAAGTGTATTCTAAAAATAACTTAGATTATTTAGAAAAAAGTAACCCAAACTCTCACTACTATGGTGGTACATTGCTAAAAATGGTAGAAATTCAGCTTGGAAAAAATGATTTGACTTTAGCAGAATTGTATTTACAACAAGCAGAACTTAAGATAAAAAAGTCAGATAATAGTGGTAATAAGGCTTCTTTGTTAAGGCTTAAAGGTGAAGTTGCTCTGAAAAGTGAACGTTACACAGATGCCGAGAATTTTCTTAGACAAGCCATAGCTATAAATGAAACAAAAGATGCCAGTCCAGAGATTGCTTCTTGCGAGTATAATTTGGCTACTGTTTTTTATCATCAGACGCAATTAGACTCGTCACTGGTATATGCCAAGAAAGCGCTGCTTGAAGCTGAGCGCTTTAAAAGCGTAGATTTAGCAAAAGATTGTTATGCCTTGTTAAGTGAAATACATGGAGCTAAAGGCGATTATCAGAGTGCTTTTAAAAATCAACAAGCTTTTTTTAGATACAATGATAGTCTTTATACTAATGAGGCTATAGTAAAGCTCAAAAGCGAGCAGGTAAGACAAGATGTGGTTAGTTTTAAAAATGAAAAAGAATTCGCTGAGCAAAATGCAAATCTTTTAGAAGAGCGCAATCGATTGTATTTAATTTTAGCAACCATTTTACTTTTTGTGCTCGCTATGATGGCCTATTTGTATATTAATCTTAGAAAAGTAAAAGCAAAAACTCAACTTCAAAATGTTCAACTTACCCAACTGAATCAGACAAAAGATAAATTTTTTGGTATTATAGCGCATGATTTAAGAAGTCCGTTATTAGGCCTACAGAGTGTTGGAAAACAGATTAGTTACTTTATAAGAAAAGAACAACCAGAGCAATTAATGGAACTCTCTGGGCATATAGAAGATAGCTCTAAGAAATTAACAGAATTATTAGATAATTTATTGAACTGGGCACTGTTGCAAAACGGTATGATTCCTTATAATCCTGAAAAAGTGAATCTAAAAGAAGTTGCGGATGATGTGGTAGATTTGCTAAAACCAATGGCCAACCTCAAACAAATCAATCTTGTAAATAGTATTACAGAAGACTCCTTTGTGCATGCAGATAGTAAAGCTGTGAATACAATATTAAGAAACATAGTATCTAATGCACTTAAATATACGGATGCTGATGGTGAAGTTAAAATTAATTTGCAGAATGAAGAAAATCAATCCATCATAACAATCAACGATACAGGTACAGGCATCTCTGCAGAGCAAATACCAAAGTTATTTGAGTTAGGCAAGCAAAGCGTTAATGGAACGCAAGGCGAAGAAGGTTCTGGATTAGGTCTCATTTTATGCAAAGAACTAGTAGAGCTCAACAAAGGCACTATAAAAGTAATTAGTGATTTGGGTAAAGGCTCTAGTTTTATTTTTAACTTTCCAAAAACTGCTATAATTGCTTAATATGACCAATCTTAGTGTCTACATTATCGAAGATCAACCTTTATACGCTAATCAATTAATGATATTGGTAGATGAGTTAGGCTATGACTTAGCAGGTATGGCAGATAATAGCGATAAGGCACTAAAAGAAATACCAACTTTAGTACCAGATTTATTGTTAGTAGATATAAAAATTAAAGGGTCTTTAGATGGTATTGAATTTGTTTCTATGATTCAAAAAAAAATGGCAATACCTACTATTTTTATTACTTCTTTTACAGATACTGAAACTTTTGCAAGAGCAAAAAAAGTAAACCCTTACGCTTTTCTTACCAAACCATTCGACTCTAGTAATCTGCAGCGCACAATTGAATTGGCATTTAACACCTATCTACCTAGAGAAAACGTAAAAAAAGAAATATGGGATGAGGATGTTGTGTTAAAAGACGCTTTTTTTATAAAAAATCGCTCGCGATTAGAGAAAGTACAGATTAAAGATATTTTGTATGTCGAGGTTGAAGATCGCTATAGTTCATTATATCTAGGAAAGAATAAAAAACATGTCTTACGAATGAGTATGAGTGATGTGCAAGATAAACTTCCTGAAAACATGTTTTTTCGCGTACATCGAAAATATAGTGTAAATCTTACAAAAGTTACATCTATTGATCTTCAGGATAACCTCATTTTTGTGGACGAGATTAGTATTCCTATTAGTAGAACAAATAAGGATGAATTATTAGAAAAATTAGATTGGATGAAATAATCTATCAAATTTTTATAGATTAATTATGTGATACCTTAGAGTAGATATAAAAAAAAGCTTCCCACTTAAGAGAAGCTTTTCTACTATTATTTATAACGATTTCGCTAGAGTGAGATAATTAAATGGCGCTTAGCATCTTATTTAAAGGCATTCAAACCAGTAATATCTAATCCTGTAATCAACAAATGAATATCATGAGTCCCTTCATAAGTCACAACACTTTCTAGGTTCATCATGTGTCTCATAATTGAATATTCTCCACTAATTCCCATGCCGCCTAATATTTGTCTAGAGTCACGAGCAATTTTTAAAGCCATATCTACATTATTACGTTTTGCCATAGAAATTTGTGCTGAGGTTGCTGTACCAGTTTCTCGCATTACGCCAAGTCTCCAAGCTAATAATTGCGCTTTTGTGATTTCTGTAATCATCTCAGCTAGTTTTTTTTGTTGTAATTGAAATTGTCCTATTGGTTTCCCAAATTGTATGCGCTCCTTACTGTATCTCAAAGCCGTATCATAACAATCCATTGCAGCTCCAATCGCTCCCCAAGCAATACCAAAACGAGCTGAATCTAAACAGCCAAGAGGCGCGCCTAATCCAGATTTGTTCGGTAATAAATTCTCTTTAGGCACTTTTACATTGTCAAAAATAAGTTCACCAGTAACAGATGCTCTAAGTGACCATTTGTTATGAGTTTCTGGAGTGGTGAAACCTTTCATACCACGTTCTACAATTAAGCCGTGAATACGACCATTTTCATCTTTAGCCCAAACCACAGCCACGTTGCAAAAAGGTGAATTAGAAATCCACATTTTAGCACCATTTAAAAGATAATGATCTCCCATATCTTTAAAATTAGTGGTCATGCCTCCAGGATTAGAACCATGATCTGGTTCTGTTAATCCAAAAGAACCAATCCATTCTCCAGAAGCTAATTTTGGTAAGTATTTTTGGCGTTGTGCTTCATTTCCGTATTTCCAGATAGGATACATTACTAAGGACGATTGTACAGAAGCTGTACTTCGCACACCAGAATCTCCACGTTCAATTTCTTGCATTATTAAACCATAAGAAATTTGATCTAATCCTGCTCCTCCATATTCTACTGGAATATATGGCCCAAAAGCACCTATTTCTGCTAAACCTCCAATAATGGATTTTGGGAATTCTGCTTTTTGGGCAGCGTCTTCAATAATAGGAGAAACGTCACGTTTTACCCATTCTCTGGCAGCATCACGTACGAGTTTATGCTCTTCTGTAAGTAATTCGTCTAAGTTGTAATAATCTGGCGCTTCAAATAAATCTGGCTTCATATATTGTGATTTCAAATTTTGAATAACAAAAATAACGAAAACGTTTTCATAGCGCAAAAAGCATATACTATTAATTGGTAAATAGTATAAATTACATTTTCAAATAATAGTCTTTAGTAAGCTCAATATAATCATCTGTATATTTATGACGTTCGGTTTCAATAATCAATTCTGAAATTTTTGTCGGACTTTCTGAATAGGAAAATTCTATGAGGCTTCGTTTTATTTCAGAAGTTTTATTACCACGAACTCTAAGAATCCGATTAGGGAAAAGGCCAATTAAATCAACTTCTTCAATATATTTTTGTTCATCTTTATATGGAACAATAATGGAAAACTTCCCATTGTCTGACAAAAAGTGTATCACTGCAAATACAATATGCTCCATTGGCATAGCATCACTAAAACGTGCCAAATCCCTTGAATTATTTTCCGTTTTGTAGTCTTCAGTATAAAAAGGTGGATTACAAATGATGAGGTCAAACTTTTCATCAACAGCTTCAATATATTCTAGCAATGAGGCATGAAAACAGAACAATCTATCTGCCCAAGGTGAGTTTTCAAAATTTTCGGCACATTGCTCAAAAGCATTGTCATCAATTTCAATAGCTTCAATTTGTTTGGCTTTACTGCGTTGGGCAATCATAAGGCTCAAGATTCCTGTACCAGCACCAATATCTAAGACATTAAATGGATGGTGTTCTACAGATGTCCACGCACCAAGTAAAACACTGTCTGTGCCAATTTTCATGGCACAACGATCTTGGTTTATCGAGAATTCTTTTAATTGAAAGGGTTTTGTCAAAATTCCAAATGTTACATTCTAAAATCCAAAAAAGGACTAAGACTTATTAATAATTGCAGATAATATTTTACGAAGTTGTTCGGCTTTATTTATGAGATTAATTAAATCGTTATCTCCGGAATTTAAATCTCTAACTAATTTTAGCCATAACACTGATTCTTTAGCTTCTTTTCTAGCAATATTTAACCTAAATTTAAAATCTTTAACTCCAAGTTTTTCATTCGCTTCAATATAATTTGCAGCAACAGATCCAGAAGATTTAACAAGTTGTTTTCCGTCTTCAATATTTAAAATCGTTCTTATTAGTTCCTGGACTTTAAATCTACAATCGCGCGCAAACAAATATGTTCTTTCTTCTAAGTCATAAATTTTACCACTAGCCATGATCTGTATTCTTTGGAATTTGTTTTTTTAAATTTGGAATTTATTGAATATATAATTCAATCAACCCTTCCGGAGTATTAACTTCAATAATTTTATTTATTCTGTCAACTTTTACAATAAATTCATCATTCATGGGAATTAGAATTTCAATACCATCTCTATCAATTTCAAATAAAGATTGTGCGGTAGAGTCATTGATGCTTTTTAAAACCCCAACATCTCCGAAATTTGTGTCTTTAATCTTAAAGCCAATGACCTCATGGAAGTAAAATTTGTTGCCTTCAAGTTTTGGTAATAAATTTAAAGGTAAGTATAATTCTGTTTTCATTAAGGCATCTGCATCAGCTTCGGTAGTAACATCTTCAAATTTTAAACGTAGTAATTCAGATTTGTGTAGTTGGGACGATTGCACAAAGAAAGGCACTAAATCCCCTTTTAAATCAATAAAAATAGCATCTAAATTTTCGTATATATCAGGTTCGTCTGTATCAAGTTTGGCCAAAAGTTCTCCTTTAAAGCTGTACTTCTTTACAATTTTACCTAAATAAAAACAATCTTCTTTTTTCAAAACAAATCTTGGATTTGTAGTTCCCTTGAAAAAGGGAATCTATTAATATTAGTTCAGAAATTGTTGAGATCTCGCTCTTCAGCTAAATTTGTTCAATCACGTATGTTGTAAAACCTCAAAATACTATTTCACAAAAAAACCCTGACATGTATCGCCAGGGTTTAAAAGTATAAAAATCAATATTTTATTCTTCTTCTTTAGATGCTTCCGTATCTTCAGCAGCAGCTCCTTCTTCAGCAGCTTGCTCTAATGCTTCAACTTCCTCAGTGGCATCAACATTTTCTGGAGTTGCAGGAGTTTCCTCTTCAACAACAGGTGCAGCAGCAGCAATACGTGCTTCGTTCACCGCTTTTTCAGCGTCTAGTGCTTTTGCTTTTGCTTCAGCATCTGCTTTAGACAAACCATCAGCTTTTGTTTGAATTTTAGCTGCTTTTTCTTCTAACCAAGCATTAAATTTTGTTTCCGCTTGCTCTTCAGTTAAAGCACCTTTTCTAACACCACCAGCTAAATGATGCTTTAACATCACACCTTTGTACGACAAAATTGCTTTTGCAGTATCCGTTGGTTGTGCACCATTTTGTAACCATTGTACAGCTCCATTAACATCTACTTCGATAGTTGCAGGATTTGTGTTTGGGTTGTAAGCACCTAGTTTCTCTAAGTATTTACCATCTCTTTTAGCGCGAGAATCCGCTGCTACGATCCAGTAATAAGGTTTTCCTTTTTTACCGTGTCTTTGTAATCTAATTTTTACAGGCATAATAATTAATTAGTGAGGTTCTCGACCTCTGTTATTAATAAGGGCGCAAAGATACTATATTTTTTTAATTCTCAGTGCTTTATTTCGTTTTGTCCGAAAGAATTCCATTTTAACTAAAACAGAATTTCAGATAGGTTCAAAATTAAAAATTATTATACTTTTGATACTCTTGTTTCGTTATATTTGAAAAAAAGAAAAACTACTGCTTAACAATGAAAAAATTAATCCTTTTATCTGTCGTTTTTTTAACACTATTTAGCTGTGGTGATGAAGTTCAATTTAATTCTCCTGCATTTCAGGGCGATCGTACAAATGAACTTTGGAGAGCAAAAGCCTTTTCTGCAAGTATTGAAGCTAATGGATTTTTAACCATTACAGGAACAAATAATGTCGAAACCGTAAACCTGAGAGTGCCTTCTGTATCTGAAGCTACTTTTGTACTCGGAAATGTAAACGCTATGGAAGCGGAATACTTTGATGGTTTTGGAACGCGATTTTCTACCAATAATAGACCAGATCCAAGTGTCTCCATATATCCTGAATTAGGTGAAATAGTTATTGAAGAAATCGATTTTGCTAATAGTACATTTACTGGAACATTTAGATTTTTAGCTTTTGATGCTTCAGGTTTAAATTCAATTGGGTACACTAACGGTATTTTCTTTAAAGTGCCATTGATTTCTGGTGAATTTCCAACGAATCCTGTGACATGTATAGATACAGAAATGGAAGCGCAAGCAGCGCTTATTGCTTATGAGGCTACATTCGATTCTGGTTTAGATTTTATAGTAAGTGCAGAATTTGAAACTGCCTGTAATGCATATAGTATGGCACTAACTAGGCAACGTAATTTCTGTGGTGATGGTGATAACTCAATTCAAAATTTAATTGATGCCTTGGGTACTTGCCAAATTACTTGCCAGCAAGCAACGGATAATAGAATGGAGGCAGAAACACAATATAATGGAGCTACCATTGGTAATTTTGATGAGAATTGTGCGCAATATATTTTTTATCTTCAGGAACAGATTCAGTTTTGTGGTGATACAGACGGAAGCATTCAAGCAGAGATCGATATGTTAGATTGTAGTGATGATGATGGTGACGGAGTGCCAAATGCATTCGAAGATTTTAATGGAGATGGAGATATTACCAACGATGATATAGATGGAGATGGCACACCAAATTATTTAGATAACGATGATGATGGAGATGGAGTACTTACCATTGATGAAGCAGTTGATGCGGATGGTAATCCGATAGATACAGATGGTGATGGTGACGTCAACTACTTAGATAACGACGATGATGGAGATGGCTTGTTTTCAAATTTTGAAACTGGAGATACTGATGGCAACGGAGTAGAAGATTATTTAGATAATGATGATGATGGTGACACCATATTAACTATTAATGAAAATGCAGATCCTAATGCTGACGGAAATCCTGTTGATGCCTTAGATACAGATGCTAACGGTACGCCAGATTATTTGCAGGCTTAACTACAAACACATATACTTTTAAAGAGCGTTACTCGGTAGAGTGACGCTTTTTTGTTAAATAATTATAAGTCTTTGTTAAAGATGTTAATTTATTCGATTTCGCCCACCTTTTAAAGTATATTAAGAACAGTTGGATGTGAAACAATATGCATCAAAAAAGAAGATATTGAAATTTAAAATGTAAAAGATATAATGAAGTATTCAGAAGAAATTTCAAACAAATTAAACGAATTATTAGTAAAAAATTATGACGCTGAAAAGGGCTATCTTAATGCTATTGATAACATTGAAAGCGATAGATTAAAGATGTTTTTCAAACGCAGAGCATCAGAACGAAGCGAATTTGCCAAAGAGTTAAGAACCGAAATATTACAATACGGTGAATTACCTGAAGACTCAGGAAGTTTTAAGGGCACATTACACCGTAATTGGATGAGCTTAAAAGCAACGTTCAGTTCTAACAACGAAGAAGCTGTTTTAGAAGAAGCAATTAGAGGCGAAGAGGCAAGTTTAGAAGTCTATAACGATTTAATGAAAGAAAGAAATTTGCCACCATCGATAGATAGTTTATTAATGAAACATAGAAATGCAATTCAATCAGCAATTAATACTGAAAAAGTGCATGAAGAGCTAGTATCGTAATTAGGTCATAAATACATTGGAAATATCAGCCCATTTGGGCTGATTTTTTTTGTTCAAAACTCTTCACAACTTCATTTCAAAAAAGTGCAAATTCTACGTAATTTTATAAGCTAACTATTTTCCTTTGCACCTTATTGACTGTGCGAGAGAACGACTTAACAACAAACAGCTAAACAACAGAATGTACTTAATATTTGATACTGAAACTACAGGATTACCAAAGCGTTGGGACGCACCAATTACAGATACAGATAATTGGCCTAGATGTATACAAATTGCGTGGCAATTGCATGATGCTATGGGAAATTGTATTGAGCATCAAGATTATTTGGTACAACCAGACGGTTTTAATATTCCTTATGATGCTGAAAAAATCCATGGTATTTCTACCGAATTGGCTCAAGAACAAGGCATATCACTTTCTGAAGTTTTAGAAAAGTTCAATGTCGCCTTATCGAAGACCAAATTTGTAGTCGGACAAAATGTAAAGTTCGATTTAAACATCATGGGAGCTGAATTTGTGAGAGAGGATGTCGCCAACCAATTACAAGAATTGCCAGTTTTAGATACCTGTACAGAACATACAGCAAGTTTATGTCAATTACCTGGTGGACGTTATGGGAAATTCAAATTGCCAACATTAACGGAATTGCACCAATTTTTATTTAATAAACCATTTGCCGAAGCGCACAATGCAACAGCAGATGTTGAAGCTACCACACGTTGTTTTTTCGAATTAATAAGAAAGCAACAATACACTAAGGAACAATTAGATGTTCAGCCAGATTATTTTCAAAAATTCTCTGAAGAGAATCCAGATACGATTCAACTTATTGGTTTAAATCATATTAATTTGAAGCGCGAAAGTGCTAAGATTAATGCACGACTTCAAAAAGAACAGACTGAAGCAATCCCAACGGAAACTAATAAAGAAGCCGTTTCAAAATTAGCTGAGGTCAATTTTGTGCATTTGCATAATCATTCACAATTTTCAATTCTTCAATCAACCATTAGTATTAAAGATTTGGTTGCTGCTGCAGCAAAAGAAGACATGCCAGCCGTTGCGTTGACAGATCATGGAAATATGATGGGAGCGTTTCATTTTGTGAGTGCAGTTGGTAATCACAATAGAGCAATAAAAGCACAGCACAAAAAAGCGGAAGAGGAAGGAGAGGAAAAAAAAGGAACACTCATCAAAGCAATTATTGGTTGTGAGTTTTTTGTATGCGAAAATCACACTGATAAAACCAGAAAAGATAATGGGTATCAAATTGTGCTACTAGCAAAAACAAAGAAGGGTTATCATAATCTAGCAAAGTTATCATCAGCAGCGTTTACAGAGGGCTTCTATTACTTGCCTCGAATAGATAAAAAACTGATAGAAGAATACAAAGAAGATTTAATTTGTTTAACTGGAAACTTATATGGTGAAGTGCCAAGTAAGGTGCTTAATGTTGGAGAAAATCAAGCTGAAGAAGCTTTGTTATGGTGGAAAGATACCTTTCAAGACGATTTGTATATCGAATTAATGCGTCACAATCAGGAAGATGAAAATCGTGTGAACCCAGTATTGATTCAATTGGCTCAAAAGCATGATGTTAAGTTGGTAGCTACCAATAACACGTATTACGTTGAACAAGAAAACGCTAATGCCCACGATATTTTACTCTGTGTTAAAGACGGAGAAAAACAAGCGACACCAATTGGTCGTGGTCGTGGTTATCGTTATGGTTTGCCAAATCAGGAGTATTATTTTAAGTCTTCGGAAGAGATGAAGGCGTTATTTAGAGATGTGCCTGAAGCGATTATCAATATTCAAGACGTTGTCGATAAAATTGAACCTTACGAATTAGCACGAGATGTATTATTACCAGCGTTTGATATTCCGAAGGAATTTAAAGACGAAGCCGATGACGCTGATGGAGGCAAACGTGGTGAGAACGCATATTTAAAGCATTTAACGTTTAAAGGAGCTGAAAAACGCTATGGAGAAATTACGCCTGAGATAAAAGAGCGCCTCGATTTTGAGTTAAGCGTTATTGAAAACACGGGCTATCCAGGTTACTTCTTAATTGTGGAAGATTTTATTCGTGAAGCTCGTAAAATGGACGTTTCGGTTGGTCCTGGTCGTGGTTCTGCAGCAGGTTCTGTGGTTGCCTATTGTCTTTGGATAACCAATATAGACCCAATTAAGTACGACTTACTTTTTGAGCGTTTCTTAAATCCAGATCGTGTAAGCATGCCAGATATCGATATTGATTTTGATGATGAAGGTCGTGGCCGTGTTATGGATTATGTCATTGATAAATATGGCTCAAACCAAGTCGCCCAAATTATCACCTACGGAACCATGGCAGCAAAGTCATCCATTAGAGATACAGCTAGAGTTTTGGATTTGCCACTACATGATGCTGATCGGATTTCGAAGTTAATTCCCACGATGTCCAAACTCGGAAAAATTTTCGGATTATCTGAAAAAGAACTAGCTAAGAAATTCCGTGCTGAAGATTTAGAGAAAGTCAATGAATTGCTTAATATTTCCGATGGTGAGGATTTGCAGGCCGAAACTGTTAACCAAGCTAGAGTCTTAGAAGGTTCGGTTCGTAATACTGGAATTCATGCTTGTGGAGTGATTATTACACCAGGTGATATTACCAATTATGTACCTGTGGCTTTGGCTAAAGATTCCGATTTGTATGTCACCCAATTTGATAACTCTGTTGTAGAAAGTGCAGGATTATTAAAGATGGATTTCTTGGGATTGAAGACCTTGACTTTAATTAAGGATACGGTTAAAATTGTAAAAGCAAAGCACGACATATTGCTCGATCCAGATACGTTTCCGTTAGATGATGAAAAAACGTATGAATTATTTCAAAAAGGAGAAACCGTCGGGATATTTCAATATGAATCGCCAGGAATGCAAAAGCACATGAAAAATCTTAAACCAACAGTTTTTGATGATTTAATTGCCATGAATGCACTCTATCGTCCTGGACCTATGGAATACATTCCGAGTTTTATTGCACGTAAGCATGGTGATGAAGAAATAGAATACGATTTGCCAGAGATGGAAGAATACCTCAAAGAAACGTATGGTATTACGGTGTATCAAGAGCAAGTAATGCTACTGTCTCAGAAACTGGCAGATTTTACCAAAGGTGAAGCTGATGTATTGCGTAAAGCGATGGGTAAAAAGCAAATTGCGGTTTTGGATAAAATGAAGCCTAAATTCATTGAACAAGCAGGTGCCAAAGGTTTAGATAAAGATAAACTAGAGAAAATCTGGAAAGATTGGGAAGCCTTTGCAAGTTATGCCTTTAATAAATCGCACTCTACGTGTTATGCTTGGATTGCCTACCAAACTGCCTATTTAAAAGCGCATTATCCTGCAGAATATATGGCTGCAGTTTTGTCTAATAACATGAATGATATAAAATCTGTTACCTTCTTTATGGAAGAGTGTAAACGCATGCGTTTACCAGTTTTAGGTCCAGATGTTAATGAAAGTTATTATAAGTTTTCGGTAAATAAAGACAATGCGGTGCGTTTTGGGATGGGAGCGATTAAAGGTGTAGGCCATGGAGCCGTTATGACTATTGTAGAAGGTCGAAAAGAAGATGGCAACTATAAATCTATTTTCGATTTAGCAAAGCGTATCGATTTACGTGCAGCCAATAAAAAAGCCTTTGAAGGTCTTGCCAATGCAGGAGGATTTGATTGTTGGTCAGACACGCACAGAGCACAATATTTTGCTCATGATGGAGACGGAATAACATTCTTAGAAAAGGCGGTAAAGTATGGAGCCAAGCACCAAGAGAATGAGAACTCTGCACAGATAAGCATGTTTGGTGCTGCTAGTGATGTCCAAATTGCAGAACCTATTGTGCCTCCTTGTGAAGATTGGGGAACTATGGAAAAACTGTCTCGCGAAAAAGAAGTGGTTGGCATCTATATTTCTGGGCATCCCTTAGATGATTTTAAAATTGAAATGAAAACCTTTTGCAACGGTGTAATTTCCCATTTTAATAATTTGGAAGCGATTCTCAATAGGGAGATAACTTTTGGTGGAGTCGTAACCGATGTACAGCATCGTGTCAGTAAGCAAGGCAAAGGTTGGGCATTATTTACAATTGAAGATTATACAGATAGCCATGAGTTCAGGATTTTTGGTGAAGACTATTTAAAGTTTAGGCACTTCTTTGTGATAAACTCATTTGTTTATGTGAGAGCCTTTATAAAAGAAGGTTGGGTGAATAGAGATACTGGTAAAAAAGGGGATCCAAGAATTCAGTTTAATAGCTTTCAGTTGTTGCATGATGTTATGGATACTTATGCTAAGAAGTTGTCTATACAATTAAATATTAACGATTTAGGTGATGGTAAAATAACCAAGTTACACGATTTATTACGTATACATGAAGGCAGTAACACTTTGAATTTTGTGGTTTATGACAATGAAGAAAAGATAAAAGTACAAATGCCAAGTAGAAAGCAGAAGGTGAAGATTTCTCAAAAACTTTTGCATGAGTTGAAGGAGCAGGATGTTCGTTATAAGTTGAATTAAAATAAAACAAATTAATACCAACATTATCAAATCAAATACTGCCAATGTAAGGTTTGGCAGAATTTTTGACTAATTTTGTGTATCTATCAATAGATAGAACATTAAACTGAAGTAGAATACATTAAAAAATAAATATTATGGCATTAGAAATTACAGATGCAAACTTTGAAGAGACAGTATTAAAGAGTGATAAACCAGTAATGGTTGATTTTTGGGCAGCTTGGTGCGGACCTTGTCGTATGGTTGGACCAATAATTGAGGAAATCAGCACAGAATACGATGGTAAAGCCGTTGTAGGTAAAGTAGACGTTGATGCAAACCAAGAATTCGCTGCTAAATATGGTGTACGTAACATACCAACGGTTTTAATTTTTAAAGATGGTGAGGTTGTTGGAAGACAAGTAGGAGTAGCACCTAAAAATGCATATTCAGAAGCTATCGACGCACTTTTATAGGACATACATTAGAATAACTTCTAAAAGAAATGATAAAAGGTTTGCCAATATGGTGAACCTTTTTTAGTTTGGACGAAGAAGATGTAAAAAGTATTAAATAGTTCGAATAAAGAACATAGTTTAACGGAATAATAACTTCTTCCTTTTGGGAAGATGTCGCTAAAGCGACAGATGGGATGAATATACAACAAGAACTTAATAAAGCAGGTGGTTTTAAAAACCTAGAATTATTAGCCAAACAAGTGGTTGAGGGTTTTATTGCTGGTATGCATAAAAGTCCGTTTCACGGGTTTTCGGCAGAATTTGCTGAGCATAAGGTTTACAATCAAGGAGAAAGTACAAAACACATTGATTGGAAGTTGTATGCCAGAACAGATCGCTTATATACTAAACGCTACGATGAGGAAACCAATCTAAGATGCCATCTTATCGTGGATAATAGTAGTTCTATGCATTATCCTGAAAGTGCTGGCACTTCAATAGATAACCTTAATAAAATATCTTTTTCGGCATTAGCGAGTGCATCATTGATGCATATTCTTAAAAAACAACGCGATGCAGTAGGCTTAAGTCTTTATAGTGATACTTATGATTTTTATTCGCCAGAAAAAGGAAGTGAACGTCATCACCAAATGTTGTTGAATAAATTAAGTGAGGCTGTAATTTCTAAACCAGACACGAAGACTACAGAAACCTATAGATATTTACATCAAATTGCAGAAAAAATACATCGTAGGTCTTTGATTTTTGTTTTTACAGATATGTTTCAAACGTCTGAGGATGATGAAAAGTTATTTGAAGCGTTGCGTCATCTTAAACATAATAAACATGAGGTCGTCTTATTTCATGTTTTTGATAAAGCTAAAGAACTCACTTTTGATTTTGATAATAGACCAAAACGTTTTATAGATATTGAAACTGGCGAGTACATTAATTTATATGCAGATAACGTTAAAATGAATTACGAAAAAGCCGTCAAAGATTACTTTAATAACTTAAGATTGAAGTGCGGACAATACAGTATTAAGTATGTCGAAGCTGATATTAATGAAGGTTTTAATAACATACTTACAACTTACATGATTGAACGCCAAAAGTTTGTTTAGTTAATCCATTCTTTTTTAAGTTTTTTGTTTGCCAAATTAAAAATGCAATGTATATTTGCCCTCGCAATTATGCAACGGTCTGGTAGTTCAGTTGGTTAGAATGTCGCCCTGTCACGGCGAAGGTCGCGGGTTCGAGTCCCGTCCAGACCGCATAATCCCGATAGCTATCGGGAGCAAAACTAAAGCTTCAAGAAATTGAGGCTTTTTTTTGAATCAAGGTTACCATTGTTATGGGAATATAAAGATGTTGTGTTGTTCCGATGAAAATCGGAATGTAGTAATTCTCAGTAGTATGAGAATTCCAATGAAAGGCTTTCCTTTTTTCTTAATTAGAAGATTGGGATGCTTTTTTGTTTTAATACTGATTATTTTTAAGAAGGTATTTCATCAGATAAATTTACTTTTCAACAAGTTATTAACAAAATAACTACACTTAATCGTTATTTTTATACATTTAAACGATATTATAATATAAGTAAGGATATTTAAAAGTACATTTGTAATCCTTCTTAAGATCCCTAATCACTTATCAAGGAAAATTTTAATCCATTTTACTGTTAGACACGTGCTGTCTAGAAAAACATCCCTCGTTTTTATTTTAGTGCAATTTTAGGCTCGTCCTAAAATAGTTAATAATCCATTTAATTCCCTAAACGTAACGATAGTCGTTACAAGATTATTATTGACTATTTTTTTTTAACCCTAAATTGACAAATATGAAAACCCTTAAAATTACTTTAGTCTTAGTTGCTGTATTAGTATTAACCGTTTCTGGAGTACAATCTGAAAATGTAAATGTTGTAGATGAAAATCTGACTAACAAAAAATACAGCCCAAAAGATTTGTTAGCTATAGAAAAAAAGCAGATAAAAATAAAGTCACGAGGATAAAACTCGTGCATATAACTTTTAGCCGTTATGTTAATTCATAACGGCTTTTGTGGTTATGTTAATTTTAGTCTATTTTTATAATAAATTATAGATTTTGTGTAAACACATATTAGTAGCATTTATTTTTTTTCAAATTGCTTTCAATCCTTTGTTATCTCAAAATATTTCAATTGATTCAATAAATAATTTAATTTTAAATTCTAAAAATGGTAATTTCAACCTTGATGAGCGTTTAGAATTTGCTCAAAAATCTTCAGATTTAGCTAAAAAAACTCAAATAGATTCTATCGTTTTAATGGCTAATAGAAATTTATCATTACTTATTTTTGAATCCCAAGATTATGAAAGTTATATTTCCTTAAACAGAAAAAATTTTAGACTAGGAAAACAAATAAATGATTCTTCTGCAGTCAAAGTGGCAGGTTCAAACCTAGGAATAATCTATAGGTATTTTGAGAAAAAGGATAGCTCTTATTATTATTATACTCAAGCTCTTAAACATTACCCGCCCAACGAAATTTCCGAGTACAAAGCTGAAGACCTCTTCCATTTAGCTGAAATTTTACAAGTTGAAAAAATATACGCAGCAGCAGAAGAAGCTGCAATTAAGTCTATTTTATTATTAAATAGATTGCCCAATTCTGAAAATCGCTTGGGTTTGTTATGGAATGCCTATAACCTATTGGGAATAATATCTAGAGAAACTGATAATTATGAGAAAGCGTTAGAGTATTATGGAAAGTCGAGTGTTTTTGCTAGAGAAATGGAGGATGGATTTATTAATGAAGTTTATTCAATTAATAATAAAGCATTTGTATATAGGCAAATGGGTGACTTTGATAAAGCTGTAAAACTTTATCAAAGTCTTTTACCATTAAGGTCTAGATATCAGGAGGAAGACCCTTCATTTTACCCAACTATTCTTACCAATATAGCTGATACTAAATTGGAGTCAGGAAAGTATGACTTCGAGGTTTTAAATAAGATGTTTCGCGAATCTTATGCTTTAACTAAAAAGCTAAATGATGAGGTATTAAGAATGAATGTATCATTACATATTTCTAAATTATATAATGCAATAAAGGAAAACGATTCAATTTATAAATATGCCAATGAAGCTTTAGAGATTTCTTCTAAAGTTTCCGCCAATGAAATAAAACAAGAGGCGCTTTTGATTTTATCTGAAATTACAAAAGGTGAAAAAGGTAAATCGTACTTAAGAGAGCATATAAGACTCACTGACAGCTTATTAAAAGAAGGGAGAAATGTAAGAAACAAATACGCTCGTATTAAATTTGAGACCGATCAATTAGAAGAAGAAAACGAAAAGATAGAAGCCAAAAACAAGCAAATCTCAAAGGAAAACTTATACCTAGCTATAGTGTCTATTGGCTTACTATTAAGCGCAATACTTATATATACTGTGATATCTCAACGCGCTAAAAACAGAAAACTAAAATTAGTACAAGTTCAACAAACAGCAAATGAAGACATTTACAATCTTATGCTTGGGCAACAAGATAAATTAGATGAAGCAAGAGCTAAAGAAAAAACTAGAGTTTCAGAAGAATTACATGATGGTGTGCTTGGACGACTCTTTGGTACGCGTTTAAGTTTGGATAGTATCAATTTTAAGGATGGTAAAGAGGCCATGTTAACAAGAGCAAAATACATTGCCCAACTTCAAGAAGTCGAGCAAGATATCCGAAAGATTTCACATGAGTTGAATACAGATTTTGTTTCAGGATCTGGCTTTATGGATATACTCACAGAGCTCATTGGCAATCAGACCCAATCGTATGGATTAGAACATAATTTTAGGTTTACCAACGATATAAGTTGGGACATGGTATCTAATAAAAGTAAAATTAATATTTACAGGATTATACAAGAATCCATGCAAAATATCTACAAACATGCAAATGCCACAATTATAAAAATTAGTATTTCTTTAGAAAAAGACGTAATTTGCTTGGACATCATTGACGATGGAGATGGTTTTGATACTTCTAAAAGTAAAAAGGGTATTGGCCTAAAAAACATGACCTCTCGAGTTGAAGACATTAACGGGGAAATCACTGTTATATCTGAACCTAGAAATGGAACAAAAGTCAATGTTAAAATTCCCTACACAAATTAACCGCTATGAAACATATTAATATATTAATGGTAGATGACCATCCAATAATTATTGAGGGTTACCAAAATGTGTTAATGGCAACTAAAGAAGACGACCAAACTTTGCTTATTGATACAGCCAATAATTGCGACAAAGCCGTAATTATGTTAGAGCGCGCAGCCAAAGGTACACCGTACGATATTTGCTTTTTTGATATTAGCTTACCATCATCCGACGATGGTAAATATGCATCTGGTGAGGACTTAGCACTATTATCTAAAACCGTATTGCCAAATGCTAAAATTGTAATTCTAACCATGTTTAACGAATCATTTAGAATTCATAATATAATTAAAGAAATAAACCCAGATGGGTTTCTTATAAAAAGTGATTTAACCTCTATAGAATTGGCAGATGCTTTTCAGCAAATACTAAAATCACCACCATATTATAGCGCAACAGTTAACAACTATGTTAAAAAGACATTGACTAGCGAAATCTATATAGACGATGTTAATCGCAAAATTCTGCATCTTTTATCTCAAGGTGTAAAAACCCGAAGCCTTAAAGAGTATATCGATTTATCTACAAGTGCACTAGAAAAGCGAAAAAAACAACTCAAATTATTGTTCTCCATCCCAGGAGAAAAGGATGAAATCTTACTAAAAGAAGCTAGGGAAAAAGGATTTTTGTAAATAAACACCAAAAATTTGTATTTTTTTAGACCCTTAATCCGCCTAAGGTACCTTTTAAATATAGAAACTACGGTTTTTCCGCAACATGTTTGCGGTTTTTCCGCAACTCAAAGAGCTTTTTGTTATATATATTTACCGCAAGTCAACAAGAGAATTAATTAATCCCTCTCAAGTATTTGTTGAGTTAATAGCAAAAAGATGAAACCTAATTACATTCATGTAGTTAGGTTTTTTTATGGTATTAAAAAATTATTTTAATACCAGTTTGCGTTATGCTCTGATAGTTTTACTATAAAGAAACCAAGAAATACAACGGCTACTATAAATTTTAGGAAGGTAGACGCCATAAATCCTAAGAAAGAACCAAAAGCAGCTTTCAAAGCTTTTTCCATATCGTTTCTATGGATCATTTCACCAATGAGCGCTCCAACAAAAGGACCTATAATTATACCAAACGGAATAGGCGATAGCAACCCAATAATTAGCCCTAAAGTAGTACCAATCATTCCTAACCTACTGCCGCCAAAGCGTTTGGTTCCTAGAGCTGGTATAATATAATCTAAAACATATATAAAAACGGCCACAATAAGTGTAACAATTAAAAATGTCTGGCTCAATTCTACGCCGTCAGTAAAGTGTAATACTAAAAGTCCGGCCCAACTAGTTAGTGGTCCTGGTAAAACAGGTAAAAAACTACCTATTATTCCTAATAGCATCAAGAGCAGTGCAACAAGCACTAAAAAAATTTCCATATTATTATTTTAATTTCATACTATGAGACGCAATAAATAGACCATTGTTACATATATAACTAAAAATTTAGTTTAAACTAAAAAATTAGTTATATTTGAATACTGAATACTATAAACATGAAACAACTCACTAAAGCAGAAGAAGAAATTATGCAAGCCTTATGGCAGCTAAAAAAAGCAAACGTTAAATCTGTAATTGAGATTTTGCCAGAACCTAAACCTGCATACAATACAGTATCTACAATTGTAAGAATTTTAGAATCTAAGGGCTTTGTAGATTATGAAAAACAAGGGAAAGGACACCTTTATTTTCCTGTGGTTGCCAAAGCTTCTTACAGTAATCAATCTATAAATAAATTGGTAGATAATTATTTTCAAGGGTCATTTAAAAGCATGGTGTCGTTTTTTGTTCAGAAGAACGATGTAGATATTAAGGATATTGAAACCTTGTTAAATGAAATTGATAAAAAACAATAATTATGTTATACACTATAATTCAGATTATTGCTTTTCAGGCGTTGTTTTTATTGGTTTATGACCTTTTTCTAAAGCGTGAAACCTTTTTTAATTACAATAGAGTGTATTTGCTAAGTACGTCTTTACTAGCCATGGTTCTGCCGTTTCTTAAATTTCCGAAATTGAAAACGCTAACTATAGAAAACGTAGTTATACAACTTCCTGAAGTTTTTATAGGCACTAAAATCCCTTCAGAATATGAAATCTTAGTTGCAGAGCAAGCAGGTCTAGTTATAGAGCGGCCAGAAATTCCGCTATGGCAAACTTTTGCTTTAATTGGTATGTCAGTAGCGACTTTAATCTTTCTTTTTAAAATTGTGAAACTCTATCGGATAAAGCAAAAAAATCCAAAGCGTTGGCAAGGAAACGTACTGCTAGTAAAGCTGATAAAAAGTACGGCTGCGTTTTCTTTTTTCAATACTATTTTTCTTGGCGAAGAGATTCCTGAAACGGAAAAATTAACGATATATAAGCACGAATTGGTTCATATTAAAGAAAGGCACACTTTAGATTTGCTCTATTTTGAAGTCTTCAGAATTCTGTTCTGGTTCAATCCATTAATATATATGTACCAGAGTAGAATAAAGGAATTGCATGAGTATGTGGCTGATGCTAAAGCTGTAAAACAAAACGGAAAAGCAGATTACTATCAAAGCTTGCTCAAGCAAGTATTTGATGTCAATAATGTGTCATTTACCAATACGTTTTTCAAAAAATCATTAATCAAAAAACGAATCGCTATGTTGCAAAAGTCAAAATCAAGACGAAAGCATCTTATAAAGTATGCATTACTAATTCCATTAATATTTGGGATGTTAATCTACACCTCAGCCGAAGTTAGAGCACAAGAAAAAGTGTATAAAAAAGAGATTCTTGAGCAAGAGGTAACAGATGAAGAATTAAAAGCACAATTACTTAAGGAGTTACTTAATATGAAAGAAAGTGGAGCATCTTTCTCTGAAATATTTGAATTTGTTATGCCAGATAGACTTAAATATATTTCTTCAAGGAAAGAATATTTAAGATTTATGGTGTATTCTGAATACTTAAGTATTCAAGGTTTAGAAAGAAAATCAGAAAAAGGAACACTCACACAAAATGATATTGACAAAGCGGAAGCGATGAACTCTCATTTTGATAAAACGTATAAAGAATATAGAGAGTGGAAACAAACTGATGAAGCAAAAGAACTATGGGAGTTAAGTACCCAAGATGGAATTTTAAAAGTAGTCGTTAAAGAATTAGGTAATAATACAGCTGAAGAACAAAAACGTTTTGATGACCTTTCTATACAATTAGAAAATGATGACTTTTTTACAAAATTAGTTATTTGTGAGGTAGATAGTGCCTCTAGGTTTATTATTGATTCGCCAAATCATCCAAGATCAGATAAAGAAGAGATTGTTGAGGTTGTAGAAACTGTAGAAGTCCCATTTTCAGTAATAGAAGAAGTGCCAACATTACCAGAGTGTAAAGATTTAGCTACCAACGCAGAACGTAAAAAGTGCATGAGTGATTTTATACAAAAACACGTCGCTAAAGAATTTAATAAAGGTGTTTCAGATTCCATAGGTGTAAATGGAAGGCAGCGTATTTTCGTGTCTTTTAAAATAAACAAAGAAGGAGATGTAGTACAGGTTAATGCTAGAGCTTCTCATCTTGCGCTAGAGGATGAAGCCAAACGTGTTATGAACACATTGCCAAAATTTAGTCCAGGACGACAAAAAGGAAAATTGGTTGTAGTACCTTATTCTTTACCAATTGTTTTTCAGGTGACTGATACAACTTTAGCCCAAGAGGTTAAAAGTTATAACGAACTTGTTGCGCAACGCGATCGTATTTTAAAAAATTCTAGCGCCAAAAATCCTGTAGTCATAAAATTAAATCATCAGATTGATTCTTTGAAAGAGGCAAGAAAAGAGGTGCTTACTAAATACTTGAGAGACCGAATAAATGAAACTAAAAAAGACACAATCAATGACGATGAAATTACATTTAGTACAGTTGATATAGCGCCTATTCACCCAGATTGTAATACAATTAAATTAAACGATGAGAGAAAAAAGTGTACGTCCAATGCTGTACAAAAACTAATACATAAAAATTTCAATACCAAGTTAGCAAATTCATTAGAATTGGGAAGTGGGAAACAACGTATTTTTATTTATTTCTCAATTGATGCCACAGGTAAGGTTGTTGATGTTGCAGCTAGAGCTCCACACCCTAAATTAGAAGAAGAAGCCATTCGTGTCATAAACTTATTGCCAAAATTTAAACCTGGACAAAATGAGGGTAAAGCTGTAAATGTAGATTTTAGTTTACCAATTGTGTTTCAAAGTAATAATTCTAAAAAAAATTAAGCCTATTTCTATATGAAAATATCTATTGCTTTAGTATTCTACCTTATTATCTCTGTGTCAAATGCACAAAGCCTAAAAGAAAAAGCAGATAAGTTTTATGCTTTTGGCAACTACACCAAAGCTATAGAAACCTATAAATCTGTTAAAAATCTAGATGAGGTTTATGACGAAATCGCCAAAGCCTACGTTGCTATTGGCAACTATGGAGAAGGTTTGGTTAATTACAAAAAAGCGATAGAGGCAAATCCTAATAATACACTTTTAAAATACGAATACGCCAAGTTATTATCGCGAACAAAGAATTATGAGGATGCAAATTCACTTTTCAAAACTCTAATTCAGGCAGACAGCTTAAACCCAAATTACCATTACGAACTTGGTGTGGTTTTAGAAAAACAGAAAGATACTTTAGCTATAAATGAGTTTTTAAAAACATTTAATCTAGACTTAACACATCAAAAAGCAATTTTTAAGTTGGCGAAGCATCTTATAGTAAAACGTAAGTTTAAAGAATCACATCGTTTTTTAGATAAAGGTTTAGAAAGTTATGCCAATAATGTTGAATTAATTAGTCTAAAAGCACAAGCGTATTACTATCAAGATTTTTTCACCCATTCTGTAGTTTGGTTTAAAAAATTACTAGATCTAGGTGAAGCCTCAGAATTTATTCATGAAAAATTGAGTTTGAGTTATGCTCAAAATTCTGATTACGAAGATGCCATTTACCACAGAAAGCAAGCCTTGAGATACAATCCATATGATTCTAATGCCATGTTTGTTATTGGTGGTTATTATGAAAGACTGAGTGATTTTGAAATGGCAGAAGAATTTTATAATAAATCATTGACACTTCAAGATGTTTCGCTTTCTAACGAGTTTCAGAAACTTGGTCGCGTTTTAAACCGCCAGAAAAAGTATGATCAGGCCATTAGAGCATTTCAAAAGTCGCTAAAGGAAGACCCAAGTAATATAATGTCAGAATTTTTTATCGTTAGAACAAAAGACGAATTTTATGCAGACATAGATACAAAGATAAAGCTGTATGAAAATTTTATAGAAAAGCACAAAAAAAATCCTTATGCAAGATTTGCTGAAGCAAGACTCAAAGAACTTAAAGAAGAAAAATTCTTAGAGCAAGACTAAATTCTCAAAAAATCGTACATTTCGGTATCAGAACTTAGTGAATGAAACCATTTGTTTTTCTATTAATATTTTTATGTGCAACCTCTTGTAGTTTTCTTGAAAAGAAGAAAGTTAATTCTGAAGATTTACTAGAAGAAGAATTACAAACCTTTAATTGGAACGAGGTTGATACTTACCCAACTTTTAGCAGTTGTGATTCCATTACAATTAAAGCAGATAGTAGAGCCTGTTTTCAAAATACTTTGGTTGATAATGTAAACACGTATTTAGAAGCACAAAATTTAGTGGTTTCTAAAGATGTTAATGATACGATTAGACTTCATATTAAGGTTGACAACAAAGGATTTTTGCTTGTAGAATCTATGCGTATAAATCCAGAAACAGTATTGCAAATTCCAGAAATCGATAGCCTTTTAAGGCAAAGTCTAAAAGGTGTTCCAAAAATTCATCCTGCAATTAAAAGAGGGCAACAAGTTACTACTGCTTTTGAGTTGCCAGTGATTGTTAAAATTGATTAGTTTCAGTATTCAGTATTCAGTATTCAGTATTCAGTTCAGTTATATAGATTGCATAACATATTCACAATAGATTTGCACCTTTCTCGCCTCTGCGAGCAAAACTCTAAAACCGAATAGCCAACTTTTGCATTAAGCGCAAAATTTCAACATACAACCAAATAAGGGTTGCTAAAAGTCCCCAAGTTGCTAACCATTCCTTAGATTTTGGCGCTCTATTTTTGTAACGTTCTATATAATCGAAATCTAAAAGGAGTGCAAAAGAAGCCACAACAGCTGCTATAACATTAAACGCAATTGCAAACCAAGAGGTTCCCCAAATATAGGTTTTTATACCAAAGAAACTTAAAATCCAAGAGATGAGATACACAACCATAATACTTACAGTCGCAGTGATGATAACGCTTCGTAATTTTTTAGTCACTACAATAATTCTAAGTTGGTATAACAAAAGCATCACAAAAAAAGTAACAATAGTAACTCCAATAGCTTGGTAAGGCAACTCAGGGAAATTACGATGCGCATAGGACGAAAATCCACCTAAAAAGCAACCTTTTGCAATCATATAAAATGGCACTAAGATTGGTGCCCAATGGTGCCTAACAGAAATTAAAACACTTATTATAATTGCTGCCAACATGCCACCAAGTGTAAACCATTTCATTGGCATACCAGCTTCATTTAGCTTCCATAAATAGGCCGTGATTGCGGCTATAATTAAAATCCCAAACATGGATTTAAAAAATATACCTGATACAGACATTTTTTCAGCAGATGACTTACCATCATCCCAAAAATAACCGTTAAAAATAGGATTTGAAGTTTTAAAGTTTCTTAAACTCATTGAAATAAATTCATTAAAGATTGAATTTATAACCAATAGCAATATCAGTAGAAAAATTGCCTTGGTTGTCTAAAAGTAATGCAAATAGTTCGCCATAAATTATGGTAATAAAACTATTCTCACCTATTCTAATATCAGAGCCAACACCAAAAATTAAAGGTACGTCAAATGAAGTATCGTTTGTCGTCTCTTGCATACCATCTTCATTTTCAAAGTTAGAGTTACCAAAATTTATGGTCGCCAATTTTACCTGTCCGTAAATAGAAAATGAAGATTTATTTATAATTCTGTAGCGATATCCTAAGGAAAACTCTGTTGTGGAATACTGAAAGTCGTCATTATCAAAAGTATGTCGTGCTTGCAAGAATCCCGAATGTCTAGGTAAAACATGAGTTTCATATATTTCTAATTCAGCTCCAATAAGTGGTACTTTTACATTATTTGGATTGCCAACAAATGGATTATTTGTAATTCCTCCAAAGAACCCTAATCTAAATTGCACTTTACTAGTAGTTGATGTTGAAGCATAAGATGAATCTACCGATGCATTATACGTATCTATAAAATCTCTAAGACTATAAAGGGTAAGTTTTAACTTGTCTGTAGACATGCCATCTGTTAAACTACGCAATGTAGATTTGTATTCTTCTTGGTAGTTTTTAGTTTCGCCTTTGGTGTTTGTTAATTCAGTAATGTTACCATTTTCTGTTCTTAAAAAATAACGGTATTTGCCGTCTATGACATTCCATAGTAAATCTAATGGACCATCAATTTCGGTCTTGAGTTCAAGCGTTTCGCCATTAACAGTGTAATTTTCTTGACTATAATTAAACTGAAAGGCAAAAATTATAAGACTATATAAGATGAATTTTTTCATAAGTTGTTAGGACTAGATTTTAGTAAAGCTACCAAAAATATTCAATATGCTGTTATTTCTTAAAAGTTCTCCCTTTCCATTGATAAGATTCAAAAACTGAAAGCAACACAATATATACATTAAAAAAAGGATATAATAAGCTCGAAAATTTATAAGATAAGAGTACACTTTCCTGCTTAAAGAAGCGAGTGATTTTAAATAACAACAAAAAATCAATACTAAATTTAATACTAAATAATGCAAAAACAATTTTGAGACTGATTAAATTAAAAAGAACTAAAGGAATGAAGGAAATGCATAAAAAATTAGCCAAGAATACACTGAGACCTAAGGCTTTTGCAAACAAATTAGAGCTTTTACTCGTCTTTGAAGCCCAACGCAGACGTTGCTGAATTAATTCTGAAAATGTCTTTACCGGATTTGTGATTACCATTGCTTTTTTGGTTTTTAAATAATGAACTTTTTTTGAATTGTGTTTTAAAAACTTTTCAAGTAAAAAAATGTCATCTCCACTAGCTATTTGTGAGTTACCATCAAAGCCATCTAACTTTTTAAATATAACTTTCCGATAGGCAAAATTAGCACCATTACTCAGAAAGGGTTTTTTAATACCAAAGCCACCAAGTGTTGCACCTTGTAAACTCAAAAAATCTAAGATCTGAAAGCGTTTAAAAAACGAATTTTGCCCATAATAGGTTACAGGAGCGACGATACAGTTTGTGTTTTTTGTTTGGATGCATTCATCAAAAGCATCGAGCCAATATTTTGGTAAAATACAATCTGCATCTGTTGTGACGATCCAGTTGAACTTTGAAATTGCTATTGCACACGTAATGGCATCCTTTTTAGCCGAATTTGATGTTCTTTTGTTCTTTATTATTCTAATGGTTTTGTTTTGAGAGTACTCTTTTTCCGAAGATGTTGGGCCAAGAAATTTTTCAATAATTAAAACGGAATCATCTTCAGACGCATCATCAATAAAAATTATTTCGTATAGAGATTCAGGATAATTTAATTCTGAAATTGAATCCAATAGATGAGGTAAATTTTCAGCTTCATTCCGAAATGGTATCAAAACAGAAAGCTTAGTTTTTGCTGGTAAATCTTGTAGTTTAAAATCATCTACCTTATCAAAACCATAAACGAGCAGACCTATAAATACAAGGTAAATAATTAGTATTGATATGGCGATTGCTGATAGAATCATGCTTCAATTTTAAAGATTTTGAAATTTAACACAAAATAGCTTCCGAATAAACTTGGAATCACAAAGTTAAGCAACCACATTATTGTAATGATGGATAAAATAGTAAGTTCATTTACTTCAACATACCCAAATAAAAAAACAGCGACACTTCCTTTTATGACTACATCAAAAATAGAAATAGTTGGCACTATCGATGCTAAAAAATACATACTTGTAATCACTACCATGGCTTTGGTATAATCTACATCCACGCCAAACATAGTGAGTAAATAGTAAAACTGGAATGAAAATATGAGATATCTAGTTAATGCTAGCGATAAGTTAATAACATGTGTTTTTAAAGGTATTTTTTTTATAAAATCTATAACGCGCGCAAAAGAAAAGCCTCTAATTTTATAACGTTTTTGCTTTACACCTAAAACAGCAAACAAACTGAGCATTAAAAGTAAAAGCCCAAACTTTAAAACTTTGTAATAGTTGACATCTATTTCATACCGATTCACAAATAGTATAAAACCAACTATACCAAAAATAGTCGTTATGGTCATTTGCGCCATGTTTGCCAAAAGATTTAATAACACAATTTTGGTTCTAAACTGCTTGGCATAATAAATTGCTTTTGCACCATAATCTCCAATACGATTTGGTGTAATTAACGCCGCAGTTTGTCCTCCCAAACTTTGCTCTAAAGCAGCTCTAAATGAAATTTGCTTGATGGTTTTCACTAAATTCTGCCATTTTAAAATTTCAAAAAACCAATTAAAAATGCTTAAAACGATTAAAAAAAAGATGTTTTTTGGTGTAAACGTATCATTTTCGTTCAAAAATGATAAAAATACATTGAACTGTAAATTATCATTTTCAGCCAGTTTAGAATAAATAAAATAAAATGCGCCAACTACAATACTTAATTTAATAAGTACAAAGAAGAATTGCTTAGTTTTGTAAGGCACATCATAATGCATATCGCAAATTAAACTAAAAACTCAAATATGATGCGGAATCATAAACAATACCTAGTCTTTTTTATTGTTGCACTTATGGCATTAAATGCCAATGCCCAATTAAAAGACACAAGCAAATGGAAAGCGCTATTTGCGGTTGGCTTTAATTACCCAACAACCGATGGATTTGTTCAAGGCTCTTATGCGAAATCCGTTAACTTCCCAACTGTAAATTTAGGAATACAACACATGTTTAAAAGTGCCTATGGTGTGAAATTAGATTTTGGATTTAACCGCTTTAAAAGTGATGAAGAATCATTAGAATTTAAAGCAAATTACTCGCGCATTAATGCACAATTTATTTTTGATCCGTCAGGTTTTATTGGGTTTCTTCCACAACGAATCAGAACTATTTTGCATGCTGGTCCTGGTTACTCTTTTGTAAAACCGTTAGGTAATTTGGGAGATAATAAACAAAGCTATTTAAACTTTCTTGTTGGATTAGAAGTACATTATGCTATTGCCGAAAAAGTTTCCGTTTATGCAGATGTTACCTATATCTATGGCTTCACCTCCTTAGACGATTACAATCCGGTTTTAAGTGGTTTGGGAGCATTTAATGGCAGCGTTTTTAATCTTACCTTTGGCGTGGCAATCTCATTAAGCGGTTGTCAGTTTTGTGACTGATAGTATAAATGAACAAAGAAAAAATTATTTTAGGTATAGATCCAGGTACAACAATTATGGGTTTTGGACTCATTAAAGTTGTCAATAAAAGGATGGAGTTTATGCAGCTGAATGAGCTAATGCTAAAAAAATATGATGACCATTACTTAAAACTGAAACTCATTTTTGAACGTACTGTAGAACTTATTGATACCTACCATCCAGATGAAATTGCGATTGAAGCGCCTTTCTTTGGCAAGAATGTACAGAGTATGCTCAAATTAGGAAGAGCACAAGGAGTTGCTATGGCAGCAGGTTTATCTCGCGAAGTTCCAATTACGGAATATGCACCTAAAAAAATTAAAATGGCAATTACCGGAAACGGCAACGCCAGTAAGGAGCAAGTTGCCAAAATGTTACAAAGTATGTTAGGTCTTAAAACGTTACCAAAAAATTTAGATTCCATGGATGGCTTGGCTGCAGCGGTTTGCCATTTTTATAATGAAGGACGCGTAACTGTTGGTAAAAGTTATTCTGGTTGGTCTGCTTTTGTGAAGCAGAATGAGGGACGTGTTAAGAAGTAAACAGTTTACAGTTGCAGTATTCAGTTAAAAACGTGAAATGAAAAATATTATTTGTTACAGAAAATATAGTTGAATATAACTAACTACAAACTAGGACTGAACACTGAGACTTAATACTGCAAACTGAAATGAGCGGCATCTACATCCACATACCATTCTGCAAGCAAGCCTGCCACTATTGTGATTTTCATTTTTCGACCTCATTAAATAAGAAAGATGACCTTGTTAATGCTTTAACTCAAGAATTAAAATTACGTAAAGATGAATTCAAAAATAAAATTGTAGAAACTATTTATTTTGGTGGTGGTACTCCAAGTTTATTAACCAATGACGAATTAGAATTTATTATCAATTCAGTTTACAAAAATTATAAAGTTTCAAAAAACCCAGAGATTACTCTAGAAGCTAATCCGGATGATTTGCCTATAGATCGAATCATTGAATTATCCAAAAGTCCTATTAATCGTCTATCAATTGGTATTCAATCTTTTTTTGAAGCCGATTTAAAATTAATGAATCGTGCTCACAATTCTGAAGAAGCTAAAACATGTTTAGAAGAAGCAACCAAACATTTTGATAATATTTCAGTCGACCTAATTTATGGGATTCCTGGAGCTTCAAATGTGCAATGGTTACAGAATATTGAAATGGCTTTAAGTTTTAATGTACCACATATTTCGAGCTACGCACTTACCGTAGAACCTAAAACTGCTTTAGCATCGTTCATAGAAAAAGGTATTATTGAAAATGTGGACGATGAGCAAGCACACGAACAATTTCGTCTTTTAAAAGAAAAATTAGAAGCTTCTGGTTTTACACATTATGAGTTATCAAACTTCGGAAAAGAAGGGTTTTTTAGTAGAAATAATTCAGCTTACTGGCAAGGAAAATCGTATTTGGGTATTGGACCATCTGCACATTCATTTAACGGAAAACAGCGTGGTTGGAATGTGAGTAATAACTCAAAATACATAAAAGCAATCCTACAAAACGAATTGCCAAGAGAAATTGAAACTCTAACACTAATAGATCAGTATAATGAATATATAATGACAGGACTACGAACAATTTGGGGTGTTTCTCTAAATAAAGTTGAAACTAACTTTGGCTTAATCTTTAAAGATTACCTAATTGAACATTCAGAAGTTTTTATAAATCAACATTTATTGTATATTGATGGTGAGCACTTACGCGTCACAAAAAAAGGTCAATTTTTGAGTGATGGTATTGCAAGTGAACTTTTTAAAATTAATCTATCTTGATTGCAACTATACAACTAAACTCAAAAAAACTAAAAATAGATCTTTCCGAACCTTTAGATATTTCTATGCCTTTAAAAGGCGATGCATCAAATGTAAATGCTTGGTATATTGGTCACCCTAAAATTGAGCCCGAAGTATTTGATGGTGATATTGCCAGCGTTGCAGAAGGAGCTGTAATTAATTTTAATACCATAACCTTTAATCCGCATGCGCACGGCACACATACCGAAACCGTTGGCCACATCACAAAAGAAAAGTATTCAATTAACAAACACCTAAAACAATTTTTCTTTTTAGCTGAATTGATTACAGTTGCACCAGAAAATTATTTGAAAGATAATGTGATATCTGCAAAACAGATTCAATTTGCGCTCGGTAATAAAAAAAGAAATGCGTTGGTGGTTAGAACTATCCCAAATACCAAGGACAAAAAATCGAGGCAATATTCTCATACCAACTGGACATATTTTACAGAGGATGCCGTCAAATTATTAGTAAAAAAAGGTATTAAGCATTTACTGGTGGATTTGCCAAGTGTTGATAGAGAAGAGGATGGCGGTGAATTAAGAGCACACAAAGCGTTTTGGAATATTGGTGCTAAAGTAAGAAAGGATGCTACAATAACAGAGTTAATTTATGTGTCTAATAAGATTGATGACGGTTGTTATATGCTAAATCTACAAATTGCACCCTTTGATAACGATGCTACACCTAGCAAACCTATATTATACAAAATATTAGAGTAATGTAATGTGACAACAAAAAAAGCTTTGTGTCACACAAAAGAATACTATGGAAACATTTTTTATAATCATAATAAGTATTTTAATTACCTTAGGCTTAATTACTATTTACAAGCAATGGAAGACCAAAAAGAAAGCTAATGAGCAATCCATTATACTTCTAGATAAAATAAAACGCGTCTGTAAGTTTATAACTGTAGAAGGCGATTTCGCAGAAATTTATCATTATGAAGATGTGAAAGAAAAGTTTCTAAAACTCATTTCTAGCCGTAAAAAAGCATTAGTTGTGATAAATGCAAAAGCGCATGTTGGTTTTGATTTAAATAAAATAGAGATAAGTTCTAATTCTAAAACAAAAACGGTTATGTTATCTCATTTTCCGCAGCCAGAAGTACTATCTATAGAAAGTGATATTAATTATTACGATAAAAAAGATGGTATGTTTAATAGATTTGAAGCGGCTGATTTAACCGAATTACATGTGAAAGCTAAAGTACATATTAGGGATAAGATTCCTGAAAGCGGATTATATAATATAGCTAAACAAGAAGCCTTAGAGTCTATTCAACTTATTGAAAATCTAGTGCAAACCATTGGTTGGACATTAGATTATTCAGCTTTAAAAATTGAGGGAAAAGACGATAAAAAACTCCTGTAATAGTATGACAATTGGATATAACAAAAAACGTCTTCGATCTAATCTATACATAAGTATTGTTTGGTTTATAATTGGTGTTATTCAAATCGGACTAATGAAAGATCAATATTGGCTCGGATTTGGATGGATTGTATTGGCTGTGTTATTTCTAATTAGTTTTTTGTATAAATCAAAAAAGAAATATATAACCATAACAGATCAGTACATAAAACAGAATTTACCATTTGGTAAAACTATTAAATTGGAGGACTTAGAAAGTATCAATTACTTTTCTGAGGAATACATTATTAAATCAGACACTCAAGAAATACGAGTTAATACCAATTTAATTGAAGAAGGGTCGCAAGCGAAGCTAAAAAAAATACTGTTAGATTGTGGTGTTAGATTAAATTCATGACTTTTAAATAAGATTCTTGCTTCTGCACGACATAAAATGAACATAGAAGATTACAGAAACTATTGCATGCATAAAAAGGAAGTGACAGAACACTTTCCTTTTGATGAGGATGTTTTAGCATTTAAGGTCTGTAATAAAATGTTTGCACTCGCGTCCTTATCAAAATGGGAGAATGGTGAGGGATTTATTAACCTAAAATGCGACCCAGAATACGCCCAAGAACTCAGAGCAGAATACGATAGTATAAAACCAGGCTACCATATGCACAAACAACAATGGAACAGCGTATACATTCACACTGGCGAACTCTCACCTAAACTTATAACAGAATTGATAGACCATTCTTATGCTATGGTTGTAAAAGGACTTTCTAAAAAATTAAGAGATAGTCTGTCTCTTTAAATTTAATAATTCAATTCATAGAAATTTATAAACCATCCAACGCTCTTAGACGCTAACTCGTCGAAAAAGTATTTTTCCACGCAATTCATATAATAGTTTTGTCCTGTAATTAATTCTATAAATTAAAATCAAGACTATGAATATTTTATCTACCTACGTTATACTTTCATTAATTCAATTCAGTATTTACCTTTATTTAAAAGGCAGTTTAAATAATTTGAAGTTTTCTCATTATTTAGAGCATTTTCGTATTTTTCAAGATAATGATAGAGCCGATAATATACCAGAACCGGAGCAAACATGTATTGCAACTAAATTGACTAATCAACTAGATCTTAATGAAGAAATTATACTAAACAAGAGTCTAAAGCATTTAGAGTTTATCTCTAAATTTGAAATGTATTTAGAAGAGAAAAATTTCCATAAATTTCCAATAGAATTTCTTCAGGAATTTGATAAAATAAAAATTGAAGCACAACTAACTACATTAAAAACTACCAGTCAATTAACAAACGTTATAAAGCAAGCTGCTTAAATTTAGCGATTTCCATTCGTCGACACTTATCTGCCATCCGTCGACACATAATAACCTCCAACCGAAATATGAAATAAGGTCCTAACAATTCATCTAACTTGCTGTATTAAGTATAAATAAGTTAGATATGCACACCCTCAATATTCTATTAATAGAAGATGATATGATAGAAGTGATGAAGCTCAATAGAGCGAAAAGTTCACTTCAGCTCAATCATAACATTGCAGAAGCTAATAATGGTGAAGATGCCCTAAAACTTTTGGAGCAAAAAGATAATCTTCCAGATATTATATTATTGGATTTAAACATGCCAAAAATAAACGGTATCGAGTTTTTAAAAATTCTAAAAGCAGACGACAGACTCAAGTATATACCTACTATTATTTTAACCACTTCTAATAATCAGCGCGATTTGTTAGAGTGTTATAAAGTAGGTGTTGCAGGCTATATTCTTAAACCTTTAAAATATGAAGAATATGTTTCTAAAATCGAAAAATTATTAGCATATTGGAGTATTAATGAATTAATCACTGTATAATGAAAGGCATAATATTTACTGAATTTTTAGAGCTTGTAGAAGATAAGTTTGGCCTAGCAATGGTCGATAAAATTATAACGCAATCAGAGTTAGACTCTGGTGGTGCTTACACAGCCGTCGGTACCTATGAATTTACAGAAATGCTACAACTGATTTCTAACCTAAGTGAGAATACAGATATTTCAGTAGATGATCTATTGATGGTGTATTCTGAGCATTTATTTGCGGCACTAATAAAGTCACATCCAAATTTAGTTGAGCATTACAAAGACCCAATGGATTTATTGGCGTCGATAGAGAATCATATTCATGTCGAAGTACAAAAAATATATCCCGAAGCACAATTACCAACTTTTATGTTAGAGGAGCGAACAGACACTAAAATGGTAATGGTTTACAAGTCTGATAAAGCCTTGTATATGCTAGGTAAAGGTTTAATGTTAGAAACCTTTAAACTTTTTAAAGTGCCTGCAAATATTGAGTTCGAAAAATTGAATGAACAAGGAACAGAAGTTAGATTCACTATTAATAAAGGATAATGAGTCAAGAAGAAGTCGATTTACTCAAGCGTACATTAGCTCGCGAAAAAGCGTCTCGGAAAGCTGCAGAGGCAATTCTTGAAAGTAAATCTGCTGAACTCTACGAAAAAACCCAACAACTAAAAAAATTGGTCAAGGAGAAAACATCAGAATTACAAGGTGTTTTCGAAAATATAGTTGATGCCTATGTGGTCATGGATTTATGGGGAAATGTCCTTAAAATGAATGATGCAGCCATCAATCTTTTAGGTTATGATAATACCAAAGCAGATTTTAATCTTTTGGAGCTTGCAGAAGTTAGCGAGGCAGAAAATGTAATGAATGCTTTTGAAACCTTAACAACAGAAGGTTCCGTTACAAATTTTCATGTTAAAATAAACACCAAGTTTAACGGTCTTAAATTAGTACACATTAATGCGAGTATTATTCTCGATGAGCATAACAAACCAATTGCAGCCCAAGGTATCGTCAGAGATATCACTTTAGAAAGCAAGTACCAACAAGCCATAGAAGCAGAAAAACAAAAGTATAGTAGCATCATTGCTAATATGAATCTAGGTCTCGTTGAGGTAGATGTCAATGACAAAATCTTAATGGTTAATGAGAGTTTTATTAAGATGACTGGTTATACTAGGGAAGAATTAATAGGTGTGAAAGGAAATGATTTTTTACCAATAGAAGAAGATAAAAAACTTTCTATTAAAAAATTAGAAGAAAGAAGAAAAAGTAAAACAGAGTCTTACGAGCTAAGCATCAAAAATAAAAAAGGGCAGCTACGCTATTGGTTAGTCAGTGGAGCACCAAACTACGATTTAGAAGGAAACGTAATTGGGTCTATAGGCATAAATTTTGATATCACAGAATTAAAAAGTCTGCAATTACAGAAGGAAAATCTATTGTCTCAATTAGCTAAGAGCAATGACGAGCTTCAGGAATATGCACATATCGTTTCACACGATTTAAAGTCACCTCTTAGAAGTATAGATGCCTTAATTCAATGGATTAAGGAGGATAATAAAGGGAAATTGGATGAGGTGACCATTCAAAATTTCTCTCACATTGAGACCACGCTCGAAAAAATGGAACAGTTAATTTCTGATATACTCAACTATTCTAGCGTAGGAGCAGATGATACCAAAAAAGTAGACGTAAATACTGCCGTTTTAATAAAGGATTTATTAAGCATCTTATACATACCAGAACATATTACCATAACTGTAGTTCAGAATTTACCAATCGTTAAAGGAGATAAAACCAAACTACAACAACTATTTCAAAATCTAATAAGTAATGCAGTTAAGTTTATTGATAAACCAGTAGGCAAGATAGACATCAACGTTAAAAAGAAAGGTGAATTTTACGAATTTTCTATTGCTGATAATGGCATGGGAATTGAAGAAAAGTTTCATGATAAAATTTTTAAAATATTCCATTCATTAAACAAAAACAAAGAATCAACGGGAATTGGTTTATCTATTGTGAAGAAGATAGTGGATTTACATGAAGGTAAAATTTGGTTAGAAAGTGAACCAGAAAAAGGAACCACATTTTACTTTACATTAAAATCATAAAAATGAAAACAGTTCAGTTAAGAAAACAGAAAAATTCAGATTGGGAATATTTATCAGATGCTATATCGTTAACTAATCCTTTAGTACTTGTCTTTGGAAATAGATATATGTTAGAGGAGGCTGCAATCTATAATGAGTTAAGAACAAAATTTTCTGATGGACATTTGGTTTTTGGATCTACAAGTGGAGACATTACGGCCAATTATGTAGATGACGAAAGTATTACTGTTACAGCAATTGAGTTTGAAAGAAGTCATTTTGAAATAAAAACGAGTAATGTTATAAACTCTGATGGAGATAGTTTTAAAACAGGACGAGATCTCGTAAATCAATTCACCAAAGAAGGGTTAAAATATGTGTTTGTAGTTTCAGAAGGTAGTTTTGTTAATGGCAGTCAATTAACTAAAGGTATGAATGACGCTTTGGAAGACAATTTATTAATTACAGGTGGCCTTTGCGGAGATGCGGCAAGATTCGAAAAAACAGTAGCCTCTTATAACGAGAATCCTAAGTCTGGTGAGATTGTAGCTATAGGTTTTTATGGTGATACTTTTGAAGCTTCGTTTGCCATTCATGGTGGTTGGACACCATTTGGTCCAGAACGTGTAGTTACCAAATCTGAATCTAATGTGTTATTTGAGTTAGATAATCAGCCAGCTTTAGATTTATACAAAAAGTATTTGGGAGATAAGTCTAATGAATTACCAGGAGCTGCCTTATTATACCCTTTAAATGTAAAGTCAGAAAATGAAGAACAATCTTTTGTAAGAACCATATTAAATATAGATGAAGCTAAAAACACGATGATTCTTGCAGGTGATATTCCTGAAAATTCCAGAGTTCAATTAATGATGACCAATGTAGATAACATTGCAAACGCTTCGGAATTGGCAGCAAGACAGGCATTAGAAAAACGAAAATCCAAACCACAACTTGCCTTATTAGTGAGTTGTATTGGAAGAAAATTAGTGTTAGATCAACGTGTGGAAGAAGAAATAGAAGAAGTGGTTTCCATAGTTGGAGAAGCCACCACAGTTTGTGGCTTTTATTCTTATGGTGAAATAGCACCCTTTAACTTAGAAATTAACTGCCAGCTACATAACCAAACCATGACGATAACTCTTATAAGCGAATAATGAATTCTTTATTAAAGCGTCAAATTAGAAAGTATCTCAAGGACGATCTGGCATCAGATAAAAATTTAGAAGAATTTTTAGATGCGGTAAATCGGTCGTACACAAACTTTGATGAGCAGTTTGCGATGCAACAACGCGCCATGACTATAAGTTCTGATGAACTTTTTGAAGCTAATCAGCAATTAAAAAGCGAAGCATCGGCACAAAAAGAGGTTATTGATAAGTTAAAGCACGTTATTGAAACGCTAAAATTTTATAAATTACCAGAACAGAAAGAAACAGATCACACAGATTTAGATGGCTCTAAACTTGTAGACTTCATTGATAATCAAACCAAAGAGATTGTAGAAATTAATAAACAGCGCGAAAAATTACTGAGTGAGTTAGCATACCAAAACCAAGAGCTTAGCGATTATGCGCACATGGTTTCTCACGATTTAAAATCTCCATTACGAAGTATAGATACGTTGACCGCTTGGTTAAAAGAAGATTATAAAGATGCTTTTGATGCTAATGGCATTGAAACCTTAGGTCTTATTAGAAATAATGTAGAAAAAATGGATACTTTAATTAATGGTATTTTAGAGTATTCGACCATTGGTAAAAATCAGACTGAGGTTTATGACGTTGACCTAAATAATATGCTGGATAATATTTTAACGATTATTCAAATTCCAGAACACATTACGGTTACCAAAACAGATTTACCAATAGTAAAAGGTGATAAATATAGATTACAACAATTATTTCAAAATCTAATTGCAAATGCTATTTCCTATAATGACAAAGCGATTGGTTTTGTTGAAATAGGAGTTGTCAATAAAAATAAGTTTTGGGAATTCTACGTCAAAGACAATGGTAAAGGTATAGAAGCTGCATACTTTGATAAAATATTTAAAACCTTTGAGAAGCTCCAAAATAATACGGAGTCTACAGGAATTGGTTTATCTATAGTTAAAAAAATTGTAGACCTTTACCGAGGGAAAATTTGGCTAACATCTAAGGTCGGTGAAGGCACCACATTTTACTTTACTTTAAAAAAAGAACCTAGTGGAACAGCCTAACTTATCCTATATAAATAGTATGTCTGGTGGTGATAAAGCCTTCGAACAAAAGCTTATTGGCATTATTAAAGCTGAATTCCCCGAGGAAAAGAAAGTGTATTTTGATAATATAGCTGCTAAAAACTATAAACTTACAGCTGAGAACGTACATAAACTTAAGCATAAAATTAGTATTTTAGGGCTCGAGAAAAGTTATGATGTTGCCGTTAATTATGAGAATAATTTGATTGATGGTGCTACAGAAGGTAGAACGGATTTTGAATCTATTCTGCAAATAATGACTGATTTTTTAGAGACCTTATAAGCTTATTTTATGAATTGTATTATTATCGATGATGAGGCTACGGCTAGAGCTATTATTGGACAACTTTGTACCAATGTTCCTAGTTTAAAAGTATTAGAGGATTTTCCTAATGCAATGCAGGCCATAAAATATTTAAATTCTAATGCCATTGATTTAATATTTTTGGATATTCACATGCCAGATTTTACCGGTTTCGACTTTATAGATACCATTAAAAATCCTCCAAAAATTATACTAACAACTTCAGATCCAAATTTTGCGATTCAAGCGTTTGGATACGATTGTATTGTAGATTACTTAGTAAAACCTATTACACCAGAACGTTTTCAGAAAGCAATTGATAAAGCAGAAGCTATAAAACCAACTGCACCTGTTGAAAAAGCATCATCAGGTCAAGTAGAAACGAGTTCTGGCAATGATCTTTATGTTAATATAGACAGACGCTTAATTAAGATAGATATACCGAGTATTTATTTAGTGGAAGCTAAAGGCGACTACATCCAAGTAAAGACAGACGATAAAAATTACACAGTCCATTCGACACTAAAGAAAATAGAAGACAAACTACCAGATAGTTTGTTTTTAAAAATTCATCGCTCTTACATCATCAACGTCGATAAAATTATTGATATAGAAGATAATAGTGTATTGATTAAAAAAGATGTGATTCCGGTAAGTCGTTCTAACCGACCAGAGTTAATGAAGCGTCTTAATTTGCTTTAATATTCCTATTCAAATTGTGTTGTAATTCGCAGTTCTACTGTCGATCAAAGTATTGCTGTCATTCAGAGCGATAGCGAAGAATCTCAACAAATTATACAGTTTCATTTCAAATAGATACTTCGGTCATACTTCCCTCTGAATGACAAAAAACAGTAGGATCTCATTCATTAAAAACCATTCGTCGATAGCAAATAGCAATCCAACGCTATCAGTTTTACAACTAACGAAAATCACAAAATAAGGTGTAATACCTGAGTAATTTTGTTTCAGAATCAGATAAATAAATCGATTATGAATAAACTTTACACTTTAAAAAATCAGCTCATTTTTGCAATAACACTATTATTAGGATTTAGCACAAATGCGCAAGAAGCAATACCATTTAATTGCGACTACAACGCTTACTTATTTCAATATAATGATGTTTATGCTATAGACTTAGCGTCTGGTAATGCTTACCAAGTAGCAGCAGATGTGACAGAAGGTAACATTAACGCAACGGGTTACAATCCTGCAGATGGTTATATTTGGGGCTCATTAACATCACCAGCAAAAACCATAGTTAGAATTGGTAAGAACTTTGAAACTACCACGTTTTATATCGCTGAGCTACCAAGTAATAGTAGGTACGTAGGAGATGTAAATCCTGAAGGTATCTACTATCTAAAAGGTGGTGGAACCACATTTTATAAAATAGATTTAGATCCTGAATCTTCAAACTACACACAACACCAAGCAACAGAAACTTTGTCTCAAAATATTAGTGTTCACGATTGGGCTTTTAATGCAGTAGATGGTCAATTATATACCGTCGAAAGAGGCTCTAATAAATTATATCGTATCAATCCAGATAATGGCGTGGTAACGTCATTAGGAGAAGTGCCAATTTTAGCTGGGAACAGTTATACCTACGGAGCTGTTTATTTTGATGCAGATGGTCGCTTTTATGTATCAGCAAACCAAACAGGAACTGTCTACGTGATACAAGGAGTGCAGAATGTAACTTCTACTGCTGATATGGATTCTAACTTGTTTGCATTTGGACCTTCTAGCGCAAGTAATGATGGTGCACGTTGCCCAACAGCACCAGTATTACAAGAAATTTGCGATAACGGTATTGATGATGATGGTGATGGCCTTATCGATTGTGAAGACCCATCATGCTCTGGTTTTGGAATGTGCGAGGTTATTGAGCCGCCAACATCTGGAGGAAACGACGGTGGATTAGAAAGTAACAACAGACTTTCTGAGCAAATCAACGCTCGTAATTTCAATAGAGCAAAAACGGGTTACTCGTTTGATAGAAGTTTAGCACCTAGAGTTACACGAAATTTTCAATATGCACAACGCAATGGTAACAATAACTTTACATTACAAGATTTTATTCCATTAGAAGTCATCGGAGAAACGGAAGCCATAGAATCCTCACCAGCAGATTTAGTTAATATTACAAATGCTACAGAGATTTATGCTGTTGATTATGTGAACGAAGACATACCTTTTGCAACCATATTAGCATTAAAAACTGAAAATGGTGTTTATGAACATACTAAGTATATCTGTGATCGCTTATTAGGAGCAGAGTTAATATCAGTATCTACAATAACCATTAATGAGCAGCCGTTTATAAAGTCTATAATTAAAAATGTAGATGGTACTTATGAGTTTGTATTGAGCTTATCTGCTAAAGTAATTAATAGTGGAAATAATTTCGCAATAGAGAGTCACTGGAATTTAGATCAGTACGAAGAAAACATTACGTTTTACAACTTTCAGATATGGTCTAATTCTGTAGATGATTTATATCTATTAGGTAAAGAGGTATTAAACTTATTAGACGTAGAAAAGACTATCGCTAACTATGATATTTCTACACCACCAACAGTATTTGTTAGAAAAGGACAGTATGTGAATGGAGGTTTAGATCTTCAGATTATTAATACCAATCTAACACAAAGTATAACCTTAGATGCTGGTTTTAGAACCACTGAAACCCAAGATTTCGGCAACTTAAATTCTACAATACCTCTAAACGGAAATTACATTACTAATGCAAGGGTAGACACAGGAAACTTATTTGATATCGGTTTTAGAATAGGTGATGGTATTGCAACACCAGACGATTTATTTATGTCAGATGGTCCTTGGGGAGTTGATAATTCTCAGGTAGTTGGAGAAGTTGAAACGTATATAGTTTCAACAAACACAACCAATATTGATGAAGATGAATACCTTATAGAGCGCAACGTTAATTTAATAGCATCAACTCGAAATTATGTTGCCGCATATAGAGCATTAACACCAAGATTTGGTGCAGTAGATCTTACAGAATATACCACTTTAAAATTAAGTGCAAAAGGCACAGGAAATTTAGAAATTACGTTTGTAAAACAAAGTATTACAAACTGGGAAGACCAATATAAAGCAAGTATCACATTATCTAATACGCTTCAAGATTTTGTATTATCAATAGAAGATTTTGAATCCAATAACGGGACTAATGCTGTATTAGATGATGTTGTTACGCTAGTGTTTACAATGGTATCAGAAGATGGAGCTTTAGTGACAAAAACGCTAGATCTAAGAGATGTGCGTTTTTCTGAAGAAAGTAGGTTGTCTGTGGATGACTTCGATACAGATTCAGCAACTCTAAAAGCCTTCCCTAACCCAATGACAACACGTACAACAATTCTGTTTACTGCAAACCAAAGCGAAACCGTAGCGTTTGTGATCTACGATCAATTAGGTAAACAAGTTTATAACACCACTTATAATGCTGTACCAGGTAAAAATAGTATCACCTTAAACAGAGATAATTTAAACTCAGGCTTATATTTCTGTAAAATCGTTAGTAATCAGAATAATTTTAATCCCTTAAAACTGATAATTAATTAACCCTAATTAATTCCTTAATTTGCATGAGGCAAAAGCGAAAGTTTTTGCCTTTTGTTTTTTACTGCCTTTCAGATCAAGCTGTCATTCAGAGTAATATTGTCATTCAGAGCGAAGCGAAGAATCTCTTTTCTGATGTGTTGTTTGTCTAAGTTGAGATTCTTCGCTTTGCTCTGAATGACAGCGAGCTTTTGCCTTTTGTTTTTTGTAGTGGGCTAGTTTATTAGTTATATTTAGTCAGAATTAAATTTTGGTTATTTTAGATTTATTCTTCTATTAAGATTAGTACTATATATTTTATGAAACTAAAAAACTACTTGATTGACATCAAATCAATGTCAGATGAAAAAGCTGAATTGATTACCACTTATTTTAAAATGAAATCTTTCACAAAAGGAACATTACTTATAACAGAAGGTAAAACAAGTAAGCAATCCTACTTTTTAGATAGTGGTATAATACGTTGCTATATTATTGATCTAAATGGTGATGAAGTAACAACCCGTTTTTTTTCTGCACCAGATTTCTTTAACGATTACCTTTCGTTTTTTGAACAAAAGCCAAGTCAAGAAAATTATGAACTAATTACAGATTGTGATATATATACTATAAGCTTTGATAATGTTCAACATTGTTTTCATAACATACCAGAATTTAGAGAATGGGGCAGAATGTTACTCACTTTAAATTATGCATTTGTAAATAGTAGAATGATTGCTTTTCATAAAAAAACTGCACAAGAAAGGTATTTAGATTTAAAGACTAAGCATCCTGAAATAATCTCACAAGTCCCTCTAAACCAAATCGCATCGTATCTTGGGATTACTAAATACTCATTGAGTAGAATAAGAAAAGAAATTGCGGAGTTGCCATAGGGCAATTTATAATCCTTTTTATATATCCATCTTTGTAAAAAACAAATTATGGATTTATCAATAACAGAGGTACCTACTTGGCTTTCAATAGTATTTATTTTATGCTTTGCAACGATTCCTGTTTGGCTTATAACCAAAACCGTTGAAAACATTTTTAAAACTAATAAGGCGAAAAAAGGAGCTTTACTAAGAAAAAAAATCATTTTATTTTATGGATTTTATTTTACTGTAGTAGCACTAATTTCTTTAACAGGCTTCTTTAAAGTGAATATAATTCCACCAAGGATTATTGTGTTTACTACAATTCCACTGCTATTATTCTACCTTTTTTATGTCCAAAATACAAGTTGGTTTAAATTTTTATTCAGACAAATTAAACTAGAGCAATTAATCTTTATTCACATATTTAGATTTGTAGGTGTATTCTTTCTGCTAGTTTACATGTATGAGGCTATACCAAAACAATTTGCACTGATTGGTGGTATTGGTGATATAGTCACAGCAATATTGGTAATACCTGTTATTTGGATAATAAAAATGAAATTATCTTTTTCCAAAACATTAGCGTGGTTATGGAATATCATAGGTGTTATTGATATCATTTCAGTATTAGCAACTGCTTTTATTGTAACTAAAGTGGCTGCTACAACTAACGACGTTGGAGTACAACAATTTGGAACTTTTCCTTTTAGCTGGATTCCAGCATTTGCACCTGCCACAATTATTTTTTTACACCTATTAATATTTAAAAAATTACTACAAAGAACTAAAACAGAAATAAATTAAAACCAAGTCATATGAAAAAATTAATATACCTGGCAACTAATGATAATTAATTCCATTTGTACACATATAAAAAATCATATAAAAATGAAATATCTAAATACATTATCACTTTTTTTATTACTAAGTAGTTTTTCAATAGCTCAAGAAATGAATTTAAATAAAGAGTTTCTAAAAATTGAAAATTACATATCTGTAATGGAAAAGTCAGAGAAGGAAATATCAAAAGCACCAGTTAAGTGGCATTTATTACATTTATTACAAGTAATTAAAGGTGTCATTGATAATGCTGCTAGCTCAAACCCTGCTGAATTTAATTCAAAATCAAATCTAGTTTGGAAGTATACTTCACTTTTTGGAAAAATTCCAAGAGGTAAAATTACATCACCAGATGTTGTTAACCCTAAATTTGAGATTACGGAAATTGAAATAAGAACTGCAATTGAGGATGCGAAATTAAGAGTTTCTCAATGGAGTAAATTAAAAAAGAATAACTTTTATAACCATCATATATTACTACATTTAAATAAGCGTAAAATAAAACGATTTTTAAAAGTACATACGCGTCACCATTTACGAATAGTTCGTGATATTACAAAGGATTGATATATAATTGAAGAAAATGCGCTTGAAAAATTAGATGCTATACTAAATAGTTTGAATTTAGAATAGAAATTGTTAAGCAATACTTTGTATACATAATTCTTAGGCGCAAAATTAAACTTTAGTGTTCAGATGCTATTAGGACTTTATTCTGCTTAGTTATAAGTTATTTTTAAAAATACCTTTACTCAAAAACACCCACTTAAACCTTAATCCAACCTCAGTAAACGTAAAACCAGCAGCAGTAGCAGAGGCAATATTACTATGTGTTACGTACACATTTAATAAACTACGTTCTGAGAACTTATACCCAAAAGCTCCTTGTAATCTATAAGCGGTTTGTTTTGGGTCGTCTTCTATAAATTGGTGGCCAAAAGCACCAGTAAGGTTATAGAACCATTCGTTGGGTTTGGCAATCGCTTCGTCTTTAATAAGATTTATAAAGACTTCGTAGTTATTAAATTTTTCTGGGCTAAAGTAAATCGTTGGCACTTGATCTTTAAAGGTAATATACTGGTAGTTAAAACCAACTTTTAAAGCTGGTTTTGGTAATAGGTTATAATACACAGAGGTAAACAAAAGGTTTCTTGTATTACCATCATTTTGTATGGTGTGCATTACTTGGGTAAACCAACCTAAGTTAAAGTTAGTACCTAGATTATAATTAGCGTAATAGTTGTTTTGCACCAGCTCACGATCTAATAAATCAGCATTAAAGCTTTCGACTTGTCTCTTATAGCCAATATCTAAGGTTTGTAGTTTAAAGGCTTTAATGTTAAAAGATATATCTGTTAAGAGTTGCGTATAGTCTGTGGTTTCTGCTTTCGCTGAGGTCATACCTGCAGTCCCTTTGAAGGTTACATTTGATATCAATTGGTAGGATAATCCTAAAGATAAATCCTTTGAGTTAGCGCTATTATCTGTAACGGTATTGTTTGTGTTTCTGTAGTTGTAACTACCCAATACACTTAACTTGGTCGATAAAGGATAACTGACATTGGTATTAAAGGCAAAAGCTTTGTTATCTCCATTATCAAAGGTATGTGATGCTTTAGACTCTAAAGTTGGACTAAAGCTAATGTTCATTTTATTAATAAAGTTGGTCGCATCTTTTTGGTTGTCGTAATAGGATAATGTGTTTTCGGCTGAGGTATAGGCTTCATCAAAACGGCCTAAAGCTTTTAGGACATTTGCTTTTCCGAGGTTGCCATCAAAAGAGGTGCTATCGTTTACTAAGATTTGGTTGTAATCAGCTAAACTTTCTTTAAAGTTACTTTTATAAATGTTTAAAGTCGCTCGTATAGCCAATACCCAATTTTCATTTGGATACTTTGCAATTAAAGTATCGATTAGCGTTGTAGCGTCTTTATATTTTTTCGTCCAGATTAAGGCTTGTGCATAACGTTCTGTGGTTTGTCGTGTGATAATTTGGTCTGTATTTGCAGTTAAACTTTCGTAAGCTTGAGCGCTTAAGTTTAAGGCATTCTTTTCTTTTCCGTTTAAATGCTCTACTAAAGCCAAACCGTTTATCGCTACAATTATGTGTTCTGGTTGTTCGGCTAATCTATTATACATTGTTTTGGCACTGTCTATCTTATTCCAGATTAAATAGAGATTTGCAAGATTTAATAAGGTGTCTTTATCATCGCCAAAAGTTTCAAGATTTTTGGTTAAAAGCGTTTCGGCTTTATCATAGTTCTGTGCTTGTTGATTTTGGTAGGCATACCCTAAATAGATATATTTTTTAGAGGTCATTGCATTTGGGTTTCCTGGTAAAACCTCTAAAGCTTTGTTGACATAAATAATAGCGTCTTCATATTCTTTTAAGTTAGACAATGTATTTGCAAAACCTAATAAAGCCGCAAAGCTTTGAGGATCCTCAGTCACTAAATCTTTATAGTATGCTTTAGCATCTGTAAAGTTGTTGTTCCATAATAAAGACTCTCCATAATTAAGCTTGACTTCAAAATCATTTGGGTAGTCCTTCAATAAATTTGTAAATAAAGTATTCGCTTTTTCAGAATTACCATTAAGTCCAACAGCACGCCCATAACAGAGTCGTGCGGTTTTATTATCTGGGTAGTCTTTTAGTATAGTATTAAAGAAAGATTCGGCTTGTGCGTACTTTCCAGTATCTAAGTAGGTAAACCCTTCTTGCATGTTTTGGGCAGATGCACTAAAAACGATTAAGAAAGCAGTACTATAAATAAGTGATTTTAAGGTCGTCATTATTGTTTCATTTTACTTACTGCAAGTTACGGTGCATTTGCCTTTCATTCATCTACAGCAATCTACCAACCATCGAAATATAACGAACATACATGGAAATACGCTCGATATTTGTGTCAGATTTAAAACAATAACGATTAAAAAATAACAAAATTATGGCACTTACAATTAATGAGAAACACGGAGTATTTTTAGTAGAAGGAGTATTAAATTCAATTACGGCGAACATGTTTCAAGACCAATGTGAAACACTTTTAAATACAAAAGGAGAACTCACAATTCATATCGAAAATTTAAAAGAAGTTGACGATTATGGAATTCATGTGATACAATCCTTATTTCAAAATGCAAAACAACAAAGTAATCATTTTATGGTCATTGGTAACATTAGCAAAAACCTTTACTCGCGATTAACTAATTTTTCAGCAACAGCAATAGCTGCATAAAATATAAATAGAATAAGTAAAAATTAAAGTCATGCAATTATTAGCGACATTAAAGTCAAGAAAGTTAACGCCAGAGCAATTATTTATGCTCAGCGTTCTGGCGGTCAACGGAGGAAACTATTTATACAATATTGTCTTAGGTCGTGTATTAGGGCCAACACAGTTTGCTGATGCTGCTGTACTCATTACATTTTTATTAGTGTTGTCATTTATAGCCATGACGTTTCAATTAGTAACTGCAAAGTTTTCAGTCTTATTTGAAAACACAGTTTTTAAAAGTTTTATCACTAAGGTTTACAAACAAGCTTTCACTGTCGGACTTACTTTAGGTATATTAATTATCGCATTTGCTCCTCAATTACAATCTCTTTTTAATACGTCCTCATCGACCATGTTTATCATTTTTGGTTGTGGAGTACCACTTTACTTTTTAATGAGCGTGAATAGAGGTGCGTTTCAAGGAAAGAAATCTTATAAATCATTATCGATAACCTATCAAGGTGAAATGTTAAGCCGTTTATTAATTACACTTGGATTAATATTAGTATTCAACATTCAATCTTCTGCCGTAATTGCGATAGGTATTGCACTCTCATTTTTATTTGGTTTATTTCCTTTTAAGTTAAAGCAAATCAATTTTAAAAAGTCAATCTCGTTAGAAGGGAAATACAACAAACAGATTAAAAATTTCTTTTTACTCACTGCTTTTTATGAGCTCACGCAAATCATCATTAATAACAGTGATATCTTATTAGTAAAGCATTACTTTGAATCCTATGAAGCTGGGTTATATGCATCACTAGCCTTAATAGGTCGCATCGTTTATTTCATAGCTTGGATGTTTGTGATGTTATTATTACCAGCAGTTGTAGAATTAAAGAAAGAAGGCAAAGAAACAGCATCTGTTCTGTTTAAATATGTCGGTTATATTGCTGTAATATCTATAATCATTGTGGTAACCTGCTTATGTATTCCTGAGATAATCATCAACATTCTTTTTGGAGAAGATTATATTGCTATGGCACCTTTATTATGGAAATATGCAATTGCCACATCCATGTTTGCCATCTCCAATATTTTCGCGTATTACTATCTGTCTTTAGATAAATATGTACCCGTAATTATTTCAGGTGTTTTCGGGATGTTACAAATGGTATTAGTGATCTTTTATCACGATAGTTTAGAACAGGTTGTACGGATGCAAATCGTAGCGATGACCTTATTATTGATCATCCAAATTGGCTTTTTTATTTTTGATTCTAAATTGAAGAGAAAATAAATTTGAGTGCATTTCTGGCATTCGGAACTGTTATGTCATTTGGAGTAAGTATATCATTCGGAGTTAAGCTGTCATTCAGAGCGCTAGCGAAGAATCTCTAATACTTGTTTAGTTCAATTCAAATAGATTCTTCAGTCGTGCTTCCCGCTTAATGACAATATTCAACAGATTATAAAAAACGCTAATCTATAGCAAATTACCATTCGTCTATAGTAAAAGTCGTCCTATCGAAACTCTCAAAATTCATCGACTTAATACCTCAAATTTGTACTGTAAATAATAATAAACATTAAAAAGCAATTATAATGAAACTAGCAATCGTAACAGCATATCCGCCAAGTAAAGTAACCTTAAACGAATATGCATACCATTTAGTAAAGCAGTTTAGACAAAACCAAAATGTAACTGAGTTAATCTTATTGACCGATAAAACTGAAGGAGTAAAAGATCTTGAGTTCACAGAAGCAGGTTGTAAGATTACTGTAAAAGAATGTTGGTCATTTAATAGCTATAAAAACATCTTTTCGGTAACGAAGGCGATTAACCAAACACAACCAGACTCCGTATTATTTAACTTACAATTTATGAAGTTTGGTGATAATAAAATTGCAGCAGCTTTGGGTTTAATGTTACCATTGGTTTGTAAACTAAAAAAGATTCCTAACATTGTTTTATTGCACAACATTCTTGAAGAAGTTGATTTAGGAAGTGCAGGTTTTACATCAAACAAGTTAATGCAGAAAATTTACGGACGTATTGGTTCAACCTTAACCAAATTGATATTGCAAGCGGACGTTGTTGCGGTAACAATGCTGAAATATGTAAACATATTAGAGTGTAAATATTTAGCATCAAACGTAAAGCTTATTCCTCATGGAACTTTTGAAATTGCTGATGAGCCAGATTATACTTTACCAGAAGGCCCACTACAAATTATGACTTTCGGAAAATTTGGTACCTACAAAAAAGTAGAAGGTATGATTGAAGCTGTTGAAATGGTAAGAAATTCTACAGGATTGGATTTAGAAGTTGTCATCGCAGGAACGGATAACCCTAATGTCCCAGGATACTTAGCTAAGGTCGAAGAAGATTACAAACACGTGCCACAAGTTCGCTTTACAGGCTATGTCGAGGAAGAAGATGTACCAGTATTATTTAATGAAAGTGCTGTTGTAGCATTTCCTTATACATCAACAACTGGAAGTTCTGGAGTATTACACCAAGCCGGAAGTTATGGAAAAGCAGTTGTGATGCCAGATTTAGGAGATTTAGCCTTATTGGTTAAAGATGAAGGGTATCAAGGTGAATTTTTTGAACCAACCAGTGTAGAAAGTTTAGCGTCTGCTATAGAAAAAATCGTAACTAATGAACCTTACAGATTGCATTTAGCTGAGGTGAATTATGAAGCTGCAACAGCCCATCCGATGTCACAGATTGCAAATATGTATATCGAACAATTTCATGATATAATGAAGAAAAAATCAAACCGCAGAGCTTTAATTTCTGCATAGTTCTTTTGTCATTCAGAAGTAAGCAGGTCTGCTGTCATTCAGAGCAAAGCGAAGAATCTTTCTTTTGGTGTATTTTTTATTTTGAGATTCTTCGCTTGCGCTCTGAATGACAAACTGCGCTGAATGATATTTATATTCAAATAAAAATAAAATATTGTTTCCAAAACAGTAGTGATCTGCCTACTCAGATTGAACCTACACTACTGTTTTGAAATAAACTCGAATTCGCCTTTTTTGTCCCAAAATATTAATTAGAAATAAATTCGAAAGCACCCTTTTTTGCCCCATTTTTATCAATAAATCCAAAATGTTTTTGAGCATTTTGACGCCATGGAAGTCTACCTACGACTTCCTTTGGTATGTTATCAAAATCGTATAAGGTCCAAGACATAAATTGAATGTCGTTTTCTGAAAATATAGACTGAATGGTTTTATGATAGTCAGCTTGGTCATCTTCTGAATCACCAAACGGATTCCATAAGCCACTATAAGAAGAAACACCAAACTCGGTAATAACAATAGGTCTATCTTTAATATTAGTTTTTAAAGTTTTATAAGTAGTTTCAAGCTGATCTAGATCTTCATAATAATGAAACGAAACAACGTCTAATTTATCTTTTAAAATAGAAGCACTTTTAGCATTAGACCAACCGATAGTAACAGCATGATTTGGGTCTTGTGATTGTACAAAATCTACCATTTTATCTAACCAAGCGGTGACCAGTTGCTCACCACGAGATTCAAAATCTAAATTAGGTTCGTTCTTTATATCCCAAGAGGATAAAGCGTTGTGATCTTTTAATGCATTTATAATGATTTTTGCATGTCGTTGCGTAAGTGTCCAATCCAACACAGAATAATCTCCATAAAAATCAAAAAGTGTCACCATTACTTTTAAGTTTTTAGCATCAGCCAAATCTAAAACTTTGATGAGTTGTTTTAATCGTATTTTATCTACGCTAGATTTCCCAAAGGATTCGTAAGGCACAAAAATTCGAATGCTATTTAATCCTGAATTCTTTATAATGTCCAAATCTTCAGTAATAATATCAGTATCAAAATGATCTCCAAACATATCCCATGGATTGGCTTGTGGATAATAATTAATGCCTTTTATATCTGTAACTTTTAAGCGTTTTTTATTAGTCACTTTTAGGTAAGGTTCACTAGTTAATTTAACTAAATGCCTAATTCGCCAAAAACCATCTTCTAATAAAAGTGTCACCTTGTAACTCACTTTTTCATTGATTTCGGAAACTAGTTTTTCATCTTTAGAGATGCGCTTATATTCAATAACATTATGATCTGTAAGTACAGCAAGTTGCCCATCTTCACTAAAGAACTCCAAAGTTGGATGATGCTCTAAAGTAGTCGCATCAATTGTTGTTTTATTTTCAGTATTAAATGCGATAATATTAAATATGTTTTGTCTAGCACTTTTAGTGTAATAATCATCGAGACCTTTTTGAGTATTCGTTTTATAAGCAACATGCTTTACATACCAAGCGTCTAAGTAATCATTTCCTATAGCAGTAAGTGTTTGCTGGTCCATTGGTCTACCTTCGTTAGCTAAAGGAGCCCATTCTAATTCTGGGAGATATTGATCGACTTGTTTAACTTCAGTATGCAACATTTTACTGCGATCTGCACCTGTGTTGAGGTAACTGTATAAGGCGCCAAAGCCATAAATCACTAATGCAATTATAACCACATAAGACAATAGAAGTAAACTTCGCAATATGGTTTTATTAACTTTACTCATAGCGCACCTCCGTAAATTTTTTAGTGATACCTGCGGCAGAAAGTGCGAGTTCGTAAATACCTTTTGGAAAACGATCAGGATTTAAATAAAATGTAGCAATGCCGTTAAGTGAGTGCTCTATCGTTTCACTTTCTAAAACATTATTTTTATAGACAGACAAGTGCACTCGCATGCCATCAGGTACGTGTTGATTCATAAAGCTTTTTAAAGGTCCAATAGTGATGCTGCGTTTGTCTTCGGAAAAGGTAACATCAAAATCTTCAACAGCTTGTTTATAGTTTAAAACAATGGTGTTACTATTTGCCATACCTTCAACATAGGCTTTTATGGTCCACTGGTCTTCACGGTCAGGCTGCAATAATTTTGCGGTCGCTATTCCATTTATGGTGGCACCAGAAGTTTTCGATTTATAACCATCTTTATTGGTGATAAAGAACGTCACAAAAGTGCCATCGCTAACAATATTATCAAAGCGGTCTCTTAGTACTGAAGTTCTAAACGTTGTAATTTGATTACCATCTGCATAATTATGAATGCGTTCTGAAGTGATTACAAAGTTTGTAGGAATTGCAGGCACCACATTCACATCATATTCTTTTGAGTTGAGGTCTAAACTTTCTGAACTGATAAGTATGCGCCCACTTTCGGTTTCGGAATAAATATTATGATATCCAAAACCATGTTCGGTAAAAACATCTGAAGTCGTCTGATTGGTTAAATATTGATGCTTTATCGCAACTTTGGTGCTATCCATAAGTGGATTGTCTAAATCATCAGTTGGAATCACCACTAGCATGGTAAAGTCCGTTCCTCCAGCTTCAATACTTGGTGGTCCTAAATAGCTTTCAATAGAATTAATTTTAGCTTTTGGTTGCATTTTAATTTGACCTGATAGTTCTTTTTTGTCTGAAACCAATTGCCAATTTAAAACTCCAGATTTTTTGGAAATTGATTGAGGAATGGAAAAACTGAGTTGAAAATTTTTTACTATGGGATTCAATATTACTGAACCATAAGAATTAGAGCAATATAAATAGACCTCTGAGTTGCCAGTGAATGAAAATTGTAATTCAATAGGGTCTCCTGCAGTATATAAGCTTTGTTTTGAAACTAAGTTATAAGAGCTAGCAACCTCATTAGTCTGCAATACAATTGTTGTGGAAAACAGAAGGACTGAAAAAATTACTATGTATAAATATTTAAGTTTCATTAATTAGGATTACCGATATAAGTGTTGATTTCTAGTTTCACAAATTTAAAAATAGGATGATCTATAGCTTGTAATTGTTCATTATTATGATTTAGAATTCGATCTGGAATAATTTTATCTGCAATAGTTTCATTAGGCAGGCCATTTACAAAACAATTAGACATGTCAGTATTTATAACACGAACGGTCTCATTGGTTAACAAAGGGTATTTAAAAGGTTGTAAACGCTGTTGACGAATACCTTCTTTTATAAAAAGGTGATCTACCCAAACTAAACTTCTATTTTCATCATAATATGAAACTAATACTTGCGGAATGGTTACTTCTTCGGTCCCACTATTAAATAGCGTTCCCGAAATGTAAGACGCATCAATGGATGTAATATTTGCAGTAGTACTTTTAAATAAGTCAGAACCTGAGACATTTCCAGCAGCCTGAAGATTGAATTTTGTAGGTTGTTCTTCAAATTCGAATGGTGTAAATTCATCCGGATTAAAAGTCTTCGGAATAGAATCTTGAGTTTTGGACCAAGCAATACCTTCAAAATTTATTCTAAAAGAAGTGACCTCTTTGGGCATTAACTTATGCTTCATGTGGTACTTAGCATTATAAGATGCTAAAAATTTATTATCAGCATTATAAAGCGTGCCTTTTAAAACAACATCAGAAGGGACGTTATCAATGTTTTGTACTTCACCAACAATCGTATAATGGTTTTCGAATTTTACAAGTTTGGCCGAAAGTATTTCGAGTACAGGTTGCTTTAAAACATCTTCATGATGGGTTTGCTCAGTAGTAATCCGTCGACGTCCTTGATTAAAGTAGTTAGTGGTATTACTAGAATATAATTGGTCTGGTGGTAAATCTAAATCAATAGTTTCAGGTTCAATGTACCATTTGCCTTTAATCTTTACTAAGGTTTTATAATCTGTTTTTTGAATTTTTTCAAGTGGTGTAATCCAATCTGTAAAGACTTTCAAACTTGCTAAGCTATCCGATTGACTTATGGTTTCTGTGGTAATTGCATCTAACTTCGCATACGAGCTCAACAGACCATCTGTTACAGAAATTTCTAACATGTATTGTGCTATTGGTAAATCACTTTTAGGATTGATAAGGCTATGCGCTTTTTCAAATGCTTTAAAGTCTAAAGCGTCATAATAGGCAAGAATTGCATTTTCTGGCGAATGATGCGATTCATTTTTTATATAAAATAAATAGGTTCCGTAGCCGACGATTAGTGCCAAAATAATTGACCATATATGTGTTAATTTCAACATACCACGAGAAAATTGGGTATAGTTGTTTTTAAAGTCAAGGTAGGCAGGAATCGCTGTAGATTTCGTTTTTAATACACGAATAAGCAATAGTTGTATATTTAAAATAAAAGCAATTAATACGGTAAGGAACGGTACAATTCCCCAAAGTATTTTTTGCCAAGTACTCACATCGTCTTTTGGTAATATAGAAGATAATGGTGGTACATTCAGTTTTTCCCAAACCATAATACCATTTTCTAACTGTCGCAAACGTTGCCAGCCACAGTAATACAAAATAGGATCGTAAAATTTATCGTTAGAAAATATATACTTGAAGTTGTATTTCTCTGGAGTCGTTAAAAACTGTTGGAGGGAGCCAATGCCTGCAACACCTTTAAACTTAGAATTCTCTAAACGCTCAATAGGTCGTGTCGTTAATTCTGGTAAGCGCCTTGCGGAATGGTAATTTCCATCTACAGACATTGCATTGGTTTGCGCAGACAACCAAGCCATTTGGTCACCGAAGCCTAAGGTCATGTAACGCCATTGATCGTGCTGATCTTGATTCAAGAAATTTACAATAGGCAACATTTTAATTTTTTGTGGCTGAGAGGGTTTAAAATAGCTCAGACTCATCGTAAAAATCGTCATGAATAGAAACAAACCTGCCAAAATCCCACCTGCAATACGATGGTAAACCGCACCAAATTTCGATTGAATCAGGGTTTTTAAATCACCTTCTACAAAGCGAAAAGCAAACTCACCAAATAATGGCAAGGACATAATAGAAGCCCATAGTGTAAAACGGTCTAGTGTTAAAATATTAAAAGCGGTGTCTCCTAACACAAGTTTTGGGATTGGAGTCGTGCCACCTGTTCCTAAAACAAAAAGAATGGTTATCGATAAACCAAAAAATAAATAGCGCTTACTATAATATCTATAAAATATATAAGGTAATAGAATGAGCAAAAGTCCCCAAGGAATTAGAAAGAACACCAATCCAGATGAGGTGATTTCTAAAAAATTATCTCTAGAACCATGTGGAATTGGAACTTGAGTAATTGGGTTATTTTTAGAGTTAATCCAATACGGAAGAATACAACCAATGATAATAGCTAAAGACAGCATACCAAAGCTAATAATGCGTTTAAAGAGTTTAAGAAACGTATTTAAAAAGACCTTAAACGTGATTGCCTTCATAGATTCCACCGAATCTCTAGACGCATCCATAATCACCATACCTATCAATGGGAAAATGAAAAATATCATTCCAAAGATGGGAGTCACATGATGCGACGTTACAGTAACAGCAATCAACGATAATGACGTCGCTAAATAGCGCAATTTAGCTGTTTTTAACCACAAGTAGATTTCTGGTAATGCGTGCATCAACACTGAAATACCTATAATACTTGGGAGTTGTCCAAAGACATGTAAGGTTTCAACAAACGAGGAAGAAAATACAGCTAATAGCGCAGCATAACCAGCAACCGTTCTATTAGAGGTCATTAATAAGGCAAACCGATAGACTCCAGTTATAAATAAAATTACACCAATTAAGGCAATCGTAAACATGCCAAATTTCAGACCACCAATTAAAGATAGTGCAGCAATAGATTGATGTACTAAGGGTGGATAACTCATAACGGTAAAACCGGTATACCATTTATAGTTCCAAGGCTCAAACCAGTTTGTGGCATAATGATCTGCAAAAAATAAATGGATAAGCGCATCATAGGTCGTTTCTAAAGTAAAGAAGATCGACGTACCATGAAATGCTATACCAATGAGTAAGGCAGCAATTAAATATTTGTTAGAAGTGCTTTTCATTTAAATCCTTGATATAACTATCAATGCTGTAAAGATATATAATTTAGATAGTGGTGCGATTTTTAATTAACTACAGAAATCTACCGTTCGTCTACACTTGGCCTTAGGTTAAACTAAATTTAAATTTTAGAGCCCTCATCTCTTGTACTTTTGAAGTGTAAATAACAATAAAAACTATTTATTATGAAGGTTCTAGCAATAGACGATCAACAATTAGTATTACTTCCATTACAAAAGCGCTTAAAGGAGCTTGGGTACGAAGTGAAGATTGAAACTGATGCATCAAAAGGATTAATCACTTATAATTCTTTTTGTCCAGATTTAGTTATTGTAGATATAAACATGCCTGGTGTTTCGGGTTTAGATGTTGTAAGGTATATAAGACAGATAAAAGAAGCTAAAACACCAATTATGATATTATCAGGTAATACAAAAGATGATACTATTACAGAAGCATTTGAATTGGGTATCAATGATTATATGAAAAAGCCATTAAGTCTTAATGAAATTTGTGCGAGAGTAAAAAATTTAATCGGGTTACCTAAAATGCAGAATGTAGTAAAGAGTGATTCAGACATCCTGATTCAACAACGTTGCGTTGGTGTAGTTATTCCATGTTATAATGAAGAAGAACGTTTATTAAGTGATGAGTTTTTAACTTATATCGATAAAAATTCGGGTTACCATTTATGTTTCGTAAATGATGGAAGTAAAGACAAAACTTTAGACGTACTTCACGAATTACAAAAAGGAAGAGAGGATTTTATCACAGTATATAATTGTGAGAAAAATGGAGGTAAAGCTGAGGCTGTTCGTTTAGGAATGTTGCACATGGCAAAGAAGGAGGATTTAGATTACATCGGATTTTTAGATGCAGATTTATCTACAGACTTAGCCGATTTCGATGACTTAGTTAAAACTATAGAAACATCTGATTTTAAAATTGTAAGTGGATCTCGTATCTCAAGAATGGGAGCAAACATTACTAAAGAATCTGCACGTAAGATTATCAGTTTAACAATTAATTTTATTATACGAAAAATACTATCGATGGATTTTAAAGACACTCAGTGTGGTGCAAAGATCTTTCATAAAGATGTCATAGGTATTGCATTCAAAGATAAGTTTGTAACACAATGGATTTTTGATGTAGAGATCTTCAAAAGAATGACAATACACTTCGGATTAAAGAAGGCTAAAACAATGCTTTGTGAGCAACCTTTAAAACGATGGATACATGCAGATGGGTCTAAGCTGTCTATGAAAGATTCTGTGAAAATTGTTGGCCAATTAGCGCAAATTGCTTGGGTATACAGATCTAAAAAATTAGCTAGAAAAACTGTTGTTGCAACGGAATTAAAAATAGCATAATAAGACACTAAAATGAAGATAGGAATTATAATAATATTTCATAATAATGAAACGCAAATAGATAAGACGTTTCTTATTGAACAAATTAAATCGTCAGAATCGATAGAACTGTGTTTTGTTGATAATGATAGTAACGATAAAACACTAAGCCTTTTAAAAGATATAAAGGAAGAATGTCCAGCTAATACCTCTATTGTAGAGATAAAGAAAAACACCACAGAAGATTCAGCAAAGCGCGCAGGAGCTCGATATATGTTTAATCAATTTAACTTAAAGCACATAGGATTTGTAAATGTTGCTGGTTTAGAAGACAAAGAGCAACAGCTCAATACTGTAATTAAAAATATATGTTTAAACAAAGTGCCACTGATAGATTTAAATTTAAAAACTATTAAAGAGCAAGATATAAAGCAGACCTTATTTAAAAGTATTTTTTCACTCGTCGATTATTTAAAACATATAAAAGCCAATAGTTCTATAAATAAATTAGAAACACTTTTTTAGTATTTATACTATCAAAAACACTATATAGCAAAATAATGTTAACCTATTGTTATATTTGTCGATATTATATAATTGATGAGCTTAGAAAGAGAATTACAAAAAAGAAGTAATAGTAGGTGCGAGTTATGTGGTAGTGTCGATAATCTATCTATTTACAATTTACCAGAAGCAAAAGAAAGTGAAGATAAAATAGTGCTTTACGCATGCAATGTTTGTACAGAACAAATGAATGATGCCGATAAGATAGATACCAATCATTGGAGATGCCTTAACGATAGTATGTGGAGCGAACACGATGCTGTAAAGATTATGGCTTGGAGAATGCTGAATAGAATTAAGGCAGACTGGACTCAAGATTTGCTCGCTATGATGTATCTCGAAGATGAAACTTTGGAGCTTGCCAAAGCCTCTGGTGATGGAGAACCTGAAGTCGATCAATTAATACATCGCGATGTAAACGGAGTAATTCTAGAACATGGTGATTCTGTAGTTTTAATAAAAGATCTTAAAGTAAAGGGCTCTAGTATGGTTGCTAAACAAGGCACTGCAGTTAGAAATATAAGATTAGATCACGAAAACGAAACCTACATTGAAGGTAAAGTAGGGCCTACAAAAATAGTAATTATTACCGAGTACGTAAAGAAAATATAATATGTTAGAGATAAGACCAACGTGCGAAAATTGTAATAAGAATTTACCTTATGATTCTAATGAGGCCATGATATGTACGTTTGAATGTACGTATTGCACAGATTGTGTTGAGCTCTTAAAACAAGTCTGCCCAAATTGTGGTGGAGGATTTGAAAAACGACCAATTAGACCATTACACCTTTTAAAGAAATACCCAGTTTCAAAAACTATAATATATAAGCCTGTAGATATTGAATCACACCTTGCAAAACTATTGTCTAAATAGTTTTTTTTACATTACCTCTTTTTTAAACGTGTCGTTTGTCGTAAAAATAAACAGACCACTCCGAATAATCCAATCAAAATTACCATTTAACGATTTTATGCTGTGACACCTAAATATATATTAGATATTGCAGTCATCCCTCTAAATAATAGTACCAAGTTTACTGATTAATAGCCCTGAATTAGTATGAACGCTTTTAACATTATTTATTATGGATTTACAAATTACAAACCACAATAACCGTTTTCAGATTAAAGGATCTTTAAACAAGTTGAACCTAAAAACTTTCAACGCGCATTTCTCTAATATTTTTGATAAACTAGACACTATTCTTCTAGACATAGAAAGTGTAGAAAGTATTGATAGAGCTGGTGTTATGGCTTTAGCAAGATTACATAATGAAGCGATCACTAAATCAAAACGATTATCCATTATAGGCTTAGGTTGTAAAGACTTATACGACCATTTTAAATCTGAAGAACCAGTCCAAAACCAAGAAGAAAATTTCGTTGCTTCAAATGCAATTGTTGCTGCTTAGGCAAACTCAATTATATAAAACATTTTATAAGGTGTTTCCGACTAGTCCTCTTCTTGATTGTTGAGTACTCTTGGAAACACTTTTTTTTCCAATTTCAAGTTCAAGTTCAACACGTCATATCTGCAACAATTTTCCATTCACCATTAATTCTTTTAAATATAATAATGAATACTCCATCCGCATCACCAACCTCGCGCTTTAGATGATATTCTCCCATCACCCAATAATTATCTCCTTCAATTTTTGATATATCATTAATTACAAAGTTAAGTGTACCACTTTCTGCTTTTGTAGGATAGCGTTTTTTGTAGTTAGCTAATGTGCTTTCCCAACCTTTAGTTAGGCCATTACTACCATAGAATTTAAGTGAATCACTTTTCCAATAGCCTTGCATAAAACCTTCTAAGTCGTGCTTATTCCATGCAATTTCTTGGGCTTCCATGACAAGTCTAATGCCTGCTTCTGCATCCGCAATGCTTGTTGTGTTTTGAGTTGATTTTTCAGTAGTAACATCTGCCTTAACACTAATACAACTAACAAACAGAAGTGCAAATACGATGGTGCAAATAAGTCTCATAAGGTTTAATTTTAATTATAGACCTTAAAAGTAACAACTTATTTTGAAACTATCATCAAAGTCTAAAGCACACCTTTCTGTTTATTTAAAAACGCATCTGCTTGGTGTTGCATTAACTCGCGTGCTTTTTTTCGTTTGTAGCTCATCACTTCTTCTTCGTCGGCAATTTCGGTGTAGACTTTATTGTTGATGTCGTTGTCTGTCTTAACAAGAAGTTTGCGTTCGGCAACTTGTTGTGTAGTCCATGCTTTTACTATTGTTTCTTGGTCTTCTAAACGAAAATCAAATTCACCTTTTGGAGATAAGAGCTTCGCAAAAATCGGAGACGTCTCAATCGCTAAAAACAATAAGAAAATAAAGAAAGAAGGTAACCATGGTAATTGCCCTAAAGCAGTAACACGAGCCATTAAACCATCAAAATTATCTATCACAGGTTGAGATTCTGCAACATTAGTAGTATAACTTACCTGTAGCGAAGTAATTTGAGATTCTATAGCATCAATTTTAGCGTTAGTATCAGTTTTTAGTTGTTGTAATTCTGCCAAGCCAGCATCGTGTTTGTCGCGTTTTTCTTTATAAACCGGACCCTTGCCTAAAAGCTTGGTGCCAGCTGTGCCTTCTGCCTCAGAAATGTAAGTATCGTATAAAGCATTAACCTCAGTTTCTTTGATATTTACTTGAGATTTTAAACCTAAAATTTCACTATCGAGTTCAGCAATTTTTGGATTGAATTGTTGCGCTATTTGGTTTTGATTGGCTAAGGTTAAATCATTCTTTTGTTCTAATAAAACTTGATTAATCTCCTTTTCAAAAATCTTAAGTTCTAAAGGTTTAGAAATTACTACTGCGATAATTACAGCCAAGAAAATCCGAGGTGTAGCTTGCAGAATTTCATCGATAACATTATCTCGTTTTTTAATTGTTGAAACAATATAACGGTCTAAATTGAAAATGAGCAAACCCCAAATTAGACCAAAAAAGATTGATGAATAAAGACTGTCAAAAACCGTATAAAGTGCATAACTGGCTGCAATGGTTGCCATTACTGCGGTAAAAAAAACGGTTGCGCCAATACCAGCGTATTTATTCTGTTCACCAATAGAACAGTCGTTTAAAATATCGGTATCTGCTCCCGAACAAAGGATGAAGAATTGCTTTAACATGATTGATTGTTTTTTGATTGATGCTTCGACTCCGCTTAGCATAGATTGTCTATTAGAACGCTAAAAGGTGTAATTTGTTACAATTTTGCATAAAAAAAGCCTCTGATTAGAGGCTTAAATTTTAGTTTTCGCAATAATTTTCAAACACTCTTGATTTTTATCGATTGAGAATGTATAAATGACGCTACTTCTGCTTCAGGATTTCTTTTTATAAAACGTTTAGCTTCCTTAAAAGTAATTTCTTTATCATCTAAGTAAAATTTAGCACCAATAATATTCCTCATTGCCCTAAAATGTTCAAGCCTATTTTTCTGTTGTTAGTTTAGAGATTGAGTTTTCTACATTATTAGAAATTATAACAATATGACCAGCGTAGCGATCATTATATGGATATATGCGCATTTTCGAATCATTTTTAATTAATGAAGTTGCTTTTTCTAAAGTTAGATGAGTATAATAACTTGGTATTTGAGAGGGCTTTGAATCAATTTGAGTTAAAAGTGCTCCTTTATTTTTAGCATTGATTAAAAAATTAATCATTACCTGCTGATTGTTTGTATTAGGCCCACCTTTTTCTTTAGATTTTTTGACTTGTTTTAAGGCTTTTTGTTCTATTTCTAATAATTGAATATGTTTTTTAAATTCATCTTCATCATATTTATTTCCTTTATCATCAGTATAAGTATTCTCACCATCTTTTATAACATACTTATAGACTTTGCCATAATTAGTAGTATTGCCCCTTTGATCTGTTGGAATTTCAACAATATCAACAACTTATCCATTAATTTTTGATTGAGTTACACTTTCTGGATGTTTTTTCGCATACGCTTCAAGAACTTTTTTTGAATTTGCTTTTTGTTCTTGATTAACTTGCTTAACAGAACTATCTAGTCCTTTTTCTAAAGTCTTAGTTTTCTTAACTGGTTTTGCTGGTGCAGGAGGTGGCGGAGGTTGTGGAATCTCCTCATAACCTTTTTTTAATTTTGGTGCCTTTGGAGATTTAGGTGGTGGAGGTGGTGGAGGTGGAAAATTTGGCCATGGCTCTGACGTTTTCTTTTGAGCTTCCGTCATGATATTGTAAATAGCTTTATACTTATTTACCTCTTTTACTTTTACAATAGGATACGCGTTAACATCACTATTCTTCTCTGCTTTTGCCATTGCAGTATTAATCTTCTTAGCCCAAATATTATATTGTTCTACTTGTTTTTTGGAAGCTATTTGTTGTTCAATTGTTTTTCCATCAATACCTGGAAACGGAAATTCAATAGATTGATTTTTCTGTTTCGGTGACATTCTCTTATAGACCTCTGCAAATTTTATTAATTCTTGTTGGTCAATAGGAGGATACCATTTAGCATTGGCTGAAAGAACTTTACTCTCAGCTTGTATTTTTTTTGCCCAAGCATTATAACCAGCAACCTCTTTTGCCGATGCTTTTTCTTGAGTTTTTATTAAATTATCATCTACAAATTCTGATTCTACTGTGTAACTCCATTTTCTGTTGGTGTTTGTATTTAAACTATCAATTAGCTGGTCTAAAGATTGTTCATCATTATGTTGAGCAAGTAATGTTTTTCGTTTGATTTTAGCCTCTTCAACTGTTAGTCCCGAGTTCAAACTAAAATGTTTAGGTTGCACCCCAGATTTTATTAGATTTGAAACATAACTTGTGCTATTTTGATAAATATTTACTTTTCTAAGTTCGAACATTATTTTCTTCGAAAAATCTATAAAACTATTGTCTGGCAACAGTATTGAAGATTCAACATAATTCTTTTTGTCTTCTTTAGAAAGGTGAGAATTAAGCTCATCTGCTTTTTGTGCAAGGTTTTCAAATTTGATAGGTTTTCCGTTTAATATGATGTTATGTTCTTTATCGACATTAATTTTGATAGTAGTTATACGCTGCTGGGATTGATTGTTTTTACTAGAGGATAACTTTACAATGAAATTACCATCAATGTCCTTTTGAGTTATCATATCTGTGCGTTTGCTTTTACTATTTGCGGCAAGAGCTTTGGCTTCTTTAGCAGATATCTTTTCACCGTCTAAATAAAAAGTGGCACCTTTGTTTGCAATCTCAATGATATATTCTAAAAATGACGGATTATAAATCTCTTGAGTATCCTCAAAACTAGGGCCAACTTTAGACTTTTTAGGTTGATTATTTTTAAAGTCATGTATCATAGGATTATTAAAGCCATTAGATTTGAGACTACTTATAATTTCACTTAGAAGTCTGTCCCCATTATTAGTTTTGTTGAAGATCGTTACTTTAATCAACCTTTTAATTTCAATATTACCAAGGTCTTTACTTATAGTTTCAATGTGTGCATATAGAGAGCTAGGCGATTCTAACTGATGATTAACTTTTAGTTGTCCATCATCTTCCAATTCAATTAATAAGTTTTGAGAAGTCGCCCTATTGTTAATTTTCTGAAAAATTAATCCATTTGAGTCATTAAGGTATCCATTCTCAAATTCGAATTTTATATCTTGATTTAGATAAGTGAAAAACCAACCTGATTCAGTTTTTTTAGGATAATATCTCACATATTGCGAATTACCATCTTTTACATCCCAAATTAGTCCTCCGTTTTGGGTATGAATTTGAAACGTCCTTTCTTCGTCTTCGTTATACCAAATACCTAAATAATTTTTGTATTCATCTAAGCTAATCAAGTCAAGTTTGTCAGCTTCTTTTAATTCTTCTTTAATCGCATCTCCTATTTCGGAGTCATATTTTTCAACATATTCCCTCTCAGCAAAACTGTAAAAAAGAATAGAAATAATAGGTAGCAGTAACAAGCTACTTAACCAAATTCTGGTTTTTGATGTTTGTGTTTTCATAACTGTAAATCGTTTTTTGATGGATGAATAATTGATTGCACTCGACAATTGATAATCTTGAGTGTCCCGATAGCTATCGGGAGATGAAAATTGTAATAAAATATTTTGATACGTATTGGTGTCTATACCTTCTTCTAAAACGGCTTGGTCTGCTAAAAATTCGTGATTCAATTTTATATGATGTTTTAAAATATAAATCAAAGGATGAAACCAAAATACAATTTGAAGTAACTCAATAGCTATAATATCTATACTATGTAATTGCTTGGCGTGAGTTTCTTCATGCAGAATAACTTCCTTTGGTATAGCATCAGCTTCATACTTAGATTTATTGAGAAAAACATAATTAAAGAATGAATGAGGAATACGAAGTTCTTGTAATAATACATATATAAAAGAACGCTGAGTTACAGTCTTATTACCGGAAATGCGTCTATACATTTTTACAAGATTCACAATAAATCGGATTGAAAATAACAAAACACCAATACCATAAATACTCCAAAGTAAAATTGGTAAATAATTTGTCGGTGTTTCAATTATTGCTTCTGAACCTAATATTTCTATGGGTATAAAAGGTGGAGTTTGATAACCATAAGGATCAAAAGTTCCTAAATCTAAAATAGGCTCAACATAATAGGTAATTGTTAATAGTGGAATTGTTAATGCCAAAACCACTGCTCCTAATAAATAAAACCGCTTTAAGTGATGCATGTTTTGACGCTCTAAAAACAGCACATAAATCAACCAAAAAATAGCCAAGCAAGCCGAAAATTTTAATAAGTACGTTTCCATATTTATTTGTTTTTAATTTCGTTATCGATGATTGCTTTTAGATTTTCTAACTCTTCTAGTGTTAAATCTGTTTTACGCGTAAAAAAGGATGCAAACTGAGAAGCACTATCATTAAAAAAGGTTTTAATGAGTCCGTTGACATGCTTAGAAAAATAATCTTCTTTCTTTACCAAGGGAAAATACTCTCGCGATTTACCGTAGGTTTTATAATCCACAAAACCTTTGCCAATCATACGTTTAAGTAATGTTGCTACGGTTGTGGTAGCAGGTTTTGGCTCAGAATAGCTATCTAACAAATCTTTCATAAACCCTTTTTCGAGTTTCCAGAGGTGTTGCATTAATTGTTCTTCGGTTTTTGAAAGTTGCATGCTCTACGTTTTTAGAATTAACTCTACAAATGTAGAATATAAAAATCAATTATCAAAGTCAGAACATTTATTTTTTTTTCAAAATTAAGTTTTATAGCTTGGTTACACTCCGTTGAAATCTTAAAGAAATGAAAGTTTAAATCCTTATATTTGCTAAGCTAGAACAAGAAAATCTTAAATTATGAAAAAAATTATCTTTCCAATTATATGCTTTATAGCATGTATACATTTATCGTATTCACAGTCCATTCAAGATCTTATAGACCAGGTTAGCAATTCTAACTTACAGTTAAGTGTAGGTGAGCTTTCTGGAGAACAAGCTGCAATGATTAACGGCACTATGCAAACTATTACTAGTCGAGTTGAGAGTAATAATAATTTAGCAGCAGACTATATAAAAGAACGCCTAGAAGCGCTACCTAATCTTACGGTAGAGTTTCAGAATTTTAATACATCTGGAAAAAACATTATTGCTACACAGATAGGAAAAACCAATCCAGATAACATCTATTTGGTTTGTGCACACTATGATTCTGTAACTACATTTTGTGCAGATGATAATGCTACAGGTGTGTCAGCTGTTTTAGAAATAGCAAGAATCTTATCAGCCGAGTGTACAGATAATACAATTGTCTATGCGCTTTGGGACGAAGAGGAAATAGGCTTAAGAGGTGCAAATTTTTATGCACAACAAGCCGCAGACACATCCAATGGAAACACAAGAGATAATATTTTAGGTGTTATTAATATGGATATGATTGGGTACGATGGTGACGCACCAGGAACGGCTGGTGATAATGAGTTTGATATTGATGTTCGTAACATTGCAAATTCCTTAGAAATAAAAGACGATTTATTAAGCATTCTAAATACATATACTTTTGATTTAAACGTCATCGTGGTAGATCCTGGAACTACGGCTAGTGACCATTCTAGATTTTGGAGCCAAGGTTATTCTGCTGTTTTAGTAGGCGAATCTTGGGAAACTAATGACCAAACACCAGATTATCATACCTCTGGTGATCAAAAAGAAGATATTGATTTTCAGTACATGACGGAACTTACAAAGTTGGTAACGGCTTATATGGCAACTAAAGCTGGGATAAATAATCAGCTTTCTGTGGTTGAGTTTTCTGATTCTGAACTGCACGTTTTTCCCAACCCAGTGGCATCAGTTTTAAAGATCAATAATAATAATGGTCAAAACCTTGATATAAGGATTAATGATATTAATGGAAAGTTGGTTACATCTAAAGCATCAAACCAACGTCTTATTGAAATCAATGTTGAAAACCATAACACAGGTATTTATTTTGTCAATGTAATTTCTGAAACAAAATCTTCGACCTTTAAAATTGTAAAGAATTAATTTACTTTTTCAATTCTGTAAAATACTTGTAAAACCAAGGAATAGTTTCAATACCTTTTAAGTAGTTCCAAATTCCAAAATGCTCATTTGGTGAGTGGATAGCATCACTGTCTAAACCAAAGCCCATTAAAATGGTTTTACTTTGTAATTCTTTTTCAAAAAGTGAAACAATAGGAATACTTCCGCCACTGCGCTGCGGAATTGGTGTTTTTCCAAAAGTTTGCTCGTACGCTTTTGAAGCTGCTTTGTATCCAATACTATCTATTGGAGTGACATAACCTTGTCCTCCATGATGCGGTGTTACTTTTACGGTGACACCTTTTGGAGCGATACTTTCAAAATGTGTTTTAAACAACTCAGTAATCTCTTCCCAATCTTGGTTGGGTACTAATCGCATAGATATTTTTGCAAATGCCTGACTAGCAATAACCGTTTTTGCACCTTCACCAATGTAACCTCCCCAAATTCCGTTGACATCTAATGTTGGACGAATTGAATTACGCTCGTTAGTCGTATAGCCTGCTTCTCCGTAAACAGCATCAATATCCAATGCTTTTTTATAAGCCTCTAAAGAGAATGGTGCTTTTGCCATTTCAGCACGTTCAGCATCAGATAAATTTTCGACTTTATCATAGAATCCAGGAATTGTGATATGATTGTTTTCATCGTGAAGCGATGCAATCATTTTTGCCAATATATTGATAGGATTTGCCACAGCACCTCCATACAAACCTGAGTGTAAATCTCTATTTGGCCCTGTAACTTCAACTTCTACATAGCTTAGGCCGCGTAAACCTGTTGTTATAGACGGCACGTCATTGCCAATCATTCCTGTATCCGAAATTAGAATGACATCATTGGTTAATTTTTCTCTATTCGCAGCAACAAATTTTGCCAAGTTTGCACTACCAACTTCCTCTTCGCCTTCAATCATAAACTTGACATTACAAGGTAGTTCATTGTTAGAAGTCATGTATTCCAAAGCTTTAACATGCATATACATTTGGCCTTTATCATCACATGCTCCTCTGGCGAAAATTGCGCCCTCAGGATGTAAGTCTGTTTTTTGAATAACAGGTTCAAAAGGTGGAGAATTCCACAGGTCTAATGGATCTGGTGGTTGTACATCGTAATGTCCATAAACTAATACTGTTGGTAGGTTTTTATCAATTATTTTTTCGCCATATACTATCGGATAACCTTCAGTTCTACAAATTTCTACTTGGTCACAACCTGCTTTTTTAAGACTATTTTTTATAACTTCAGCTGTTTCTAAAACATCAGTTGCATAAGCAGAATCTGCACTAATTGATGGGATTTTTAATAGTTCGATAAGCTCATCTAAAAAACGTTGTCTATTTTCTTTGATATAGGAATTTATATTTTGCATGAGAATATTTGATTTTTAACAAAAATAAGGAAAACTAGAGCTAATATTTCTTGTTTAATTGCTATTTGAATATTGAAACTATTGTTTATATTTGCATCCCAATAATTATTGGAAAATGCAGGCGTGGTGGAATTGGTAGACACGCTAGACTTAGGATCTAGTGCCGCGAGGTGTGAGAGTTCGAGTCTCTCCGCCTGTACATAATAGCAAAAAGACTTCAATTTAACGTTGAAGTCTTTTGTCGTTAAAATAATTATGGTAGAATTTTATTCGAATTTAGCTCAAATTAATAGTAGCATAAATTATGCTACAGTCGAAAACGTTTTAGTGTTAAAAAACAGTGTCATTTCTACGAAGTCTAAACGTTTAATTATGTATATATTTATATTGTAATATACCAACAGCAAAAGGATTTAAATGTTCAGTTTTGTAATAAGTTAGGCTTAAATCGTTGATTAAAAATAGGTATTAAAAAATGAATAAAAAAGGATTTATATTCGATCTAGATGGTGTCATTGTTGACACTGCTAAATATCATTTCTTAGCATGGCAAAGACTTGCTAAAAGTTTAGATATAGATTTTACTGAGGAAGAAAACGAACAATTGAAAGGTGTAAGTCGTGTAAAATCATTAGAAAAAATTTTAGCTTGGGGAAATAAAACGATTTCCGACGATAGGTTTACAGAACTCATGGCTAAAAAAAACACCGAATATTTAAGTTACATCGCAGAAATGGATGGCAACGAAATATTACCTGACGTACCAAGAATATTAAATGAGCTTATTGCCAGAAAACAACCTATTTCATTAGGTTCAGCAAGTAAAAATGCAAGAATCATATTAGAACGTGTTGATTTAAAAAAACATTTCAACGCCATTGTAGATGGTAACGATGTGAGCAAAGCAAAACCAGATCCTGAGGTGTTTTTGATAGCAGCCAAGCTTTTAAATATAAGGCCAGAAGATTGCATTGTTTTTGAGGATTCTGTTGCTGGTGTAGAAGCAGCGAATACAGCTAATATGACATCTATTGGTATAGGAAGTAAAGCTGTTTTAGGGCACGCAAAATATGTGTTCAATGATTTTACTGAAATCTCAGATAATTTTATAACTATGCTAATTAATAATTAACCAATAGAAATAAGAGACTTTTTAAACAGAAGTCTTTGAAAACATGTAAATATGAATCTAGAATATATAAAACCAAACAATTGGTCAATAATAGAAGAAGGGTTTGATTCAAAACAAGTAAAAGCTTCAGAAAGTCTATTTAGCATTGGAAATGGTGCGATGGGACAACGTGCTAATTTTGAAGAGCAATACTCAGGTTCAACATTTCAGGGCAGTTATATCGCAGGAGTTTACTATCCGGATAAAACTAGAGTGGGTTGGTGGAAAAACGGCTATCCAGAGTATTTTGCCAAAGTACTAAATGCACCAAATTGGATTGGAATTAATGTTTTTGTAAATGAAGAAGCGCTCGATTTAAATACGTGTAAAAATATTGAAAACTTTAGAAGAGAACTGAACATGAAAGAAGGTTGGCTCTCAAGAAGTTTTGTTGTAACACTTCAAAACGATATTAAAGTTGAGGTGAATGCCAAACGCTTTTTAAGTTTAGATATAGATGAATTAGGAGCCATTGACTATTCAATTAAACCTTTAAATTCAGAGGCTTCAATAACATACAGTCCTTACATAGATAGTGGCATTACCAATGAAGACACCAATTGGGACGATAAGTTTTGGGACACCTTAAGTGTAAGTCATGAAAATAATCAGGCTTTCATTCAAGCCAAAACCATGAAGACCGATTTTTATACCTGTACGTTCATGGAATCTCAAGTCTTTATTGATGGTAAATCAGTGATTATTGAACCAAAAATGAAAGCAGATGCTAATTATGCTTCGTTTAGCTATACGTATAAGGTAAAGCAAAACGAAACCTATACTATTCATAAGTTCGGTGGTTATACAGTTGATAGAAATCATGATAAAAGTGAATTAGTCAAAATCGCAAAATCAGTATTAGCGAAAGCTACAAAAACAGGGTTTTTAGCTTTACTAGAAGTACAGAAAAAGGCTTGGTCTCAAATTTGGGCTATGGCAGATATCACTATCGATGGTGATGTAAAAGCGCAACAAGGTATTCGATTTAATATTTTTCATTTAAACCAGACGTATTTAGGAAAAGATGCACGTTTAAATATAGGACCCAAAGGCTTTACTGGTGAAAAATACGGAGGAAGTACCTATTGGGACACGGAAGCCTATTGCATACCGTTTTACATGGCAACTAAAGACCAAAGTGTCGCCAGAAATCTGTTAACCTATAGATATAAACATTTAGAGAAAGCTGTTGAAAATGCACAAAAACTCGGTTTTAAAAACGGAGCTGCATTATATCCAATGGTTACTATGAATGGTGAAGAATGCCATAATGAGTGGGAAATCACCTTTGAAGAAATCCATAGAAATGGAGCTATCGCATTTGCAATTTTTAACTACTATCGTTATACAGGTGACTTTAGTTATATACCAGAAATGGGACTCGAAGTTTTAATAGGTATCGCACGTTTTTGGCATCAAAGAGCAACATTTTCTGCAGACAAGAATAAATACGTTATTCTTGGAGTTACAGGACCAAATGAATATGAAAACAATATTAACAACAACTGGTACACAAATTATATAGCAAAATGGAGTATTAACTATGCTTTAGAATGTATTGAAAAAGTAAGGGATGGATTTGAAGATGATTATAATAGAATTGTTGGTAAAACAAATATTAAACATGAAGAATTAGCACTCTGGCAAAAAGTAGCTGACGAGATGTATTTTCCTTATTCTGAAAAACACAATGTCTATTTACAACAAGATGGTTTTTTAGATAAAGAACTGATCACAGTTGCAGATTTAGATACAGCGCAACGACCAATAAACCAGAAATGGTCGTGGGATCGAATCTTAAGATCTCCATATATAAAACAAGCCGATACACTTCAAGGCATGTACTTTTTTGAAGAAGATTTTTCAATAGAAGAATTAGAGCGCCATTTCGATTTTTACGAACCTTTTACAGTACACGAGAGTTCATTGTCACCATGTGTACATAGCATCCAAGCAGCAAAGTTAGATCGTATGGGCCAAGCCTATAGTTTTTATCTCAGAACATCGCGTTTAGATTTAGACGATTATAATCACGAAGTACACGAAGGCTTACACATTACCTCAATGGCTGGGACATGGATGAGTATTGTAGAAGGTTTTGGTGGTATGCGTGTTAAGAAAGACATCTTAACATTTGAGCCTAAAATACCCAAAGAATGGGAATCATATTCTTTTAAAGTTAATTTTAGAAATCAGATAATTAAAGTAGATGTTACCCAAAAAGAAACAACGTTTCATTTAGAAGGTAAACAAGACTTAGAAATTTTTGTTAATGGTGATGCCGTAAATATTTTGCCAGATAACGAAGTGACTGTATCTTTATAAAGCAAAAAATCCAGAATTATGAAACACATTATAGTTATTTTATTATCAGTTGTAATTGGGCTTATGAGTGTTTTAAATCGAGATTCAGAACTAGAGAATCCATTAAAAGTTGAATTTAAAAAAATTGAAAATGCCATTTTATCTAGCGGAAATCTCTATCGTGCGGAAAATATCCCATCAGAATTTATAACTACAAGACCAGTAGATGTTTGGCTACCTAATGCGTATTCAGAAGACAAAAAATACAGTGTGCTTTACATGCACGATGGTCAAAATTTATTCGATTCTACAGCGACTTGGAGTAAGCAAGAATGGAAGGTAGATGAATGGGCAACTAAATTGATGACAGAAGAAAAAACAAAAGATTTTATAGTCGTTGCTATTCATAATATTCCGCAAATACGATGGCAAGATTTATATCCAGAAAAGGCGATGGAATATATGGATGTGAAGATTAAAGATTCATTACTAAAATTAGCAGAAAAAAGTAAGTTTAATATTAATTTTAAAGGTGATGAATATCTTCAATTTTTAGTAAAAGAGTTAAAACCAATTATCGATTCTCAATTTTCAGTACATACAGATAGAGCTCATACATTTATAATGGGTTCTAGCATGGGAGGCTTAATGTCTATGTATGCGGTTTCGGAATATCCAGAAGTATTTGCAGGTGGAGCTTGTCTGTCAACACATTGGGTTGGTGCAATGCCTTCAGTAAATAATCCACATCCAAAAGCCATTTTTAAATACATGGAAAGCAATTTACCAAAAGCTGGATCTCACAAGTTGTATTTTGATTATGGTAACAAAACATTAGACCAGCATTATCCAAAATTTGCGCCAAGAGTTAATGCGATATTGAAGGAGAAAGGGTATACGGCAAACGACTCTAAAAATCTCTATTTTGAAGGTACGGATCATTCAGGAAAATCTTGGAGTCAACGATTAGATCAACCCATATTATTTTTATTAGGAAAGTAAACTTAATTTAAAGCGTATGAAAAATTCGATTTTAATTGTAATCATATTGGCTTTGTGTATTGGTTGTAAAAATAGTACTGAAGAAATGCATCAAAAGATTGAACCTAAATTAAAAATGAAGAAAAAAGAAGTTGTTTATCAAGTCTTTACACGATTATTTGGAAATACAAATACTACAAATAAACCTTGGGGAACATTAGCAGAAAATGGCGTCGGAAAGTTTAATGATTTTACGGACAAGGCCTTAAACCAAATTAAAGATTTAGGAGTAACACATATATGGTATACAGGTGTACCACATCATAATATTATTACGGATTACACAAAATATGGCATTTCTAATGATGATCCAGATATTGTAAAAGGACGCGCTGGTTCACCTTATGCAGTTAAGGATTACTATAATGTTAATCCAGATTTGGCTGTAAATGTAGAAAACAGATTACAAGAATTTGAAGCTTTAGTAGAACGAACTCATAAGGCTGGAATGAAAGTTTTGATAGATATTGTTCCAAATCACGTAGCGCGTAATTACCATAGTTTATCAAATCCAGAAGGTGCAACTGATTTTGGAGCAGAAGACGATAAAACTAAAACCTATGATGTTAATAATAACTTTTATTACAATCCAGGTGAAGCCTTTAAAATACCGGAATGGAAACATGGTTACCAACCTTTAGGTGGTGAAAAGCATACAATGGCTGATAGTAAGTTTGAAGAATTTCCTGCAAAATGGACAGGAAACGGATCACGTGCATCGCAACCAGATATCAACGATTGGTACGAAACCGTAAAAGTAAATTACGGTGTAACTCCTAATGGTGAAAAAGATTTTGATGAGTTGCCAGAAGGTTTAGAAAATGAAGATTACACATCCCATTTTCAATTCTGGAAGGATAAAACGGTTCCAAGTTCTTGGAAAAAATTTAAGGATATTGCTTTGTACTGGACAGCAAAAGGTGTTGATGGTTTCCGTTACGATATGGCAGAAATGGTGCCTGTAGAATTTTGGAGTTATATGAATTCGCACATTAAAATGAAAAACCCTAACGCGTTTTTGTTAGCTGAGGTTTACAATCCAAGTTTATATAGAGACTATATTAAAAGAGGGAAAATGGATTATTTGTATGATAAAGTTCAGTTATATGATACTTTAAAACATGTGATGCAAGGTCATGGAAGTACAGATAATATTCCGCCAATTCTGAGAGATTTAGAGGATATAGAACACAATATGCTTCACTTTTTAGAAAACCACGATGAGCAGCGTATCGCAAGCATTGATTTTGCTGGTAATGCAAATAAAGGAAAACCTGCAATGGTTGTTTCAGCAACATCATCTACAGCACCAACAATGATTTATTTTGGGCAAGAATTCGGTGAACCTGGAGCTGAAGATTTAGGTTTTGGTGATCCAACGAGAACTTCGATTTTCGATTATGGATCAGTACCAAGTCAAGTACGTTGGGTTAACGATAATAAATTCGATGGAGGAAAATCTACTAAAGAAGAAAAAGAGCTTCGTGATTTTTATAAACGCTTGCTAAATTTTACGATTAATAGTTCGGCTTTAGCCGGTAATTATCAGGATATTCATGCCTATAATCATCAAAACACAGAATGGTATAATGATAAAGTCTTGTCTTTTGTGCGTTGGAGTGATGATGAAAAATTGATTGTTATTTCAAATTTCAATGCAGAAAATACGTATGGATTTGAGTTGCAATTGCCAGAAGATTTGGTTTCAAAACTAAATCTGGAAAATGGCGAATATAAAGTTGAAGACCAATTGTATAATCAATATACTTCAACCTTAAAAGTCGAAAACAGTAAAGCTCAAGTTAGAATAGATATCAAACCTTTAGAATCATTTATTTTAAAAGTTAATCGCTAATTATTAATGTTACAAGACCTCGCAGGTTTTAAAAACTTAGTAGGTCTAAAATATATAAATCATGAAAAAAATAATTTTACTAATCAGCATCAGTATTATGATTATGAATTGTGAAAACAAGAAAAAATCAAATGAAGAAGAAAGTCAAAATAAAGAAGCTTCAGTGATTAAAACACCATTTGTTTGGGAAGGGGCAAATCTATACTTCTTGCTAACTGATAGATTCAATAATGGAGACACCTCCAATGATGTCAATTTTGAAAGAACAAAAAAAACTGCAAAATTAAGAGGTTTTAAAGGAGGAGACATCAAAGGCATAACCCAGAAAGTAAAAGAAGGTTATTTTACGGATTTGGGTATTAATGCCATTTGGATGACACCTATCGTAGAGCAAATTCATGGAGGAACTGATGAAGGTACTGGAATGACTTACGGTTTTCATGGCTATTGGACAAAAGATTGGACTAAAATTGATCCAAATTTTGGAACAAAAGAAGATTTGCATGAACTTGTGGAAGAAGCTCATGCTAGAGGGATTAGAATTGTTTTAGATGCTGTGATTAATCATACAGGTCCAGTAACCAAAAAAGACCCAGTATGGCCAGAAGAATGGGTGCGAACAGATCCTCAATGTACATTCGATAGTTATGAGCATACCGTAAAATGCACATTAGTTGCTAATTTACCAGATATAAGAACCGAGAACAATATCAACACGGAATTACCACCGCAATTAGTAGAAAAGTGGAAAGCAGAAGGTAGGTATGAGCAAGAAATTAAAGAATTGGATGAATTCTTTAAGCGCACAGGTCACCCAAGAGCTCCGCGATTTTACATTATCAAATGGTTAACCGATTATATTACTGAATTTGGTGTAGATGGCTATAGAGCAGATACAGTAAAACATACTGAAGCATATGTTTGGGAAGAATTTAAAGAAGCTTGTGATTATGCGTTTTCAGAATACAAAAAGAACAATCCCAAAAAAGTGTTAGATGACACCAATTTTTATCTGGTTGGTGAAGTTTATAACTATGGTGTAAGCACAGGGCAAGAGTATGATTTCGGAGATAGAAAAGTAAATTATTTTGATCCTCCAAGTTTTCATAGCCTTATCAATTTCGACTTTAAACACAACTCAAAAGATTTAGGATATGACGCACTATTTAGGCTCTATTCGGACACTTTAAAAGGACCGTTAAAAGACTTTGGGACGTTAAATTATTTAAGTTCCCACGATGATGGTAGTCCGTTTGATGCTGTAAGAAAAAAACCTTTTGAAACAGCTAATAAATTACTGTTGTCACCTGGTACATCTCAAGTCTATTATGGTGACGAATCTTCACGTTCACTTATTATTTCGGGCACAGAAGGTGATGCAACCTTGCGCTCAATGATGAATTGGGACTCCATTGCAAAACGCAAACGAACAAAAGAAGTATTAACACATTGGCAAAAACTAGGAAAATTTAGAGCTAATCATCCAGCAGTTGGAGCAGGCGTGCATCATAGGCTAACAGAGCAACCTTATTATTTTTATAGAAGTTATCAAAAAGATGATTTTATAGATTTAGTAATTATTGGTTTAGAATTAAAAAAAGGAGAGAAAGTTATTGATGTTTCTAAAGTTTTCAAAAATGGGGATAATTTACGCGATACCTATTCTGGCGAAGCATCTACTGTAAGCGATGGTTTTGTAACTATAAAATCAGACTATACTGTTGTATTGCTTGAAAAGCTTGAAGTTAATATTCAATAGGATAACGACACACTATTACTGCCATTATCCCTTGCAGGCATTAAATTTAAAACTATTAAGGTTATAAACTCGTAGTAAGATAGTCACTAAATTGACGACTACCTTAAGTATTTGTAACTTTATAATGATAAAACACTCACAACTTGGATATTAACAATCATATCGATTCGCCTTTTATAATGAAAATCAGTTTCAATAAACTGCTTAATCATTATGAAAAACTGATTGAAGCTGATAATGATTTTATTGCAGCTAATGCACGACGAGTTATACAAATTACAGATGATAATCCGCTGTTGAGAGAAGGTTTTAGTGATCTGGATGTATTCAAAATCTACGAAACAGAGATTGAAGGTATTTTGCAAGATACGTTCAGCCCACTTTTAACAAAAAACGAAATTAAGACAGCCTCAATTCCTTTTCACGATTTTACTTTTAATTCTTCAGAACGATTTAAATCCATAATAAAAACAGCTGGTGATGATTTTGAGCTTCAAATAAAAAACATGCCAACGGATCAAACTTATATCATAGCATGTACAATAATCCTTAATTTTTGTTATGGTTATGACCTCAATTTCAAAAGGCCGTTTCTTTATGAAATTCCTGATGTAAACGGGATAATGCGTTATTATAAAATTTTATATAACGCTGATTTTATTGAGATAACACCAACAAAGAATGCTCCTAAAATAACCCAAGAGGATTACGACCAATTATTAGATAATTTTGATAATATCGAGTTATGGAAAGAAAAGTTTCCAGCTCAAAGTTACCTATTTAAAGGTTTTGTAATATCTAATATTTTTGACGTTACGGATGACCAATCCATTTCAAATGTAAAATCGTCATTAATTGGAGAAGACAAGCGTAAAGATGCTAGCTTTATGCAAAATTTTCATGAGATTTTTAGATCACTCTTAGGTCTAACAGATATTAAAGTTGGGTTTTCTATTTATAACGAAGAAGAAGACTCATTTGAACGCGTCTATGGAGTTGGAATAAATAGTTATTTATTGAATAATAATAACAGTTTAAAGTGCTCAGAAGCAATGTGTGACGCCTCTTACAAGACGTTATTAAAAAATAGAGAATTTTATACTGTTTCTGACGTAGATAATTTTTATAACCTATCAAAAGGTAAAATACAACAATACAAAACACTAAAAGCACAAAACATTAAAAGTGCAATTTTAGCACCTATTGCAAATGATAAAGGTTTAATGGGTATTTTAGAAATCGTTTCTCAACAACCTAAAGTACTAAACAGCATCAATGCTAATAAGTTAGTAGATGTTATGCCATTTATTGTGTCTTCGGTAGAACGTTCTAAAAATGAGGAAGAAAACTTAATAGAAGCCATAATTCAAAAAGAATGTACATCTATCCATTCTAGCGTTCACTGGCGTTTTGAGCAAGAAGCAAGAAACTATATTAAAACACAGATTAGCACAGGCGAAAAACCAACCTTCAAAAAAATTGTATTTGATAATGTCTATCCATTATTTGGGCAAATTGATGTTAAAGGTTCCTCTGACGCTAGGAACTCTGCTGCGCAGAAGGATTTAGCATTACAATTAAATTTAGCGGAGAAGATTTTAGCCAAGAGTTTAAAGCAAAAAAGTTTACCAATTTACGAACAGATTAAATTTCAAATTACAGCCTTTAGTGAGGAGTTAAATTCTAATTTTAAAGTAGATAGCGAACATGCTATTACGGGTTTTTTAATAGATGAGGTGAAGCCAATTTTTCATTTAATTGCTGAAACGCAAAATTCACTAAAAAAGGATATTGACGGTTATTTTAGTAAGGTAGATACAGATTTAGATGTCATCTATTTCTATAGAAAACATTACGATGATACTGTTAAACTCATCAATAAGAATATGTCGTCGCTTTTAGATGAAAAGCAGGTAAAGGCACAAGAAATGTATCCACATTTTTTTGAGCGTTTTAAAACCGATGGTGTTGAGCATAATATGTATATAGGAGAATCTATCACAAAGCAAGATAGCTTTAATAAGATTTATCTATATAATCTGAGACTATGGCAGTTACAGGTAATGTGCGAAATGGAGAATGAATATTATCACAATCAGCACGATTATCCAATAGCATTAGATGTCGCTTCAATGGTATTGGTTTTTAATCAACCTTTATCTATTAGTTTTAGAATGGATGAAAAACGATTCGATGTTGATGGCACATATAATGCACGTTACGAAGTAGTTAAAAAACGCGTTGATAAAGCTAACATTAAGGGAACTCAAGAACGTATAACCCAAAAAGGAAAATTGACTATTGTATATTCTCAAAAGGAAGATGAAGAAGAATATGTGAGATATATTAAATTCTTACAATCTAAAAACGTACTCGAAAAAGATTTAGAGATTTTAGAACTTCAAGATTTACAAGGAGTAACAGGTTTAAAAGCACTAAGGGCAAGCATACTTTATCATGTAGCTAAGGATGATAAAAATTTCTATACCTACAATGATTTAATGGAAACGATTAAATCTTAAATTCTGATTTTATAACCGTTTCAGTTTTTAAATCATACGTAGTTTCAATAGTATTTTGTAAAACATCTTCTATTTCAATTCCAGGATTGTTCTTTACAGCAATGCCAAACAAAATTAACGACACAATGATGCCTACCATAAATACAGTATAGGTGATTCGCAATAATCTATACTTTCGTTCTAAGACTTTTCCTAGAAAATATAAATCTTTAGTAAGCGCCTTGTAAATGTAATCTTTGTCCTTTACCAGCTCTTGCATTGCCCATTCAAATTCTTCTAACGCCATTTTATGAAAATTACCAAAAAAGCTAAGATTTACTTTCTGATTTTCTACATCTTCTTTCGTAAATTGTCCGCTGGTTACATTAGGTCTTGTGGCAACTATAGATAAGATCATTGTAATTACGCAAGACAATGTAAAAACAACAGTTGGTAATGTGAGGTAAGGATTGGTATCTAATTTTGAAATTAAATTAGCCAATACCACCGAAATAATAATCGCATTTACAGAGAGTAAAATGTTTGCTTTTGTATCTGCGATATCACTAAGTTTAATATGGTTTCTAAGTGCAACTCTATAAAAGGTTTGCACACCACGTTCTGGACTTTCGTTTTTGTATTGTGTCTTATATTTAGCTTTTAGTTTTTCAACGTTAAGTTTCTTTTTACGTTTTTTCCTGTTTTTAAGTAATTTTGATAAGTTCTTTTCTTTCCTAGATTGCCAATTTTTTAAGGCATAATCTGTGTGGAACTCATGCTCTTTGGTAAGTACTTCAATATTTTCTTTTCTCCATTCATTTGGCGTAAATGATTTCCTGCCTTGAAGCTCTAACTCTTTTCTTAAAAACTCACTTGCTTCATTAAAGTATTTTTTACCAAAGTGAGATGCATCTGCATCACGTATTATTTTTTCAAGTTCATTGGTAGGTTTAGCATCAAACTTAGTTGCCATAATACAATCAGAAACAGATTTAATAATGGCTTCATTCACATTATGCTTTGTTAAAAATGTAGTAGCAATTTTCACACTTTCCATCTCATGGTTGTCGCAACCTTTAGTATAACCTACATCATGTAATAATGCCGTTAACTCTAAAATTTCCGCATCCTCTTTAGAAATATCAGTATTTTCAATAATCTCTCTAGTACTCTTTAAAACACGTTCAGTATGTGTGTAGTTATGATAAATAAAATTACTGGGAAGTTCATCTTTCAAAAGGTTAAAAACAAATTCTTGAGTAGCTTCTATCAAAGATTTTGGCATGTTGGGTGTAAGTTTTATGAATTATTTACAAATTACAAAAAAGATACAAGACTTAACATACTATTTGGTAAATGAGTTACAATGAAATTGTATTTTTATACAAAATTATGTATTAAATTTTGTTATTGTAATGAGGTAATAGTTGATGTAATTTTTAATTGATTAACCATTAAAAAAAATCCAAGAATTTAGTAAATGCAGTTAAGCCTAAACGATACTTTTAATACAGAATTGCCATCAGATTCTGACCAGACGAATGCAAGACGTCAGGTATTTGACGCTACACACTCTTACGTAAAACCAAAAGTACCATCAAACCCTAAACTAATTCATGTCTCTAATGAGATAGCAGAAGCAATTGGTTTAGAAAAAGACGATATAAAGTCAAATGAATTTTTATATATTTTTTCAGGAGCTAAGATATACCCAAAAACAAAACCTTACGCAATGGCTTACGCTGGTCATCAATTCGGAAATTGGGCAGGACAACTGGGAGATGGTAGAGCCATTAATTTATTTGAAGTTATACACAAATCGAAGCGTTGGGCAATACAGCTTAAAGGTTCTGGTGAAACGCCATACTCGAGACAAGGAGATGGTTTAGCAGTTTTAAGATCTTCAATTAGAGAATATTTGTGTAGCGAAGCCATGTACCATTTAGGTGTGCCAACAACAAGAGCTTTAAGTTTAATGCTGTCTGGAGATGACGTACTCAGAGATATGCTTTACGATGGCAATGCAGATTACGAGAAAGGTGCTATTGTGAGTAGAGTCGCACCAACATTTATTCGCTTTGGTAATTTTGAATTATTTGCAGCTCGCAAAGACACTAAGAATTTAAAAAAACTAACGGACTATACAATCAAATACTTTTATCCTCAACTAGGGAAACCTTCTAAAGCAACCTATATCAATTTTTTTGCTGAAGTCGCAAGTAGAACTTTAGCAATGATTATCCACTGGCAACGTGTTGGTTTTGTGCATGGAGTGATGAATACAGATAATATGTCTATCCTCGGATTAACAATAGATTATGGACCGTATGGTTGGTTAGAAAATTTTGATTTTGGTTGGACGCCAAATACAACAGACAGACAAAACAAACGCTACAGGTTTGGCAATCAGCCTAATATTGGATTATGGAATCTGCTTCAATTGGCTAATGCACTTTACACGTTGGTTGAAGAACCAGAACCTTTTGAAACCATTTTAAATGACTATAAAGTAAATTTTGATAAGCAATCACTTAAAATGATGCGTTCAAAATTAGGATTAGAAACTGAAGATGAAATGGATGCAAAGTTAATAGCAGATTTAGAAGATTGTTTAACGCTTATAGAAACAGATATGACAATTTTCTTTAGGTTATTAGCAGACTATGAGATAGCTTTTAAAGCTAATGGATTACAACAAATAAACACTGCCTTTTATAAACCAGAAAAATTAAAAGGAGGTATATTAGAACAATGGAAAGGTTGGTTTAATGCCTACGACTTAAGATTACAAAAAGAATCTTTAACAAATAACCAGCGAAAAGCTATAATGCATAAAGTAAATCCTAAATATGTACTTAGAAATTACATGGCGCAACTAGCAATTGATGATGCAGACAAAGGAGATTATAATTTAATAAATGAATTATTTCAACTGTTAAAACATCCTTATGCAGAGCAACCAGAACATGAAAAATGGTTTGCTAAACGACCAGATTGGGCAAGACATAAAGTAGGTTGTTCAATGCTGTCTTGTAGTTCTTAAAACAAAACTGATATGAAAGCAATTTGGAATAACAAAGTGATAGCAGAAAGCAACGATACGGTTGTCATAGAAAACAATCATTATTTTCCTCACGATGGTATTAAAAGTGAATTCTTTAAGCCAAGTGGACTACATTCGGTATGTCCATGGAAAGGAAAAGCATCGTATTATACTATTGAAGTAGATGGTAAGGAAAATCCTGATGCAGCTTGGTACTATCCTGAGCCTTTTGAAGCAGCAAAAGAGATAAAAAATTATGTAGCGTTTTGGAAAGGCGTTAAAATTGAGGAGTAAAATTGACGAGTGATTGATTCTGAAATAAGTTCATCATAAAATGAAAAGTACGAGACTTAAAATTAAAAATAGAAAAGGTATTATTTTAAATGCAAATTTAGAGTTACCTGCAAATCAAAAACCTAATTACTACGCCATTTTTGCACATTGCTTTACATGTAGTAGTAGCCTGAGCGCAGTGCGAAATGTAAGTAGAGCATTAACGCAAGACGGATTTGGCGTGCTACGTTTTGACTTTACAGGTTTGGGACGCAGTGAAGGTGAATTTGCAGACAGTCATTTTTCGGCTAATGTAGAAGACTTGTTAGATGTACATGCTTACATGACGGAGCAATATGACGCTCCTTGTTTATTGGTTGGTCATTCTTTAGGAGGAGCGGCAGTATTAGTTGCTGCTTCAAAAATAGAAGCGGTTAAGGCTGTTGCTACTGTTGGTGCTCCTGCGACAATAAGTCATGTGACGCATTTATTTTCACATCAAATTGACGCTATAAAGGAAAAAGGAGATATTGAGGTAAATATTGGTGGACGTCCATTTGTCATTAATCAAGATTTTGTAAAAGAATTTGACAAAACAGATTTACCAGCCACTGTTAAGAATTTAAGAAAACCATTGTTGATTATGCATTCTCCTGTCGATAAAATTGTTGGAGTGGAAAATGCAGAGCAGTTATATAAAAATGCGCATCATCCCAAGAGTTTTATCACTTTAGATAATGCTAATCATTTATTAGCAAATGAAAAAGATAGCCAATACGTTGGTGAGATTATAGGGACTTGGGCTAAGCGTTATTTTCCAAAAGTTGAAAATAAAATGTTAGATACTGAGGGAGAACAATTGGTTGGTCATTTAAATAGGGTTGAAGATAATTTTACGACGTCTATTCAAACAAAAAAGCACACCTTCCTTGCAGATGAACCAGCAAGTGTAGGTGGCAGCGATTTTGGACCATCTCCTTACGAATATCTCAACGCAGCACTCGCAGCATGTACTGTAATGACATTAAAAATGTACGCAGAACGAAAAGAATGGGATTTGAGAGAAATATTTGTTTATATATCCCATTCTAGAAAGCACAGTGACGATTTACAAATCGAAGTTGAGAAACCAAAATACTTAGACCACATCATTAAAAAGTTGAGATTTGTTGGTAACTTAGATGCTTCTCAAAAAGAACGATTAAAAGAAATTGCTTCACGCTGTCCTGTTCATAGAACTATAGCGAGCGAAGTTATTTTTAATACTGAAATTATAAACGATTAACCATTGGAAACTTTTACTATTAACAAAATCACTAAAGATTATTTTTTAGAGATTAGACATCGCACAGAAGCTATTTGTAAATCCTTAAAACCCGAAGACACGTCAATTCAACCTATTGATTTTGTGTCTCCACCAAAATGGCATTTAGCACATACGACTTGGTTTTTTGAACAGTTTGTATTAACAGAACACAAAAAAAACTACAAAGTTTTTAATCCAGATTTCGCCTATTATTTTAATAGTTACTACAATACTATTGGTGAGCGTGTTGTGAGAGCAAATCGTGGATTAATGACCAGACCAACATTATCTGAGGTGTTAGCATATAGAGCTTATGTAAATGCTCAAGTTGTTGAGTTTTTAGCAGAGAATGTATCCGAAGAAATTGCCAATAGTATTGAAATTGGATTGCAACATGAGCAACAACATCAAGAGTTACTGATTTACGATATTAAATACATTTTCGGACATCAACCGTCGTTTCCAACTTTAGATTTTGATATTAAACTAGTGTCTGAAATTGATACGCAAAAATTCATTAAAATTGAAGAAGGTGTTTACGAAATAGGACATAAAGATGATTGTTTTTGTTGGGATAATGAATTAGGTAGACATAAAGTTTACCTACATGATTTTGAAATTTCTAACCGCTTAGTAACCAATTCAGAATATATTGAATTTATAGAAGCAGGTGGTTATCAAGATTTTAATTTATGGCATGCAGATGGTTGGGATTGTGTTGAATCCAATAACTTAAAATCGCCAATGTATTGGCACATGGTTGATGGTAAATGGATGCAGTATAGCTTAAAAGGTTTTAAAGCAATAGAAAAAAAAGCGCCTGTTAGCCACATTACATTTTATGAAGCTTTTGCTTACGCGCAATGGAAAGGCCTACGCTTACCTACAGAATTTGAATGGGAAATAGCCTCGAAATATTTTAAATATGGCCAACTTTGGGAATGGACAAACAGTGCTTATTTGCCTTATCCGAACTATACTAAGGCAGATGGTGCTATTGGAGAATATAATGGTAAATTTATGATAAATACTATGGTAATGCGAGGAGCTTCTATCGCAACACCAAAAAACCATTGCAGACCAACCTACAGAAACTTTTTTTCTCCAGACATCAGATGGCAATTTTCAGGAATTAGATTAGCAAAATAAATGACAGATACGTTTGCACAAGATGTGCTTAAAGGCTTAACCGCGAAAAACAAATATTTATCATCAATGTATTTTTACGATGATAACGGAAGTCGCATATTTCAAGAAATAATGAATATGCCAGAGTATTATCTCACCAAAGCGGAGTTTGAAATTCTCTCAATGCAATCCAAACAAATCATTGAAGCCTTAAACTTTTCAGGACCTTTTAATATTTTAGAGTTAGGAGCTGGTGATGGTTTTAAAACTTTTAAGCTTTTAGAATATTTAGTGAATAATAATTTTGATTTTCATTACATACCTATAGATATTTCGCAAGAAGCTATAGATACTCTTACAAAACGTCTGAGTGAAAAACTACCAAGTTTAAAAATCCATCCTAAGGTTGGTGATTATTTTGAAATATTAAAAGATAATAGACAAAGTGAGTATCAAAGTTTGTTGTTATTTTTAGGTGGTAATATTGGCAATTATCAAGACGATAAAGCTAAAGAATTGTTAGCGCTTTTTAATACCAATATGAAGATTGGAGATAAGCTTTTAGTTGGTTTCGACATTAAGAAAAATCCAATCATAATACATAATGCCTACTACGATAAACATGGCATTACCAAACGATTTAATCTTAATTTATTAATTAGAATAAATAGAGAATTAGATGCAGATTTTAAAATTGATGATTTTGATTTTTACTGTCATTACAATCCAATAACAGGAGATGTAAAGAGTTATATCGTTAGTTTAACGAACCAAACTGTGCATCTTAAGGCTCTCAAAAGAACCATAGTTTTTGATTATAACGAACTTATCTGGACAGAGCTTTCTAAGAAATATGCTATAGACAAAATTCGTAACTTAGCAGAAAGCACTAACTTTAATCAAAAATCTAATTTCTTAGACTGTAAACACTACTTTACAGATAGTCTGTGGGAAAAAGTAGTATAAGGGTCAATACTTCTAGTGATATTGTTAAGAAACTGACTTAGAAATTAGGTTATTTATAAATTAATGTACTTTTTATGACTAAATTATTCAAATTAGCTTCATTTTTTTTCATCATATTTTTTATCAATTCTTGTGCAACCTACAAGGCACAATATAAAGATGAAGAAGATAAAACTAATGGATTACCCAATAAAGAAGTTGATAAAACTTTCTATCTCATAGGTGATGCCGGCAAATCGCCAAAAGGCGGTATGTCTAAAGCACTAACAGCTTTTAAAAATCATACTGCAAACTTAAACACAAAAGATGATTTTGTTATTTTTCTTGGTGATAATATTTACCCAGATGGTCTGCCAAAAAAAGATGAAAAAGGAAGGGAAAGTGCAGAAAATGCATTGAACGGACAAATAAAATCTGTTGATGGTTTTGATGGAGACATCTTATTTATTCCAGGTAATCACGATTGGTATTCAGGAGGTCTCAAAGGATTAAAGCGAGAAGAAAAATATATAGAAGACGCACTTGGTAAAAAATCTTATCAACCAAATAATGGTTGTCCGTTAGAAAGTATTGATGTCAGTAAAACCATTCAACTTATAGTAATAGATACACAATGGTATTTAGAAAACTGGAATAATCACCCCACTATTAACGACGAATGTGAGATAAAAACTAGAGAACGTTTCTTTGAAGAATTGGAGGGAGAGCTTAAAAAAGCACAAGGAAAGACCATAGTTTTTGCAATGCACCACCCAATGTACACCAATGGTATCCATGGAGGATACTATGGTGCTAAAAAACATATCTATCCAACTCAAGAGAAGATACCTCTTCCTATACTCGCTTCTTTAATGACACAGATAAGAACTCAAGGTGGAGTTTCTATACAAGACCGATACAATGAGCGTTATAATAAATTAATGAAACGTATTGAAACTTTAGCTTTCGATACAAAGAATTTAGTGTTTGTCTCGGGTCATGAACATACGCTACAGTATATAGAAAATGAAAACGTTAGACAGATTGTATCTGGCTCTGGAGCTAAGGAGTCTTACGCAACATTAAGTAATAATGGTTTGTTTTCTTCTGGGAGGCAAGGTTTCGCTGAACTCACAATATTTAAAGATGGTAGTAGTTGGGTTACAATATATGGAGAAAAGGATGGCAACACTGAACGATTATTTTCTAGAATGATTTTTGAACCTACAAAAGATTACAATGTTTCTTCATTGCCAGACACGTTTCCTCTAGAGATAGAAACATCTATTTATACGGCAGAAGAAACGGACAAGACAGGCTTTTTTGAGTCGGTTTGGGGTAATCATTACAGAGATATTTACAGCACAAAGATAAAAGCAAGAGTAGCAACTCTCGATACATTATATGGAGGACTAGAAATTGTGAGAGCTGGTGGAGGTCACCAAACTAAATCCCTAAGACTTAGGACTAAAGATGGAAGAGAACTTAATATGAGAGCGCTCCGTAAAAGTGCAACACAATATTTGCAAACAGTTGTATTTAAAGACACGCACATAGAAGATGAATTTGAAAAGACAGCAGTAGAAAGTTTAATACAAGATTTCTACACGGCAGCGCATCCTTATGCGTTTAAGGTGGTGCCAGATTTATCTGATGCAGCAAAAATTTACCATACCAATCCTCGGATTTTTTATATACCAAAACATAAGTATTTAGGAAAGTTTAATAATGAATATGGAGATGAACTTTATATGATTGAAGAACGTCCTGAAGAAAATTATACAGACGAAAGGAATTTTGGGTACGCAGATGATATTGAGAGTACACACGATATTATCGAAAAAATTAGAGAAGATGAAAAGTATAAAATCGATGAGAATTCTTACATTAGAGCAAGACTCTTCGATATGTTAATTGGAGATTGGGATAGACACCAAGATCAATGGCGTTGGGCACAGTTCAATCAAGAAAATGGTGATAAACTTTATAGACCAATACCAAGGGATAGAGATCAAGTATTTTCTAATTTCGATGGTGCGCTATTAGATGTTATGAAAATTATTTCTGGATCTACCAAGCAATTACAAGTTTATGATGCAGAACTAAAAGACATTGAATGGATGAATGCTGCAGGTGTTAAATTAGATCGCGTTTTAATTCAACAATCAAAGAAAGAGAAATGGCTAGAGCATGCTAAATTTCTTCAAGATAATGTTACAGATGAGGTTATAGAAGAGGCTTTTTCTAAAGTTCCAAAAGAGGTGCAAGATGCAACCTTAGAGGACATAAAAGTAAAACTTAAAGGAAGACGTGCTAATCTTGTAGATATTGCTGAGCGTTATTATACATATTTAAATGAGTTGGTGATATTAACAGGTACAGATAAGGATGACTATATAGAAGTGACCAGAGTAGCAGATAAAGAGACTCACATTAAAATTTCTAGAATAATCGGTGGAGAAAAAGGTGAAGTTATTGTAGATAAAATCTTTCATAAAGACACAACTCATGAAATCTGGGTTTATGGATTAGATGATAAAGATATCTTTGAAGTTAATGGTAAAGCAAATAATCCAATTTTTACAAGATTAATCGGAGGGCAAGATAATGATACTTACATTATTAATAGTGGTAGAAGAATTAAGGTTTACGATCATAAGAGTAAGCCAAATACAATTCAAGATAATAAAAACGGAAAAATAAGATTAACTGATGTTTATAATTTAAACTTATTTGATTTTAAAAAGAACATCGTTAAGAATAGTGTAATAACACCTGCAGTTGGTTTTAATCCAGATGATGGTATGTTGGTAGGACTTCAATTTGTAAAAACGAAAAACGGGTTTCAGCGCAATCCATATTCGCAACAACATCGCTTTAAAGGAGGTTATTATTTCGCGACTCAGGGTTTCTCGTTAAATTATGATGGTGAATATGCGAATATAAAAGACGATTGGAACTTACACATTGGCGGACAATTTACTTCAGAAAATTTTACCAATAATTTCTTTGGCTTTGGTAATGAAACAGAGAATTTAGATGATGAACTTGATTTGGATTTCAATAGAGTGAAAACAAGTATTTACATGGCTAAAGCCGGAATTTTAAAGAAAGGAAATTTTGGAAGCGATTATGGTTTTAGAACTATTTTTGAAGCAATTGAAATCGATAGAACGGAAGATAGATTTATAACAGAATTTGCAGATGCGGCTGAAGATAATTTTTATAACAGAAGAGTTTTTGGAGCAATAGAAGCAGAATTTAAATATAAGAGTTTCGATACGCAACTCAACCCAACTAGAGGGATGACTTTTTTACTTAATGTTGGTGTAAAAACAGAATTAAACGATACCAAAAACACATACGGCTATGTTAATTCTAATATAGGATTTTATAATGCAATTTCCCAGAATAGAAAATTAGTTCTAAAAACAGATTTAAAAACTCAATTTAGAATAGGAGAGGATTTAATCTTCTACCAAGCGGCAAATATTGGTGGTCAAAATGGACTTAGAGGATTTAGGACCGAGCGTTTTACTGGTAGAAACTCATTAGTTGGCAGTACAGACTTACGTTATAGTTTCAATCAGTTTAAAACAAGCACACTTCCATTACAAATCGGTGTTTTTGGTGGTTTTGATGTAGGTAGGGTTTGGCTAAAAGGGGACTTTTCAGAGCAGTGGCACAACGATTATGGCGGAGGGTTTTGGGTTACTGCAGCAGAAAGTCTCTCAGGTACTTTTAATCTTTTTAACAGTGTTGAAGGACTCAGATTCTCGTTTGGATTTGGATTGAATTTTTAATTATACAGTTTGAAAAACTACTTGCATAATATTGTTAAATATTTAAATAAGTTAGAAAGTAATATTGCTTTCTATCCTTCTATAATCAGCCTTTTTGGGCTACTGTTTGCCTTTTTTATGATTTATTTAGAGAGCATTGGTATTTCTAAATATTTAGTTGATAAAGCACCAATTTTGGTGGTGAATAATACCGAAACTGCGAGAAGTCTATTAACAACTTTTATTGCTGGTCTTATTTCAATCATGGTTTTTAGTTTCTCTTTAGTGATGATTTTACTCAATCAGGCATCGAGTAATTTTTCACCGAGATTACTGCCAGGGCTTATATCTAATAGAAGACATCAAATTATATTGGGTATATACAATTCTACATTACTCTATTGTATATTTACTTTGGTTTCAATTACTCCACATGGAGACAAATATCAAATGCCAGGTTTCTCAGTGCTTTTAGGTATTGTTTTTATGACCTTGAGTTTAGGTGCCTTTATCTATTTTATTCATTCCATTTCACAAGAAATTCAGGTAAGCACTATTATGAATAAAATTTTTAAAAAATCTAAACAACGTCTAGAAATATTAATAGATTCTGAAAAACATATCGAGTCAGATTTTGAAGATTCCTCTAACTGGCAAAGTATTATAGCTAACACAACTGGGTACATGCAAGATGTTAATTTAAACGCATTGTCGACCTTAGCAGAAGAACATAATTTAAAAATCGAGATTGTACAAATAAAGGGTGCCTATGTTTTAAAAGGTATTCCACTTCTAAAATATAAGGGTGAGTTAGAAGATGAACAAAAAGACACCTTGGTAGAGACCGTAACATTTTCCAACAGCGAATTAATTGAAGATAACTATGTCTTAGCATTTAAACAAATTACTGAGATTGCTTTAAAAGCGATGTCTCCTGGTATTAATGATCCAGGTACATGTATAAACGCTATAGATTATCTCACAGAGTTATTCGCTTTGCGAATGAAAAAAAAAGATGAAAGTTATTTTTTTAATGATGATGACGAACCTTTAATTTATATTAAAACCGTAAGTTTTAAGGAATTGCTCTATAATGTAATGGCTGCTTTACGTACGTATTGTAAACATGATGTAATCATTGTTCAAAAATTATTTCTGATGTTACAATACTTGCTTCGAAAGGATGATGGTTTAAAGAATAATTATAAAGAATCCATTATAATGGAAATAAATAATCTCAAGAAAGACGCATTAGATAATCATAAGAACGAAGCAGATATTAGCGCTATAAAATCTTATATATAAAGACTTAAGATTATAAAACCATCAGAATAGATTATTAATCTAAACTAAAAGAATAAATATTTCCTCCATCAGACCCACTTCTTTCGTCTGTAATAAAAACACTAGACTCCGTCTTAAAGCAAATACCTTCCTTTTGAGAATCGTGTTTAAATGGCTTTTCTTTAATAGTTCCAGCGAGAAAATTATCATTTTCAAAATCTGTAATTTTCCATAATTTATCATGGTTAAGCAAAACTACAATTTTACCATCATCGCTAATATCTGCTGAAGTCAATCTGTTGTGTTTGCCATCAAGATTGTAATCAGAATGCAGTTTAGCTTTATGCTCTCCTATTTTATTAGGCACCTTAAGAACAATAAATGTTTTAGTCTCTTTACTAAAAATATAGAAGTTGTTTTTGTAAAGAAAAAAAGATTCAAAGTCTTTAGAGTGATGTTCTTTTGGCATGGTAAACTCAATAGTTTCTGCAACTGCGACATTTTTATTTAAATCTTCATGAGAAATTTTATAAATTTTAAAATGGTTTCGTTTATGCTTGTTATTACCAAAATCACCTATGTAAATATTTCCTAAACTGTCAGAAGTTAGGTCTTCCCAATCTGTATTTTTAGAATTTTTGATGCCAATACTTTTTACGATTTCCCCTTTTTTATTTAAACCATAAAGGTTATTGTCATTTCCAGAATCCTCAATTACCCAAATTAGATCTGAGGTATTACTTAGTTCTGCGGCAGATACTTCAGTTAAACTGTTGTTTATGGAGCCTTCTAAAGTCAATAGACCAGATGGCTTGCACGAGGCAATAATAAGTATTGGAATTATTAGTCTTTTGAGGTATATCATTGTAATTTTAGACTTTAATTTTTTGAGTTTGAACAGTGACAAAGATATTATAATTATTGGAGGAGGAGCAGCAGGCTTTTTTGCTGCTATCAATATTGCTCAGCAACATCCAAATTTATCTATTGCAATTTTAGAGCGCGGAAAAGAAGGCTTACAAAAAGTAAAAATTTCTGGAGGAGGACGTTGTAATGTAACGCATGCAGAGTTTATTCCATCTGAGTTAATATTGAATTACCCAAGAGGAGAGAAAGAACTGTTGGGCCCTTTTCATACATTTATGACAGGTGATACTATTAGTTGGTTTGAAGAACGCGGAGTAGAGTTAAAGATTGAAGATGATGGTAGAATGTTTCCGGTTTCAAATTCATCTCAGACGATTATAGATTGCTTTTTAAACGAAGCTGAAAAGTATAATGTTGAGGTGCTTTATAACTATTCTGTGAAATCAATAGCGCAATACCATGTTGGACTTGTCGAAGCATCTCAAAACAATAGTAATTTTAAAGTTGTAACCAATCAAGGCATCTTACATTCTAATAAATTAGTCGTAGCCACAGGAAGCAATCCAAAAATATGGAAGTTACTCGAAGATTTAGGACACACAATTGTAAAACCTGTGCCATCCCTTTTTACTTTCAATATTAATGATAAACGCATCAAGAATATTCCTGGAGTTGTCGCAAAAAATGTTGAAATTAAAGTTATTGATACGGATCTAGTTTCAGAAGGACCATTGTTAATTACCCATGTTGGTATGAGTGCGCCTTCAATTCTAAAGCTTTCTGCTTTTGGTGCTGTTGAGCTTTCTAAAATGGACTATAATTTTAACATTGAAATCAATTTTATTCGATTAGATTTTGAAATGTGCTTAGAGCAACTCAAAGATTTCAAAATAGGCTTTGCAAAGAAATTAGTATTTAACTCTACACAATTCGGTTTACCGAAGCGCTTGTGGAAACAATTGGTTTTGGCTTCAAATATTGTTGAAACAGAACGTTGGGCAGATATTAATAAACAACAGTTAGAATATTTGTCTAGGCAACTTACAAAGGCTGTGTTTCATGTGACAGGAAAAAGTACGTTTAAAGAAGAGTTTGTAACTGCTGGAGGTGTAGATTTAAAAGAAGTAAATTTTACGACTTTTGAAAGTAAACGTGTTCCTAATTTATATTTTGCAGGTGAGGTAATTAATGTGGATGCGATTACAGGAGGATTTAATTTTCAGAGTGCTTGGACAGGAGCTTTTATTGTTTCCAAATCCATTTGTTTGTAATGATGGTCCTTTTTTGAATAGGACAAAATTACATTTTTAAAGTCTTCAAATAAAAAGGGCTTTGTAATTATCTGATTAATACCAGCATCTTCTGCTTTTTTTAGAATCTCTCCAGAGTTTAAGGCGGTAAGTGCAATAATTGGTACAGTTGTATTAAACATTCTTATATGTTCCGTAGCTTCAAAACCATCCATGTCTGGCATATTAATATCCATCAAAATCAAGTCAAAAGCTTTAGCCTTTGCCATAGAAATTGCTTCCCTCCCCTTAGATATAATCTCACAGGTAAGACCTCCTATATTTTCTATATTTTTTTTCGTTATTAATAAATTGATTTGGTTATCATCAACAATTAAAATATGCATCTTTCTTTTATAGCTCTTAGCTTCTGCAATAGACTTTATTGCATCTAGGGATATAACAATATCAAAAGTAATTTCAAAAAAGAAGGATGAACCTTTATTGGGTTCTGATATAAAATCTATATCCGAATTATGACTCTTTAAAAGCGTTTTTACGATATAAAGACCAAGTCCAGAACCACTACTATTTTTGTGTAAAAACATTTTGTTTTCAAAAGCACTAAAAACTATAGACCTATGTTCTTCTTTAATGCCAATACCTGTGTCGTTAACTTCAAAACGTAACGTAACGTCTTTTTCAGTTCTCGCTTTTTGAATAACGTTGATAGTTATTTCTCCTTCTTTGGTGTAGCGTATGGCATTGTAAGCGAGATTTATTAAAATTTGGCTGAATGCCACTTTATCTATAAGGATGAGTTCATTGTCGTCTGATGCATCAATAAATGTATTAAGCTTTATACCTTTATTTCGGGCAGCAATTTTAACTGTGCTAACCACATGGTTTACAACGCTTACTATTTTATCAGGCTTTAATCTTAAGCTGTTATCTTCAAAACGTAGTTTATTAGCTTGAAGGATATTATCTACAAGAATTGACAAATAATTACTAGATGAGATTAAAGAATCTAAATAAGATTGAGCTTTATTTCTATCTTTTTCTTGGTTTACCAATGTTGCCAAACCAGTAATACCATAAATAGGTGTGCGTAGCTCATGGCTTAAAATTGAGAAGAATTCTAGGCGTTCTTTGTCAGTATTCAGTAGCTTTTCATTTGTTGCCTTAAGTTCTTTATTTATGGCTTGAATATTCTTTTTAGCTTTAAAATAAAAGTAAAGCATTACCAAAGTTGCCAGTAAGAGAATAGATGTTAAAATGGTGGTAATTAGAAAAATTTGAGATGCCTTGGCATCTTTCTTTCTAATTTCATTTACCAAATTTAATTGCTGTTCTGCATTTACAATCTTATAAGTAAGTTCTCCATTTCTAGCGTTACGAGATTCATAATCTGTTAAGGCTGTGTATTTGTGAGCGTCGGACTTTAACAGGTACTTATTTGCTGAGTCTAAATTTATATTTGCTTCGTTATAATACAAATATTTATAATAATTAAAGGTGGCTAATTTTCTGTAGGAGTCAAAATCGTTTTTAAACGCATCTTTTAAGTTGTTTTCATTTAGTTTAAATAATAGATTAAAGCCTTCTGCATCAAAGTCTGCTGCTTTTATATTTGCAATAGCATTGTAAAAGCTAAAGGATTGTAGCAGTTTGTTTCCAACATCTCTTTTATCAAATACTATGCTATTTAAGGTGTCTATAGCAGAATTGGTGACATTTAGTAGTGCTTTGTTTTGTCTTGTTAAGTAGTATTTCTTTGTGATTAGTTCTAAATTAACAAAATAGAGTTCGCTTTTAAGCGCTTTGGAGAGCTTTTGTGCAATGGGATAAATACTATCAAATTTCTTGTAATTTTTGTACTTTAAGTAGGTGTTGGCCAAACCAGACAATACTTTATTTTTACCACTATTATCCTCGAGATCACTATAGAGATTAAAGGCTTTTTTATGATAATCTTCTGCTTGTTTATAATTAGACATTTTGGTTAAAACTGTCCCTAATGAGTAATAAGCTTTGGCCTGTGTAGATTTTAAATTGTACTCTTCAGAAAAGGTAATGGCTTCGTTTAGTAAGGTTACAGCTTCATATAAACTATCATTTTGTACAAGTTGGTTTAACCTGTAGGTGTCAAAAGTGCATTGCTGCGTGCTGTCATTTAGCTTCAGTAGTTGACCTTGGCCGTAAGAAAACCAGTTAAATAAAGTCAAATAAAAACACAATATAATATTACTAGATTTGGGGAACCTCATATATTCATAGCTTAGAAAAGCGAATATAGCCCTTTAAATCGGTAAAATACCTTTTTTATCGACAAAAAGCATTTTTAACGCGCTTTACTTTCTAAATTGGGCTTAGAAGATGTAAAGACCTATACCCAAAGCGAGAATGTAATTTTTCAATCTTCAAACAACGAACTTGAATCTTTAGAAAATAGTTTTCAAAAGTCTATGCTTAACCATTTTGGTTTTGAAGTATCTATATCCAGTAATAACAAAATCCGAATAAGAACTTATTTTTAGCAGCTGTCCTTTCCCTGATGAAAAGAAAGTAAGCAGTTATCTTACAATGTTGAGTGAAATTCTAGAGCAAGAATTAATTGATAAAGTTTCCAAACAATCATTTCCAAACGAAGAATTGCCATTACAGAAAACTGCATTTATATACACTATGCTTTAGGAGCTAGAAAATCAAAATTGGGTGTTAATTGGTTTAAACAAAAATTGAAAGTAAAAGCCACAGCCCGAAAATACAGGGCCATGGCTAAACTAATTCAGTTGGCAAGTGACTAATAATTAATTTGTGCCTCAGTCCAATTTCCATTGATGTTAAGATCTCCATTAGGATTATAATTGGTATTATCACTGGTTATTAATTGATTATTTTCGTTAATCCAGTAATGATTACTGCCTAGATCTACTTTATAAGTTTGGCCATTAGAAGGATTGGTAATATTCACACGATCTAGAAGTCCGTCCATAAAATTTTCATGTGTTCTTGTGGTCATAGCATCCTGTTGTTTGCCATTGGCAATAATTTGATCACCTTGAGCGCGTAATGCAGCCATACGACGTTGATGACCTGCGTTTTGTTGTTTAGCCTTTTGTTGCATTACACGATTGCGAGCCTGAACCCATTGTGGATTCACTTGCGTATTTAGTAAAGCATTTACATAATCTCTCCTTGCTGTAGGAAAGTATTCTTTTGGTGCTTCCATACTATCTATAAAATAGCCCCAATACATAGACATTTCCGTATAAGCCGCATAGTAGTGTATAACGGCTATAGATTTTACACCTTTATCATCTATCCATTCGGTTGCAACTACCCTAAAGTTTTTTTGTTCTGGTGTTGCCTTAAAAAATAATCTATCTAGATTAATATCAAATTGTGTGAGTTGAGGTAACTCATACTGAGTTACAAATTTGCCACCATGTTTGCCAGCAAGACCTTTGAGCTCTTCTAAAACTTGCTCAAAAGATTGTGGTGGTTTTGTTTCCAAACCCATTTGGCGAAAACTATTGTTAATGTAATTATTGTTAGAATACATAAATTGATTCCCTAGCACATAGAAAGTTTTTACACCTTTTGGACTTTCAAGAAAAATGTTTTCAGACTTTTTATCACTTAATTTCCAATCTACTGGGATTGGCATTAGGCTCATAAGTGTTTTCCTTTCTGTGTCTTGAATAGGAAAATACTTTATCGGTCTTTTTTTGATGGATTTAGAAGTTTTATTTTGGGTCACATCAGAATTGACCACAAAATCGTCGTTATAGTTAGTGTTTTCTGAATTTGGATTTGAATTGAGACAAGAGGCAAACAACATGGTTAAAACGATTGTAAATGAAAAAAAGATAGAACGTTTCATAAATTGAATATTTTAGTTTTTATATAGAAAGCTAGTTTAATTATATATCGAAAATCTAATAGGATGTCATCAGAGACTAAAAAAATAAATACGAGTTTCTAATATTTAGACACTTTAAAACGATACTAAAACTGTTATCTTTGTGGGACAATTTATAGAAATGACAGCACAAGATTTTATACTAAAAACATATAATTCTAATATTCAAAATGGAACTGTAAAATGGACATCACCAAGCAATATAGCTTTGGTAAAATATTGGGGAAAGAAGGAATATCAGATTCCAGAAAATCCTTCAATTAGTTTTACATTGTCAAATTGTAAAACAATAACAGAAGTTACTTATACAAAAAAAGAAAGTAAGGATTTTAGTTTTGATGTCTATTTTGAAGGTGAGAAGAACGCGGCTTTTAAACCGAAGATCCAAACGTTTTTTGAGCGTATTGAAGCTTATATGCCATTTTTAAAAGCGTATCATTTTAAAATTGAAACCTCCAATACTTTTCCGCACAGCTCTGGTATTGCATCTTCAGCTTCTGGTATGAGTGCCATCGCCTTATGCTTAATGAGTATTGAAAAAGAGCTTGGTGTCTCTCAGAGCGATAGCGAAGAATATCAAGACTACTTCAACCAAAAGGCATCATTCTTAGCAAGACTAGGCTCTGGTAGCGCATGCCGAAGCATAGAGGGAGAACTCGTCATTTGGGGAAAGAATGAAAGTTTTAAAGGGAGTTCAGATTTATACGGAGTAAAGTTTCAAGGGGAAGTACATAAGAATTTTAAAAACTACCAAGACACTATTTTGTTAGTAGATAAGGGCGAGAAGCAGGTGAGCAGTACTGTTGGGCATAAATTAATGTTTGGCCATCCGTTTGCAAAAGAGCGTTTTACTCAAGCACATGATAATTTAGCGAAACTAAAAAATATTTTAGCTTCTGGTGATTTGATTGCCTTCGTAAAAATCGTAGAAAGTGAAGCCTTAACGCTTCATGCCATGATGATGACAAGTATGCCATATTTCATTTTAATGAAACCAAATACTTTAGAAATTATTAATAAAATTTGGGCGTTTAGAGAACAAACAAATTCTAAGGTGTGTTTTACATTAGATGCTGGAGCAAATGTGCATGTCTTATATCCTGATTGTGAAAAAGAAATGGTATTAGAATTCATTAAAAATGAATTAGCGCAATTCTGTCAAAACGGACACTATATTTGCGACCAAATTGGCTCTGGTGCGCAATTAATTAAAAATTAATAATTAACAATGAATAATTAAAAACTTATCTCCCCTTGGTTTAATGTAATATACTGATTATGAAACCAAATATTATTAAAGAAAAGAGTTTTGATTTTGCTATTAATATTGTGAATTTATATAAAGATTTATCTCAGAATAAAAAGGAATTTGTAATGTCGAGACAACTTTTAAAATTAGGAACTTCCATTGGTGCTAATGTAAGAGAGACTGAATTTGCCCAAAGCAAACGAGATTTCACCAATAAAATGTCAATAAGTTTAAAAGAAGCAAATGAAACTGATTATTGGTTAGATTTACTTCATGAAACAAATTATTTGAATGATGATGATTTTAATAAATTTAAGCCTAAATCCCAGGAAATGTTGCGATTATTAGTTAGTATTGTTAAAACATCCAAAGAATAATTATTAACTTTGCATTATTAATTTTTCATTACATATGAAAGGACCGCTTTTTTACTCAAAAATTTTACTCTTTGGCGAATACGGAATTATAAAAGATTCTAAAGGTTTATCTATTCCATATAATTTTTATAACGGCGCTTTAAAGGTGGACGAAAATCCTTCTGAAGTTGCTATAGAATCAAACGAAAGTCTAAAGCGTTTTGTTGCTTATTTAAAAGATTTGGACAAAACACTAGTATCTTTTGATATTGAAACTTTACAAAACGATGTAGATTCTGGTATGTACTTTGATTCTTCAATTCCCCAAGGTTATGGAGTAGGAAGTAGTGGAGCTTTAGTTGCTGCGATTTACGATAAGTATGCTGCAGATAAAATTACGGTTCTAGAAAACTTAACGCGCGAAAAACTCTTAAAGCTAAAAACAATTTTCTCTGAAATGGAATCTTTTTTCCACGGAAAATCATCAGGCTTAGATCCTTTAAATAGTTATTTAAGCCTTCCTATTTTAATAAATTCTAAAGACAATATTGAAGCTACTGGTATTCCTTCTCAAAAGGCAGAAGGTAAAGGAGCCGTATTTTTATTAGATAGCGGAATTGTTGGTGAAACTGCTCCAATGGTAAGCATTTTCATGGATAATATGAAAAATGAAGGTTTCCGTAGTATGCTTAAAGATCAGTTTATAAAACATACAGATGCTTGTGTAGATGATTTCTTAAAAGGTGATATTAAATCGCTATTCAAAAACACCAAGCAATTGTCTAAAGTAGTCTTAAATAACTTTAAACCAATGATACCTGCACAATTCCATGAGCTTTGGAAAAAAGGTATCGATACCAATGATTACTATTTAAAACTTTGTGGTTCTGGTGGAGGAGGTTATATTCTTGGTTTTACTGAAAATTTTGATAAAGTCAAAGAAGTTTTAAAAACTCATAAGTTAGAAGTAGTTTATAATTTCTAAACTCCTAATCTTGTCACACTGAGCTTGTCGAAGTGTTTCCTAAAATTTAGTCATGTTATCAAGACGGCAGAAACACATTCTTATCAAATTTTTCGGCTTGTTTTCTGTTGTGCGTGGTTACAATATTCTCGTAGTTGTGATTGCTCAATATTTAGCTTCAATTTATATTTTTGCTCACGATAAACCTGTTAAATCGGTTCTTTTAGACGTCAATTTATTAATGCTTGTCTTAGCATCATCAGCGACTATTGCAGCTGGTTACATTATAAATAATTTTTATGATTCCGAAAAGGATTTAATCAACAGACCAAGAAAGACGATGTTAGATCGTTTGGTAAGTCAAAACACCAAATTATCATTTTACTTTGTGCTTAATTTTTTAGCAATTGTATTTGCTAGTTATGTATCGTTTAAAACAGTTATTTTCTTTTCGATATACATTTTTGCGATATGGTTATATTCGCATCGTTTAAAAAAGCAACCTATGATTGGGAATTTGGTTTCAGCAATTCTCACAGTAACTCCGTTTTTTGCCATTTTAATTTATTATCAAAATTTTGAAAAAGTCATTTTTGCACATGCACTTTTTCTATTCCTACTAATTTCAATGCGTGAATTAACCAAAGATTTAGAAAATCTTAAAGGAGATTTGGCCTTAAATTATAGAACCGTTCCCGTAGTTTACGGCGAAAGAATTTCAAAGCTAATGCTAACCATAGTAGCTATTACAACAATAATTGTAGCGATTTCTATAATACTGTTTTTTAAAATAGGTCATATGTATCATTTTTTTTATTTGAGTATTATATTACTTGTTGCTTTCTTACTCATAGTTTGGAATTCGAATAAGAAAACGCATTATTTAATACTGCATAACATTCTAAAATTTATTATTGTGGCTGGAGTATTTTCAATCTTACTCATTGATGTTTCAGTCGTTTTAAATCGTATATAAACATGAACACCACTTTAAAAATTGCCATGGCTCAAATCGCACCAGTTTGGTTAGATAAAAAAGCTACTTTAAAGAAAATAGAGGAATCAATAAATGATGCAGCTAAAGACAATTGCGAGCTTATTGTATTTGGTGAAGCCTTATTACCAGGTTATCCATTTTGGTTGGCATTAACTGGTGGAGCCGAATGGGATAAAAAAGTGAATAAAGAATTGCATGCGCATTATGTAAGCAATTCCGTTTGTATTGAAAAAGGAGAATTAGACGCGGTTTGTAAATTGGCCAAAGCACATAATATGGCTGTTTATTTAGGAATTATGGAGCGTCCAACCGATAGAGGTGGTCATAGTATCTATGCCTCATTAGTGTACATTAACGAAAGTGGCGATGTGCAATCCGTACACCGAAAATTACAACCCACTTATGATGAGCGACTAACTTGGGCACCAGGAGATGGACATGGTTTACAAGTCCATCCATTGAAAGCATTTACCATTGGTGGTTTAAATTGCTGGGAAAACTGGATGCCTTTACCTAGAACAGCATTGTATGGTCAAGGTGAAAATCTTCATATCGCAGTTTGGCCAGGAAGCGATCATAATACTAAAGATATTACACGTTTTATCGCGCGAGAATCGCGTTCTTATGTGGTGTCAGTATCAAGTTTAATGTCTAAAACGGATTTTCCAAAAAGCACACCACATTTAGAAGCTATCTTAGACAAAGCGTCAGATACGTTAGCCAATGGAGGCAGTTGTATTGCAGGTCCAGATGGCGAATGGATTGTAGAACCTGTTTTGCACAAAGAAGAATTAATAATCCAATCTATAGATTTTAATCGTGTGTTAGAAGAGCGTCAGAATTTTGATCCTGTTGGGCACTATTCAAGACCAGATGTGACAAAATTAATCGTCAATACAGAGCGCCAAACAACTGTTGAAATTAAATAGTTAATGTAAACTATTGTTATACATTTGCAAAAATTTAGATTATGAGCAGAAATCAAGACAGCAGAGGAAAAGGAAAGACTTCAGGAAGGGGAAATGCTAATGGTAAATCGAAAGGATTTGCTAGAGGTAATGCTCCATTTAAGAAAAAAAAGACTCAAAAAAATGCATCTAATCCAGATGAGATTCGTTTAAATAAGTATGTGGCCAATTCTGGTATGTGTTCACGCAGAGAAGCGGATGAGAATATAGCTATAGGCTTAGTCTCTGTTAATGGTAAAGTGATTACCGAAATGGGTTATAAAGTAAAACGTACTGATGATGTTAGATTTGATGGGCAACGTATTACACCAGAAGCAAAGGTCTATGTACTACTCAATAAACCAAAAGGTTTTGCAACGACAACAGCAGAAGGCAAAGGCAGAACGGTTATGGATTTGGTTGCCAATGCTACTAATGCTAATATTAAACCAATTGGTCGTCTAGGTAGAAATTCTTTAGGATTGCTATTGTTTACAAACGATGATATTGTGGTTCAGAAATTCACTAATTCTAAAAATGGTGTTGCTAGATTATTTCAAGTTGAATTAGATAAGAACCTAAAATTTGAAGATCTAAAAAAGATTCAAGAAGGTTTTAAGGTTGAAGGCAAACTCATTGCCGTTGAAGAGATAAGTTACATCCAAAACGAATCTAAGAACCAAGTTGGCATTAAAATAAAGAACACAGGCAACACAATTCTTCGTACTATTTTCGAAAACCTAAATTACGATATTGTAAAGATTGATTGTGCAGCTATTGGTCATCTTACTAAAAAAGACATTCCACGTGGCCACTGGAAACATTTAACAGAGCAAGAGATTAACACGCTTAAAATGCTCTAGATTATTTCTCCACATCTACTGTGTAAGTGGCAATTAAGGCATCTTCAATATAAAGGTGCACATCATAAAAACCAGTAGATTTAAATTGATGTTTTAATTTTAAGACGTCGCTTTCTAGCGTAACTGATGTTGGTTTAGTTTTCCAGCTGTGGTCTCCACTATCTATAACAAAATGAATTGCTTCGGGTTTTACTAAAGCTTTTAATTTATATTCAAAATCAAGATGTTCATCGGTCTTAATTTTGTGATGCATCTTTTTAGGTTGAGTATGAAGACTAAGCGTTTCATAAGCTTTGCCGTAAATAACAGGTGCGGCTAAAAAATCTTTGAATGTGGGCATATCAACATCTAAAAGCCACCATTTAGCCTCAACAGGAAAATGATTAACAGCAAACAATTCTGGTTCTGCCAAGAAGAAACCATCATTATACTTAAATGCAAACCGATTGGTTTCAGGATTCGGAATACCACTTGCCCAAGTTGGGTCGCATAAATACCATTTACCATTTAATTTTACAGCATTCCAAGAATGATTAGGTAAGGTTAGGTTTTCAATATCTGTAGTGCTTACTCTACCGTAACCTTGTATGATTTCACACTCTAGGTCAGCAAATTCGGCTAATTCCTTTACTAAATAGGCATAACCAGTACAAATTGTTTTTTTACGTTTTCTTAATTTTTTAAAAAGTGTTTTTCTAAAGTCGTTGTTCCAATTTGTAAATTTAATACTGTCGTCTTTAAAGCGCTCGCGTTTGTGTTTGTTCTTTAAATACAGACTATAATCATTGGCAATATTATCACAAACCCAACGGAAGATAGCTCTAAAACGCTCGACATCTGTATCAAGGTTTTCGGTGAGTTTGTACGACAAATCTGAAAGATTACTGAGGTCCTCATCATTGTAAGATAAAGCGATGCGATCTGCTTTTTTAAAATCAACAGTTTCAAAATCTAAAATTTGAGCATTAGACTGAAACGTAAAAATAACTAATAATATGAGTTGAATTGATTTCAATAAATAAGGCTTTATAAGGATTAGAAATTGTTGTCTGGTCGAGCGCAATTTAAACCTGCTGTGAGGCTTTCGACCACGCTCAAAACGACAGTTTTTTAACTCTTAATTTTTACGCTTAGACTTATAAGGCTTTGCCGAATCTAATGCACCAATCATTTCTATTGCAGCATCTTCTAAAACCACTGTAATAAATGTGGTGTTAGCTTTAATAACAACCTCTTGCTTTATATAGCCTAAATAACTAAAAACCAAAACATCACCAGTTTTAAGTTTTACAGGAAACGTAAATTCGCCTCTATCATTAGTTACAGTGCCGTTTCTTGTTCCTTTTTGAATAACATTTACAGTTGCCAGTGGTGCTTTTGCATCGCTAACAATGCCTTTAATTGTACGTTCGTTCGTTATAGTTTCTGTTGTACTTGCCACTTTAGTTTGTCCATACAGCGGATTAAATGCAAGTAAAGTCATAATCATAAGACCTATAAAACTGAAAGTTGTAAAGGTTTGTTTCTGGGATAATACATGTGTTTTCATAATATATGTGTTTTGTTTCCATCAAAACTAATCACTATGTTTAAAGATATAAAATAGGTTTGAGTAAACCCAATTGTTAGCCTAGTAAAGTGATGGTTTTGGTTAGGGAAGGATTGAGAAAGCGGCTATATAAACTAAGTTTTTTACAATGGTTAAAGACTTATAAAAAAGGATAACAGCTTTAAATTCTTGAAGAATTATGTCAGTTAAGGAGAAGATTTGACTCAAGTAATTATCAACTTTCCAAAAAATAGTGTCTTTAATTCTAAATGGTTTTCTGTGTCATTTCATCGCATGTTTCAGAAACTAAATTAGCAAATAAAAACATATAGAAAACCCTCGAGAACTTTCGTAAGTAAGCTATAACTAGCAATGAATTATACACATTGTTGGCAATAGTTTTTTTAAAATTAACATTTAATTGTAAGGTCGTTTCGTTTATTTCGTTTAATATTGTATAGAATTAACTAAAACAGCGACAATGGAAACCTATAAAAAAATCAATAAGCCGTCGAAAGATGAGCAAAAGTTGGCAATTGAATCTTATGATGCTTTGGCTTCTGTAATTGAACAGTTGAAGTCAGAAAACCCAGAGATTGAAATTGAAGAAACTCAAGAGAGAATTAAAATTCCTTTAAGTGCTTTAAAATTTTTAGGTGAAATATTAAAGGCTATGGGTCAGGGAAAACCATTTTCTTTAGTTCCAGTTGCAACGGAAGTTACAACTCAAAAAGCTGCTGAAATTTTAGGTTGTTCAAGACCTCATTTAGTCAAGTTACTTGAAGATGGACAAATAGAATTTACAAAAGTTGGTAAACATAGAAGGGTGAAATTTGAAGATGTTATGAACTATAAAAAGGAAATGAAGAAGATTCAGAAACAGAATATTATTGATATGATGAAGTCGGATGAAGAATTAGGACTATATGATTCATAGTGTAAGATTTAAGTGTGTTTTAGATACCAATGTGATTTATCCGATTGAGATTCGAGATTTATTATTTTGGTTTGCTTACTATGATATGTTTACTCCAAAATGGAGTGAACATATTTTTGATGAATGGAAGGATGTTATGTCTAGAAAAGGCGTTAGTGAAGAAGAAGCAACTAAAAGAACTCAAAGGGCGAATACTGCATTTCCTGATGCTTTAGTTAAGAATTATTCAGGCTTAATCGATAGCTTAGAATTACCAGACCCAAAAGATAGACATGTGTTAGCTGCTGCAATTAAAACAAATGCAAACGTTATTGTAACAAATAATATAAAAGATTTCCCTAAAGACTACTTAGCTTCCTTTGGATTAACAGCAAAAACAGCAGATGATTTCTTAACAGATATTATTGATTTAAATCCAGAACAAGGGGTTAAAGCATTTAAACAATTAGTGCTAAATAGAAGAAATCCTGATTTAGATGAATTTCAGGTTCTCGACATACTTAGGAATAGAGGACTGAAAGATACAGCTGACTTTCTTCATTCACAGTTGTAGTCAAAATTATTGCCAACATGTCATATCATCACATTCAAGGACGATATCCAGTAAATATACTAGGATAGCGTTAGTTCTGTGTCGATGTTATCCCGTAAAGATAATTTTTTTAGAACAATTTTGCTAAACCTTTACCTATTCTAAATTACTAAGTTTCTCAAAAAAGAATCGTAATTTGTATACGATATAAATTTTAAGATTATGGCTAAAAAAGCAGATCAGACCGCGTCGTTTATGGTTCGGTTTAACCAAATTATTTTTGAGGATGATGGTGAGTCTAAAGTGCAATGGCGCGGCAAAGTATCGCATGTGCAAGGTGGTGAAGACAAAAGTTTTTCAGATTTTAATGATGCTGTAAAATTTATTCAATCAAAATTAGCAGACTTAACTTTAGAAGCTACTAAAGACGACTCGCCAGAACACCAAGAGTCCTTATTAAAAAAGAGTTTTTCACTTTGGAAAACCATGGCAAAGGAAGGGCCTAAAGTTTTTATGGAAACCATAAAAGATCCACGTAAATCGGTAGCGCAACTTCAAGATCAAATTAGTGATTTTGGAGAAGATCTGATGGAAAAAGTACCTTTAGATCAATGGAGAAATGCATCACGTTCAGATTTTAATGAAATAAAAGCATCCATTTCCCAATTGGCAGAGGAGATGAAAAAACTGAATAAAAAAGTAGATGCCATCACCAAACCAATACAAAAAACACGTGCTACAACATCTACAAAGACAAAAACGTCTTCTAAAAAGAAGTAAATTTTAAATGAGTCACCTCAAAAACAAACTGCAAGAACTAAAACAATTTCAAGAGGATGCGATTATTCGTGTTCAGACCTTGGGACAGTTCAATTTGTGGCGCGACAATAATAAAATAGCTTCTAAAGCTTATGGTAGAGATAAGACGTTGCAGTTATTACAGTATTTAGTTTCTAATAGACAACGTCATGCGCTTCATAAAGAAAAGATCATGGAACAGCTTTGGGAAGAAGGCGATGATCGTGATTTTAAAGTCGCGCTGCATGGTGTCAATAAGGTTTTAGAGCCAGACAGGCCAGCACGTACAGAAGCGAGTTTTGTTATTAGGCAAGGTGTCAGTTACCAATTAGATTTAGATAAAATATGGATAGACGTCGAAGCTTTAGAGCACTATATTATTATTGGTAATGAAGCTTTTGGTGACGATTTAGAAATTGCAAAAGCAGCATACAAATCTGCAATTGAACTATACAAAGGTGTGTATCTACCCAATCGTATTTTTGAAGATTGGTCTTCTGAAGAACGCGAAAAAACCCAAATCTTAATCTTGGGAGCGTATGTTATTCTTGCAGAAATTCTTCTCAATGAAAACCCATTAGAAAGCATAAGATTAGCACAATGCGCCATTGCCATTGACAATACTTGGGAAGATGCTTACCGTTTGCAAATGCAAGCCTATATCATTAAAGGGAATAGACCGCAAGCCATAAAGGCCTATCAAAAATGTGCTGATGTTTTAGACGAGGCATATGGTATCGATCCGCTTCCAGCGACTAAGAATCTGCTTCAAGAAATAGAGCGTATTTAGTCTTCAGTCTTTAATATTCAGTATTCAAATTCAAATTCAAATTTTTCAATATTACCTTTAGGGTTACGGCAAATAGTGATAAAATTTAATTAACCCTTCAAATTCACGCAACAGATATCGAGATTCAAGTCCATTTTTATTTGCAACTCATCTGTAACTTACCTAAACTATGTTTATACTATAAATTAGAAATAATGACAAAATAATCAATAAAGTTTTAGTCCTTTCCTTTGGAAAGGGTTGGGATAGGAAAAAACGACATAATTATGGCAACTAAAAATAAGAAAGCATCAGAAACCATCATCGATATTGCTGCAACCGAGGTATTAGGATTAGCAACAAAGGCAAATGATATCGCTTTAAATATAACTGAAAAAGTGTTCTCAAAATCATTTAACTTAACTGAAAAAGGAATAGAACTTTCTTCAAAAATTGTAAAGAAGGGATTAAAGGTTTCAGAGAAAAATCAAGAGGTTGTATTTAACACCTTAGAAACAGTAAAAAGAAAGGCGGTAAAATTTTTACCAACATTGAAGTAATTAAAAGTTTGGTATTTAAGGTGCAACTCATTTGTAATCGACTGATTGTATGTTTGTACCAGATTTAAAAATAACAACAACATAATTAATTAGTTTTAGCCCTTTCCTTTGGAAAGGGTTGGGATAGGAAAACAAAATATAGTATGGCAACGAAAACAAAAAAAGCAACTAAAAAAGGTAAGAAACCTAGTGTTGCAAGAAAAGTAAATACAAGTTTAATCAACGCTTCAGTAGCAGCGATTAATACAACTATTGATAACGGTGAGAAATGGCAAAAATTAGCATCGAAGTTAATTAAGAAGTCAGAGAAAGTAAGAGCGCAACACATCAACCTGCTTTTTGATACCGCAGAAACTGTAAAAGGACAGTTTTTTACTGGTAGAGATAGAATGAAAGATTTAGTAGGTTGCGATGCTGAGTTAGTTGAAAAAGCTAAAGGTATGGCAATGAATCATTCTGTGAGCAAAAAAGTTATTGGTATTGTAACTGATGTCACAAATAAGGTATCTGAAAACCCTATGGTTCAGAAAGCAGAAAAAACTGCTGAAGACATAAAGACTAAAGGACTTTCTAAATTCAATGAATTAAAAGGTGATGTTTTAAAACAAGCTTTAAAAATAGTTGATAAAGCGGAGAACAAACTTGAAGATGCTAGAAAAGATCTTAAGAAAGAAGCTGAAAAAGCAACTAAGAAAGCAGGTAAAACAAAACCTAAGAAAAAGACTGTAGCTATAAAAGCTAAGGGTACAGCAAAAGTGAAAGCTGGTAAAGCAACTGTAACTGCAAAGAAAAAAGTAGTTAAGGCCAAGGTAGGATCTAAAGCAACTACTAAAGTGAAAGAAGTAAAGGCTAAAGTTAAAGAAACAATCAAAACCATTGCAAAAGACGATTTAAAGTTAATCTACGGTATAGGACCAAAAACTGAAATCACATTTAACAACGGAGGAATAAAAACATATGCTGATTTAGCAAAACTAGACGTTTCAGAAATTGAAACAATTCTAGAAAAATCAAGAACTGTGTTCGTGGCTACTGATGCCAAAGATTGGAAAAAACAAGCTGAAGTGGCCGTAAAAGATGGTGCTGAAGGTTTGGTGAAATGGGTAGAAAGATATAGAACTGCTTAATTTTAGAAGGTAGTTAATAACATTAAAAACAAGTAATAATGAGTTCAAAAAAATCAAAGCTCGATATACCAAAGAACATGGTAGTTAAAGCAATAGATAAAACAAAGACCACTTTAAAATCTGTAAATGGTTGCGCACTTCAAACAACTGAAGACGTTGCTTCTGAAGGTATTATTGCAGCAGAACAATGGCAAACTGTTGCTAACAAAGCAATAAAAGACAGCTTAAAATTAGCCGCAGCCCACCAAGATATCGTTTTTGATGCTTTAACTGGCGTGAAAAAACACATAATGTTAACTAAAAAAAGATTTGCCAAGCTTATCGCATAAGTGAAGTAATTGTTGAGAATAGGTTAGTAGTAACAACCAAGTAGCATGTAATTTGTGAATTGGTTTTTTGTTTTACAGTTTAATTTAACGAGTTCATTTTGTACCTTTAAGCATAAAATTTGGTAATGACTAAAAAGAGTAAAATTAGTGAATCAGACATCATAACGTTTTATATGGAATATGTTGTAGAACATAAAACAAAGCCAGACGCTGTAGAAGATTTTGCGCAATTATATCAGTTTGACGAAGTCATTTTCTATGAGCATTTTTCTTCTTTTAAAGTATTAGAAAAGACCATTTATAATGAACTTTTTTTAAATTCGGTTGTAATTTTAAAACAGAGTCCAGAATACCATAGTTTTGGCAAAAAAGATAAACTCCTAAGTTTATACTATACATTTTTTGAAAACTTGGCACTCAACCAAGAGTATGTAAAGTTAAGTTTACAAGGTTTAGAAAATCAACTGAAAGCACTTTCGACGTTTTCATTATTCAAAAAAAGTTTTACTGCTTTTATTGATGAACTTAATTTGGAAACCATCAGTTTGAATGTGGAGACTATTGAAAACATTCAGAAAAAGGCCATAAAAGAATCGGCTTGGGTGCAGTTTTTATTTATCATGAAATTTTGGTTAGACGATACGTCTGATGCTTATGAAAAAACCGACATATTTATTGAGAAATCTATAAATACAAGCATTGAGTTTTTAGATACTAAATCACTTCATAATATTATAGACTTAGCTAAGTTTTTATATAAAGAGAAATTGAAATAGTAAATTCCATAAATAATTCCATAAATAATTCCATAAATAATTCCAATAATACTTCTATCTAACAAATATCAGGATCTGACGCAGCCTTCTATATGATGAATCACCTACAAGTCCGATGCGCCTCTTTAAATATTGTTGGCCGTAGAAGCTTTAAAAAGTGGTGTATCTGTAGCTATTGCACCAGAAGGTACACGAAGTGGAAGTAAGACTTTAGGTACATTTAAAAAAAGAGCGTTTCATTTAGCGATGCAAGCCGGAGTTCCAATTATTCCTATCGTTATTAAGAATGCCTATATGGCAATGCCAAAAGGAACCAATTTATTTCAACCAACACATATTAAGGTGGTTGTTTTAGAACCTGTAGTTGCATCACTTTGAAAACGAAAAAACATCAATATGCATATTTAAGACGTCAGAAATTTATATCTTAAAGAACTAGAAAATTAAATAGATGAATTTAAACGTTGGAATATTAGGTGGTGGTTCTTGGGGAACAACTGTTGCATCGTTAACCGCAAAAAACTGTGATGCGATTTTATGGGCAAGAAATGAAAAGGCAGTTCGGGAAATAAATGAAGAACATACCAATTCAAAATATTTGCCTGGTGCCAAATTAAACAAGAATTTGAAAGCATCAAGTTCTATTGAAGCTACTGTAAAGCATGCTGATGTGATTGTAGTTGGTATTCCGTCTCAAAATTTTAGAGATGTGTTACGGCAAGCAAAACCACATATAAGACCTTGGGTTCCTATTGTAAGTTTGTCTAAAGGCTTAGAATTAGAAACCAAAATGCGAATGACGGAAATCATCGAAGAAGAACTTCCTGGTCATCCAGCAGGAGTACTAACAGGTCCGAATTTAGCAAAAGAAATACATGCCGGACAAGCTGCAGCAGCAGTTATAGCTATGGTAGATGAAACTATAGCCAAACAATTACAACAAGTTTTTAGTACAGGATTATTTAGGGTTTATACAAATACAGATGTTATCGGTTGCGAATTAGGCGGAGCTTTAAAAAATATTATGGCCATTGCTACAGGCATGGGAGACGGAGCTAATGCAGGTGATAATACAAGAGCTGCAGTTATTACCAGAGGATTATCTGAATTAACCAGATTAGGAATCGCTATGGGAGGACGACGTAGAACATTCTCAGGTTTAGCAGGTATGGGAGATTTGGTAGCAACTTGTTCGAGCTCAAAAAGTAGAAATCATCATGTAGGCTATCAAATAGGACAAGGAAAAAGCTTAAAGCAGATTATTGAAGATATGAATGAAGTTGCAGAAGGTGTAAAAACTGCAAAAGTAGTTATGGAACTAGCAAAGGACTATAATGTTGATATGCCAATCTCACGCGAAGTCTATAAAGTGCTTTATGAAGGCAATACGGTCTATGATGCTTTTAGAGGTTTAATTAAACTCGAAACGGGTTCTGAGAAAGAGCCAGGATAGTTTATTAAGTAGCCATCTTTACAATTTACTGCTTAAAAACTTTAAGAATAAAAATAAATTCTGAGGTTAATAAGGAGTTTATATATAATAAATTTATTTTTGTTAAACTAAGATTCATTATCTTTAAAAAATTAAGTAGCTTCAGTAATTAAAAAAAATGAAACCAAAAGACGCACACCTAAAACGAGTTATAGTTGACTTTAAAAAATTAACACCAGAAATTTTAGCTCTTTTAGTCGAACGATATCCCTATGGTTATGATGATGATCAGATAGTAAAATTTAAAAATGCTAAGAATGAGCTTATTGAAGCTGTTGAGGTCACTACTGAAGATACAAAGTATTTGGTAAAAGTTAGTTCTAAGCTAGAAGTAACTATGGAAAACTACGATGAAGAGGATTATGAAGAATTCGAAGACGATGATCCAGATGCGGTACAAGACCCAACTTTTGAGCCAGGTGCTGAGGATGAAAATTTTGATTAAATTATGTCAATTACGTAACTATTTTAATTTTAATAAAAATGAAAGCAAAATCCATAGTAATACTAAGTGTTTTATTTGTTTCTTTTATAGTATTCACATCTGCTAAAACCGCACAAGAAAATCAAATATTTAAAGGTGTTTACGACGGTCACGAAGATTATGGGTATAATTTTGTAGGAGTAGATAAAGATGGTGAAGAATACACAATGACATTTCAAAAGATAGATGATGAGCTTTTAAAAGCATTTGATTTAAAATCTGAAATACTTGTAGGTTCTAAATTTTCTGTGACTTATACCACTCTAAAAAAAATGGTTAAAGATGAAGATGGTTATGAGGATGAAGAAGAAACAAACACAATAATGGCTCTAAAGAAACTATAATTTAATTATAATAATCATGAAGCCAGCTCAATAGAGTTGGCTTTTTTATTGTAGTCGGTTTTGTTTTAAAATAAATACTTCCCAAATAAAAGCGGTAAATACAATAACATATTCTAAACCTATAATCCATAGATTTTCAGAATTAGCGCTATTAGAATAAGCCAAATAACTAAGCACGAGCGCTACAGACCAAACTATAGGAAATCTATAATTAGTAAATAGGCAAAGCATAACCAGAGTAGCTATATACCAAGGATGAACTGTAGTGCTCAAAAACAAATAACATGTAAATGCTAAAAGAATTGAAGTTGTTAATTTAGGAATCGTATCATTTTTTTTAAAGAAAGAAAACCCTAAAATAATTAGTAATGAAATAATTGGAAGCACTTTTGCGATAATAGCAATTTCATTGTAACCAGTAATGGTAAATCCTATTTCCCTGACTATATAGTAGATGCTTGCGTTAAATTCAAATTTACCAAACCATAAACCTACAGTTTGAGAATAGTTATTAATGAAATCCATTGAGAAAAAGGGTAGGAATAGAATCAAGGTTGTAAAGCCAATGATTAAATAAAAACTTATTAGTCTTCTAATTCCCATGAAGTCAATAACCCATTTTTTTATTTTTTTATTTTGCTCATCGAGCGAAGTCGAAGTGAACCACCAGAAAAACAACGGCAAAAACATTAGAGGAATCAACTTCACTGAAATAGAACACGCAAAAATTATAGCAGCCCATTTCCATTTGCCGGAATGTAACAAATACAAACTCCAAAAAAGGAAGAAAATCATAACACCTTCAAAGTGAAGATTACCAGTTAATTCAATAATTATAAACGGATTTAAGATATACCAAAAAATACGGTTCGAGGGTAATTTAAGACGTTCTAAAAGCTTTTTTCCAAAATAGAGCGTTCCTATATCTGCAGCAATAATTATAGTTCTAAGTACAACTACAGAACCTAAAATGCTTTTTCCAGAGAAAAGCGCTGCAATAGAAAAACACAACTGATTTAGAGGAGGGTAATTTGTAAAATGAGATGAGCTTAAAGCTCCCATGCCGTTGTAAAGTTCTTGTGCTTGATTGATTGGGAATTTTCCGTTTAGAATAAATGAATTGGGAGTGTAGAGATACGGGTTTAATCCTTCTAAAATCATACGACCATCCCAAATAAAACGATGAAAATCTTGAGACAAATTAGGAATTGCAAACAAAAATAAAAGCCGGAATGCTATTGCAGAAATAACTAACAACTTAAAATTAAAACCAGACGTTTTAATAATTTGATAGGCAAATACAAATAAAGCCATGTACAAAAGTACCAGTTTCGTGCTATCTGTTCTTACCAAATCGTAAGCAAAGGATACATAAAATAAACTACTCAATAAAATAAAGAGCAACGGTATTTTCTGATATTTAAATAGGTTGGCTAATACAGACATAAAATCAAAGATATAATTATTTGAAACGGAGGTATAGTCGTTTCAGAAAAAGATTAATAACTTTTATGAGCTGAAATTTTAAAACATTAGCCATCCCATATATTTCAACTTTATAATTAAGAGTGACATACAAAATGTATTTAAAGCACTCTCTGAACCTAAGCATTTAGAAAAATGGTGGCCTCTAAAATGTTCTGGTATTCCTGAAGTAGGAGAAACTTATAACTTTAATTTCACTGATGAATACAATTGGTATTCCGAGGTAAATAGCTACGAGCAATTAGATTACATTCATTATAAAATGACCAAATCTGATGACGATTGGAACCCGACAACATTTGGCTTTAATCTAAAACAAAAAGAGAAAGACATCTGTCTTAATTTTTTCCGTAAAGATTGTAGAAATGTAATCATCATTTTAGACATGCGTCTTTTCTTGGGCAGTGTTGCTAATAGGTTTAAATGATTAGTTAGAGGAAGGTGTGGTTATTAGGTTTGAAGATAAAAGTTAAACCTTAGAACTTAAAGATTTAAAAAACACATACCCAAAACCTATAAAAAGCATAAGGTGAAAAGGGAACAATCCAAAGTCTCCACCATGGTCTCCGACTACAAAAGCGCTGTACATACCAAAGCCAAAATAGAGCATTAATATACCTTCTATGATGACATTTGGAGATACATTTTTACGCAAGTATTTATTGTTCTTAAAATTGTCTTTGTACTTACTGATATTGAATTTTGGTGTGCGCACAAAATCACTCCGTTTACCTGCATGACCTTCGAGAACTGCAATAGAGTTGTGTAATGAAAAGCCCATAGCTATTGAGAAAAAGGTAAAGAACATACCAACATAGCTAAAGAACTTTTTAAAGCCACTACCATAAATGCTTTTATACATAAACCAATAACAAACAAAAAATATGATAGTGCTCATTACAAAGAAACTCATAATGTAAAAGTAGTTTCTTAGGTGTGCGTATTCGTTCTTAATATAAAGCATAGGTATGCTCAAAATAGCAACCGTAAATATGCTTAAAAACATAGTGCTATTTAATAGATGGAGCAAACCGTGTATTTTTGTTTTGGTAGAAATATTCTTAGAAGTAATAACACGCTTTAGCATTTTTCTAAAGTTTTCTGCACCACCTTTATTCCATCGGAATTGCTGAGAACGTGCAGCGCTAATAACTATTGGTAATTCTGCTGGAGTTTCAACATCTTCAAGATATTTAAACTCCCAATTCTTCAGTTGTGCTCTATAGCTTAAATCTAAATCTTCAGTTAATGTATCTCCTTCCCAATTGCCGGCATCTAGAATACATTCTTTTCTCCAAATACCAGCTGTACCATTAAAATTGATAAAGTGTCCTTTACTGTTTCTTCCAACCTGTTCTAGCGTAAAGTGTGCATCTAAAGCAAATGCCTGAATCTTTGTAAGTAAAGAATAATTTCTATTAATATGTCCCCAACGTGTCTGTACAACACCAATTTTGGCGTTTTTAAAATACGGCACTGTACGTTTTAACCAATTGGATTGAGGTAAGAAATCGGCATCAAAAATGGCAATAAATTCACCTTTAGCAATTTCTAAACCTTCTTTTAAAGCACCAGCTTTAAAACCACTTCGGTCAGTTCTTGTAATATGTTTAATATCTACGCCAGAAGCTGCAATTTTTTCAATATGAGCTTTGGTAGTAGTAATGGTTTCATCTGTTGAGTCATCTAAAACCTGAATTTCGAATTTATCTCTAGGGTAATCTATCAAAGCAATATTATCTAGTAGACGCTCCATAACATACATCTCATTATAGACGGGAAGTTGAATGGTAACTAAAGGGACTTCATTAGAATTAGAAAAGTCGAAAGTCTCACAATCCTCATTATGTTTTTTCGATGATAGATAATTGTAAAGCAGATTTAATTGTGCTAAAGCATACATAAAGATGAGCACTATGGCAATAGTGTAAATTACAATTATGGTATATTGAAGATAAATCACTTAAAACTATATTTAAAAATCCACGTCAGAATTTTTACGCCTGCAAAGATAGCACCTTTTATGGTACCCGAAACTTTTGAGACGCCTATTCTGTTTCTGTAATTAACATGGATTTCTCGATAATTTAATTTTTGTTTTAAGGCTTTGAGTTGCATTTCTACCGTCCAGCCATAAGTTTTATCTTCCATTTTAAGGTCTAAAAGTTTATCGTATGTAATGGCTCTAAATGGTCCTAAATCCGTAAATGTTGAACCAAAAAAGAGTTTCATTAAGCTAGTGGCTAACCAATTTCCGAAAATTTGTGGTCCAGTCATTGCGCCTTCTTCTCTCAATTCCTTTACTCTAGCACCAACTACAAAATCAATATTATCTTCAATTATAGGTTTTACAATCTTAGTTAGTTCTTCAGGATAATCACTATAATCCCCATCCAAAAACACAATAATGTCTGGCTTTTTATTTTGGTCGCTGAGCGTAGTTGAAGCGATATAATCCATCCCTTTCAGACAAGCATAACCATATCCCTTTTGTTCTTCAACCAGAACAGTAGCTCCAGCATTTTTTGCATTGATTTCTGTATTATCGGTTGAGCTGTTGCTGATCACTATAATTTCCTCAACAATTTCTGGAATAGCTTTTATAACCAGAGAAATTGATTCTTCTTCATTGTAAGCAGGAATAATAACTTTTATATTGGGCATTTAGTTAGTTTGATAGTGCAAAAATATACTTCTTATTTCTCATTTACTAAATCCATAAGGTCAACATCATTACCTAATAAAATCTCAGTAGGATTTATTCTGCCTTTTTCTGGACCATTCTCTAATTTTAAAACGCCTCTTGGACATACAGCACTACAAATACCACAACCAACACAGCTAGATCGTATAATGTTCTCGCCTTTTTGAGCATAAGCTCTTACATCAATACCTTGCTCGCAATAGGTAGAACAATTTCCACAAGAAATACATTGTCCACCATTAGTAGTAATTCTAAATCGAGATTTAAAACGTTGAACAAAACCAAGATAAGCAGCAAGTGGACAACCGAAACGACACCAAACACGATTACCAAAAATAGGATAGAATCCTGTACCAATAACTCCGGCAAAAATAGAACCAATAATTAAGCTATAAATATTCTGTACTGTTGCAGTTTTAATACCAAAAACGGTTCCTGTTTCAGTAAAGAAACTATATAATGTCATTCCTGTCATCACTACAACAAAAACTAAAACGGCATGAATTAAATAACGTTCAACGCGCCAAGCAAATAACGATTTGTCCGAGTGTTGTCTGTAAGGATCACCTAGTGTTTCTGCTAGTCCTCCACAACCACAAACCCAAGAGCAATACCAACGCTTACCAAAGAAATACACCATGATTGGTACAATGATTAAGGTTAATACAATTCCCCAAACGAGTATAAAAATGCCAATACCACCATTGTTAATGAGGTCTTTTAAATTCCACTGAAAAAAGAAATCGTAATCTAAAGGAAAGGCATTTTTAAAATCGTAATAAGGCATTTGCAGTCTTACCATAATTTCTGGAATAAGAAACGCAAACACAATTTGAAAGAATAAAACCGATGTGGTTCTAAACATTTGATAGATGTTATGACGGTATTTTATATACATTCTCACTGCCATAACGGTCATAACAACACAATACATAAAGCCATAAACAAACCAATGTCCTGCTGGATTTCCACTTAAAAATTCACTAATTGGATCGACTAAAAGTGTCCAATTCGTAGCATATTCTGATGCAAAATAAAGGACCAAATAAAACGAGACTAAAAAGATGAAGACCATCCAACCAATCCAACCACGATTTGTGGCACTTTTATGATAAATGCCATCATTTTTAATACCTTTTGGACCAAGTAGAATGACGTTTGGCAAAATAAACATTAATCCACCAATAATACTTAAACCAAAAGTAAGGAGCCACATTAAACCTTTATTATTGGCAATAAATCCATTGGCAGATTTTTTGCCGATCATTGCTGCCATATCACTAGACTTGGTATAGATCTTTTTATCCCATTCCTTGTTTTTAGTATGCGCTTCGTTAGCGCTAGTAATGGCCTTAAAAATCTTTGGCGATAAGGCTTGCATGCCCTTAAAGTCCTTGCCAATGATATTAGATTTTATGTCATTTATAAAAACTTCGCTTTTAATATTCTGTTCTTTAACTATGGTATTAAAATCGGTTTCGTTTAAGTTGAAGGTTCCCAATAGAGGCAAAGCAGTAAAAATGCCTAATCCTATTAAGAAAATTACCAATCCTATATGTTTAATTGCTTTCATAAGCTTGTATTATTTGTTTGAATTGAAAAAATGTTTGAATTAGACTTTACTGAAAATTCGTTTCCAACTCTTTTTATGTGCTGTAAGATTGGTGTTATAGGTGTTATTGTATTGTGTTAGAATGTCACTTTCGAAAGCCTTATAAAATTCAGGATCAAAGTTGGCATCTTTGAGATAGCTCATTACATAGTCTACATCGCGTTTTTCTGTGAGCCATCTGTCAAAAATTTCGTGTCGCATTCTAATACCGAATGTATTGATGCCTAAGAATTTATTAGTGTTTTTATGGTAAGCAACAGTGATACATTTAGTGTCATCTGTATGTTTCCAATGAAAATGATGTTCATATTCAGGTCGTCCTTTACCACCAAATACCCAACCGTAAGTTTGGTATTCAATATCCATAAATTTTGCAGAATTAAACCAATGACCTGGTTTGTATTCAATACGGTTACCACAAATAGTTTGCGCTAAAGTTTCTCCCATCATACGACCTGTGTACCAAACTGCCTCTATTGATCTACGGTTTCCTATGGCTTCATGTTGTTCTGCACAATCTCCGATCGCATAGACATCTGTTATGTTAGTTTCTAAAAAACGATTCACTTTTACACCTTTATCAGTTTCAATTTCCGAATCTTTTAAAAAGTCAATATTTGGTGTTACTCCTGCTGTTAAGCCAACAACATCACAAAGCAACTCTTCTCCTGTTTCTTTTATGATTACTGATTTTACTCTCCCGTTTTCGTCAGATTTTATTTCTTTCAAATTGGTTGAAAGTCTTAAATCTATATGATGATTTTTAATGTGTCTATTAATCATTTCACTTTCTCCTTCTGGCAACACACCATTCCAAAAACTAGATTCTCGAACTAAAAAAGTGACAGGAATGTTTCTAGAATTCAACATTTCTGCCAATTCAATACCTATTAAACCACCACCAACAATTACAGCTCGCTTGCAAGCCTCCTTATGAGGCGCATACTTTTCAAGATTATCTAAATCTTGCTTGGAGTACATACCCATTACACCATCTAAATCTTGTCCTGGCCAACCAAATTTGTTGGGTTTGCTCCCTGTGGCAATGACTAATTTATCGTATTGCATAGTTCCGCCTTCAGCAAAATGAAGGGTTTTAGATTTTGTATCAACTGTTTTTACATAGCCTTTTTTGAGTTCGATTCTGTTCTTTTTCCAAAACCAATTCTCGTAAGGTTGGGTGTGTTCAAATTTCATATGTCCCATATACACATACATTAATGCTGTACGAGAGAAGAAGTAATCCGTTTCGGCTGAAACAATAGTGATTTTTTTATCGGAAAGTTTTCGAATGTGTCTAGCGAGAGTAACTCCAGAAATTCCGTTTCCTATGATAACGATTTGCTCCATGATTTGTAGTTAGTTAGCTTTTAAGTCGAAGGTTTTGTTAAAACCTTAATTACTAAATTCAATTTCTTTAAATTTAGCTATTATTTTAAAGTATGAAGCAAATTTTATATATCCTTTTGGTTTATTTATTTTTTGGTTGTGCCGCAACATTATATAAACCTTATAAAATAAATGGAGTGAGTTTTGTTGCAGCTGGTGGTGCTGTGGATAGTACAAATACAAAACCTGTAGTGCATATAAATGCAAATACTGCAGCCATAATGCCCTTTGGTTTTATAAGAAACAATGATAATCCTGAGATTATCCATAATACAGAGCGACAGTGGTTTGGGGAAACTAGAGCAGGTGCAAAGCAATATATTGAAGAGTTAAGAAAGGAAAACATAAGTATAATGATTAAGCCGCAGTTATGGCTTCGTCATGGTGTGTTTACAGGGTTTTTGAAAATGGAAACTGAAGAGAATTGGAAACTTCTTGAAGAATCGTATTCTAGTTTTATTTTAGAGTATGTAGAATTAGCAGAAGAAGTTAATGCTGAAGTCTTTTGTATTGGTACAGAGCTCGAAGAATTTATTAAAAACAGACCAACCTATTGGCATAACTTGATTAAAAAAATCAGAACCATTTATAAAGGTAAATTAACTTATGCCGCAAATTGGGACGAGTTTTGGCGTACGCCATTTTGGGCTGAAGTTGACTATATTGGTATTGATGCTTATTTTCCGGTAAGTGATATGCAAACTCCAACTGTAGAAGATTGTATTAAAGGCTGGGAAAAACACAAAAAAGGCTTAAAAGAATTTTCAGAAAAATTAGATAGACCTATTTTGTTTACAGAGTTTGGCTATAGAAGTGTAGATTATACCGGCAAAGAACCTTGGAGATATGATCGCTCGATGACTTCTGTTAATCTCGAAGCTCAAAACAATGCTACACAAGCTTTATTTGATACCGTTTGGAAAGAAGATTGGTTTGCTGGTGGTTATATCTGGAAATGGTTTATAAGCCATGACAAAGTTGGCGGTTTAGAAAACAATCAATTTACTCCACAGAATAAGCCAGTAGAAGAAATTATTAAAGTTCACTACAGTCAAAATTGATTTTTAATCGCTTTCAAGTGCCTTAAAATCTTTAATAGCTTTGTTGGGTTCTATAATATTATAACCTTTCCAAAAATTAGGATCATACTGACTTAGACGTTTAGGTGTAATAATCGATTTTTCTTTGAAATTTTTAAAGTCAGTTTCAGAAATAGTTTCAGTTTCAAAAACAATAAGCTCTGTTTTCTCTATGTTTCTAACAATAAAATGGATATTGCCTTTTAATTCATTTTGTTTGCGCCTTCCTTTAACATTCTTGTTTTTTTCTACAATTTTTATTGGTCTCTTAATACCAACTTGCTCTCCAAAAGTTTCATCCATATAATTAAGTACATATTTTTCATTTGCGTTTTTCTGAAAAATAATAGTGCCTTCTTTTAAATATTTTTTCATCGAAATGCCAAGTAAAGAAAATCTACTGAGTGGCTTCACATTTTTATAATCCACTCTAACAACAGCAAAATCTTCAGTATTTACATACATTGTACCTGCAAAGTCTTCACTTCGTTTGGGTTTAAATGTTATGGCATAGACGAACATATCATTTATATAAGCATAATCGGATACTTCAAACTTATATCGTCTAGATTTATGAATAAAATTTAGGTCATTATCTACATCAATAAAGTTGTTGTTTTCAAATTGATGAATCATCATTTTTCTCCAATGTAAAAATCCAATTTTACGGAGAGAGTCTTTTTTATTTTGTTCAGCAAGAAGCGTTTCGACTACTACTTTTTCTTTTTCCACTTTATCTCCAAATAAAGAAGAATCCATCTCTTCTTTAACACTAAACCAACCCGATTTTATTTTAAAGTAGGAGTCGCGTTTTACATACTTTTTAAAGATGTCATTAAATCGTTTTTCGTAATTATCTAAGTTAATGTCTGATGATTTATCATATAAATGACAAGCTTTAAGGATTTCCATTTTTTGAAGCTTTTCAGGTTCAATTTTACCATAAAGTTTGCCTAGAATTTCAGTGTGGTTACTATTACTTTTAGGTACAATTTGAAGTAAACTATCTATGAGTTGTTGATTAATTTCTGGGATAGTAGACTTTTCTATGTTAACATCATATTTATCCATTTTAGTATAATGCGATTCCCTAAAAAAGAGTTTGCGCTTAGCGTAATCAAAATCGTAATTAGAGATAAGGTTTTCTTTCACTTTGTCTATGATTTCATCAATAGTGTAATCTTTACTAGTAACCAAGACTTCGTCTAAATCAACTGTTTTAGATTTTAAATAGATAATAGAATCGTTAAAATTAACTAGTGAAACTCGTTTTTCTTCGTAACCCAAACACTTAATTACTAAATAGTCATCTTCTTTAATATTTCGTTTTATGGTAATGTTAAACTCGCCATTATCATTACTTATAATACCAGTTTTTGAGTTGAATTGAACTGTTGCAAAGGCAATGGTTTTTTTTGTGTTTGCATCTAATAATTTTGAGGAGAATGTCTGTTGTCCGTAAGAAATTGAAATAGTAAATAAAATAACTACGGTAATGATTTGATTGATTTTCATTATGATTGATTGGTTTTTCGACAAAGTAGAAGAACCACATGTTTTTAAAACTAAATTTAATCTTTTCTTAAGTTAGCTTTATCTAAAGTTTAACAACTTTAAGAAAAATTAAGAGTTATTCTTTATTAAGAATTAACTTTGTCATTGAAAACCTTAAATTAAAATGCGAACATTAGCCATTGGAGACATTCATGGAGGACTAAAAGGACTTATTCAACTTTTAGAAACAGCAGAAGTTACCGCAACCGATCATCTTATTTTTTTAGGAGATTATGTAGATGGCTGGAGTGAATCTGCTCAAGTTATTCAATATTTAATTGAACTTTCAAAAACTAACGATTGTGTTTTTATTAAAGGTAATCACGATGCGTGGTGCGAAGATTGGTTGAGAACTAATGATGGAGATTCAATTTGGTTAGCACACGGAGGAGAAAGTACAGTTAAGAGTTACCAAACTTTTACTGATGCGCAAAAGAAAACACATCTTCATTTTTTTGAAAACATGCAGTTATATCATATAGATGACGACAAGCGATTATTTATTCACGCTGGTTTTACTTCTATGCATGGTGTGGAACGCGATTATGATTTCCGCAGTTTCTTTTTTGACAGAACACTTTGGGAAATGGCTCTAACTATGGATAAGCGCATAAAAAAAGACTCTGAGCTTTACCCAAACCGACTTAAACATTATTCTGAAATCTATATTGGGCATACACCAACGCTCAACTATCACAAATATGAACCTATGAACGCAGTTAACGTTTGGAATGTCGATACAGGAGCAGCATTTACAGGAAAACTATCAGCTATAGATATTGAAACAAAAGAAGTTTTTCAGAGTGATACGTTGCCAATGCTTTATCCTAATGAAATGGGACGAAACAAATAATTTGTTTGCGAGATTTTTAACAAAGATGCTTCCGATAATAAGCTAACATTTCATCTGCCGAAGCTCCAAACCATTTTTTTACATAAATAGTCCAGAAGTGGTATTGCACTTTCCAAACGCCATATTTTTTATACATACGTGCAGAGGTTGTTAATTTTTTATTGATGACCACAAATTGTTTTCTAGCGAATAATTCGTTGATTAGAATGTTGTCTTCGTAGATAATATAACTTTCATCATAACCACCAATTTTATCAAATAGTGAACGGGTTATAAACTGACTTTGATCTCCACCTCTACAAGCACGCCATGAAAATTGCGTTAACCAACTTGCTAATCGTAACCACCAATGATTACTATCAAATGTTAATCTGAAACAACCAGCAGTATTATCCTTACTAACTTCATCGATGATGTATTTATCGTATCGATTGGGTGGAAATGAATCCGCATGAAGAAAGTAAAGAATCGAACCTTTGGCATGTTTTGCACCAAGATTCATTTGTTTTGCTCTTCCTTTTTCAGAATTTAGAAGAACGATATTTAAATCTAAGGACTTAATAATGTCTTGTGTACCATCAGTACTTCCTCCATCAACAACTATAATTTCTGATATTGAATTTAATGATGCATTATCAATTAAGTGAAAAAGTAAGTCTTTTATAGTTTCGGACTCATTAAAAACAGGAATTATTATGCTTATCATATGTCTACTTACGAGAAATCTATAACCTTAGTTTTAATCGTTTAATTCCCAGCTATAATCTTTATAACTTTTCTTTGCTGAATTTGAAATCGTAATATTAGCATATTGATTTAGAAAATCAATTAAACTGCCATCGGTTTCAAAGTCTTTTTTAAACCACTTAAAAATTTTGGAAATTTTTATACTGTTTTCAGATAGTTCATTTTTAGAGGTATCAGCGAGAAACTCTTTAGCCGCATTGGTTAATTGTGTTTCTAAATTTGAAGCCGTAAAAGCTTCATTCTGAAGTTTAGGACAAGAGACAGAAGCACAAACAATAGCAAAATGAATCCTTGGCTCATTCATATTTCTCAGAATAACGTGCTCAATATCATTAAGGTTTTGCCATTTATCTCCAAATTTCCATAGACGTTGGCCCCAAGGATCTTTAATATCTTTTATGCTTTCTAGCGGATAATTTCTGATTATTAAGTCTATGGTTAAGGCATTATAGGCGTTGATCCAGTAGGCAAGTTTTTCTTTTTGTGAAATTTTATCAAGTTTGGGATATAAAATAGAAAGTGTAGTAATGTAACCGAGTAGTTCCTTGTGAGATTTTTTAAATCCTTTATAATTAACTTTACCATCTTCTGAGACGTTTTTTTCTAATAGTTCATCAAATAATTCATGTATATATCCAGTGGTCTTGGTTATATTTTGATTAAAAGAAAGGCTCTTGTTGATTGAATCTTTTTGTTTTTCAAGAAATTCTTTAGCTTCTTCATGATTACTGACTTCAGCAATTGTATCACCATTATTATCTATAACTTCAACCATTTCATTAATCTCTTCATCAGCATTGATTGGTTCAGGTATCTCAGTTACTTCTGGTGTATCAGTTAAAGTTGCAACTTCTTTTGCGGATTCTGGTTCGGTTTCAATAGCTTTTTTTGTGCCACAACAGGCTGATGTAAATAGTATTAGTAATAAAACTGACAGATATTTCATATCTATATTTCTTTTAATGAGATTCTTCGCTTTGCTCTGAAAGACATGCTATTTCTTAAGTGGATATAATTCTTGACTCACAAAATCCTTAGGAAATGTCTCGTCACCTTCAAAGCCCAATTCAATATCTCTACCGTTGTGAGGAACGTGAGCGGTTTTAAAAATGTAATCCCAAAGACTTAAAGTTAGTCCGTAATTAACTCCATACCTTACGTGTTGCGGGAGCTCTTTTGCATGATGCCAAATATGCATTTTTGGATTATTGAATATGTATTTTAAAAACCCATAATCCCATCCTAAGTTCGCATGGTTTAAATGACCAATAACAATACTAAAGAAGTAAACAAAAGCAACGTCTTGAGCATCAAAACCACCAATGATTGCAATAGGAATATATAATAATGATTTGTAGACCACAGGTTCCATCCAATGGTAACGCAAGTGTGCTGCAAATCCCATTTCTTTAACGGAATGGTGCACTTTATGAAAATTCCAAAGCCAAGATACACGATGCAAAAGGCGATGTGTGTTCCACTGTACAAAATCTGAAACGATAAAAAAGATAAAAAGCCCTAACCATTTAGGTAAAGCGTCCACGTCAAATAGCTGTAACCTATAAATTGATAGTCCAATTTTAGATAAAATATCATTAAAAAATTCTGAAACCGTATTGGATAATGCGATTAAAATTATGAGATTTAGAATAAAGAAATTGAAGAACATATAAAAGGTGTCTAACCAAAAATCTTTTCTAAATATGGATTGGTTTTTTCGCCAAGGGAATGCAATTTCAAGCAACCAAACCACAAGTGAAATTACAATAAGACCATAGAAATAATTGTCCCAGTGATTGAGGTCAATGAGCTCGTACTTCAGGTAATTCCAGTATTCTGAATAGGATTTTTTAAATATGTCTATGTACTTATCCATCTGTTATTCATAAGTAGGCAAGATATTATCGCCTAGCAACAACCTCCACCATCGTAATGGAATGTGGATTCGCTAATAAAAATATCATCTCTCCCTAAACTTGCTAAAGCACCCGCAGTTTTATCGCAAACCGCTAATGGTTGATTTTTCAATAAAATATGACCTTTTTTGTCATCTACATAATCATCATCTCCAAAATAAATTGCAGCTTTACCAGTAAAAATACAAGGGCCATCTTCTGGCATTGGATCTTTTATTGCTGCAACTTCAATCGATTCTATGTAAATTAACTCATCGGTATTGTAATGCTTTGGGTCTAAAATTCGGTAAGGTTTACGAGCTCTAATTTCAATAGTACCAAAACCAGCATCAGTTAATGCTTTTACATATTCAGCAATTGGTAAACTTCCACTTAGGCAAAGTGCTCTAAGACGATCGTCGTTACGCAATTCATCATTCATGGGTTGCTCACAAGTAGGATCACTCATTACCAACTTGCCATGAGGTTTTAAAACACGGTACATTTCTTCGATAGCTTTCTTTAAATCCTCTGCTTTAAAAATGTTGAATAAGCAATTTTGGGCTGCTACATCAATACTATTAGCTTCAACAGGTAGATGCATTGCATCACCTTTTTTAAGATCTACAAATTCAGACTTAAACCAGTCGTTTTGTTCTTCGGCAATTTTAAAGTTTTTGCGAGATGCTTCTAGCATTTCATCGACTACATCAATACCAACGACACCTCCTTTTTGCCTGTTGAAGTATGAGAATTGCAATAACTCCATGCCTCCACCAACACCAACATAAAGCATTTTTGGATTATTAGTTAAATCTCTAGCATGCACTGTAGAACCACAACCGTAATTCATCTCTTGCATAATTTTAGGAATCTTTAAACCTGGCAATTCCCAAACTGGGTTAGTAGTACAGCATAGACCAACATCTGGTGTTAATGCGGCTTCTTTATATAAATCGTTTGTGGCTTCTAAGTAACTCATGTTTTTAAGTGTTCAGTCTCAGTTTGCAGTAACAGTAAGACTGAAAACTGCGACTGCCGCTGAGAACTATTTATAATGTTTTTATCAATTCTTTAAATAATGTAATCATATTCGGCTCAGCTTTTCCTGCCATAGCAATAATTTCTGAAATATCAACTGGTTTTAAATTATCTGGATCGCACTCATCTGTTAAAACAGAAATTGCTGCTGCTTTTAATCTTAAATGATTAGCAACAATAATCTCAGGTACTGTACTCATGCCAACGGCATCAGAACCTATGGTTTTTAGCATTCTATATTCGGCGCGTGTTTCAAGCTGAGGGCCGACAACAGAAGCATATACACCTTCATGCAATTTTATGTTATTTGCTTTCGCAATACTTTTGAATTTAGAATTTATATCTAAATCATAAGGAGCACTCATATCTATAAAGCGTTCACCTAATTCAGAAACTCCCCTAAAAGCTAAAGGTGATCCTCCTTGTAGGTTAATATGATCGTCAATTAACATTAACTCACCTTTTTTGAAATCTAAATTAATCGCACCTGCAGCATTAGAAACTAATAAAGTTTTTACTCCTAATTTTTCCATTATACGAACAGGGAATGTTACATCTTGTAACGTATAGCCTTCGTAAACATGAAAACGGCCTTGCATTACTACAACTTTCTTACCGCTTAAGTTGCCATAAATTAATTTACCTTTATGAAACTCTACTGTAGCTGTTGGAAAATTTGGAATGTGATTATAACTCGCTTCTGCAATAATTTCAATTTCATCAATAAGTTGCCCTAAACCAGTACCAAGAATAATTCCTATTTCAGGACTATCAAAGCCTTTATTTTGTAAATATTCTGTACTTTCAGTAATAAATTTAATCATATTTATATGCCTTGAAAAAGGAAGTCTTTTTTTAGTGGTTAAAAATTTCTATTTGTATTTTTTCTTGTAAATCTAAGTTAGACTTGTAAAATTCTGAGGCAATTAAATCTTCATAATTGTCGATATCATTTAAAGTTTCAAGGATCTCAACTTTTATTTGAGCTATTTCTAATTCTTTCAAAGTTAATTCTAATAAATTTGGCTGACTCCAGGGTTTGTTTTTAAAGATTAACTCTTCCATATTAGACATTCCAACGAGATAATAGCCACCATCTTCAGCAGGTCCGAAAACAACATTGTTATTAGTTAATGCATCAATTCCTTTTGTAATGTGCTTGGCATTAATATCTGGTAAATCAGAACCAATCAATACTATTTTTTTATAACCAGCTTGAAACCCATCTTTAAAGGCATTTAGCATACGATCTCCTAAATCAGTACCATTTTGCACCGTTTTAAATTCATTTGGCCATTTGGTATCCACAACAGCATTAGAGAAATAAATGCGTTTATCAACGTCTAAGGCTTCAGTTGCCTTTTCTGTTATTTTCACCAATTCAGAATATACTTCAAACGCACCAATATCTCCAATGGTTTTCGCTAGTCGCGTTTTTACAGTTCCTAATATTATATTTTTTACAAATACAATTACAAGTGTATCAGTCATATATTTTAATTCCTTTTAAGAGCCATTTGCTCCATTCTTTTGAAAATGTATGGACATTTTCTGTGGGTTTTTCTTCTGTATTATAAACGATTCGATCCTTGTTTTTCCATTCAAAAATGCCACCAAAAAGATTGTAAACATTGGTATAACCTGCTTTTTCTAGTTTCTCACCTATATCTTCTGAGCGAATACCGACAGAACAATACACAACTATAGTTTTAGATTTATCCTTAACCTGTTTTTCAATAATTTCTATGTTAAAATGATCGTAACCGACTTGAATTGCATCTTTAATATGACTGACCTCATATTCTTTTAATTCTCTAGAATCTAATATAATAGCATCCGTATTTGGCATAACAAGCTCTTCTACTGACATATATGGGATGCTTCCAGTATTATATTTCTTAAGCAATTTTGAAATACTCTTTTGAGCAAACCCAATACTAGAGACAAATAGGAATATGTATAATATTTTGTTTTTCATAATAATGAGATCCCTGCCTTCGCAGGAATTTGTTAAGCTACACTTCCTTGACAACTGCTTCCTGCTCCAGCAGTACAACCATAGCAGTGTTGTGAAACAACAATTTTTCGTCCTTCTAATAAGTCTTCATTAAATTCCGAAATATGCTTGGCTTTACTATTCACTGGCAGTTCTAACATTTGGTTAAAATCACAATCAAATAAATAACCGTCCCAACTTATAGAAAGTGTATTAGTACACATTACATTTTTGACCGCTAGAGGGTTATAAGCTTCAACCAATTGATACATATAATCTTCATAATTCTCTGAAGCTACTAAATAATCTAAGAAACGTGCAATTGGTAAATTGGTAATAGCAAAAAGACTATGAAATTGAATATTAAAATCTTCTAACAATGCTTTTTTGAAATCTTTTTCCATAGCCGCTTGGTCTCCAGGTAAAAATGCACCTGAAGGATTATAAACTAAGTCTAATCTTAAATCACTCTCTGGCATTCCATAACCACGAGCATTTAATTCTTGTAGAGCTTTTATGGATTTATCAAAAACACCGTCTCCACGTTGTTTATCAGTTTTGCCACGCGTCCAATGTGGCATCGAACTCACAACATGTATATTATGCTTTTTAAAGAAATCTGGTAAATCGTAGTATTTTTTGTTAGCACGAATAATCGTTAGGTTAGAGCGTACTATAAAATCTTTAATTCCCACTTTCGCAGCCTCTTCCACAAACCATCTAAAATCTGGATTCATTTCTGGTGCACCACCTGTAAGATCTAAGGTGTGCGCTCCAGAATTTTTTATAACCTCGAGACATTGGCGCATGGTATCGCGAGTCATAATTTCTTTTCGGTCAGGACCAGCATCTACATGGCAATGGTCGCAAACTTGATTACACATATAACCTACATTGATTTGTAGAATCTCTAATTTTTTAGCTATTAAAGGAAACTGATTGGTTTCACAAATTTTATCCCTAAAAGTTGGTAATTCACCATTTTTAAAGATACCATTAGAAAGTATTTCAAGTTGTTTATTGCTTTGCGCTAAATCGCTTCCTTGTTTCTTAAGGGATTTTGTTGCTGTCGCCATTAATCTAATTAGGTTTATAATGCTTACGGAAAATTATATGTTCTGGTTTTATTTTCCCCTTTGGGGAAATGTCCGCAGAACAAAGGGGATTATCCGTCTAATTTATTCACTTTATTCATCATCTGTACACCATGCACTAAAGTCGCTCCACTTTTAATAGCGGCACCAACATGTATGGCTTCCATCATTTCTTCTTTTGTAACACCACGTTGCAAACCATCTTTTGTGTAAGCATCAATGCAATACGGACATTGCTCAGTATGTGCAACAGCTAGAGCTATTAAAGATTTTTCACGAGCAGTTAAAGCGCCTTCTTCAAATACTTTTCCGTAATAGTCAAAGAATTTGTTTCCAAGTTCTTCACTCCATTCTGTAATTTTTCCAAATTTTCTTAGGTCTGCTGAGTCGTAATAATTTTTTGACATGATATAAATTTCAAAATTAATTGGTCGAAGATAATGCTTAATGATTACAGAAAAAAGGAGATAAATTATAATTGTAAAAAATAAAAGAGTTGCTTTCACTTAAAGTTTACAAATCAAAGAATAATTCCACTAAAAAAAGTCTTACTTTTAATTCCGCTTTTTAGCAGAACATGAAAAATTGGATAGAAGTTTTATCAAAGTTCGAAAAAAAACAGCAGCCCGTTGCGTTAGTCACTGTAACAAAATGTTATGGATCAACTCCTTGTGTGTTAGGTTCGCGCATGATTATTACGGAAGATAAAGAACTTTTTGGAACCATTGGTGGAGGAAAACTAGAATTCTTAGCCATAGATCAAGCTATAAAAGCACTAAAAGAAAACAAGATTATTGAATCTGGTTATACTTTAGGACCAGAATTTGAGCAATGCTGTGGAGGAAAAGTAGAATTTATAATAGAACCTATGAATCAGACACCAGAATTGTTTTTATTTGGAGCAGGACATATCGGACAGGAGATTGCCAGCTTATTAGTAGGTACACCGTTTAAAGTCAACCTTATTGACTCAAGAACAGATTGGTTTTCTGAAAAAGAATTAGACCCAAATATTAATCCATGTGAGGTGAGCGAAATAGATTTTAAAACGTTTAGAGATGTTGTAAAATGGGGAAAAAGTTGTTATGTTTTGGCTCTAACTCATAATCACGCGATAGACTTTGATATTATTGCGATGGCATTAAAAGAAGAAACTAAATTTTTAGGTCTTATAGGAAGCAAAACGAAGAAAGCACGCTTTAATAACATGCTCGTTAAAGAAATGGATATTAAGGAAGGTATGAGCAATGTAGTTTGCCCAATAGGTTTACCAATTGGTGGAGATACACCAAAAGAAATTGCAATAAGTGTGGTTGCGCAATTACTACAAGTACATTATCAAGGGACTACTGATTAACGAAATGTCATTCAGAGCAAAGCGAAGAATCTCTTCATGAAAAACAACAAACACATCATAGACCGATTAACTGCGCTGTGGGCTTTAAATGAGTCTGGTCTAGGAGGGTTTTTGCATGTCTTCAATACACCATTCACAGGCTTAATAGTTGGTGGTATTGCCATTTTGCTAATTAGTTTAATTGCCTATTTTGCAGAGAACAAATGTCAAGCCATTTTAAAAGCATTAGTAATTGTGTTGATTATAAAAATGGCAGTGAGTCCGTATTCACCTTTTGGTGCTTACGTAGCTGTTAGTTTTCAGGCCGTTTTTGGAGCGTTTTTGTTTTCAAAATTTTCTTGGAGAGGAGCTACAATCACTATTTTAGGTTTAGTAACCTTTTTAGAATCTGCAGTACAGAAATTATTGATATTGACCATAGTTTACGGAACTGAACTCTGGGAAGCTATTGACTTATACGGTATTTGGGTTCAAAAGAAATTAAATTTTATTTCGGAAACCACTACCACATCATTTTTAGTAACACTATATCTTCTAGTCTATGGTATTTGTGGCATTTTAGCCGGAATTTTTATCAAAAACATTATAAAAATAATTGCCAATAAAGAGGAAACTGACTTTTATCTAGAGTCGATTTCTACTTATTCAGAAAATAGGCAGCAGAAAACATCCTTTAAAACCAAAGTGATTTGGGTTTGGTTAATTACAGTTGCGATTATTGTCTTAGCATTTTCATTTTTTGGTGGGAACTTGTTTGGGTGGCAAAAAGCTGTTTATATTCTATTACGAAGCTTTTTAATTTTAATGCTTTGGTATCTGGTTTTAGGACCATTTTTATTAAAATTGGTTCGTAAATATTTAAACAAAAAAGAATCACAGTACAAAGAAGATATTACCAATGCGATGGATTTGTTTCCTTATTTTAGAAGGATTTTATCCTACACTTGGCAAGATACTTCACATCTTAAAGGCTATACACGTTTCAAATATTTTATGGCGAATAGCATTTCTAATTGCATTCATTTTAAAGTGCCTTCAGAATGATTTATATACTAACGGGAGATATTAGAACAGGTAAAACATCTGCTTTGTTAGAATGGGTAAGCAATAGGGAAGATGTCGATGGTGTGCTTTGTCCTGATGGTGAAAATGGCAAACGCTATTTCTTGAAAGTAAAGTCCCAAAAAGAAATTGAACTTGAAGTTGTCCCGATAGCTATCGGGATCGAATCTGAAAAGATGATAACCATTGGACGGTTTCATTTTTTGAAATCTGCGTTTGAAAAGGCTAATGAATTTCTAGTAGAATTAGGTTCTAAAAGTGAAAATCAATATCTCATTATTGACGAATTAGGGAAACTAGAATTGAAGCATAAAGGATTGCATCCATCAGCTGAAACTTTGATTCCTAAATATGAAACTAATAAAAATCAAGATTTAATTTTAGTGGTTCGTGATTATTTGGTTAATGATATTTTGAGGCAATATTCTATTAATGAATATTCTATTTTGAAAAAGGACGACTTAAAGTTATTTGGTTAGACCTGTTAGGTTTTAAAAACCTGACAGGTCTGGAGCCGAGATTTGTCTTGTCAACTAAAAATCATCTCACTCAAAGCATAATAAATCGCCATTAAAGCAGAAAATATTGCACTTCCCAAAAAACGCCATTTCAATTTAAATCGGTTTTGAATGATATAATTCGCCACAAAAGAAATAGGAATATTAACCAAAAACGACCAAAAGGCAATCTCTAATAGATGCCATCCAATTGCGTCAAACTGACCAGAAAATAATTTAATGAATAGTAAATGTCTAGCAATCCACAGTGGGTTAAAGTACAATATAGCGAGACCGGTTTTACTTAAAGTGGCTTTAATACCTTTTAAAAATTGTGTCTTTTTTACAATCCAATCAAAGTAATTTGGAATTTCAAAAGCGTAAAACGTTGCGCCAACAAGCATCATTCCCAATAAACGATACCAAGAGAATTCACCCAATAATAAAGCAGCAAAAGTATCTCCAGCACTATAAATTAGTGCGCCTTTAATTATGTTTTGTTTTTTGTAGTGCAAAGAGTTTATTAAAATTTAACTGTCTTGAAGTCAGTTTTAAAGTTTATAAAATTCGTCAATTCGAGTGAATTTTACGATTGAAAATGAGTAAAATTTGTATCGAGAATAAGAATTTAAGTTCAATGGGTTCTCGATACGATTCTCGTTCCTCAAATCACTCGAACTGACGATTATCTTTTATTTGTAATTATTTAGAATTTTCATACAAACCCATCAAAACCTTCTCAGGAGTCATTGGTGCATGAAATTTTAAATCATAGTTGGGATTAAAAGCTTTCATCGCACTCTGAATCGCAAAATAAGCACCAATACCATACATTAAAGGTGGTTCACCAACAGCTTTAGATTTTAAAATTGCTAAGTCATGACCTTGAGTTTCCACAGGAATTACCTCGACTTTCTTAGGCACCGAAAATATATCTGGAATCTTATACGTTGATAGTGCATTTGACAATAATTTACCTTCATCATTATAGGCAATCTCTTCCATGGTCATCCAACCAATACCTTGTGCTAGTGCACCTTCAACTTGACCTAAGTCAATGCCTTCACTCATGCTTTTTCCGTAGTCGTGAACAATCTTAACCGAATCAAATTCGTAAATACCACGTGTACAATCTACAGTAACAGTAGTAATCGCTGTTCCGTATACGTGATAAGCGAAAGGATGTCCTTTTTCTTTGGTTTTATCAAAGTGAATTTCTGGTGTAGCGTAATGCGCGTTTTCAGTTAATGCCACGCGTTTTAGCATCGCTTTACTGATAAGTTTCGTCCAAGATAAATCTGATTTTTCACCATCGACATACACGATTTCATCTTTTAAAGTGATGTTGTCCTCTGAAGTATTTAAGTCTTCCGCAGCCACAGTTTTTAAACGTTCTAAAAGTGAGTTACAAGCCATTAACGTGGCTTTTCCGTTTAAATCTGCAGTAGAACTCGCAGCAGAAGGGGAAGTGTTGGCAACTCTAGTTGTATTGGTGGTTTCAATCTTAATTTTTTCAATCGGAATCGAAAATACTTGTGCTGCAATTTGCATCATTTTCGTATTCACACCTTGTCCCATTTCTACGGCGGCTGTACTGATACCAATACTGCCATCTAAATAAATATGAACCAAAGCACGTGCATGATTCATTGCAGTATTGGTAAATGAAATACCAAAGGTAATTGGCATAAAAGCAATCCCCTTTTTGAAGCATGAATTATTTTTATTGAAGACTTCAACCTCTTTTTCAAGAGCTTCAATATTAAATATTTCTTTAGCAGAATTCCAGGTGCTTTTAGCTTCTACTTTCTTAGCAATCTGCCCATAAGAAAAGGTGTCATCTTCATCTAACAAATTCGCTTCTTGAATTTGTCGTGGATTCACGCCAATTTCATTAGCTGCTTTTGCAATTGCAGATTCAATGACAAATATACCTTGTGGTCCACCAAAACCTCTAAAGGCTGTGTTTGGTGGTAAGTTGGTTTTACAACTAATCACTTTAGTTGTAACATTCGGAACAAAATAACTATTTGTTGCATGAAATAATGTACGTTCCGCAATAGCAGGAGACAAATCTGCTGCTGCGCCAGAATTTTGAAGAAATTCAGCTTCGTAAGCTAGTATTTTTAGTTCTTTAGACAATCCGATTTTATAAGTGCTTTCGTAAGGATGACGTTTGCCAGTCATGCGTAAATCGTCATGACGATTCAGTATCAATTTTACGGATTGATTTAAATGATACGTCGCTAAAGCTGCCATTACTGCCCAAGGTGTCGCTTGGTCTTCTTTACCACCAAATCCGCCACCCAAGCGTGTCACATCAACTTCAATTTTATGCATTGCCACACCAAGTACATTAGCCACCGTTTTTTGAACAGCTGTTGGGCCTTGTGTGGATGAGGTGATTTTAATATTCCCGTTTTCGAGCGGTTCGGCATAAGCACCTTGCGCTTCGATATATAAATGTTCTTGTCCGTTAGAGAAGGTTTCGCCTTCAAAAACATATTCACAATCCTTGAATGCTTTGTTAGAATCACCTAGACTAAATGATCGTGGAGCATTGATAAAACTGCCCTTTGCTTTGGCTTGTTTTGCGGTTGTGATGACGGGTAATTCTTCGATATCTATTTCTATTAGACTTCTAGCTTTTCTAGCTATGAACTCGGACTCAGCAACGATTAAAGCAATTGGCATTCCCCAAAAATGAACGTAGTTTTCTGCAAATAAAGGTTCGTCTTTAATAATGCCTCCAATTTCATTTTCACCAGGTATATCTTTGTAGGTAAAAATACGCTCAACACCTTCTAAGGCTTCTGCTTTAGAATAGTCGATATGTTTTATTTTTCCGTGTGCTTTTGGCGAATCAAAAACCACAGCATGAAAGGTGCCTTGTCTCACATTTACATCATCTACATACAAAGATTCACCACGAACATGCGTGTAAGAATCTAAGTTTTTAATGCTTTGCTTTAAAGCCATTGAAACCGCATCTAATTTAGAGCCTAAGTCGTTATTTGATTTGTTTTTATGCATATTTAACAAAATCGTTTAAGGTAAATCGTTTCGGAAACAACTCAGTGAAATGTGCAAAGAATAATTGGCGTCCTAACAGACGTTTGTAATCACTCGTACCACGCACATCACTAATCGGTGAGATTTCATTTTGAAGTATTTCATTGGCTTCAATTATAATATCTGAGGTTAATGGTTTACTAGTTAAAAATGCAGAGGTTTTATGCAAATATTTCGGAATAGCAGCAACTCCACCAATCGAAACATGAGCGTCAGTAATATTATTATTTTCAACCATAATATGAATAGCAGAATTCACACTCGCAATATCTAAATGGGTTCGTTTACAAACCTTTTCAAAATTGAAAAATGAGGTTTCTGTTGGTAATTTGAAACTGATTGTTTTGAGAAGTTCACGGTCCTTTAAATCATAAGTTTTATAACCTTGATAGAAATTTTTAAGCGCTATTGTTCGTTCTTCATGGTCTTCGTTTAAAATCTTGATAGTACTATTTAATGCTAAAAAGAAAATGGTCATATCACCAATTGGTGAGGCATTCACTAGATTTCCTCCAAAGGAAGCCATATTTCTAATTTGCTCTGAAGAGACCAGTTTTAAATGCTTTTTTAAGTTGGGCAGTATAGCATTTAATTCAACATGATTCCATAAATCTGACACTGTTGAATTTGTTCCGATTGTACAAACACCATTATGAATATGTATTCCTTTTAAGTAGTCTTTTTCTGCAATAAGATGAACTGAATTATCCATCAAGTTATCTGCTTGTTGTACGTATAAATCAGTTCCGCCAGAAACGTATTTTCCTTTAGGTTGATTAAGGTCTTTGAATTCTATATCCTTTAGTCTTTGCGGAATAGAAGCGAAGTATTCAGGTATAAAATCGGTTGCAATGAGCCAGTCAAATTTATTGTCTTTTTTGTGATTTTTTAATTTTTCAACCACTTGATGCGCTGCTTTTTCAATAGCTTTATAGCCAGTGCAGCGGCAAATATTTCCGCTAATTGCATCGCGTGCATTGCTATAATTATTTTCAGAATTTGATAACGCAAATCCTGTTAAGGCAACTACAAAACCTGGTGTGCAAAAGCCGCATTGTGTGGCGTAATTAGCTTTCATCGCTTCTTGCACTGTGGTCAAATTATTTTGAAGATTGGTTCCTTCAACTGTGACGATATGTTTACCATGTGCATTTCCTAAAGGTGAAATACAAGAGGTGATGCTTAGGTATTCTAGGGTATCATTTTTTAACTCTCCAATTAAAATTGTGCATGCTCCACAGTCTCCTTCGCGACAACCAACTTTAGTGCCTGTGAGGCGTTGTTCGTAGCGTACAAAATCCAATAAGGTCATTCCAGAGTGTTCTGAAGTGGTAATGGTTTTGTTATTTAGGATGAATTGTATCATATATTTAATTGGTTTCAAAATGTTTGCGATACATTTCGACAAAAAAATCGAAATACTCGAACTGACGAAAACATATGAAATTTAACTATGCCGTCACTTCGAGTGCCACGCCATAAAGCGTGGTGTATCGAGAAGCTTTAAAGATAACAAAGGTTCTCGATACAATTTGCTCGTACCTCGCAAATCACTCGAACTGACGATCTATATTTTAATACTCAGTCTTATCTTCTTTTCTAGTCCATTCTTGAAATGGCTCTAAAGCAATCTCACGAGCTAATTGCTCAAAAGGAATACTTCTTTCACTATAAGGTAACGGAATTTCTTTATAGATAAACTCATCATCAAAGCCAATGTTCGCAGCATCAACTTGGTTACTTCCGTAGTACACTTTATCTGGTCGAGCCCAATAAATAGCACCTAAGCACATTGGGCAAGGTTCGCAAGAGGTATAAATTTCACAACCATCTAATTGAAACGAATCTAAATTTTTACAAGCATCTCTAATGGCTGTAACTTCTGCATGTGCCGTTGGATCGTTTGTTGAGGTAACTTTGTTATTACCACGTCCTACAATTTTGCCGTCCTTAACGACAACGCATCCGAAGGGCCCTCCTTCATTCTTATTCATGCCTTTTAAAGCAGCATTTACTGCTTCTTTCATAAAATATTCTTTGTTTTTCATTTAATTTAATTTCTTTCAATTTTTTGAACCCATCCCTAACTTTTCCCAAGGGAGAGAATACAATTTAGGTTATTTAAAGTTATGTTTCAAAAATTCATTTGCATTAATAAAAAGTAAGCGGTCAATAATTTCTTTTGCTGAAATCTGATTTTGAGTTTGTAAGTTAGAACCGTTTTCTTTTAAGTAATCTTCAGCTTTTTCAACAAGAAAAGGCTTAATATCGTCTATATTTTCGGCTGTCCAGAGTCCTTTGATTGGGTTAACAATACCATCGAAATCTGAACCAATAGCAACAGTTTCCCAACAGAACAAACCGTTTTTATCTAGTAATTCTGCAATGTATTGAATTTGGTTCCATATGAGTTCAGATTTATTTCTGTAACGTCTTTTTTTACTTGGCCAATAGATTCTTGAGCTACGAATAGCACTTTTACTTCCAATACGTCTTTCATCTAATTGCAGCCCAAAAATACCTTGAGATTTTGCGATTCTCAAGAGTTCGGAATCATAAAAGTTAATGTCTGCATTACTTAATGTTGCACTGAGATTTGAGTCAGCAATTGTTCGTTCAGCAATTGAGCGTTTTCCGTTTACAGCTCCATGACTCACAATGATTGGAATATGCTCACTGGCATATTTTGTTTCTAATAACTGATAATAAGTTTTTCGAGATGCTGTGCTCATATGCTTAACATCAATAAGTATGCGCTTGCCTTGGGTATTATCCAAAAGCCGGTCAATTACTTTAAAACCCAAATCAGAAATATCGTTATCAAGTCCACGATTTTGCTGCTTTTTAATCAAGCCTATGTTTATGCTTCTGGCATGACCACAGATTTCATTATAAAAATGATGTGCCAAAGTGATGAAAAAGGGTTTGTGTTCCCAGTTCTTAACGGTTTCAATATTATTTAAAACTGTAGCCTCATCTGCAGTATTTTTGTCTCTATCTAAGCCAGTTTCAAAAGCGTGACCACCTTCTATAGTTGGTACTAAACTAATCACTTTTCTATTGGAAGATGAAGCACTGATATTCTTTTTAATATCTGCATAAGAATTAACCATGCGATAGGTAAAGGTTATGCCATCTATGATTTGTGCCATATTATGCAATTGCATATAATAGTCGTACTCATCTTTTAAATCTTGAAAATAACTGTTGTGATTTCTAAGACTATCAATTCGTTTTTGGCTTACTCCTGCAGCTAAATTGACAAGTATATCGGAGATAAATTTGAAACCAAGGATTTTGTCTTTTAAAAAATGTTTTTCAAACGGATAAAGAGAAATTACAACAATATTGCAATTTGCTTTGGCTAAAGCTGTAAGGTCTGTTTGGGTAAATTTTGTTAGCGTAAGGAGTTTGTTGACTTGTCGCTCCAGCAAATTTGGTGGACTGTAATGCCATATCGAATTTTTACGACCTCTATTAAGGCGATTTTGTTTGGGTGGTTTGTACTTAAAACTCTTTCCGTAAGGTTTTAAGGAAGGATGGCAATGTAAATCGATGTAGGAATCACTCATATCTAGCTAATTATGATATTGAAAAGATACATGTTTTAAATAAAAAAACCCAAGCATAACGCTTGGGTTTTCTGATTAATAGCACTTTAGTTTAAGCTAGACATTTGGATATGGGAACAATTGTACTTGCATTAACTGTAAATATGGGTTTCAAGAATTTTGCCAATTGATCGAACTCAATTAAAAAAGCATCATGACCATGGATGGATTTAATTTCGTGAATCGTTACATTCTGCTTTTCACCTTTTAGCTCAACGAAGGTATTCCAGTTTTCTTCAGGCTTGAAAAATAGATCTGAATTAATGGTGATGATATGAATACTTGAAGAAATGTTTGAAGCTAATTCTAAAAAATCACCTCGCCCTGCAGTAATATCAATTGTTCTTAATATTTGATTCATCAACTTATAAGCAGATAAATTAAAACGTTTGTTTAACTGGTTACCATGATAATTTAACCAAGATTCAATATTATAAAGTGCATCATTTTTTTTGGTTCTTTCAAACTTTTGTTTTAATGATTCTGGTGTGCGATATAAGGTCATTGCATGCATCCTGGCATCTGCTAATGGTTCGCTAGAATTATTAAGAATAGCATCTTGAATATGGCAATTCGCAATTAACCAATCTGTAGATTTCCAATCGGTTGCCACAGGAATTAAATGTTCAATTAATTCTGGTTTTAAAGCTGCCAACTCCCACGCAATTCCGCCACCAACAGAACCTCCAATAACTGCATAAAGTTGTTCAATTTTTAGATGTTCTAAACCTAATGAAAACAATTTTGCAATATCTCTTGCGGTAAAATCTTTATAATCTTCAATTAAGTTTTCAGCCTTCTTATCATAACCATTCCCTGGAATATTGAAGGCCAAAATAGTATAGTCATTAGTATCAATACATTTATTTTCGCCTATTAAATCGTTCCACCAACCATACTCGCCAATTACATTTGAATTTGCGGTAAGTGCATGATTGACTAAAACAATGGGACCTTCCAGTAGTGTTTTTCCAAATGTTTGGAACGATAAATTAAGCGTATAAGACTTACCAGAATGGGTGACAAAATTAGAAATGGTAATGTATTGTAATTCTTTCATTTTAATTGCTAATATCTCTGTCATATAAAGCGTAGTCAACACGATTGGATTTATAAATACCAACGTTATCGATTACGCTCCATGTAACAGTATTACTAATTGGGTAGACTAAAAGTCTAATTTTTAAGTGCCTTCTTCTGCTTTACGACAGTAAAAGCTTCTTTTAAATCGGCTTTTAAATCTTCAATATTTTCAATACCAACAGATAAACGAATTAAATCTTTTGTAACTCCAGTGGTTTCTTGCGCTTCATCACTTAATTGTTGATGCGTTGTACTTGCAGGATGAATGATGAGTGATTTAGTATCACCAATGTTAGCCAATAGCGAAAATACTTTTGTAGTGTCTGCGATTGTTTTTGCAGCTTCGTAACCTCCGTCTGCTCCAAAAGTGACGATACCACTTTGTCCTTTAGGTAAATATTTTTTTGCCAAGGTTTTGTATTTACTTGTTTCTAATCCTGGATAGTTTACCCACTTCACTTCAGGTTGGTCTTGTAACCATTGTGCTAATTCGAGCGCATTTTCGCTGTGCTTAAGAATACGCAATTCTAAAGTCTCTAAACCTTGAATAATTTGAAATGCATTAAACGGACTCAATGCTCCACCATAATCACGTAAGCCTTCAATTCTAATTTTCGCAATAAATGCTGCAGGTCCAATAACTTCGCTATACACTAAACCATGGTAACCAGCTGATGGTTCTGTAAATTCTGGGAATTTTCCGTTGGTCCAATCAAATGTACCAGCATCAATTATGATACCTCCAAGTGAAGTTCCATTACCATTAATATATTTGGTCAATGAGTGAATTACGATATTTGCTCCGTATTCAATTGGGTTTAATAAATAAGGAGTAGCAACTGTATTATCTACAATTAATGGTACTTTGTGCGCTTTTGCGGCAACAGCAATGGCTTCGATGTCTAAAACATCAAGTTTAGGATTCCCTAAAGATTCTACAAAGATTGCTCTTGTGTTTTCTTGTGCTGCTTTTTGAAAGTTTTCTGGGTCAGATGGATCTACAAATGTGGTTGTAATACCATGTCTTGGTAAAGTAACACTTAGTAAATTGTAAGTACCTCCATACAAACTATTTGATGCCACGATGTGGTCTCCTGCTTTTAGTAGCGTTAATAATGTTGTTGAAATTGCGGCTGTTCCAGAAGCGGTTGCTACTGCGGCAATGCCTCCTTCGAGAGCTGCTAAACGTTGTTCTAAAATATCGTTTGTTGGATTGTTTAACCGAGTGTAAATAAATCCTGGAACAGATAAATTAAATCGTCCTGCTGCGTCATCCGAATCATCAAAGACATAAGCTGTAGATTGATAAATAGGTACTGCTCTTGTACCTCCTGTTTCATTAGTGTCGTGTCCTGCGTGCAACGCTTTTGTTGCAAATTTTTGTGTACTCATTTTTCTTGTTTTTTTGAGTTAATAAATCATTAAGTCAAACCAATAACGAGATAAAAACCCCATAATCGGAAACGCACTCCATGGCGTTAATACTAGAAAAATGTTATAAAGAAAATACTAATTACAGATAGGCAATTAGTCTTAAGTTATCTATCCGAGTTTGCAAAAAATGACTTGCGTATTCAGGTAGAATTTAGCACCTTCTTAGTAAATCTAAGGGTTGCTAAGGCTTCATCGAGTCTATCTCTCCGCCTTTCTTGATAACATTTTAAGAATTATTTTAAAAGCAAATTTTTTCGTTACTTCAAAATTTTTAAATCCTCATTTGCATTTGCAATCTGTGGTGTAAAAATTTCTTGCGCCTTAAATTTTGTCTTTTAAAAGTTATTCTTCAGTAAGTGTTTGAACTTTGTGAGTACAAATATTGCAATACAAAAATTAAAAAACCAAATTTATTTCACTTTTTTTGCTTTTTTTGTAAGAATCGGAAATAGTCTATGCATATTTTAACAGATACTTATTCTGAATAATTTGACCAACCGGTTTATTTTCAATCTTACTTTCTAGCCAAGAAATAATATCGAGATATAAAAATGCTCTACGCTCAAAAGGATGATCTTCGTAAGTTTTTAGCGTAGCCAGTAAATCTTTAAAAGCAATTTTTAAATCATGCGGATAAATATCTTGTAGTCCTCTAATAAATTTTATCATCTCTTTTTGCACTTCGTGCAAGTCATTCATCTTAATTAAAAACTTATAGGTACTTCTCAGTAATGTTTCTAAATGATAATCTAATCCTGCTTCATAATGTGCAACAAGATTCAACACTCTTGAAAAGCAAAGCAAATCTTCACGCATTGAAAGCGTTTTGTTAGAAATAATTTTGTCTAAATATTTAATACATTCTTTGTTGTTGCCTGCGCCAAAATGTAGGCTGGCAAATTTGTAATAGAAAATCATTTTATGATGCGGGTCAATTCTATCTTTAAAATTGCCGAGTTCGTTTTCTATTTGAGGAATTAACTCCAAGCCTTCTTCAAAACTTCCATCAATAAAATGTTGATTAATGCTATGGAAGTTAGTATACAGAAAGATCAAAGTTGACACATTTTCATCTTTATTGAACTTGGTATTTGTAACTGTGGCTTTAAAATTTTCTAATTTCTTTACAAATTTTGTCTTGTTTCTAATAAAGAATATCGATTCTAATAGATAGTTGTTTCCTTTTAAATAAAATACTGGATTCAAATTTATCATGCTTGGGTTTTCATGAAATAAATTCACCCATTTTGAAGCATATTTATAGCAATTTAAAAAGTCTTGCATCAAAAAACTATACCATAAATAGGCTTTATAAAGCCATAATTTTTCTCTAAAACCAACGTTCTTGATATTGAATTTGGGAAGCCTATCATTAAAATATTTAGTAACCATTAAGCTTTCCTCTTCATTCTTTACATAGCCTGTTTTCAAAATAGTGCTATAAAGCTGTAGTGATAAATTTGAGAGTTTGCTCGCTATAACGTTTTGTGAACTTAGCGTTTTGGCTTGTATGGCTAGTTCATCAGCTCGTGTACTTATACTTCTTGTAATATATTGTGCTTCAATAATTTTTTCGAGTTCAACAATTTCGAAGGCAGAATTTTTTTCTTCGTTAACAATCGCTAATTCTTTGGCTTTGTCTAAGATTTTTAAACTCTGTTTGTATAAACCTTTATGATATAAAATCGATGCAAAATCGAGTTGTTCTCTTATTTGTAAACGAATATTTTGATGAGAAGGACTAAGTTTTAAACTGATTAATACTTGCTTGTATAAATGTGCTTTTACATTAGCTAATTGTTTCTTTTTTACAATGCCACTTTTTATAATTTCGGCTTCGTTATAAGATTTAGCTTTGTCCAAAAGGTTAAAAAGTTTCAAAAATTTAGAATCAGCATTCACGCCAAGTCTGCCTACATAAAGCTTGAATTGTCGTTTTTCGGACTTCGTCAAGGACTTTACAAGTGAGAATAAATTATCTTTTTGGTCTTTAGTTGTCAAAGGAAAATAGAGTTATTTTATTGAAAATCAATTAATTAATATCAAAATTTGTTTTTGAACATCGTAAAATCAAAGTGTAGGCTAGGTGTAAATACAATTTCAAAAGATAAATTCGTAAGACAATACTAATCTATATTTTGATAAATGTCAAATAACACTATTCAAATCTTCGATACAACACTTCGCGACGGAGAGCAAGTTCCGGGTTGTAAACTTAATTCAGATCAGAAAGTTGTCATCGCAGAACAGTTAGATGCTTTAGGTGTTGATGTGATAGAAGCTGGCTTTCCAGTTTCTAGTCCAGGTGACTTTAAATCTGTTGAAGCGATTTCCAAAATTGTTAAGAGTGCGACTGTTTGCGGTTTAACAAGAGCAGTAGAAAATGATATAAAAGTTGCTGCAGAATCATTAAAGTTTGCTGTAAAGCCTAGAATCCATACAGGTATTGGAACTTCAGATTCTCACATTCTGCATAAATTCAAATCTAATAGAGAAACCATTATAGAACGGGCTTTTGAGGCCGTAAAATATGCTAAATCGTATGTTGAAGATGTTGAGTTCTATGCAGAAGATGCAGGTAGAACAGATAATGAATATTTAGCAAGAGTCTGTGAAGCTGCAATTAAAGCAGGTGCAACAGTATTAAATATACCAGATACAACTGGGTATTGCTTGCCAAGTGAATATGGAGCAAAAATTAAGTACTTAAAGGAAAATGTAAAGGGTATTGAAAAAGCTATTTTATCATGTCATTGCCATAATGATTTGGGCTTGGCTACAGCAAATTCTATTGAAGGTGTAATTAATGGAGCTAGGCAAGTTGAATGTACAATCAATGGTATTGGTGAGCGTGCAGGTAATACAGCTTTAGAAGAAGTGGTGATGGTTTTGAAACAACATCCATATCTTAATTTAGATACAAATATCAATACATCTATGCTATACGGAATGAGCCAATTGGTAAGTGATAGTATGGGAATATATACACAGCCAAACAAGGCGATAGTAGGTGCAAATGCTTTTGCGCACAGTTCTGGAATTCATCAAGATGGAGTGATTAAAAACAGGGCAACGTACGAAATAATTGATCCTAAAGATGTTGGTGTAACTGAATCTGCAATCGTATTAACAGCAAGAAGTGGCCGTGCAGCTTTAGCTTATAGAGCTAAAAATGTGGGTTACGATTTAACGAAACTTCAATTAGATGATGTCTATGCTAATTTCTTGAGTTTTGCTGATCAGAAGAAAGAAATTAATGATAACGATATTCATCAAATCATTGAAACAAGTAATGTTTATCAACAAATAATTTCTGCTTAGATGTCAAAGAAAACATTATTCGACAAAGTCTGGGATTCCCATGTGGTGAGTAGTATAGATGATGGTCCTCAAATTCTATATATAGATAAACACTTAATACACGAGGTAACAAGTCCGCAAGCTTTCAATGAATTGGAAGATCGCGGAATTCCTGTTTTTAGGCCAGAGCAAATTTTAGCTACTGCAGACCACAACACTCCGACGTTAAATCAAGATCAGCCAATTAAAGATGCTTTGTCTAGAAATCAACTAGAACAACTGTCAAAAAATTGTAAAAAAAACAATATTACATTATATGAGTTAGGACATAAGTATAATGGAATAGTGCATGTAATGGCTCCAGAATTGGGAGTGACGCAACCAGGCTTGACCATGGTCTGCGGAGATAGTCACACATCAACACATGGTGCCTTCGGAGCCATTGCATTTGGTGTAGGAACAAGCCAGGTTGCGCAAGTTTTTGCCAGTCAATGTTTGTTACTCACCAAACCCAAGAGCTTAAGAGTTACGGTTAATGGCAACTTAAAGAATGGCGTCTTACCAAAGGATGTCATTCTTTATATTATTTCAAAATTAGGAACTAATTCTGGTACAGGTTATTTCTGTGAATATGCAGGCAATGTGTTTGAAAACATGAGTATGGAAGGTCGAATGACCGTTTGTAACATGAGTATTGAAATGGGAGCTAGAGGCGGAATGATTGCGCCAGATGAAACAACTTTTCAATATGTAAAAGGTCGAAAATTTGCACCTCAAGGTGACGATTTTGATAAGAAAGTAGCGTATTGGAAAACCTTGCCAACAGATAAAAATGCATTGTTTGATAAAGAATATTATTTAGATGCTGAAGATATAGAGCCAATGATTACCTATGGAACGAATCCTGGAATGGGAATTAAAATTTCTGAAACCATTCCAGTAGATGAGAACCCGTCATTTAAAAAGTCACTGGCTTACATGAATTTTGAAGCAGGAGAAAGTCTAATTAATAAGCCAATTAATTTCGTTTTTATAGGGAGTTGTACTAATTCTCGTATTGAAGATTTTAGAGTTGCTGCTGAGTTTATAAAAGGAAAGAAAAAAGCTAAAAATGTTACCGCTTGGTTAGTACCAGGAAGTAAACAAGTAGAGGCTCAAATTATAGAAGAAGGTTTAAAAACTGTTTTTGATGAAGCAGGATTTGAATTGCGTCAACCAGGATGTTCAGCATGTTTGGCTATGAATGATGATAAAATTCCGCAAGGAGAATATTGTGTATCTACCTCAAACAGAAATTTTGAAGGTCGACAAGGGCAAGGTTCAAGAACTATTTTGGCAAGCCCTTTAGTGGCAGCAGCTACAGCTGTTGAAGGTAAAATAATTGATATTACAAAACATTTAAATTAATGGAAAAATTCACAGCATTAAAGTCAACTGCAATTCCATTGAATATAGAAAATGTTGACACAGATCAAATTATACCCGCTCGTTTTTTAAAAGCTACAGATAAAAAAGGGTTTGGGGATAATGTGTTTAGAGATTGGAGATATAATAAGGATGGTTCCGAAAATTCAGATTTTGTTTTAAACGACTCAAAATATTCTGGAAGCATATTAGTAGCTGGTGATAATTTTGGTTGCGGATCAAGCAGAGAACATGCTGCTTGGGGAATTGTTGGTTTTGGCTTTAAAGTCGTTGTATCTAGTTTTTTTGCCGATATATTTAAAGGAAATGCATTAAATAACGGATTGTTGCCTGTTCAGGTTTCAAAAGCTTTTTTAAGTGACTTACTTCAGCAAATTGAGTCCAACCCACAGACAGAATTAGAAGTTAATCTTTATAACCAAACTATCTCAGTAAAGGATTCAGATTTATCAGAAGGTTTTAAAATAGATGCTTATAAGAAAACATGTATGATCAATGGTTACGATGATATCGATTACCTAGTTAATCATAAAGAACAAATTGAAGCTTTTGAAGCTCAAAAAATATACTAACTTATTTTAGATGAAATTAAATATTGCCGTATTACCAGGTGATGGTATTGGTCCAGAAGTAACAAGTCAAGCAGTAAAAGCTTTAAAAGCAATTGCTTCAGAATTTAATCATAATTTTAAGTTTACAACTGCAGATGTTGGTGCAATAGCTATCGATAAACACAATGATCCTTTGCCAGAGAAAACATTAGATTTATGTAAATCTACAGATGCCATTTTGTTTGGAGCCATTGGGCATCCAAAGTATGATAATGATCCTTCAGCAAAAGTAAGGCCAGAACAAGGACTTTTGAAGTTGAGAAAAGAATTAGGCTTGTTTGCTAATATTAGACCAGTGAGAGCATACGAGACGTTATTAGACAAGTCTCCTTTGAAAAAACATATTATTCAAGGTACAGACATTAGTATCTACAGAGAGTTGACAGGTGGAATTTATTTTGGCAAAAAACAATTAAGCGAGGATGGTAATGTAGCGTCAGATTTGTGTGAATATTCGCGTGAAGAAATTGAACGTATTGCACATTTGGCCTTTAAAGCAGCGCAATCAAGAAATAACAAAGTTACTTTAGTAGATAAAGCTAATGTTTTAGAAACATCAAGACTTTGGAGACGTGTGGTTACAGAAGTAGCAAAAGACTACAGAGATGTAACCTTAGATTTCTTATTTGTGGATAATGCAGCTATGCAAATGATATTAAACCCAAAACAGTTTGACGTCATTTTAACCGAAAATTTGTTTGGTGATGTTATAAGTGATGAAGCAAGTGTTATTGGTGGTTCTATTGGTTTGTTGGCTTCTGCATCGATTGGTGAAAAATATGCAATGTTCGAGCCTATTCATGGTTCATTTCCTCAAGCTACAGGAAAAGGAATTGCAAATCCGATTGCCTCTATTTTATCAGCTGCAATGTTGTTAGAGCACTTCGGTTTGTTTTCAGAAGCAGAATTAATAACGCAAGCTGTTGAAAAATCTTTGAAATTAGATATTTCGACACCAGACATAAACTCAAAATACGATAACGTAACAACAATTAAGGTTGGTGAATTTATTGAGGATTATATTAATAATCCAAACGATAGCAATATGAACTTTACAAATATTCACTTAGGACAATCAACAATTATATAATTATCAATAAGCTTGTTGTAGAAAGCTTATGTTTTATCGCTTTCTTTTCGAGTATATGTAATTATTTAGTTCTTATTTAGTGAATCCGCAATACTTATTATGAAGTGTTTTCTTTTGAAAAGACTTCATTACTTTTATATAATATAACTAGAATAATTTTCAATGCCAACGCAACCAAAACTTACAAGATTTAATCAAAACGTAATGTCAAAGTATCAGATATACAATAGTATATTTATGACTTTGCCATTTGATACCATAACTAAAACAGGTGCTTTATTGCCTTTGTTTCATGAGACTTGCCAAAAGGGATTTGCGAATAAGGATAATCCTACAACTATAGTAGAAACATTTTTTAAAAAATACCAAGCAAGACGATCTCCGCAAAGCCAAATAAATTTGTTGTTCCGATTTATTCAATACATAGAACGTCAAGTTGTTTTGTTCGATGCTATTGAAGATGCTGCTTTTCCTGTTGTAAATAACATGGATGGTATTGGTACGCTTAGAAGTTTGAAAGAATCTGCTACTGCAGATGATAAAATGGAAACGCTTCAAAAATATCTTGAAGAGTTTAAAGTACGTATTGTATTGACAGCGCATCCCACACAATTTTATCCAGGTTCTGTTTTAGGAATTATAACGGATTTGACTGAGGCTATACGAGAGAATGATTTATTGAGAATAAATGATTTGTTAGCGCAATTAGGGAAAACACCTTTCTTTAAACACAAAAAGCCATCACCTTATGATGAGGCTGTAAGTTTAATTTGGTATTTGGAAAATGTATTTTATAAATCCTTCGGGACGATTTACGATTATATTCAACAAAATATATTTGATGGAAAACAAATAGATAACGATATTATTAATATTGGTTTCTGGCCAGGAGGTGATCGAGATGGAAATCCGTTTGTGACACCTGAAATTACTTTGAATGTTGCTAATCGCTTAAGAGCAACTGTGGTGAAGAATTATTATAGAGATGCACGTCGTTTAAGACGTAAATTAACTTTTGAAGGAGTTGAAGATAGAATGGTAGTTTTAGAAACTGAACTCTGGAAAATTATAACCAATAAGAGCTCTAATTTAACTGCAGAGAGTTTTGCAGCAGAATTAAATATTATTAAAGATGTTATTGTAAATGAACATCAATCACTTTATGTTTCTGAAGTGAATAGTTTACTTAATAAAATTCACTTATTCGGATTTCATTTTGCAAACTTAGATATTCGTCAAGATAGCCGTAAGCATGCGCAATTTTTTAACGATATGGTTAATTCACTTATTGAAAGTGGAAGTGCTATTTTTCCCGAGAATTATTATGATTTATCAGAAAAAGAGCAGATTAAGATTTTATCTAAAGTAAAAGGTGAAGTAGATTTGTCCTTAATAAAAGATGAAGAAACATTGAAGGCTTTGAATACGATGAAAGCCATTAAAACTATTCAAGATAATAATGGTGAAAAGGCTGCAAATCGCTATATAATAAGTAATAATCAATCAACACTTCATGTAATGCAATTATTTGCTATGCTGAAGTTGGTTGCGTTTCAAGATAAACTAACAGTAAATATTGGTCCACTTTTTGAAACTATTACCGATTTAGAAAACGCTCCAGCTGTAATGGAAGAGTTGTATAGTAATCCAGAATATGCAAAGCATTTAAAATCGAGAGGTAACAATCAAACCATAATGCTTGGTTTTAGTGACGGTACTAAAGATGGAGGTTACTTAATGGCTAATTGGGCAATTTATAAAGCCAAAGAGAATTTAACAAGAGTTTCCAGAGCATATGGTGTTAAGGTTATTTTCTTTGATGGCAGAGGTGGACCTCCAGCACGTGGAGGAGGAAAAACACACAACTTTTATGCATCACTTGGACCAACAATAGAAGACAAAGAAGTGCAGTTAACCATACAAGGGCAAACTATTAGTTCTAATTTCGGAACGTTAGAATCGTCGCAATACAACCTTGAGCAATTAATTAGTTCAGGTATTCACAATAGCCTTAGTGATTCAGATTTGAGTATGCTTCCTGAAAATAGGGATGTAATGACTGATTTATCTGAGCGAAGCTATAAAACGTATTCAGATTTTAAAGCGCATCCAAAATTCATCTCATATTTAGAGCATATGAGTACGTTAAAGTATTATGCGAAAACTAATATTGGAAGTCGTCCATCTAAACGAGGAAAAGCCGAAGGTTTAGTGTTTGAAGATTTAAGAGCGATACCGTTTGTTGGTTCTTGGAGTCAATTAAAACAAAACGTACCAGGCTTTTTTGGAGTAGGTACAGCCTTAAAACATTACGAGGATTCAGGTCAGTTTGAAAAAGTACGAACCTTATTTAAAACATCAGACTTCTTTAAGACGCTGATTGAAAACAGTATGATGTCCCTATCTAAATCATTCTTTGATTTAACGAGATATATGGCAGAGGATACTGAATACGGTGAGTTCTGGACGATAATTTATAATGAATACGAAACTTCAAAACGTCTCATCTTAAAATTAACAGGGTATAAAGAGTTAATGCAAGAAGAACCAGCAGGTAGAGCATCTATCGCTGTAAGAGAGTCTATTGTATTACCATTATTGACCATTCAACAATATGCTTTAAAGAAAATACAAGAACTTGAAAAAGCTGGTGTAAAACCAGATGATGAGCAAATGAAGATTTTTGAAAAGATGGTCACCAGATCTTTATTTGGTAATATTAATGCGAGTCGTAATTCGGCTTAATACATTCCTGCGAAGGCAGGAATCTCTATTATATTAAATAAAAGCCTGCTATATTTCTATAGCAGGCTTTTTAATTGAGCTTAAATAAGAGAGTGTAAGATGTTTGGTTATCAAAAAAACCCTCCAAGAAAATCTCTCAAAGGGTTCTTTCCTAATAACTAATTGTTTAAATAATCAATTTAAAAACTTATTAGTGTTCGTTAAGTCTAAAGTCTGGATAAGCATCCATACCATGCTCGTGTGCATCAAGACCTTCTAGTTCCTCACGTTCAGAAACTCTAATACCTACTGTTTTCTTCATAATAAAAATGATCAAGAAAGAAGACACAATACAGATGGCAGCATAAGAAGCTACTCCAATAAGTTGACTTACAAATTGTGCTCCACTCGCTAGTGCCCCAAATATACCAACAGCAAGCGTTCCCCATATTCCGCATACCAAGTGAACAGCTATAGCACCAACAGGATCATCTAATTTTAGCTTATCAATTAAAGCTACAGCGAATACAATTATTACACCAGCAATTGTACCAATTAAAATAGCATCAGTAGGACTCATTTGATCTGCACCAGCAGTAATACCAACAAGTCCACCCAAAATACCATTAAGAAACATTGTTAAGTCTAAATTTTTATAGCGAATAAATGATACAAGTGCGGCAACAACTCCACCAGCTGCAGCAGCTAAACATGTTGTTACTAAAGTTAAGGATGTTAATGAAGGATCAGCCGATAATACAGAACCACCATTAAAACCAAACCAACCTAACCATAATATAATTACACCTGCAGTTGCTAATGGGATATTATGTCCAGGAATTGCTTGTGGTTTACCATCTTTAAATTTACCAATTCTAGAACCTAATAGTGCAACAGCGACTAAAGCAGCCCATCCACCAACAGAGTGTACTAAAGTAGAACCTGCAAAGTCATAAAATGGTGTTTCTAGCGTTTGTAAAAATCCGCCTCCCCATTTCCATGAGCCAGCTAATGGATAAATTAAACCAACGTATATGACCGTAAATACCATAAAAGGTCCAATTTTCATACGTTCCGCAACGGCACCAGATACGATGGTTGCAGCTGTTGCGGCAAACATGCCTTGAAATAAGAAGTCTGTCCAGTACGTGTAGCCTCCATTATATGCAAGGTCTAAAGCACCATCTACCATTGGTGCATCTAGTCCAAAGCCTGCAAATCCAATAAATCCATTAAAATCTCCTGGATACATAAGATTAAAGCCAACTAGGCAATACAATAGTAAACCTACTGTGATAATAAATATATTTTTAAATAAAATATTAATTGTGTTTTTTTGACGTGTCAATCCGATTTCTAAAAATGCAAATCCTAAGTGCATAAAGAAAACGAGTGCTGTACAGATCATCATCCATACATTATTTGTAGTTAATAATTCCATATGTTTTATTTTAAAGTTTGTCCTCCTTTTTCCCCTGTTCGTATTCTATAGCATTCTTCAATGTTTGATACAAAGATTTTACCATCACCAACATCTCCTGTAGAGCCAGCTTCTAGTATCGTCTTTATAGTTACATCTTCAAAATCATCGTTAACAACGATAGATAAATAGCGTCTCTGTATGTCGCTTGTGCTGTAAGAAACACCTCTGTAAACATGACCTTCTTTTTCATTCCCAAGTCCGGTAACGTCCCAATATGAGAAGAAATTTACTCCGACTTCGTGTAGGGCGTTTTTGACTCTAGAAAACGTAGATTTTCTAATAATTGCTTCAATTTTTTTCATAGTATTTAGTATTAGTTAGAATGTATATATTGCAGCTAAAGTAAATGCTGCTAAGCTGCTCATATCTTCTCCGTCGGCATCAAAGAACGCATTGTCAAAATTGCTCCAAGAGTCTAATCTGATTTCAGGCTTAATAATTAAGTTACTGTCTACCGTATAGCTTCCTGTTAATGTTGTAGCAAATACGCTTGGTAAATCATCTACGTCTTCAGCATGTAGGCCAAAATACTCTGCTCTTAATCCAATACTAAAATCATCTGAAGTAGCTAATTGAGGATATAATGCAGCTCCATAGAAACCACTTCCATCGTTATCATTATAAGCAGCGTTAATCCCTAAGAAAAAGTCATCAGATACATCAAAACCACCTGTATAATCAACTTCAAATCCTAAGCCACCGTTATTACCACTGTCATAGTATAAGTTTAAAAACTGTCCTTTGTAACCTAATTGAGCTCCGAATGCATATTCACCACTTGTGGAAGTGTCATTAGTATCCCAAGGGTTTGTTATAGCTAACATTAAGCTAAAATCTTCAGATAAAGCAAAATCTGCCTTTAAACCCATATGAGAGAAAGGTCCACTTGAAAATAAATATGAAGTACTATAGTTAAAGTTTGCCGCAGGAGCAATTACTTCATAGCCTAAAAATGTGTTCCAACGTCCAAAAGTTAAAGTTGTACTTTCTGAAACATTCCAGTAAGCGTAAGCTTGATTTACAATACCATCCACAATATCGCTGCTAAAAGTAGCGCCAGCACCTCTTGGCCCTGTAACTAAATCAAGTACAGCACCTACTTTACCACTTTCATAGCTAGCAATAAGGTTACCCATACCTAAAGCAAATCCTGTTTGGTTTGCAAATGCAGTTCCAAAAGATTGTCCGGAGTCATCAGACGCAGTTAAAAGTGTTTGGTAATAAGCATCTACACTACCAGAAATAGAGAATTTTTTCTCGGTAGTTTCTTCTGTGTCTTGAGCTGTTAAAACTATTGAGGCCAATAGTAATGTTAGAGTTAAAATTTTTTTCATAATATAATAATTAAAAATAGTTAGATTCGGGTCAAATCTATACAACTTTTAATTATACCCATTAAAAATTAGGGTTAAAATCAAATTTTTATGAATATTATATTTTATACCCCCTAAATTTTAGGGTTAATGTTTTTTTTATGTTTTTTTTAACAAAATGATAATGCTAAAAACCTCATTTTTTAGGTTTTTAATGGTTGTTGATTTTCGAAAACGTTTTCGTTGTAAAGTCCCGTTTTTATTGAGATTTTTTCGTTAACTATTCAGCAGTATATCTCATTATTATTGTCAAATGTTCATTTAGATAGCCCTTAATTATCGATATGAGAAAAGTGTTTCTACTTTTTTTTTAATCGAATTATAGCGTCTATATTAGAGACAGAATAAGACTTAGAAACCTTTAAATTTTTCTGATATTATGTTTAAGAAACAAGGACTTTATTTACCAGAATTTGAACACGAAAATTGTGGTGCAGGATTTATATGTAACCTAAAAGGAGAAAAGACCAATCAAATTATACATGATGCTTTAGAGATTTTAGTGAAACTAGAGCATCGTGGAGGTGTAAGTTCTGATGGAAAAACTGGTGATGGAGCAGGTCTATTAATAGATATTCCTCACGCGTATTTTAAACGCGTTTGCGGTTTCAAAGTTCCTGTCAAGGGAAAATATGCTGTAGGCATGGTTTTCTTACCTAAAAATCGAAATCAATACAAGTTTTGTAAAGACACTTTCGAAAAAGAAATCATTGCGCAAGGCTTATCTATTATTGGCTGGAGAGAGGTACCTGTGGATTCTACTCAACTTGGGGAAATAGCACTTGCTTCAGAACCTAATATAGAGCAACTCTTTGTTGGAAAATCGAATGAAGTTTCTGAAGACGATTTTAAAGCAAAATTGTATGCAGCACGCAAAGTTACAGAGCACACGGTTAGAACATCTAAAATGTCTCAAAGTTCTTATTTCTATGTTTCGAGCTTATCGATGAATACTCTTATTTATAAGGGTATTATTATGCCTGAAGATATTGGACCTTATTATAAGGATTTACAAGAAGATGATTTAGTAACACGATTAGCTTTGGTGCACCAACGTTTTTCTACCAACACAATGCCAACTTGGGAATTAGCGCAACCATTCCGTTTTATGTGTCAAAATGGAGAAATCAACACGCTTCGTGGAAATGTAAGCAGAATGCGAGTTCGTGAAGAAATCATGAAAAGTGATGTCTTCGGTCCACAAATTGACAAACTATTTCCAATCATATTACCAGGAAAATCAGATTCTGCTTCAATGGACATGGTTGTAGAATTGTTAACACATACAGGACGTTCTTTACCAGAAGTAATGATGATGATGATCCCTGAAGCATGGGAAAAACACGCTACAATGTCACCAGAACGTAAAGCATTTTACGATTATAATGCTTGTATTATGGAGCCTTGGGACGGACCTGCATCTGTGCCATTTACAGATGGTAATTATATAGGAGCACTATTAGATAGAAATGGATTAAGACCATCTCGATATACTGTAACCAAAAGTGGTAAATTGATTATGTCTTCAGAAATTGGAGTCGTAGATATTGCACCAGAAGATGTGGAAAGTCATGGTCGTTTAGAACCTGGTAAAATGTTCTTGGTAGACATGAATCAAGGTCGTATTATAAATGATGAAGAAATAAAAAGTAAAATCGTTAAAGAAAGACCTTACCAAGAATGGCTAGATAAAACAAGATTACACTTAAAAGATATTCCTTATACAGGAGAAACCTGTCCGATTGAAACTTTAGATATAAAGACGAGACAGCGTCTATTTAATTATACGTTTGAGGATATTCAAGAAGTCATTACACCAATGGCTCAAAAGGCGAAGGAGGCTCTAGGTTCTATGGGTACAGATACTCCATTGGCTGTTTTATCTAATAAACCGCAGTTGATTTCAAATTATTTTAAGCAGTTATTCGCTCAAGTAACCAATCCGCCTTTAGATGGAATTCGAGAAGAAATTGTTACCGACATTAGTTTGGCTTTAGGAAAGGATAGAAATATTTTTAGCATTACAGAACGTCAATGTAGAAAACTGAAAATTCAGAATCCTGTAATTTCAAATGATGATTTAGATAAAATTAGAAATATTAAAGTTGAAAGCTTTAAAGCTGAAACTGTAGAAATGCTTTATCAAAAAGATAGAGGTCTTAATGGACTTGAGGATGCTTTAGATCATATCATCGTACAAATAGAAAAGGCACTAGAGCGCAAAACAAACATTATTATATTATCCGATAGAGGAGTGAGTCAAGAAAAAGCACCAATTCCACCATTATTAGCGTGTTCTTATGTAAGTCATCAGATGAATCGTTTACGTAAACGTTCATATTTTGATATTATAATTGAATCTGCTGAGCCACGTGAGCCACATCATTTTGCAACTTTATTTGGTTATGGTGCAAGTGCCGTAAATCCTTATATGGTAAATGAAATTATTAGAGCTCAAGTTAAGGAAGGCTTTATTACTGATATGGACGAACAAAAGGCGGTTGATAATTTCAACAAAGCTATTGGAAAAGGCATTTTAAAAGTGATGAACAAAATCGGAATCTCAACCTTACGTTCATACAGAGGTTCTCAAATATTCGAAATCGTTGGTTTTAATTCACAATTTGTAGAAAAATATTTTCCTTATACAACCTCAAGAATTGAAGGTATTGGATTATATGAAATTGAAAAAGAAATCAACAAACGTTACCAACATGCCTACCCAAATACAGAAGTAAACAAAAGCTTAGGCCTAAATATAGGTGGAGATTACAGATGGAGACGTAATGGTGAAAAGCATTTATTTAATCCAACAACCGTTGCAAAGCTGCAACAAGCGGTTAGATTGAGTGATCAGGCGAGTTATGATGTTTACGCAAAAAACATTAATGAACAATCAGAAAATCTAATGACCATTCGTGGGTTATTCGAATTTAATAATATCGATCCTATTCCGATTGAAGAAGTAGAACCTTGGACAGAAATTGTAAAACGTTTTAAAACAGGTGCGATGTCTTATGGTTCGATTTCTCGAGAAGCACATGAGAATTTAGCTATCGCGATGAACAGAATTGGAGGGAAATCTAATTCTGGTGAAGGAGGAGAAGATCGTAAGCGTTTTCAGCCAGATGTGAACGGAGATAGCAGAAATTCAGCAATAAAACAAGTAGCTTCAGGTCGTTTTGGTGTGACGTCTCACTATTTAACGAATGCGAAAGAGATTCAGATTAAAATGGCACAAGGTGCAAAACCTGGAGAAGGAGGTCAGCTGCCAGGTGAAAAGGTATTACCATGGATTGCAGCTGCAAGAAATTCTACACCATTTGTAGGCTTAATTTCCCCACCACCACACCACGATATTTATTCTATTGAAGATTTAGCACAATTAATTTACGATTTAAAAAATGCGAATCGCGAAGCGAGAATCAATGTAAAATTAGTTTCCGAGGTTGGTGTAGGTACCATTGCAGCAGGTGTAGCAAAAGCAAAAGCAGACGTTGTTCTTATTGCAGGTTATGATGGTGGTACAGGAGCATCTCCATTAACATCATTAAAACATGCAGGTTTGCCATGGGAACTTGGTTTGGCAGAAGCACAACAAACTTTAGTACTTAATAACTTGAGAAGCCGAATTGTTGTAGAATGTGATGGACAATTAAAAACAGGTCGAGATGTTGCTATTGCAGCTTTATTAGGTGCAGAAGAATTCGGATTTGCAACAGCACCTTTAGTGGCCTCGGGTTGTATTATGATGCGTAAGTGTCATTTAAATACCTGTCCTGTTGGTATTGCAACACAAGATAAAACCTTGCGTAAAAACTTTAAGGGTACACCAGAACACGTGATTAATTTTTTCTATTATATCGCTGAAGAATTAAGAAGTATCATGGCGGAATTAGGATTTAGATCCATGGCAGAAATGGTTGGTCAAACTCATAAGATAAACGCGAATAAAGCAATTAAACATTACAAAGCTAAAGGTTTAGACTTGTCATCGATTTTGCACCGACCAGAGGTTTATAATAGCTTAACAGTAAAGAATACTGAAAAGCAAGAGCATAATTTAGACAATGTATTAGATTTTAGAATTTTAAAAGATTCGCATCGTGCATTGTATAGAAAAGAGCAAATGTCATTATCGTATCCAATTAAAAACACGAACCGTGCAGTTGGAGCTATTGTGAGTAATGAGATTTCAAAAATATATGGACATTTAGGCTTACCAGAAGACACTTTAAATATCAATTTTGAAGGTTCTGCAGGTCAAAGTTTTGGTGCTTTTGGAGCACATGGATTAACCTTTAAATTAGAAGGTAATACTAACGATTATTTAGGTAAAGGCTTATCTGGTGCGAAATTAATTGTCAAGAAACCGTCTAAGGCAGATTTCAAAGCTGAAGATAATATCATTATTGGTAATGTTTGTTTATTTGGAGCTGTTGAAGGTGAAGCTTACATCAACGGAATTGCCGGAGAACGTTTTGCAGTAAGAAACTCTGGTGCAACAGCAGTTGTAGAAGGAGTAGGTGATCATTGTTGTGAATATATGACAGGTGGAAAAGTTGTTGTTCTTGGTAAAACAGGACGAAACTTCGCCGCAGGAATGAGTGGAGGTATCGCCTATGTTTATGATCCAGAAAACAAATTTGTAAATGGATTATGTAATACCGAAACGATAGAATTTGAAAAGATCTTGAAAAAAGATGCTGATGATTTAAAAGCCTTAATTGAAAAGCACGTCAAATACACTCAGAGTGAGTTAGGTAAAAAATTATTAGCAAATTGGGAAACAAGTTTAAGCCATTTTGTTCGCGTGATGCCAACGGAATACAAACGCGCTTTAAAACGTTTAGAGACAGAACAACAAATGGTTGAAGAATTAGTGTAAACTAAAGCAGAGAATATAAGTTATAATACAATTAAATTTAGATAGCAGGATAAGATTCCTGCTTTCGCAGGAATAAAATGGGAAAAGTAACAGGTTTTAAAGAGTTTTATAGAAAAGATGAATCCTACAAGCCAGTAAAGGATCGTGTAAAGCATTATAAAGAATTTACCGTGCCGCTGAAGGATAAAGATCTTAAGGAACAAGGATCGCGTTGTATGGATTGTGGAATTCCATTTTGTCATAGTGGTTGTCCATTAGGAAATCTAATTCCAGATTTTAACCATATGGTTCACCAAGGAGAATGGCAAAAAGCCTCATGGATATTACATTCTACAAATAACTTCCCTGAATTCACAGGACGATTATGTCCTGCACCATGCGAACAAGCCTGTGTGTTAGGTATCATTGAAGATCCGGTTTCTATTGAAAATATTGAAAAAAATATTGTAGAACGTGCGTTTAAAGAAGGTTGGATTAAACCACAACCACCTAAGACCAGAACTGGGAAAACCATTGCCATTGTAGGTTCTGGACCAGCAGGTTTAGCAGCTGCGCAACAATTAAATAGAGCTGGTCATACAGTTACCGTTTTTGAACGCGATGACGCTATTGGTGGATTATTACGCTATGGTATTCCTAATTTTAAAATGGAAAAAGGCATCATCGATCGTCGTTTAGCGATTCTTGAAGCAGAAGGCATTGTATTTAAAACCAACGTTAATGTAGGTGTTAATTATGATGTTGAAGACTTAAAAGCCTTTGATGCCACTGTGCTTTGTGGTGGAGCAACGGAGAGAAGAAGTTTACCAACTCTAGGTATAGATGCTGATGGAGTAGTGCAAGCTATGGATTTCTTAACGCAACAAACTAAAGTTGTTTTTGGACAAGACATAAAAGATCAGGTATTAGCGACAGATAAAAACGTCATTGTTATTGGTGGAGGAGATACTGGATCTGATTGTATTGGTACATCGAATCGTCAAGGTGCAAAATCGGTAGTGAATTTTGAAATTATGCCAAAACCACCTGGACATAGATCACCAGCAACGCCTTGGCCATATTGGCCATTACAGTTAAAAACCTCGTCTTCTCATAAAGAAGGTGTGGAGCGTAACTGGTTGATTAATACGAAAGAATTTGTAACCGATAAAAAAGGAAAATTGACCGCTTTAAAAACGGTACATGTAGAATGGGAAATGGTACCTGGTGAGCGTCCAAAATTAGTAGAAATTGCAGGCACGGAAAAAACTTGGCCATGTGATTTAGCATTATTGGCATTAGGATTTACTGGTCCAGAACCTACCATTGCGGACAAATTAGGATTAGACAGAGATTTACGTTCTAACTATAAAGCAAGCTACGGAAAGTATCAAACGAATGTCCCAAATATATTTACCGCTGGTGATATGCGACGCGGACAATCCTTAATTGTTTGGGCAATTTCTGAAGGAAGAGAAGCCGCAAGACAAGTTGATATTTACTTAATGGGTAAATCTGATTTAGCGACTAAAAATGAAGATGCTGATTTGGTAGGATTATAAATGAGTAATTATATAAAAACTTTTCTACTACTATAAATTTTAAGGGTAAGTCTATTGTTAGGGTAGAATTTAAAAGCATCTGTTTTCAGATGCTTTTTTTATACTGCAAGGATTCTATTATCTAGAAGATCCATTTTTTGAATTTACCCCTAAAGTCCCCTCAAGGGGACAATAGAAATGAATTTATTTTTGTGGATTGTCCCCTTGAGGGGATTTTAGGGGTGTTTTTTATCTTGGAAACTTAGCCCTAATATCATCCAAACACAAATTATGAATACTCCCAATATGAGAATGTGCTTTACCTAAATCGGGTTGATACGTATCATTTTGTACTTCACCTCCAATCTGTTGATAAGCTTCTCTAAAACTCATGCCATCAACCACCAAGTTATTAATACTATCTACCGTAAATAAGTACTTATACTTTTCATCATTTAGGTCAATATCTTTAACAATAATCTGTTGAATCGCATAATTAAAGATGTCTAGAATGTCTTTTACATCTTCAAAAGCGTTAATGATATTCTCTTTTAGTAATTGAAAATCTCTATGATAACCACTTGGTAAATTATTAGTGATTAAGAGCATTTCGGTATGTAAAGCTTGTATTTTATTACACTTACCTCTAATTAATTCAAACACATCAGGATTCTTTTTGTGTGGCATAATGCTACTTCCTGTGGTTAGTTCATCTGGAAATGTAATAAACCCAAAATTCTGACTCATATATAAACAAATATCCATAGCGAATCGTGCCATGGTGTTGCATAATCCACCTAAAGCACTTGCAATAGCGCGTTCACTTTTTCCTCTGCTCAATTGTGCAGCAACTACATTATACTTTAATGTTGAAAAGCCTAATTCTTTAGTAGTGATATCTCTATCAATTGGGAATGAACTTCCATAACCAGCAGCCGAACCTAATGGGTTTTGATCTGCTATTTTTGAAACGGCATTCAGTACATATATATCATCAATCAACAATTCAGCATAGGCAGAAAACCATAAGCCAAATGATGATGGCATAGCAACTTGTAAATGCGTATAACCTGGTAACAATTGAGATTTATGTGTTTCAGCTAAACCTAATAATGTTTTAAAGAAAACCTCTGTTTTATCATTAATCAGCCTTAGGCTGTCTTTATAATAGAGTTGAAGTGCCACTAAAACCTGATCGTTTCTAGAACGCGCTGTATGGATTTTTTTACCGACGTCTCCTAAAGTTTTGGTAAGCTCGTGTTCAATTTTAGAATGTACATCTTCAAAGGTGTCTTCAATCACAAAACTTCTATCTTCAATAGATGCTGATAAGATTTCCAAGCCTGTCTTTAACTGTTCTAATTCTTCAGAACTTATAATTCCAATAGATTCTAACATAATGGCATGTGCTCTTGATGCTTCAACATCATATTTAGCAATATGCATATCAATTTCTCTATCGTTACCAATAGTGAAATGTTCTATTTTTTTATCGATTGAAAATCCTTTGTCCCACAATTTCATAGTTGCTTGTTTTGTTTGTCGTCACTTCGAGTGATTCTGATTTTTTTTATCAGAATTGTATCGAGAAGTTATTTTCTTGTGTTCGATACATTCCTTCTTCCAGTCGGAACACTCAAACTGACGAAAATATTATAATACTTTACTCAATAATTCAATATAAATTTTAATCCCTTCCTCAATTTCAGACAAATAAATAAATTCATCTGCTGTATGCGAACGTGTACTGTCACCTGGTCCTAATTTTAATGATGGACAAGTTAAAACAGATTGATCTGATAATGTTGGTGATCCATAAGTTTCTCTGCCGAGTTCTATTCCGGCTTTCACCAAATCATGTTGCATAGGAATTGATGAAGAATTCAATCGTAAACTACGTGCTTTAAGAGTTGTACACGGTGAGTTTTTAGTCAAAATATCAGAAATTTCTTGATTCGAATATTTATCATTCACACGGACATCAATCACCAGATCTACTTCTGCAGGTACAGCATTATGTTGTTTGCCAGCATTAATCTGAGTGACTGTCATTTTTACATCACCCAAAACGTTCGATTTTCTTTCAAACTTATAATCTTGAAACCATTTTAAAACAGCAATGGTATTATAAATTGAATTATCCGTATTCGGATGCGCAGCATGACTAGCAGTTCCTTTTACCTTCGCATCAAAAACAACTAAGCCTTTTTCTGCAACTGCTAAATTCATTAATGTGGGTTCGCCAACAATGGCAACATCAATTTTCGGAATTATAGGTAACATACTATTCAGACCATTTGGCCCACTACTTTCTTCTTCAGCAGAAGCGACAATAACCAGGTTATAGTTAAGGTCTTTCTTTTTAAAGAAGTAGGTGAAAGTAGCAATTAAAGATACCAAACAACCACCAGCATCATTACTACCTAAGCCGAATAATTTTCCGTCTTCAACGATGGCCTCAAACGGGTCTTTTGTATACCCATTATTTGGTTTTACGGTATCTTGATGCGAGTTTAATAAGAGTGTAGGTTTCTTGTCGTCGAAATATTTATTTGTTGCCCAAATATTATTTTTATTCCGTTTGAATGGAATTTGATGTGTTATAAACCATTTCTCAATAAGCAAAGCAGTATTGTCTTCTTCAGAAGAAAATGACTGCGTTTCTATAAGCTGCTTTAATAAAGCAATAGCTTCTATTGTAAGTTGTTCAATCATTTTGTTATAGTTGTATGTTTGCTGTTTGTATCGAAAAGCATATCTGATTTTCCAATACAAACTTTTTGTACGTTATTATTTATCGCATGAAAGCAGTTGTCTAATTTTGGTAACATGCCTTCGAATATGATATTATTATTCTTTAGTGTTTTATATGTTTCAGTGTTGATGTTTTCAATAACCGAATTATCATTTTCTATAGCTTCTAAAACACCATTTTTCTCAAAACAAAAGTATAGTTCTGTATTATAGATTGAAGTAAACCCAATTGCAAGCTCAGAAGCAATAGTATCTGCGTTGGTGTTTAATAATTGTCCATTCTCATCATGTGTAATAGCACAGAAAACTGGTGTGATATTGTTGTTTATTAACACTTCTAAAGTATGGGTATTTACTTTTTTCACATCACCGACAAATCCGTAATTAACAGTTTTAACAGGTCTTTTTTCTGAAACAATGGTATTTCCATCTGCGCCAGAAAACCCAATGGCATTGCAATCACTAGCTTGTAATTGAGCCACAATATTTTTGTTGATTTTTCCAGCATATACCATAGTGATGATGTCTAAAGTGTCAGCATCTGTAATACGTCTGCCTTCATTCATTTTTACAGGCACGTTCATTTTTTCAGCCCATTGTGTAGCTAGTTTTCCACCACCATGCACCAATACTTTTGGACCTTCAAGTTTTGAAAAATTATCTAAGAATGAAGTCAATGCATTATCATTATCGATAATGTTTCCTCCAATTTTTATGATTTTTAGTTTTTTCATTCTATTGTTTTCTGTCATTCCGAGGCATCGAGGAATCTCACATACATAAGATGCTTCGCTGCGCTCTGAATGACACTATCATTTTAAATTCTCTAATATTTGCTTCAATACTACTTGTGCAGCATACGTTCTGTTATTAGCTTGTTGAATCACAACAGACTGATTACTATCTAAAACAGCATCTTCTACCACAACATTTCGTCGTACAGGCAGGCAGTGCATAAAGTTAGCGTCTCCTAGTTTTTCTTTGGTCATCATCCAATCCGCATCTTGGTTTAGAATATTTCCATAATCATTATAACTACTCCAATTTTTTACATACACAAAATCAGCATCTTTTAGCGCTTCTTTTTGATTGTAATTTATGGATATGTCTTTGGTCATTTCTGTATTTAACTCATAGCCTTTAGGATGTGTAATGGTGAAATCAACATCTAGGTTTTGCATCATTTCAACAAACGAATTCGCTACAGCCTGCGGTAATGCTTTTGGATGTGGTGCCCAAGATAAGACGACTTTAGGTGTCTTCTTTTTTGTTAATTCCGTAATTGTAATCGCATCAGCCAAAGCTTGTAATGGATGTGCAGTGGAGGATTCCATATTTACAATAGGAACAGTTGCATATGTTTTGAAACTATTCAGAATTAATTCAGACTCATCTTTTATCTTATCTTTTAATGTAGGAAATGCTCTAACAGCAATCACATCAGCATACTCCGAAATCACTTGTGCTGCTTCTTTGATATGTTCAGATGTATCAATATTCATTATAGTACCATCTTCAAATTCCAAATTCCAAGCATCATTGACATTTAAAATCATGACTTCCATGCCTAGATGTTTTGCTGCTTTTTCAGTGCTTAGACGTGTTCTCAAACTCGAATTAAAAAACAACATGACTAAGGTTTTGTGTTTTCCTAATTCTGAAAATTCAAAAGGATTCATTTTTAATAAAATGGCGTCCTTTATGGTTTCCGATAGGTTTGAAATATCTTTTATGGTTGTATAATTTTTCATATTTATTTCCCACGAAAGTGAGAGCTTTATTAATTAAATTTTAATTTAACAATTTCACACCCCTAAAGTCCCCTCAAGGGGACAATCGTCCAATTCAACTGAGTGAATTGTTGCCTTGAGTGGACTTTAGGGCTGTTTTTATAAACGTTTTTCATTTCAATTCTTTTTCTAAAGCATCAAAAAAGACATCGATGTGTTTTTTCTGAAGGGTTAAAGGTGGAAGTATCCTCAAAACATTAGGATTTTTAGCTCCACCCGTAAATATATGATGATTGTAAATCAATTTTTTTCTGAGCTCCGAAATTGGAAAATCAAACTCTAAACCGAGCATTAAACCACGACCTTTAATCGTTTTTAAATTTGGTAACCCTTTTGCTTTTTCAAGAAAATATTCTGAGATCTTTGAGACATGTTGCATCAAGTTTTGGTTTTCTAAAACTTCTAATACAGAAAGCGTTGCTGCACAAGCTAAATGGTTGCCTCCAAACGTTGTGCCCAATAAACCAAAAGAGGCTTTTATTGATGGATGAATTAAAATTCCACCAACAGGAAATCCATTTCCCATACCTTTGGCAATTGAAATAATATCTGGTGTGATGTTATGCTTTTGAAAAGCGAAAAAATCACCTGTTCTTCCAAATCCAGATTGTACTTCATCGGCTATTAATGCTGTGTTGTATTGCTTACAAAGTTTTTCTAGACCTTGGTAAAATTCAGTTGTGTTTTCATCTAATCCACCAACTCCTTGAATAAATTCTATAATGATTGCACAGGTCTGATTTTCTTTTAGAATCGTTTCTACTGATTCTAAATCACCTAATGCTACAAAATCAACCTTTTGTTGTGCATTTAAAGGAGCAACGACTTTAGGATTGTCAGTTGCTGCAACAGCTGCTGATGTTCTGCCATGAAATGAATTATTAAATGCTAATATTTTGTGCTTTCCGTTGTGGAAAGAAGCTAGCTTTAAAGCGTTTTCATTCGCTTCTGCACCAGAATTACATAAAAATAATTGATACTCTTTACAACCAGATAAAATTTCTAATTTATCAGCTAATTGGGTTTGTAATGGATTCTGAATAGCATTGCTGTAAAAGCCTAGTTTTTCAACTTGATTTGAGATTGCAGCGACATATTTTGGATGCGAGTGCCCAATTGAGATTACAGCATGTCCACCATATAAATCTAGATACTCAACACCTTTATCGTCATAAACATAAATGTCTTTAGCCTTTACAGGTGTAACATCATACAAAGGATATACATTAAATAAACTCATATTTTTCTTTTTTTGTCATTCAGAGCAAAGCGAAGAATCTTATACCTTGATAAGAGATTCTTCGGTCATTCTTCTCTCTAAATGACAGTTCGTTTTAAATCTGTTCTTCTTTTATGGTGTTGATTTTATTAAAAGAAGCTACCATACCTTGTATTAAAGAAGAGCTCAATCCTTTGTGTTCCATTTGGTTTAATCCTGTAATGGTACAACCCATTGGTGTTGTAACTCTGTCAATTTCTTCCTCTGGATGGTCTCCGTTTGTAATTAATAAATTGGCAGCACCTTCTGAGGTATACATTGCTAATTCTTGTGCTTCTTTGGCATCAAATCCTAACTGAATTGCAGCTTGTGTTGTGGCACGTATCAATCGCATCCAAAAGGCAATTCCGCTTGCACAAACAACTGTTGCGGCTTGCATTTGAGATTCTGGTATAGCCAGAGTATGTCCTAATCTGTTAAAAATGGCTTCAGCAATTTGAATTCGCTTTTTACCTTTTTCATTACTACATAAACAGGTCATAGATTTACCAACAGCAATAGCGGTATTCGGCATCGCTCTAATTATAAACTGATTACTTCCAATTTGAGTTTCAATCTTTGGGATTAAATATCCTGTAATGGTTGAAATCACAACATGATTTTCAGTTAAGTATGGCTTAACATCATTTAAAATCTTTTCAAAATGTGCTGGTTGTACCGCGAAAATTAATATGTCAGATTGCTTTACAGCCTCAATATTATCAGTAGAGAGCGTTACATTGTTGTAACCTTCAAATTCTTTTATATCCTCTAAGTTTCGTTTTGTTAAATAGAGCGTTGTAATTGCGTTGTTAGTTATCAATCCTTTTGCGATAGACTTACCTAAATTTCCTGTTCCTATGATTGCGATTTTCATATCTTATCTTTTTTATTCTGCAAGGTTTCTAAAACCTTGTAGATATTATTTGATTATTAGACCTACTAGGTTACTGTTTTATACCTACAAGGTCTTTAAGACCTTGCAGGATACGTTCCTTGCAATGACGATTCTTTAAAAATAATTAGCCTTTAATTGTAACCCTTCAGTTTCTTCGAAGCCAAACATTAAATTCATGTTTTGTATAGCTTGCCCTGAAGCTCCTTTTAATAAGTTGTCTATGACACTTGTAATTAATATTTTATCACCGTGTTTTTCTACACCTATGATGCACTTGTTTGTATTTACGACTTGTTTCATATGTACTGCTTCGTCCGAAACAAAAGTAAATGCTGCGTACTTGTAGTATGCTTTATATAAAGCAAGGGCTTCTTCAGCTGTTCCATCGAAATTTGTGTATGCTGTTGCAAAAATCCCTCTTGAAAAGTTACCACGATTAGGCATAAAATGAATCTCAGAATTAAAGTCAGACTGTAACTGATTTACAGTTTGATTAATTTCACCTAAATGCTGGTGTGTAAATGCCTTGTAATGCGAAAAATTATTATCTCGCCATGTAAAGTGTGTTGTTTTAGATAATGATGTTCCTGCTCCAGTAGCACCTGTTACAGCATTAATATGAACGTCTTCTTTTATTAAATTAGCATCAGCCAATGGTAAGATTGCTAGTTGAATAGCTGTTGCAAAACAACCTGGATTTGCAATATAATTGCCCTTTGTGATAGCTTCTTTTTGTAATTCTGGTAAACCATAAACAAAATCTTTTCCATTAAAAACCTTATCAGCTTCAAGTCTGAAATCGTTACTTAAATCAATGATTCTTGTGTTTTCAGAAAACGTGTTTTGCTTTAAAAAAGCTGTAGAATTTCCATGACCTAAGCATAAGAATAATACATCTACATTAACATTAATTTTATTAGTAAATGCCATTTCGGTAGAACCCATTAAATCTTGGTGTACCTTATAAATTTTATTACCAGCATTAGATGTGCTGAATACAAAATCTATGGTTGTCTGATTATGATTGATGAGCAACCTAATTAACTCACCTGCGGTGTATCCAGCACCTCCTATTATTCCTGTTTTTATTTTTTTCATATCTATTTCTCACGAAAGTGGGAATCTTATAAATTGATTTATCTTCTATATACAGACCTGCGAGGTTTTTAAAACCTGCTAGGTCTTTTAACTATTCACTTGCTGATATATCTTATTCTGGTTACCTACAATTTTAATAAACCCTTTTGCTTCATCTGCTGTCCAGCCTTTATTTTCTTCACCGTAACTTCCAAACTTTGCATTCATCAAGTCGTGTTGAGACGAGATGCCATCTAAACTAAAATAATAAGGTTTCAATGTTACAGTAACATCACCAGTAACTTTATCTTGACTATTTTTTAGAAAAGCTTCCATGTCTCGCATCACAGGATCTAAATATTGACCTTCGTGTAAATGCATGCCATAGAAATTCGATAAATAATCCTTATGTTGTAATTGCCATTTGGTTAAAGTGTGCTTCTCTAACAGATGGTGTGCTTTGATTATTATTAAGGCTGCTGCAGCTTCAAATCCAACACGTCCTTTAATACCAACAATAGTATCACCAACATGAATATCTCTCCCAATAGCATAAGCCGAAGCTATATCATTTAATAATTCTATGTTTTTGTCAGCTGTATCTTCGTTTCCATTTAAAGCTACTAATTCACCTTGTTTAAAGGTTAAGGTTACTTTCTCTTCACTGTCTTTTTTCAATTGCGAAGGATAAGCAGTTTCTGGCAATGGTTGTTCTGAAGTCAAGGTTTCTTCCCCACCAACACTAGTTCCCCAAAGTCCTTTGTTTACAGAATATTTTGCTTTGTTCCAAGACATGTCAATTCCGTTTTTAACAAGGTAATCGATCTCTTGTTGTCTTGTTAATTTACCATCTCTAATTGGAGTAATGATTTCTATGTCTGGCGCTAAAGTTTGAAAAATCATATCAAATCGAACCTGATCATTTCCTGCTCCTGTGCTTCCGTGAGCGATGTATTTTGCATCAATACTTTTTGCATATTCAACAATTTCAATGGCTTGAATGATACGTTCTGCACTAACAGACAGAGGATAAGTGTTGTTTTTAAGCACATTCCCGAAGATTAAATACTTAATCACTTTGTCATAATACGAAGCAATAGCATCAATGTTTTTATATGTAGAAACGCCCATTTTGTAGGCGTTACTCTCAATGGTTTTGATTTCTTCTGAAGTAAATCCTCCTGTATTCACACTTACTGCATGTACATCATAACCTGCTTTACTCAAACTTACGGCGCAATACGATGTATCTAGTCCACCACTATATGCAATTACTAATTTGCTATTCGAATTCATTTGTTATTCGTTTTTTTATTCCGCTTGATACCTTAAAACCTGGTGTCTAGCTTCGTAAGGTGCTTTCGTGCAAAATATATTTTGCACTCACCAATTATCTTTTTTTTAGAAACATAGATTGTTTGATATTCTTCAATCTTGTCCATACTTTTTTGTCAATATTTTTCTCTTCTGGTGTTTCACTGTCCTTTTTATTAGGATCGTAAAGCATACCTGTACATAAACACATCTTTTGTTCAGTTCTAGTTAATACATCAAAGTTTTTGCAGGTCTGACAGCCTTTCCAAAAGGACTGGTCATCCGTTAACTCTGAAAATGTGACTGGTTTGTAACCTAAATCACTATTCATTTTCATAACAGCTAATCCTGTTGTAATACTAAAGACTTTAGAATTTGGAAATTTTGCTCTAGAGTGTTCAAAAATTACTTTTTTGATGTTCTTTGCTAGACCTTGATTTCTAAAATTAGGATGAACAATTAAGCCAGAATTGGCAACAAACTTTCCGTGTCCCCAAGCTTCTATATAGCAGAAGCCAGCAAATTCGTCTCCATCTAAAGCAATCACAGCATTACCATTTTCCATTTTGGTAATGATGTATTCTGGTTGTCGCTTAGCAATACCAGTTCCTCTGACTTGCGCAGCATCTTCGATAGTTTTGCAGATAATGTCTGCATAAACTGTATGTGATTTATCAGCAATGACAATTTTCATAATATTGACCGCGAAGGCGGTTATCTTTTAATAAAACTTTAATTTTTTTTGAAGATTCCTGTCTTAGCAGGAAAGCTGAACCGGACTCACCTAAGTTCAATACATAGAAATACACCCTAAGGGCGACGCGGAACAAAGCGGCGAGCAATACTGTGGTTATCTGTTGAGATAATTAAAGATTGAATCTGATATTTGAAATTTGAGATGTACACGATAAAAAAATAAAAATGAATATAGAGTTTAATGCTAAATTGAAGAATTAGCGACGTCGAAAAGGTCTGGGTGCTCTATATTTATATAAAAGTGTAATCATAATGCTAATCTACATATTAAATTATTAATAACAAGAGTTAAACTCTTGTTTTGTGCGAGATTTATGGAATTCTAAAAAAATGACTTATCAAATTATAAATATCTCATTGATAAGGTATTTTGTTTAAAGAATATAATCAGTACTCACAAAGTTTGAAGCTCTGGAGTCTAGCAAATCCTTTAAAATAGCATTATTATAGTCGTTATCTTTTGAAGCGACAAATGTTCTAATTGAAAATGATCTTAAAGCATCATGCACACTTAAAGTCGCAACTGCTGAATCCTTTCTGCCTGTAAATGGATAGACATCTGGTCCACGTTGACAAGAACTATTTAGATTTACTCGACAAACTAAATTTACAAGCGTATCAATTAATGGTGCTAATGTTTTTACATCTTTACCAAATAAACTCACTTGTTGTCCATAATTTGAAGCAGCCATGTCATCTAATGGTTCTTCAATATCTGAAAAAGAAATCACCGGAATTACCGGCCCGAATTGTTCTTCTTCATAAACACGCATATCTTTTGTTACTGGATATAAAACGGCTGGGAATATATAATTCACAGTAATAAGACCTCCTTTTTTATTAATAATCTTTGCGCCTTTTTGAGTTGCGTCATCAATTAAATCTTGAATGTAAGCTGGTTTATCTGGTTCTGGCAAAGGAGTTAATTTTGCCCCATCTTCCCAAGGATTTGCAAATTTTAAGGCATCTACTTTTTCTGAAAAACGTTTGTTGAAATCCTCAACAATGTCTTCATGAACATATAAAACTTTAAGTGCTGTACAACGTTGTCCGTTAAAAGATGTTGATCCTGCAATACACTCGTTTATTGCTAAATCTAAATCAGCATCTGGTAAAATAATTGCAGGATTTTTAGCTTCTAGACCCAAAACCATTCTAAGACGGTTACTTTTTGGGTGCTCATTCTGCAATGCATTCGCAGATTTACTATTTCCAATTAATGCTAAGACATCGACACGTCCATCTCTCATAATTGGTGTAGCGACTGTTCGTCCTCTTCCGTAAATAATATTTACAACACCTTTTGGAAAGCTGTTTTGAAAGGCTTCTAATAAAGGTGATAATAATAAAACACCAATCTTAGCAGGTTTAAAGATGGTTGTATTACCCATTATTAAGGCAGGAATGAGCAACGCAAATGTTTCATTTAAGGGATAGTTATAAGGTCCTAAGCAAAGTACTACGCCCAAAGGTCCTCTTCTAATGTGCGCATTAACACCAGAGTTTTTTTCAAACTTAGCGCTATCGCGATCCATTTGTTTATAATCTTCAATGGTATCGTAAATATATGCTACAGTTCTATCGAATTCTTTTTCTGAGTCTGGTAAGTTTTTACCAATTTCCCACATCAATAATTTTACAACATCAGCGCGCTTGGTTTTCATTTGTTCAACAAACTTTTCCATACAAGCAATACGATTAACAACTTTCATGGTTGGCCATAAGCCTTGCCCTTTATTGTAAGCTGAAACTGCAGCGTCTAACGCTGAAAGCGCTTCTTTTTTACCTAAAACAGGTATAGTTCCTAACAGTGTGGGTTTGTATTCTTCGGTTGAAGATATCGTAGAATATACATTGGAGGTATCGCCTCTCCAAGTCTTCAATACGCCTTCAACCAAATAAGTGTCTTGATTAATTGTATCGTTGATTTGATGCTCTTGAGGGATTTTCATATAAATTTAGTTTTAAACTAAGAATTGAAATAAATCGGGTTTATCGTTGAGGTAATCTCCATAAAAATTATGAAGTTTCATTTTGGTAATTAATGGTTCTAAGTCGTCAGGTGATTTTAATTCTAAACCAACCACAGCTACGTCATTCTCTCTGTTTGCTTTCTTGGTATATTCAAAGTGTGTTATATCATCTGTAGGACCTAAAATATCAACTACAAAATCTCTTAATGCGCCTGCACGTTGAGGAAACTTTATAATAAAATAATGCTTTAAATTAGCATAGAGTAGGGCACGTTCTTTAATTTCTGCAGTACGTGTTATGTCGTTGTTGCTGCCACTAATAACGCAAACTACATTTTTACCTTTAATTTCATCTTTAAATTGTTCTAAGGCAGAAAGACTTAAAACTCCCGCTGGTTCAGCAACGATGGCATCTTTGTTATATAACTCTAGGATTGTCTGACAAATTTTGCCCTCATCTACTTCTACAACACGATGTAAGGTCTCTTTACATATCGCAAAATTTAAATCACCAACCCGTTTTACTGCTGCACCATCAACGAAGCTATCAATGGTTTTTAGTGTAATATTTTTATTTGCACGTATTGAGGTTAACATAGCGGCTGCTCCTTTTGGTTCTACGCTTATAATCTTTGATTGAGGTGATAAGAGTTTAAAGACAGAAGATAAACCTGCCGCAAGTCCACCACCACCAACTGGTACGAAAACATAGTCAATAGGATGTGCCTCCGCTTGATCTATAATTTCTAAACCTACCGTTGCTTGGCCTTCAATTACTTTTTGATCATTAAATGGATGGACAAAAGTTTTATTTAAGTCCTCACTTTGTTGCTTTGCTGCGTAGTAAGCATCATCAAAAGTATCTCCAACTAATACAACATCAATATAATCTTCACCAAACATTTTAACTTGTTCAATTTTTTGACTAGGAGTTGGTGAAGGCATAAAAATAGTTCCTTTTATTTTTAAAAGTTTACATGAAATAGCCACACCTTGTGCATGGTTTCCTGCACTTGCACACACAATTCCATTTTCAATTTGAGATTCATTTAAAGATGAAATCTTATTATAAGCACCACGAATTTTATAAGAGCGTACATCTTGTAAGTCTTCTCGTTTAAAATAAATATTAGCATCAAATTCTTTTGAATATCTCGTATTTTTCATTAAGGGTGTAACAGATGCTATACCTTTTAGTTTTTCTGCAGCAGCTTCAATAGCTTTCAATGTGGGTCTATATACTGTTGTTGTGTCTTCCATAATACTTCCTGCGAAAGCAGGAATCTTATTTATTTTAAATTATAGTTTCATAATGTTCAACCGTTGGAAAAGGATCATAATAGTGGTGTAATAAAGTTTTCCATTTAATATAAGCTTCAGATGTTCTAAACCCTATATTATGATCTTCAATCGTTTCCCAGTTTACTAGTAAAATATATTTATTTTGTTGTTCGATGCACTTTTTTAAAGTATGACTTTTATAGCCTTTTATTGAACTAATATATTTTCCTGCTTTAAAAAAATCTATTTCAAATTGTTGTTCAAGATTTTCTTTTATGTTTAAGGTAGCAACTTCTAATATCATAATTTATTCTAGAAAAACACCTTGCAGGTTTTATACAATTTATGCCAAAACAGAGTCTTCAGTTTTAACATCTGATTTTATCACCTTCATTGCTGTCATTGCCGTGCGTAAGCGTTGGCCAACAGCTTCGATTGGGTGATTTCTTATGGCATCATTAATCGCTATTAATTCTCTATTATCAACTCCATTTGAATTTGAAAATGGTTTACCAATAATACTAGTGTCAACCGTTTTCATAAAATCAGTTAATAATGGTTTACAAGCATGGTCAAATAAATAGCAACCGTATTCTGCAGTATCAGAAATCACGCGATTCATTTCGAACAATTTTTTTCTTGCAATTGTGTTTGCGATTAATGGTAATTCATGCAGAGATTCGTAATAAGCTGAATCTTCAATTATACCAGCAGCAACCATAGTTTCGAATGCTAATTCTACACCAGACTTTACAAAGGCAACTAATAGAACTCCATTGTCAAAATATTCTTGTTCAGAAATATGATCTGATGTTAATGTTGTTTTCTCAAAAGCAGTTTCTCCTGTGGCTGCTCTCCAAGACAATAAATTAACATCATCATTTGCCCAATCTTCCATCATTGTTTTAGAGAAATGACCAGAAATAATATCATCCATGTGCTTTTCAAATAATGGACGCATAATGTCCTTTAATTCTTCAGACAAGTCGAATGCTTTTATTTTAGCTGGATTTGATAAACGATCCATCATATTGGTAATACCTCCATGCTTTAGAGCTTCAGTAATCGTTTCCCATCCAAACTGAATTAATTTAGCTGCATAACCAGGCTCAATGCCTTCTTCAACCATTTTATCAAAAGATAAAATCGCTCCAGTCTGAAGTAAACCACAAAGTATAGTTTGTTCTCCCATTAAATCTGATTTTACTTCAGCAATAAAAGATGACTCTAAAACACCAGCGCGATGTCCACCAGTTGCTGCTGCATAAGCTTTTGCTTGAGCCCAACCCTTTCCTTCTGGATCATTTTCTGGATGCACAGCAGTCAACGTTGGCACTCCAAATCCTCTTTTATATTCTTCTCTAACTTCAGTTCCTGGGCATTTGGGTGCTACCATAATTACAGTTAAATCTTCTCTAATTTTTGTGCCTTCTTCAACAATATTAAAACCGTGAGAATAGCTTAATGTTGCTCCTTTTTTCATTAAAGGCATAACAGCTTTTACTACATTAGTATGTTGTTTGTCTGGTGTTAAATTCAATACTAAATCTGCTGTTGGAATTAATTCTTCATAAGTACCAACAGTAAATCCATTTGATGTTGCATTTTTAAAGGATTCGCGTTCCTGATCAATAGCAATTTGACGCAATGTATAAGCAATGTCTAAGCCAGAATCTCTCATATTCAGTCCTTGGTTTAGGCCTTGTGCACCACAACCAACAATAACTATTTTCTTTCCTTTTAAAGCATTTACGCCATCTTCAAATTCTGAAGCATCCATAAAACGACACTTTCCTAATTGCTCTAATTGTTCTCTTAATGGTAATGTGTTAAAATAATTTGACATCTTATTTTCTTTTTAATTTAATGTTGGAATGCTTCTAGCATTGTTGATATTTTCATTTCGTCTTTTGTAACAGCAACACGACCTGAACGTGTAAATTGCATAATCCCAAAAGCATTTAACTCTCTGTATAGTAAATCAATTTCTTCTTTTCTTCCTGATTTTTCTAAGGCGAAAAACTCTTTATTTACAGTTACTATTCTAGCATTGCTTTCTTTGATTATATTTTGAATTTGACGTTCATCAAATAATAATTCAGATTTTATTTTGAATAAGCACGACTCTTGGTAAATGATTTCGTCTTCAGTGTGATAGTAAGCTTTAATCACTTCGACTTGCTTTTCTATCTGACCGATTACCTTTTTCATTTGAGACTTGGGGATATTAACCACAATGGTGAATCTTGAAACACCTTCGATTTCTGAAGAAGAGGTGTTTAGACTCTCTATATTCATATGTCTTCTCTGGAAAATTGCTGAAATTCTATTCAACAATCCTATATTATTTTCCGTATAAATTGAAACGGTATATTGTTTGTTCACGTCTGCCATAATTACTCTAATCTTATATCTGAAACACTTGCTCCTGTTGGTATCATTGGAAACACATTATCTTCTTTTTCTACTCTAACTTCTAAGAAATAAGGACCTTTGGAGTCAATCATTTCTTTTACAGCGTCTTTTAAATCTTTTCGTTCTGACACTTTTTGAGCAGCGATATGATAGCCTTTAGCAATCGCCACAAAATCGGGATTTACCATTTCTGTTGAAGCGTAACGCTTATCGAAAAACAGTTGTTGCCATTGACGAACCATACCTAAGAATTCATTATTTAAAACTACGATTTTAACTGGTACTTTTTGTTGAAAAATTGTAGCTAATTCTTGGATATTCATTTGATAGCCACCATCTCCAGCAATCATTACCACTTCGCGTTCTGGTGCCGCCATTTTTGCGCCGATGGCTGCAGGCAAGGCAAAGCCCATGGTTCCTAATCCACCAGAAGTGATATTACTTTTAGTAACATTAAAATCTGCATAGCGACAAGCAATCATTTGGTGCTGACCAACATCACTTACAATTGCAGCTTCCCCTTTGGTCTGAATGTTGATCTCCTTCAACACCTCACCCATAGTTAAACCTTCTTTGGTTGGATGTAAATCATTTTTAATGACTTTATCGTATTCTATTTTATAGAAATCTTTAAATTTTTGATGCCAATCTTCATGTGAATTCGCATTCAATAATGGTAATAAATCTTTTAAACTTGCTTTAGCATCTCCAAGAACGGCAACATCAGTTTTTACATTTTTATCAACTTCGGCAGGATCAATTTCAAAATGAACAATTTTAGCTTGTTTTGCATAGGTAGCTAAATTTCCTGTTACACGATCATCGAAACGCATGCCAATGGCGATTAATACATCACATTCGTTAGTTAAAACATTTGGCGCGTAGTTACCATGCATACCAACCATACCGACATTTAGTGGATGTGAAGTCTTAATAGCAGAAGCCCCTAAAATAGTCCAAGCAGATGGGATTCCGGCTTTTTCAATTACGGCTTTAAATTCCTCTTCAGCTTTACCAAGAATTACTCCTTGCCCCCAAACTATTAATGGTTTTTTAGCATTATTAATAAGGTCTGCTGCAGCTTTTAGAGAGTTCTCGTCTGTATCTGGGACAGGTTTATAGCTTCTTATACCTTTACATTTTTCATATTTAAAATCAAACTCTTCAAACTGAGCATCTTTAGTAATATCTATCAATACTGGTCCTGGTCTTCCACTTTTAGCAATGTAAAATGCTTTGGCGAAAGCTTCAGGTATTTGTGAAGCTTTGGTGATTTGAATATTCCATTTAGTGACTGGTGTAGAAATACCTACAATGTCAGTTTCCTGAAAAGCATCACTTCCTAACAAATGAGAACCTACTTGACCAGTGATACAAACCAAAGGTGTGGAGTCTATTTGTGCATCTGCAATACCAGTAATTAAATTTGTAGCTCCTGGTCCTGAAGTAGCTATAGCAACTCCAACTTTACCAGAAATGCGCGCATAACCTTGTGCAGCATGTGCGGCTCCTTGCTCATGACGTGATAAGACATGGTGAATTTTATCTTGATACTTATATAATTCATCATAAACTGGCATAATCGCTCCTCCAGGATAACCATAAAGGATATCTACACCTTCTGCTAGTAAACACTTTATAACAGCTTCACTACCAGAAATACGTTCAGTAGATTCTGAAGTTTTAGTTTCGTTTTTTATTGTTTTTGTTTCCATATATTCCTGCGAAGGCAGGAATCTCATCCTACCATTTTATGGTTGTATTTTATTCCTCTCGCTTCGCTTGAGGTTCGTTTTTGTTTTTTCTTTTCTCAGCTTTTAGCTTTTTCGACTGAGAGATTCCTGCTTTCGCAGGAACTAGAATTCATCAGTTACACATCCTTTTGAAGCTGACGATACTGTTTTTGCATATTTATAGAGAACACCACGCTCAAACTTTAAGTCTGGTGCTTTCCATTTTTGTCTTCTTTTCTGAAGTTCTACTTCAGATACTTCTAAGGATATTGAATTGGTTTCTGCATCAATTGTTATTATATCTCCATCTTTTACAAAGGCAATTGTACCTCCTTCTTGAGCTTCGGGTGTAATGTGTCCAACAACAAATCCATGAGTTCCACCTGAAAAACGTCCGTCTGTAATTAGAGCAACATCTTTACCTAAACCAGCTCCCATTATGGCTGCAGTTGGTTTTAACATTTCAGGCATTCCAGGGCCACCTTTTGGACCTTCATATCGAATGACGACGACATCTCCTTTTTCAACTTTTCCATCTCTAATACCATCATTTGCTGCATATTCTCCTTCAAATACTTTAGCTTTTCCTTTAAAGCAAAGCCCTTCTTTGCCAGTTATTTTAGCTACACTTCCTTCGGTTGCTAAATTTCCATAAAGCATTCTTAAATGCCCAGAAATTTTTATGGGTTCTTCGATAGGTTTGATGACATCTTGGCCTTCGGTTAAATCGTCAACATCTAATAAATTCTCAGCAATTGTTTTTCCTGTAACGGTTAAACAATCTCCATGAATAAACCCTTTTTTAAGAAGATATTTTAATACTGCTGGAATTCCTCCAACTGCATGCACATCTTCCATTAAGTATTTTCCACTAGGTTTTAAATCGGCCAAGAATGGTGTGTTATCACTTATATCTTGAAAATCTTTTAATGTAAAATCGATTTGAGCAGCTCTCGCAATGGCTAAAAAGTGAAGCACTGCATTTGTAGAACCACCTAATATGGTAACTAGTCGAATTGCGTTTTCCAGCGATTTTCTTGTGATGATATCGGATGGCTTTATGTCTTTTTCTAGTAATAGTCGCATAGCTTCGCCAGCTTTAATAGACTCTTTCTGTTTCGCTTCGCTACTTGCAGGATTAGAAGAATTATAAGGCAATGCCATTCCTAATGCTTCTATTGCAGATGCCATGGTGTTTGCAGTGTACATACCTCCACAAGCTCCTTGTCCTGGAATTGATTTTTTGATGATACTTTTGTATTCATCAGCTTCCATAGTGCCTGCTACTTTACTTCCCCAAGCTTCAAAAGAGGATACGATATCTAATTTTTTTCCATTATGACAACCAGAATCTGTTGTGCCACCAAAAATTAAAATTGATGGACGATTTAAACGAATCATCGCCATTAATGCGCCTGGCATATTTTTATCACATCCAACAACAGTAATTAAACCATCATAACTCATGGCTTGTACTACAGTTTCCATAGAGTCTGCAATGATATCTCTAGATGGTAATGAGTAGCGCATGCCTGGTGTTCCCATAGAAATACCATCACTCACACCAATAGTATTAAAAATAAGACCGACTAAATCTTCATTTTTCGTGCCTTCTTTAGCTAATTTTGCTAAATGGTTGAGGTGCATGTTACAAGGGTTTCCTTCGTAACCTGTGCTTGCAATACCAACTAAGGGTTTAAAAAAATCTTCATCACTAAACCCTATCGCGTACAGCATGGATTGTGCTGCTGGTTGTGTTGAATCTTGTGTAACTGTTTTACTATATTTATTTAATTGACTCATAGTTTTTACTGCATTTCGACTGCGCTCAATGTGACACAAAAATAATTTGCGAAATCTAAATTACTTGATATACTCTGTAAAATAGACGCTTGTTAGAGGTGTAAATCTAAATTCAATAGAAGTTAAATTAGTTTAAGTTACTCATATTCAGCAACCTAAATTAAAATATATATGATGCCCAAGTGTTTTAAATTTAAAAAATGAAAACACTATTTTATTTTGAGAAGTGCTTGAGATTATAGGAGTGCTTATGGTTAAAGTCATATAAAACCGACCCATAATAAAATCTTAAATATAATGTCTTTATATTGCTTATATGATAATTAATTAAGGTTTTTAGATAACTAAGATTCAAATCACAGTATTTTATTGAGATTCATTTAGCCATTTCAACAGTTATGAGCAATCGTTACGTTGTACTAAAAATTTAGTTCCGTTGCTCTGTGTTAGCTAGCTGTCTTTCTCTTTGAATTCGTAATAAATAATCTTGTTCTATGTCTTTTGAATCATCTCTTTTATATTTTCAGGGATTTACGTACAGCAATAAGTGAGTTAAAATTGTGTGATATTTTACGATGAAATGAATTTAGAACTATATTTCTTACACAAAATTTGTATTTCAACGGATAAATGTGTTCTTTTGTCCAAAATAAATTATTTTCTCGTTAAAAAAATACTAAAAATAGCATTACAATTATTTTTACCCACATAATTAGATTTACTAAAATTTAACTTACATGAATCAATTCTACTTAAACAAAAAAAGAGTAACTAATAATAGAGCAAAAGAGTATGTTTTGCTCTTCTTACTATTAGTGTTTTTAAGCTTTAAAGCCAATGCCCAATCCTGTACTGTAAACGCAGGTGTAGACAGAACAATATGTGAAAACGAAGCCTTTCAGTTAGATGGTACCACGCCAGATACGTATGCAGAAGGGCCAACATGGACTCAGATTTCTGGTCCATCCGTTATTATAAGCGATCCGTCAATTCCTAACCCTACAATTACAGGCTACTCAGGCGGTAACACTTATGTATTTGAATTAGCTGCGGTGTGTTTTAATGGTGCAACTCCATCACAAACCGTTTCAATTAGTGTAGAGCCAATAACTCAAGCAGTAGCTGGACCAGATGTAGAATCTTGTCCAGATAGTAGTGGTTCATTAATTATTACTGGTAATGCTCCAACAAATCCTGGAGAAACTGGTCAATGGATTGTTCAAGGTGGTAATGATGCAGGTGTAATTATTAACCAACCAACCTCACCAACTTCAACCATTACATTGCCAGAAGGTAGTGCTGGTACAACAATATTAAGATGGGTTATAACAGGTGCTGATTACGCTCCTGGCCAATTTTGTGAAACAGAAGATGAAATTGAGGTAACTAATTTCGGTGGAGTCGAGCCAGTAGACGCTGGTCCAGATCAAACCTTATCTAATTGTTATACAGTAACCCAGAATACAAATTTAAACGCAACATTTTCTGGTGATAATACTGGAGGTCAACAAGGAACATGGACTTTTGTAAGTGGTCCTAATACTCCAACAATTGCAAGTCCTAATACAAATAATACAGGTGTTAGTGGTTTGTCAGAAGGTGTTTATGTTTTTAGATGGGATGTGGAAGGGCCTTGTGTTAATGGCGATGATACAGTAACGATTACTGTGCCACCAGCCACTCAAGATGTGTCTTCTGCAACAGTTCAAGATACAGTTATAAGGTTTTGTGATACTTCTATAACTGAAGCTACTTTAGTGGGTTCTCTGGCAGGTTTTACTAATGAAACGGTATTGTGGGAACAAACTGCCGGACCACTTGTAACAATCGTTGACGCTACTAATAGTACAACTCAAGTTACAGGTTTAGTGGCACCTAATTTTTATAATTTCAGCTACACAATTACAAATGACGTTACAAATTGTACATCATCTGCAATTGTAGCGATTCGCTATGATGTGAACCCAATTAGTATATTGGCAAATAATGGCGATAATATAACTGGTGATTGTGGTGATACATCGATAGATGTACCATATACATCTACTAGTGGTAATGTAACACAATATAGCATTATCAGTGGTCCTGCAGATTCAGGTGTAGTTTTCCCTACAACTTATGTAAGTATTGGGATTGCAAATAATGGGAGTGTCAATATTGATGATTTTGACGTTGCAGGAACTTACACAGTTAACTTTAGAAGAATAAGAACAGGAAATCTTTTACAAGGTTGTGATGAGGCCAATAGTTCTATAAGTATTTTTATATCTCAACCTATATCTGGTTCTAATGCAGGGTCGCCACAAGAGTTTATATGTGGTCAAGTAGATGGTAGTTTAGCAGGGAACACTGTAGATCCTGGTGAAACTTCAATTTGGTCCTTAGTTGATGGTCCTGATGGAATGACAAATGATATCATAACCGATAGATATGCGCAAACATCAACAATAGGTGTAGCACCAAATAATATGATACCAGGGATATACACCTTTAGTTATACGGTATCAGCTGGTCCAAATTGTACACCTCCTGCAGTATCTACAACTACAGTTACAATAACTCCATTAACTAATGCGCCTGCAGACGCAGGTACTAATCAAACTATTTGTTTTAATGCACCAGCTCAATTAGCAGCTGCACCATTATTAGATAGTCAAGTAGGTGAATGGTCTGCCGCAGATCCAAGTGTTACATTTAGTGATATAAATGATCCTAATGCAATAGCAACAGGCTTTTCATTACCATCAACAATATATACTCTTTCTTGGACTGTTAGTCAAGCTCCTGGGTTTCCAGACTGTGGCGAAGCTCCGGTAGTTGCTACCGTAGATATTGAAACTTTAGCAGATGAATCTCCAACTATTGCAGATGCAGGTGCTGATTTATGCTTAACTTCAGGTACTACGTCATTGCCTAATCTTGCAGGAAATACGCCAGAAGCAGATGAAACTGGTACTTGGACTCAGATATCTGGTCCTAATACAGCCGTATTTACAGATGTAAATGATCCAACAACTGAAGTTACAAGCTTAGTTGGTGGACAATATATATTTAGATGGACAATAGGCTATACACCTCCAGCGCCTAATGCATGTGCAGATACATTCGATGAGGTGCAAGTTGTTATATCTGATCCAAACGCAGTTGTTGATGCTGGTCCAGATCAATCTTTATGTCTAGATCCAATTACGTTATCATTCTCTATGAATGCAACAGATCCTGCGCCATTAGGTGGTGTTGGTACTTGGAATTTAATTTCTGGATTATCTGGTTATACGGTTGATGATGAAAATAGCCCAACAGCTACATTTTCAGATTTATTAGATGGAGTTTACATTTTTGAATGGTCAATCGATTATGGGATTTGTGGTATAGGATCGACAGAACAAGTTGAAATTGAAGTAGGTATTCCGCCTACAACAGCTAATATACCCGCAGGAGATCAAATTATATGTGCAGCCACTAATACAACTATTACTGCAGACCCATTACAAAACCCTGATGCCGAGACTGGATCTTGGTCAGTAGTTAGTGGTCCGAATACACCAACAATAAATGATCCAGGTAATAATTCAATAAATGTTGCAGGATTAACAACAGGAACTTATGTCTTAAGATGGACAACAGTCAGTGGTTCCCCATTATGTCCAAATTCAACAGACGATGTTAACATTGAGGTATTTGCTCCAGCTAGTGCAGGTGCAGATCAAAATTTATGTGAAGTTACTAGCGTATTTTTAGAAGCTACAGCTGGTACTACAGGTACTTGGACAATTGTATCTACAACAAACCCAGCTGGTACCGGAGCTTTTGCTCCAACACAATCACCTGCTAACAGTAATACAGCTAATGCGCCAGTCGATCCAGGTTTTGAATATGTTTATGAGTTTACTACAGATTATACAGGTTCAGGTGCAGCATGTAACAATGCAGACCAAGTTATAATAACGGTTAGTGATGGTCCTAGTGAAGATCCGCTTGCAGGTGATGACCAAGATATTTGTATTTTAGATACAACAACAGCTACATTAACCTCAGATAACTTAGCAATTCCAGCAGGAGTAACTTCACAATGGAGGTTATTATCTCAGCCAGGTGGCGCAACAATTACATACACTGCTCAGGATAATAGTTTAACAACAGATGTCAATGGGCTTACAGTTCCAGGACTATATATATTTGAATACAATTTTTCTGTAGACTCATGTACTGATAAATCTGATATTGTTAGAGTAGAAGTTTTTGAAGGTCCATCACCAGCTGAAGCTGGTGCTGATCAACCAGCCGCATGTCAGCAAGACGCACAGTTAGATGCTACAACGCCTGCAATAGGAATTGGGACATGGTCATTTGAAAATCCAGGTGATGATCCATCAGGTGGTTTAGTAGTTATAGATAGTCCAAATAATCCGCAAACAACGTTATCAAACATACCAGGAGATATAGGTAATGATGATATTGATGATGTTTATGTTTTAACATGGACAGTTTCAAATAATCCACCGCCTTCAGATCCTCCAAGTCCAACGGATCCTTTCTTAGCACCTTCATTGTGTGCTCCTCAAGTAGATACGGTGACTTTAACATTTACAGGTATACCTCCTTCAGAGGCAATTGCAGGTCCAGATCAAGAATTATGTGGCGAATCATCTACATTTTTAGAAGCTACAGATTTAGTTGAAGGCGATGGTACATGGACGCAAACAGCAGGTAACCCAGCAAATATTACAGCTCCAAATAATCCAAACAGTTTAGTTTTAGGATTAACAACTGGTGTTTACGAATTTACATGGACAGCTGTAGGTGGAGGTTGTACTTCTATTGACACTGTAGAAATTGTAGTTTTTGGAGATCCAATGACTGCAGAAGCAGGTCCAAACCAATCTTTACCAGAGTTCGATCCAGTAACGCTTGGGGCAGATCCAGCAACTGTTGGAACTGGCACATGGACGCAAGTCTCTGGTCCAACAACAGTGACATTTATAGATCCTAACGATCCAAGCACTCAAGTTGGTGGTACGGGAGTTGGTACTTATGTTTTTGAATGGACAGTAATGAGTGGTCCTTGTAGTTTCGCTTCAGATCAAGTCACTATAGTGATTTTGCCAGTATCTGATTTAGAGTTGACAAAAACAGTGACACCAAGCAACGTAAATATTGGTGATGTGGTCACTTTTTCGATTTCAGTATTTAATAATGATGCAAGTGCAACTAATTCAGATGCTACAGATGTTATTGTTCAAGATGCACTGCCACCAGGTTATACTTTAGTACCAGGTTCAGTGTCTAATTCTGGATCTTTCGATGCAGGCTCACAAACAGTAACTTGGTCTAATTTAAGTATTGCCAATGGAGGAACAATAATATTAACATTCAATGCAACTGTAAATGCAACTGGGCCGTATGTGAATTCTGCACAAGTTACAGGTAGTGGAAGTATAGATCCAGATAGTGATCCAGACAATGATAATGGAACCCAGAGTGAAGATGATGAAGATAACGCAGAAATTACAATACAATCTGCAGATTTATCACTTACTAAGACAGTAGCTCCTTCACCAGTAAGCGTTGGTGATACAGTAACATTTACAGTAACAATTTCAAATATTGGTCCAGATGATGCAACTAATGTTGAAGCGGTAGATCAATTACCTTCAGGATACACTTATGTAAGTGATGACTCGGGTGGTTCATATAATTCAGGAACTGGTTTATGGTTAGCAGGAAATATAGTTAATGGAAGTAATGCTACTTTAAATATAACAGCTACAGTTAATGCACCAACAGGAGCGACTGATGAATACACTAATACATCTGAAATCACAGCAAGTGATCAAGGTGATCCAGATAGTGATCCAGATAATGATGATGGAAATCAAGATGAAGATGATGAAGATAATGCTGAAATTGTTTTAGAGCAAGCAGATATAGAGGTTACAAAGTCTGTTTCACCGCTCACAGGATCTGTGGGTGATACAGTTACCTTTAGCATATTAGTAGAAAATGATGGTCCAGGTAATGCTACCGGAGTAGATCTTCAAGATTTATTACCTACTGGTTACGATTTAGTACCAGGAACAATTTCAGACTCAGGAACATTTATAGTAGGTAATAATTCTATTGAATGGAATGGTCTTGCTATAGCAAATGGTGCTTCAATAACATTGACTTATGATGCTATTGTAAACGCATCAGGTGATTACACAAATACAGTACAAGTAACAGGAAGTGATTTAGAAGATCCAGATAGTGATCCAGACAATGACGATGGAAATCAGAGTGAAGATGATGAAAGTGCTGCAACGTTTTTAATTGAAGAAGCCGATTTAGATTTAGCTAAAACAGTTGCTCCAACAGATGCTACCGTAGGAGACACCGTAGTGTTTACGATTGTAGTAAACAATTCTGGAGCAAATGATGCAACTAATGTAGAAGTTACAGATGAGTTACCAGCAGGCTTCACTTATGTAAGTGATGACGGAGCAGGAACTTATGATGATGCAACAGGTCTATGGACCATAGCGAGTATAGCAAATGGATCAGCAGCAACCCTAAATATAACAGCAACGGTTAATGCACCAACAGGAGCAACCGATGAATATGTGAACGTCGCAGAAGTTACAGCTAGTGATCAAACAGATCCAGATAGTGATCCAGACAATGATAATGGAGACCAAGATGAAGATGATGAAGATAATGCTGAGGTTACCGTAGAGACAGCAGATTTATCAATCATTAAAACGGTAAGCGATAGCACACCGAATGTAGGTGATGTTGTAACATTCACAATAACATTGAGTAATGCAGGTACGGTAGATGGTACTAATGTATCGGTACAAGATATCCTACCAGTAGGATACAGTGCTGTAATGAATGCGAGTAACGCAGGAGTTATTGCAGGTAACCAGGTAGATTGGACAGGATTAACTGTACCAGTAGGATCAGATACCTTGATATTAACAGTAGATGCTACAGTTAATGCGCCAACAGGAACAGCTGCAGAATACCAAAACGCAGTAGAGATTACAGCAAGTGATCAGTTTGATCCAGATAGTGATCCAGACAGCGATGCAGATACGGACGATAATGGAGATGGTGTAAAAGATGATGATGAGGATACCGAAGAGATTACGATTCAACAAGCCGATTTAAGTATCGTAAAGAGTATAGACAATGCGAGTCCAAATGTAGGAGACACAGTAACGTTTACGTTAGTAGTGAGCAATGCAGGACCAGATGTAGCAACCAATGTTTCAGTACAAGATATTTTACCAATAGGCTTTACCCTTACAGCGGTTAACAATGGTGGATCAGCAACAGGCAACCAAGCGGATTGGATGAACTTGACGGTACCGGCAAACAACGGTACTCAAGTACTGACGTATGAGGCAACAGTAAATGCACCGACAGGAGCACCAGGAGAGTACACGAATGCGGCAGAGATTACAGCGAGTGATCAGTACGATCCAGATAGTGATCCAGATACAGGTTCAGATATAGATGAAGACGGAGATGGAGATGGTGACGACGATGATGAGGACGCCATTACGATTGCACCAGCACAAGCTGATTTAGAAATCACAAAAGGCTTATCATCAGGTAGTGCGACACCAAATGTAGGAGATACCTTAGTGTTCGAATTAGTAATTACCAATG